>Ga0209160_1002225_pt1 | contig 16223 bp, 14 predicted proteins | sample GraSoiAngelo_153_FD_186167 | JGI IMG/M metagenome (GOLD analysis project Ga0209160, IMG submission 186167) | Grasslands soil microbial communities from the Angelo Coastal Reserve, California, USA - 14_1009_12_40cm (SPAdes) (version 2) | ecosystem: Environmental > Terrestrial > Soil > Grasslands ... | reverse complement strand
GTCCTTCAGCGTGACCTGATACGCGCCGATATGCTGGGTGATGCCGCCGGCTTCGCCCGCGACGACGTTGGTCTTGCGGACGTAGTCGAGCAACGACGTTTTCCCGTGGTCGACGTGGCCCATGATGGTCACGATCGGCGGCCGGGGCTTCAGCGTCTCGACCGCGTCGGCGATCTCTTCGGTCTGGGTGGTCGCGTACTCTTCTTCGCGGACGGCCTGGAACCCGAACGCCGACGCGATCAATTCGATCATGTCGAAGTCGAGCCGCTGGTTGATCGTCACCATCTGGCCCAGCTCTTTGAAGGCGAACGTGACGATCTGCGTCGGCGGCACTTTGAGCGTGCTCGCAAGCTCGGAGACGGTGACGAACTCCGTCACGCGCACGAGTGTCTTTTCGCGCTCACGCTCCTCGCGACGCCGCTCTTCCTGGACTTCGCGGAAGGTCGGGCCCTCTTCGCGACGGTGGACGCCCTTCTTGCCGACCGGCGCCTTCAGGGTCGCCAGGGTGCGGGAAATGTTCTGCGCGACCGCTTCCTGATCGACGAGGGACTTCTTGCCTTTCTTGCGCTTCTTGCCCTTCTCCCGACGGCGCTCATCGAGCGGCGGTGCACCCGGCGCCGCCGAGGCAACGGGGCGTGGCGGCACGGATCCGCCCGGACCTGACGTCGTGCCGCGCACGACTGGGCGCGGGCGCACCGGCATAGGAATAAAGGGCCGAGGGGGCGGCTGGGTCGGCGGCTGCACGACGGGAGGAGGAAGCGGTGTGGCAGTCGTGGGAGCCTCTGCGACTTCGACGGCCGGAGACGGTGGCGCGAGGTCCTTGAACAACGCGGCGGCGCGCTCCTCGAGCGACGCGGCCGACCGCACTTCTTCCTGTTCACGCGCTGCCGTCTCGAGCGCCAAGCGCGCGACTTCGGCGGCAGCCGCTTCGGCCGCGGCGACTTCCGCGGCAGCGGCGTCGGCGGCGGCAACCTCCGCGGCGGTGCGGCGACGGCGCTTGGGCCGGCTGTCGGCCACCGCGACGGGCTCAGGAACCGATGCGGGTTCGACGGCCTTCGCGGCACGACGCCGTTTCGGCGGTGCGGATGGTTGCTTCTGCTTGCGCTTGTCGCGCTCCCAGCGCGCGCGCATCAGCGACACCTGCTCGTCCTTGAGCGGTGTCAGGTGACTGCGCACGAAGATGTCCATCTCCTTGAGCATGCCCATCAGCTGCTCGCTGGAGATTCCGAATTCCGCTGCCAGATCATGAATCCGCGTCGTTGTCACTCTTACTCCTCCACAGACATCAGCCCACGCGCAAGCGCCCGATCGGCGACGCCGACGGCCTGCACCGGCGGCCGGCCGAGCGAACTGCCCAGCTCTTCCGCCGGCGGCCCGCGCAACACGGGCACGTCCCGCGCCTGCGCCAGCCGCGCCACTTTTTCAATTGTGCGTGGCCCGGCATCAGCCGCCAGCACCACGCAAACCACCTTGCCCCGCTGCAACCCCGCTCGAACACCAGCCACGCCTATGACGACATTGCCGGCCCGTACGCCGAGGCCAAGCAGCCTCGTTATTCGCGCGCTCACGCGGTGGTCTTGGGAGCTTCTTCCTCTTCGCCGCCTTCCTCGGTCATCTCGTTCAGGAACGACATCATCTTGTCCGCGAGGTCGGCGGTCATGCCGGGGATCTGATCGACGTCCTCGCGCTCCAGGTCCAGAATGTCCTGGAGCGTCTTTTTCCCGGCCTGCTCGAGGACTTGCACCAGCTCCGGCGACAAGCCTTTCATCTCTGTGAGTGCCACCTGCGTCACCGACTGGTCGGCCGGCGGCAACGGGGCGAACAGCGGACCTTCCCCGCCGCGCTCCAGCCACTCGCGGCTCGAGTAGAGGTCGACTTTCCAGCCGGTCAGCTCGGACGCGAGCCGCACGTTCTGACCGTTGCGGCCGATGGCGAGCGACAGCTGATCCTCGTCCACGATCGCCTGGATCGTTTTCGATTCCGGATCCGAGAACACGCGCGCGACGCGCGCGGGCGCGAGCGACAGTTTCGCGAAGCGCTCGGGGTCCGAAGACCACGGCACGATGTCGATGCGCTCCCCGTTCAGCTCATTCACGACCGCCTGCACGCGCGAGCCCTTGAGACCGACGCACGCACCCACCGGATCGATGGAGTCGTCGCGCGACCAGACGGCGATCTTCGTGCGGCTGCCCGCCTCGCGCGCGGTGGCGCGAATCTCGACGATCTGCTGCTGAATCTCGGGGACTTCGAGCTTGAAGAGGGCTTTCACGAACAACGGATCGGCGCGCGAGAGAATCAGCCGCGGTCCCTTGGGCGTCTCTTCAATGCGCTTGAGAACGGCCCGGATCGTGTCGCCCTGATGAAAGTGCTCCCGGTGATTCTGATCGCGGTACGGAATGATGGCTTCCGCTTCGCGGAACTTGTTCAGCATCACGACGATTTTGCCGCGCTCGATCTGTTGCACTTCGCCCGAGAGCAGCTCGCCGACCTTGCCGGAGAACTCTTCGCGGATGCGGCTGCGCTCGCCCTCACGGACGCGCTGAATGATGCGCTGCTTTGCGGCCTGCACCGCGGTGCGACCGAATTGGTCGAAGGGAACCTCTTCCTCCAGGACGTCGCCCGGCTGGAATTCTGGATCCTCATAGCGCGCTTCCTCGAGCGAGACCTGCGTGCCGGGATCCTCGACTGCCTCGACCACCGTCTTGAGCACGACGATGCGGATCGATCCCTTCAGCTCGTCGATGCCGATCTCGGCCCGTACGTTGGGGCCGTAGCGCTTCACCAGCGCCGCGTGCAGACCATCCTTGAGGAGATCGATCAATTCGCTCCGCTCGAGCTGTTTGGTATTGGTCAGCTCGCGGATTGCTGAGACTACGTCAGTTGTGTTGGCCATCGGTTTCCTTTAGTCCTCATCCAATGCGAGTCGCGCATCGCGCAGCTCGGCGAGGCGAAATGCCCGTTCCGAGCTGCCTCTCGGCTCGAGAATCACAGTGTCTTGATCCGGAACGGCCACGATCCGTGCGCGCACGCGGCCCATTCCTGCCAGCTTCACATTCACGTCCCGGCCGACGAACTGTGCCCAGTGGCGGTGCCAGCGGACCGGCCGCTCGATGCCGGGGCTCGAGACTTCGAGCACGTAGCGGTTGCCTAACGGGCCCCCACCGCCGGTGTCCAGCCACTGCTCCAGCGCGCGGCTGACCCTGCTGCAGTCCTCGACCGTGACCAGCCGTGGCGGACAGTCGATTCTGACTTGGACGAGCGGCCGGTTCGGCGTACCGCCGATGCGAAGATCGGCCAGATCGAAGCCCATCGCCTCGAGCCGGCTGCGGAAGGCCTCGACGAGACTCTCAGTGAGCATGGAAAAAAAAGCGCGGGCCGAACTTCGCCCGCATCACGGTTGGGAATGTAGCCGGGGTGGAAACAGTGTCAACCTATAGGGCGCCCCAGGTAGGCTACCATACGGCCATCCCGCCCGCCCGATGCCCGGTGCGAGTAAAACCGCTCCCGGCCTTCCGCACTGCACCAGGGAGAAATCGACACCTCCTCGATTCCCAAGTCATGCGCCTGTTGCGCCAACGCGGCCCGGAGATCGAGTTGCACCGGACCCTTGCTCGACGGCATCCCGAACCGGACCGCGACCTCAGGCCCTACCTCATAGCAGTCACCACAAATCCCCACGCCACAATGCATTACGATGTCGCTCGTTGTCGCGAAGCCGCGCCATTTGAGTAGGTCCACGCAACGAGCCAGCACGCCGCCCGCGGCGCCGCGCCAGCCGGCGTGAACGAGCGCGATCGCGCCTTTGTGGGGAACCGCGAGATAAACGGGGATGCAGTCGGCGACGGTAATCGTCAGGAGCACGCCCCGTTCGCTCGTCGCATGGCCGTCGATACCGTCCAGGACCAACCATCCCTCAGGGAGGGCCTCGTGCCAGCGCACCTCGGTTCCGTGGACCTGATGGCTCAGGACAATCGTCGGGAAGCGGCTCGCGAACGTCGATCGGAACGCGCGCCAACGGCCCATCACCTGCCCCACCGGCTCTTCGCTCCAGAGCCCGAGACTCAACGGCCGTAGCGTGATCCCCGCCACCAGCCCGTAACGCTCGGCCCACTCGGTGAGCTCGAGACGTGGGACGGCTGCGTCACCTACCGGAACCTCACCCCCTGGCCCCCTCTCCGAAATCGGAGCGGGGGAACGAGGCTTAAGATCCCTGGCGCTCAATCTGCGCTCCCAACGCGGTCAGCCGCGTATCGATGCGTTCGTACCCGCGCTCGATCTGTCCGATGTTCTGAATGACGGAGTCTCCCTGCGCCGCGAGCGCCGCGAGCAGCATCGCCATGCCCGCGCGAATATCGGGACTCTCGACCACCTGACCCCGCAGGGGTGAGGGTCCCGCGATCACCGCGCGATGCGGATCGCACAACACGATGCGCGCGCCCATGCCAATCAGCTTGTCGACGAAGAAGAGCCGCGACTCGAACAGCTTTTCGAAAATGAGCAGCAAGCCCTCGCACTGCGTCGCCACGACGATCGCGATCGACATGAGATCGGCCGGAAATGCAGGCCACGGACCATCCTCGAGCTTCGGCACGTGCCCGCCGAGGTCGGGACGGATGCGGCGTTCCTGATCGGCGTCGACGATCAACTTCGTGCCGTCCAGCCGCGGCCGCACGCCCAGTCGCTCGAACGCGAGCAGCGTCGAGCGGAGATCGTCGGCGCGCACGCCGTCGATCGTGATCGCACCCCCGGTCACGGCGGCAAGTCCAATGAACGATCCAATCTCGATGTGATCGGGTCCGAGCGCGTGCGCCGCGGCTCGCAGTGGTTGCCCCCCATCGATCGTCATGGTGTTGGTGCCGATACCGTCGATGGACGCGCCCATCGCGACGAGAAAGCGGGCGAGATCCTGCACGTGTGGCTCCGACGCGACGTTGCGAAGCACGGTGGTGCCCTGTGCGCGCACCGCCGCCATCAGGGCGTTTTCGGTGCCTGTGACACTGGGCTCATCGAGAAAGATGTCGGCGCCACGCAGCTTGCCCTCGAGTTTATACGCGTCCCCGACCGACACGCTGGCGCCGAGGCGCTCAAGCGCGAGAAAATGCGTATCGACGCGCCGCCGTCCGATGACGTCGCCACCCGGCGGCGGCAGCGTCACGCGACCGAACCGCGCCAACATCGGCCCGGCGAGCAGAATCGACGCACGAATCTCCTTGCAGAGCGCCGGATCGAGCGGCCGCGGTTCGGTGGCGCGTGTGTCGACCTCGACCGTGTTCGGACCATGCCACTCAACCGTCGCGCCCACGTGCTGCAGCAGGTGGAGCAGCGTCTCGACGTCGCGAATCCGGGGAACGTTGTCGATGCGACAGGGACCGTCGGCGAGCAAGGTCGCCGCGAGAATCGGAAGGGCCGCGTTCTTGTTGCCGGCGGGGCGGATCGTCCCCATCAGCGGACGTCCTCCCGTGACACGGAACGACGGTGGCATAGGTCCGCCCAAGCTACGGGACCGCTTGCGCCTGCGTCAAGCGTTTGCGAACGTTGCCCCTCGTGCATCCTCTGCTCGCGCTGGCGCTGGTCTTGATCGCCGGAATCGGCGTGACGCGGCTGACACTTCCCGCACTCCACCATCCGCTGCTCGATGGCGTCATCGAAACCGGTGTGCCGTTCGTCTTGCTGGGTGCGCTGCTCGGCCCAGGACTCGGCATCCTCGACGGTCGGACGTTGCGCGTCCTGGACCCACTCACCGCTCTCGGCATCGGCTGGGTCGGGGCATCGTTCGGTGCGCGATTGGAATGGCGCATGCTGCGCCGCGTGTCAGGGCGGACCTGGCTCGTCGGTGCCGCGCTGGCCGTGCCGGTTCTCCTGACGACCGGCGCGACCGCGTGGGCGCTGGCTCGTTCCGTTCAGCCGCTCGGCGATGCCTGGGGCCGTCCCTTCCCCGCAGTCGCCCTCATCCTGGCGGGCGCGGCAACCACCGCGGCGAGTTGGCGTGGTCAGAAGCTCGGTCGCCGAAACGCGCTGCTCGATACCGCGTTCGGTACGGCCGCGGCGGCCGTGGGAGTCGCCTGGTACCACCCGCATCTCGCGCTTCGCAGCATCGCGCTCACCGTGCTTGCCGCCGCCGCACTCGGAGGACTGTTCGCGGGATTCGTGCGCTGGCAGGATGACCGCACCGATGTCGGCGTCGGAGTGGCGCTGACGGGCGTGATTGTTGCGGGCGCCGGGTTCACCTATGCGACGCAACTGTCGCCCTTCGTCGTCTGCGCGCTCATTGCGGCGCTTGGTGTCAGTTTCTCACCGGCCGCGGTTCGAGTGTCCGTGCAAAGGGCACTGCGACGTTGGGAAGTGCCGTTGTATGCGGCCTTCCTTATTATCGCCGGCGCGCTCCTACAGCGTTTCACGCCCTGGCTGCTGCCCGCGGCAGGGCTCCTGGCGGTCATCCGTGCCGCTGTGCGCTGGGTGACGGTGCGCTTTGGGCTCGACCAGATGGACCCGATCTGGAGGTCGCTGCCTTTTCCACCACCGCGTGAATTCGCGTTCCCCGTCATGCGGCAAGGCGCGGCGGCTGTCGCCCTGGCGGCGGGCTTCGACTTCGTGCGCGGTGGCGCCGGAGGGACCGGGGGGAGCGGGGGGGGCGGGGGGGCCGTGTTCTTGACGGTACTGCTGAGCGTGCTGGCGGCAGAAGCCATCGTGGTGCTCACCCCGTTGACAGCCGCGCCGCGGCACGTTGAGGTTTCGTGATGCTTCCGACCTGGGTCGGCGTCGTATCGGCGGTGAGTCTCCTCGTCATCGCGGTCGCCGCTCTGGTCGGAGCGATCGCAATCAGCGCGGCGGCGTTGGATGTGCGGGCGGCGGTCAAGGCGCTACGGGGGTTTGCCGGACCTGCAATCACAGATGTTCGCCAGCTCATCGCCTCCATTAAGATTGAAGCGGATGCTATCGTCGGAGCATCGCGAGAGGTGCGGCACCGCATCGTCAAGGCGGCTGACGCCGCCGAGGAGCGCCTGACGTCGCTCGACGCGTTGGCGGAAGTCATGCAGGAAGAGCTCGAGGAAACCGCGCTCGACGCGGCGGCCACCATGCGCGACGTGCGTCGCGGTCTCTCGGTCTGGCGGTGGAGCCGCAAATTGCTCAAGGGCAAGAAACGACGGTGAAGAAGCCCGCCGTCGCGCTGGGGCTCGCTGTGGTGGGGCTCGTGCTGTTCCCCGGGGTCGCGCACGCCTGGACGCCCGGCACGCACATCTTTCTGGGCGAGTCCGTGCTTGCCAATCTGCATCAGCTCCCGACACTCGTCGCCGATCTGCTGCGTGCGTTCCCGTACGATTTTTTGTACGGCAATATCGCCGCCGACACCTCGATGGCAAAGAAGTACGCGCCGGTGGGCCGTCACTGTCATGCCTGGCACGTCGGGCAAGAGATCCTGGATCTCGCGCCCAGCGATCCGCTCCGCGCCTTCGGGCTGGGCTATCTGTCCCACCTCGCCGCCGACACCATCGCCCACAACTTCTTCGTGCCGCGCCAGCTCGTCTTGACGTCGAGCACCGTTGCGCTCGGGCACTCGTATTGGGAGAGCCGGTTCGAAACGCATCTCGGCGACGCGTACGCGCGCGAGGCGCGTGACGTCATCATGAAGGATCATGGGGCGAGCGACGCCCACCTCGATGCGATTCTCTCACCCACGTTGTTCAGCGTGCGGACCAACCGGCGCCTGTTTCGCGGCATGGTGCACCTCACCGAGAGTCAAAGCTGGCAGTGGGTGTTCCAGGTAATCGCCGGGACGAGCCGCTGGGATCTCGCCGACTCCGACATCGAGCGTCACATGGCGGTCGCATTCGAATACGTGATGGAGACGTTAGGGGCGGATGCGAAAGACGCCGCGGCGCGACGGCTCGATCCCGCGGGGGAGAAGGCATTGGGGATCGCGAAACGGATGCGCCGCCAGGCGCTGCGCGAGGGCGGGCGGCACGAGCCCGCGCGCGTCGCAGAGACCGCCCAGCAGCATTTCGGATTGCCGACGCCGTCGCTCGCGTACTGGAAGCAGTCGCGCGCGCAGCGTCCGTGGAAGGACAGCTAGGAGGCGGAGGCCAGCTTTTCTTCCAGCACCCGCTGCGCCAGCTTCGGGTCCGCTTTTCCCTTCGACGCGCGCATCACCTGCCCCAGGAAAAACGCCATCAGCTTCGTTTCGCCATTCTTGTAACGGCCCACTTCCGGCGCATGAGCACCTAAGACATCGGTGACCCACGCCGCGACAACGTTGCTATCCGCCACCTGAATGAGACCGAGCGACTCGGCGATGGTGCGAGGATCGCCGCCCTTGGCCGCGACTTCCGCGAACACGCGCTTCGCGGCTTGATGGCTGAGTGTACCGCCCTTCACGAGCGCGATGATCTGGGCGAGCCCCGCGGCCGGCACGCGCAGCTGATCCTGATGATCCTTGGCGTCGGCAAGGGCCTCCGTCATGATCCAATTGGCGGCGGCCTGATGCTCCGCGCCCGCGCGCACCACGTTTTCGTAATACTCCGCCACGCCGCGGCTCGCGGTCAGCACAGTCGCGTGCTCGCGGCTCAGCGCGTACTGTGCGGCGAAGCGATCGCGCTTGGCGGGGGGCAGCTCGGGCAGCTCGCTCTGCTCCTCGGCGACGAATTCAGGCGTCAACACCAGCGGCGGCAAGTCGGGCTCGGGGAAGTAGCGATAGTCGTGACTTTCTTCCTTGGAGCGCTGCGGACGCACCGTATTCTCGCGCGAGTCATACAGCATCGTCTGCTGCGTGACGCTCCCCCCGGATTCGACCAGCGCGATTTGCCGGTCGCGCTCCACGCTCAACGCTTTTTCGACGAACGCGAAAGAGTTGATGTTCTTCACTTCGGTCCGCGTGCTGAGGGCCGTGACACCCTCCCGCCGCACCGACACGTTGGCGTCGACACGCAGACTGCCCTTCTCCATGTCGCAGTCGGAGATCCCGATGTACTCGAGCAGCTGCTTGAGCGTCTGCAGGTACGCGCGCGCTTCCGCCGGCGAGCGCAGATCCGGTCCGCCGACGATCTCGATGAGCGGCACTCCGGAGCGATTCAGATCGACGGCGGTGGCCTTCGGAAAGCGATCGTGGATCGACTTGCCGGCGTCCTCCTCGACGTGCAACCGGACGATGGTCGCGTTCACGATCCCGCGCTCGGGAGAGACGAACGACAGCGTGCCATTCGTCGCGAGCGGCTGATCGTGTTGTGAGATCTGATAGCCCTTCGGCAGGTCGGGATAGAAATAATTCTTGCGGGCGAAGATGCTCTTGGGGTGCACGGTGCAGCCCAACGCCAACGCGCCGCGGACCGCGAGCCGGATCGCGGCGCCGTTCGGCACCGGCAACGCGCCGGGGAGTCCCAAACAGACCGGACACACCTGTGTGTTGGGCGGCGCGCCGAACGCCGTCGAGCAGCCGCAAAACATCTTCGACTTCGTGCGCAGCTGTAAGTGCGTTTCGAGCCCGATGACGGTTTCCCAACCGGCAGCCATCAGGACTCGTCGGTCGCGGGCACGACCCGCTCCAATGCGTAGGCCGCTTCGAGCATTTCGTCCTCGAGAAACGCCTGCCCGATCAGCTGGCCACCGATGGGCAGTCCTTTCACGCGGCCGATCGGCAACGAGATCGCCGGCACGCCCGCGAGGTTCGCGGTCACCGTGAAGATGTCCGACATATACATGGCGATCGGATCGGACAGCTTCTCGCCCGCCTTGAAGGCTGGAGACGGCGTCGTCGGCGTGAACAGGAGATCGACGCCGCGATCGAACACGTTGCGGAAATCCTGAGCGATCAATGCCCGCATCTGCTGCGCGCGCCGGTAGTACGCGTCGTAAAAACCGGCGGACAGCACGTACGTCCCGACGAGGATGCGACGGCGAACCTCGGCTCCGAATCCCTGACCGCGTGTGGCGCGATACAGCCCGCGGAGATCGGCATGCCCGTCGAAGCGTGGGCCGTACCGCACGCCGTCGTAGCGCGCGAGGTTCGAGGACGCTTCCGCGGGCGCGATGACGTAGTACGTGGGAACGGCGTAGGCCGTATGCGGAAGCGACACCTCGCGAACCGCCGCCCCCAGGTCGCGCAGCAGTCGCACCGCGCGGTCACAGGCTCGCCGGACCGCCGGATCCAGCTCGGTGGGGAAATACTCGCGCGGTAAGCCGATCACGAATCCCTGGAGCGATTCCGGTACCGTCGGCAGCCGCAGCGGATCGCGGTCCTCACAGGTCGCGTCCCGGGGATCGCGGCCGCTGATTACCGAAAGCACCCGCGCGGCGTCGTGCACGCTCCGCCCCAAGACGCCGATCTGATCGAGTGAAGACCCGAACGCGACGAGGCCGTAACGGCTGACGCGGCCATAAGTTGGCTTTATGCCCACCACGCCGCAAAACGACGCCGGCTGGCGTACCGATCCGCCGGTCTCTGAGCCAAGGGCCGCGGGAAGGGCGCCGGCGCCGACGAGCGCCGCGGAGCCGCCGGAGGAGCCACCGGGGACGCGCGTCTTGTCGAGCGGATGCACGACGCGTCCGTACGCCGAGTGCTCGGTCGACGAACCCATCGCGAATTCGTCGCAATTCGTTTTTCCGGCGATCAGGGCACCGGCGGCTTTGAGTTTGGTGACCGCCGTGGCTTCATACGGCGAGCGGTAGCCCTCGAGAATCCGCGATCCACAAGTGGTGGTGAATTCGAGCGTGCAGATGTTGTCCTTGACGGCGACGGGCATCCCGTAGAGCACGCCGGTCGGGCGCGCGGCGGCGGCCTGCGCCGTCAACGCGCTGCGCAGCTCCTTTGATGGAGTGAGGAGTGCGTTCAGTCGCTTCGATTTGACCAGGCGGTCGGCGACCGCTTTGGCGTCGCTCACTCGAACTGGCCGAGCTTCGGCACGACGAAAAAGCCTTCCTTGAAGGCGGGAGCGAACGCCGCGGGTCCGAACGCAAGTGGCCAGGGCGCTACTTCATCGGGGCGGAAGTGGATGGCATCGGGACCGGGGACGAATGTCTTCACGGTCCCGTTCGTGGGAGCGGGCATCGCGCTCAGCTGCGCGACATAGTCGAGAATGCGCGACATCTGCTCGGCCACATCGGGCAGCGCGTCCTCTTCCACGTCCAGCTCCGCGAGCTGCGCAATGCGCAGCACATCGTCCCGCGAAACGCTCATGCGCTCTCTCCTCCCCAATCACGCTCGAGACCGGCATAGGCGACGAGCAGTTGTTTCATGCCGATGTCCGGATCGTCGAAGTCGACGCTCACGCGCAGCTCGCGCCCTTCTCCCGACACGGCGCGCACGATGCCGCCGCCGAACTTGCGGTGACGAACGCGCTCTCCTTTCACGTACCGCGGCGCGTCCTGCGACACCTCGTCGGGAAACTCGAGCTGCGGCAGTCGTCGCGCGGCGGCGCCACGTGGTCGCGACGGCTGCGGCGGCCGCATTGTCGGCGGGTGCCACGACGGCGTCGTGCTCCGTTCCTCGACGACCTGCGGCGGCAGCGCGTCGAGAAAGCGCGAGCGCTCCGCGAGCTCCAGCCGCCCGTTGCGATAGCGCGTGCGCGCCCATGAGAGATACAACCTTTCGCGCGCGCGCGTGAGACCCACGTAACACAGTCGTCGCTCCTCTTCGATGCCGCTGGGATTGTCGGCGGCGCGACTCAGCGGAAACAATCCGTCTTCCAGACCGGCGAGCGCGACGATCGGCCACTCCAGTCCCTTCGCCATGTGCGCCGTGAGCAGCGTGACGCCCGGCACGTCGCGATCCTCATCCGCGGGCGTGACGAGCGCCGCCTGCGTGAGGTAGCGCTCCACCGGACTCCCCCCCGTCCCACCTTCGAACGTTTCCGGATCCTGCACCTCCGCCCAGGCGGCAGCGCCCGCCGCCAGCTCACGCACGTTTTCGATCCGCTCCATTCCCTCGGCGCCCTCTTCGGCCAGGTATTGCTCGTACCCTGTCGTCGCGAGCACCGTCTCGAGTGCCGTCGCCGGATCAGCCTGCCCTACCGCCTCGCGGAGCCGATCCACCAGATCCGCGACGCCGGCCAGCGCTTGGCGCACGTTGGGCCGCAGATCGGTCATGCTGGCGGCGCCGCGCGCGGCGTCGAGCATGGGCTTCCGCCACGCCAGCGCCGTACGGCCGAGCACGGCCAGCGAGGCGTCCCCGATGCCGCGCCGCGGCACGTTGACGACCCGCAGGAAGGCCTCGTCGTCGGCGGGGTTGGCGATGAGTCGCAGATAGGCCAGGAGATCCTTGATCTCGCGGCGCTCATAGAAGCTCACCGCGCCGATGAGGCGATAAGGAATCCCGCGGAAGCGGAAGGCCTCTTCGAGGGGCCGTGACTGCGCGTTGGTGCGGTACAGGATGGCCATTTCGTCGTAGGGCACGTCGCCGTCCGCCACGCGTCTCGCGAACTCCGATGCCAGCCATTCGGCTTCATCCCGCTCGTCCGCTGCCGCCAGGAGGATCACCGGCGCACCGCCCTTCTTCTCCGTAAACAGCGTCTTTCCGAGGCGAGCGGTGTTCTCCGCGATCACACCGTTGGCAGCATCCAGGATCACCTGCGTGGACCGGTAGTTCTGCTCTAGGCGCACGAGCTTCGTGCCGGGAAAATCGTTTTGGAAGGCGAGCATGTGCCGGACGTCGGCCCCACGCCACCCATAGATCGCCTGATCGTCGTCTCCCACGACGCAGAGATTGCCGTGCCGCTTCGCCAGCTGCTTCACGAGCAGGTATTGCGCGGGATTGGTATCCTGGAATTCGTCGACCAGCACGTGCTGAAACCGGTCTTGCCAGTACGCGAGACGCTCCGGGTGCTCGCGGAACAGGGCGAGCGGATGGAGCAGGAGGTCATCGAAATCCATCGCGTTCGCCTGCTTGAGCGCGGGTCCTACCTCGGCGAAGATGTCCGCCGCGACCTTGACCAGGGGCGTATCGGCCCGGGCGCCGAGCTCCTCAGGCGTGAGCATGCGGTTCTTGGCGCTCGAGATGACCCCATGAACAGTCCGCGGCGGGTAGGCCTTCGGCGACAGCTGGCGCGCTTCCAGCAGCCGCTTGACGAGCGCCTCGGAGTCATCGGCATCGTAGATCGTGAAGTTCGGCCCGAAGCCCAGCAGCGGGGCCTCACGCCTGAGCAGCCGCGCGGATAGAGAATGAAACGTGCCGATCCACAGCCCGCGCGGATCAGCGCCGAGGAGCTGGGCGATGCGCGTGCGCATCTCGCCGGCGGCCTTGTTGGTGAAGGTGACCGCGAAGATCCGCTGCGCGGCGACGCCGTGCTGCGTGATCAGATGCGCGATCCGGGCCGTCAGCACGCGCGTCTTGCCTGATCCAGCGCCCGCGAGCACAAGCAACGGTCCAGCGGGGTATTCGACCGCCTCGCGTTGGGCGGGATTGAGCGGGAGCGGCAACGTCATGAGACGCTGAGTGGGAACTCCAACACGAATACCGAGCCTTTGCCCTCTCCCGGGCGAAACGATACCCGGCCGCCGTGCTGCTGCTCGACAATGCGGCGCGCCAATGCCAGGCCGATCCCCCAGCCGCCGGTCTTGGTAGACACGCCGGGCTCGAACAGCTGCCGCTGCATGTCCGCGCCAACGCCAGGACCGTCGTCCCGCACGGTGAGGCGACCAACCGTACCGCTGCCCTCTACTTCCAGCTCGATACGTCCTCCCCGGCCACTTAACGCGTCGACGGCGTTCTTGACGATGACTTCGAGCGCCCACTCGATGAGCACTGGATCACCCGTGGCCATCGGGCCGGCGCCCGACGACGTCAGCGTCATCGTGACCTGATGCGCGAGCGTCGGCAGCCGGGGCCTGAAGTAGGCGACGACTCGCTCGGCGACGCTCCCGAGTCCGACCGGCTCGCTGCGCGCCGGTCGGCCGATGCGCTCGAATCGTTTGGCCACGCGCTCGAGCCGATCGGCATCCGCCTGAAGATGACTGATGAGCTCGCTACCCGGCGTACCCGGATTCTCGCGCAGGTAATCAATCCAACCCGTGAGACTCATGAGGGGGGTGCCGAGCTGATGAGCCGACTCGCGCGCCATCGCCACCCATAACCGGTCGCGGGCGGCACTTACGCGCTCGCGCATCGCCCAGCCGGCGAGCAGCGCCAGGCAGAGGAACATCACGCCTTGCAACACCGCCAAGCCGGTGAACGCGCGCGCGGCTGGCAGCGCGCCGTAATGGATCGTGCCGACGTGCGGTTGGATCAGCGGCTGGTGGATCCGATCGAGCTCCGCGACCCACGCGCGGCGCTCGGTCTCGCTCGCTTCGGCGCCGAAGGGCGCGTTATCGAGCGCGGTGATGCGTCCCGCAGTATCCGTGACCGCGATCGGGATACCGAGGTGCCGGACCTCGTCGGCGAGCGCCAGCAGGGCGTCTGCCGCCGCGCCTTCACGCGGATCGTTCAGACCCGCGAAGACGTGCCCGAGCAGGCGACTCGTTTCTCGTGCGTCGTTGCGGAGATGGCGCGCGACGATCCATGCATAGCCGACCGAGAGCACACCGAACAGCAGTGCCGCGGCGATGAGCGCGGGTGGCCCGAGCCGCCGGGACGGACCTCTACGCAAGGCGGTCAGTGCCGACATAAGGCACTAACGCGGGCGGAATCGTCACGGACCCATCGGGTTGCTGATGCGTCTCCAACAGCGCCGCGATCGTGCGCGGGAGCGCCACACCGGATGCGTTCAACGTGTGCACGAACTCCGGCTTCTCTCCGGGCCGCGGCCGGCAGCGGATGTTCGCCCGGCGCGCCTGATAGTCGGTGAAGGTGCTCGAGCTCGAGACCTCGAGCCACTGTCCGACGCCGGGCGCCCACGCCTCGAGGTCGTACGTTTTCGCGCCCGCAAATCCCAAGTCGTTGGCCGGCAGCACCACCACGCGATACGGCAGCTCGAGCTGCTGCAAAACCGTCTCGGCATGACCGGTCAGCGTCTCGTGCTGCACGGGTGAATCGGAGGCGCGGCAGAAGCGCACCAGCTCGACCTTGTCGAACTGGTGGACGCGCAACAAGCCGCGCGTGTCCTTGCCGGCGGCGCCCGCTTCGCGCCGGAAGCAGGGCGTGTATGCGACGTAGCCCATCGGCAGCGTCCTGCCGTCGAGGATCTCGTCGCGATGCAGATTGGTGACCGGCACTTCCGCGGTCGGGACCAGAAACAAATCGTCGGTCGCGGTGCGATAGGCATCGTCTTCGAACTTCGGTAGCTGTCCTGTTCCAATCATGACCTCGCGACGGACGAGCAATGGCGGCTCGACCTCGACGTATCCGTGTTCGCGGGTATGCAGCTCCAGCATGAAGTTGATCAGGCCGCGCGCCAGGCGCGCGCCCGCTCCCACCAGCACCGGGAATCCCGACCCCGAAAGCTTGGCACCACGCGGCAGATCGAGGATCCCGAGACGCTCGGCGATTTCCCAGTGCGGTTTCCCGCCTTTGGCGGCCGGTGTGCCCCAGCTGCGCAGAATCGTCGGCTCCTCCGGCACCTCGGGCAACGGCGGATTGGGGACGAACAGCGCCTTCGCTTCGAGCGTGGTCTCGATCTGCCGCAGCTCCGATTCGAGCGCGGTGATACGCTCGCCCAGCTTGCGGCGCGCGACCGCGGTCGCTTCCGGCAGTCCGCCCTGTGCTTTCGCGACGAGCGCGTCCGCTCGTGCGGCGTCGTTGCGCTCGGCCTTGAGCTGATCGAGCTGCGCGGTGAGCGTGCGGCGCTTCATGTCCAGCGCTTCAATCTCGTCGAGCAGTCTGGTGAGCGATGAATCGCCACGGCGCGCGAGCGCCGCCCGCACCTGAGCGGGCGAGGCGCGCAACAGCTTCAGATCGATCATGGATTAACTACGCGGCAAGCCTATCTGGAGCCCGCGAAAACCGCAATTCGTGTCGTCGAGGATTTCCATTTTGAGATGACGTCCGGTCGGAGCGGATGTCGTGTCGATGCTCACAACGTGCAGCTTGGCATAGTAGGCGCCGGGTAATCCGTTGGGACAGGTAACGGGACGCGATTGCGCAATCGCGACGGTGTTGGAATCGACCACGACCGCGCTGTCCAGCTGATAGCGACCCGTCGGCGCGATGCGGATCGAATCGAATGGCACGGCACTGATCTGTAGCCCGGAGAGACGTCCGAGTTTCAAAGGACCCGTCGGCAGCAACAGGCCTCTGCCGGTGCTGTCGATATCAAACGCAAAGTCGAACGGAATAAATCCGTCCGTACGCACAACAATTCCCT
>Ga0209160_1002220_pt1 | contig 16246 bp, 6 predicted proteins | sample GraSoiAngelo_153_FD_186167 | JGI IMG/M metagenome (GOLD analysis project Ga0209160, IMG submission 186167) | Grasslands soil microbial communities from the Angelo Coastal Reserve, California, USA - 14_1009_12_40cm (SPAdes) (version 2) | ecosystem: Environmental > Terrestrial > Soil > Grasslands ... | reverse complement strand
ACCGGCGGCCATTCCTTCAACTCACGAAAGAGAGGAACACTATGAAAAGACCGGCTGCTCTCCTGCTGATCGTCGTCACTGCGTTAGCAGCATTCGCAGAAACATCAAACTCTCCCTCAGACGCCAAACCCTCTCCGGCGGAGCGCAGCATCGCCCAAGCGAAGCAGCTGATGCAGAAGAATCCAAAAGATTTTGAGGCCTACAACGCCTTGGCGCTGGCGCTCTCGCGCCGCGCCCGCGAGACCTCAGACGTGGACTATTACGCTCAGGCGGAAGAGGCACTGCAGCAGTCCTCTGCGATTTCACCTGGCAACTTCGACGGTGCGAGGACGCACGTTTGGCTGCTGCTGGGAAAGCATGAGTTCGCCGCTGCTCTCGAAGAGGCCAAGAAACTGAATAAGAGGATGCCGGACGACGCGATGACCTATGGCTTCCTCACCGACGCCAACGTGGAGTTGGGAAACTACAAAGATGCCGAGACCGCGGCGCAAATGATGCTCGATCTGCGCCCGGGAAATTTGCCCGCACTGACGCGTGCGGCATACCTACGCGAGTTGTTCGGCGACATCGATGGCGCGTTAGAACTTATGAACATGGCCCGGCAATCAACCTCGCCGAGTGAGGTCGAAGACGCGGCCTGGATCCTTTCGCAAATGGCACATCTCGAACTCGCGGTGGGCAAGACGGCAGAAGCCGAGAAGTACCTGCAGCAGGCACTCACGCTGTTTCCGGGTTACCACTACGCGTTGGGGAATCTCGCCAAAGTGAGAATCCAACAAAAGCGGTACGACGAAGCGGTTCAGTTGCTGCAGCAGCGTTATGAGGCGGCTCCTCACGCCGAAAATTTGTTTGACCTTGCAGAAGCGCTGCGGCTTGCCGGACGAAGTGAGGATGCCAAGAAAGCTTTCGCTGAATTCGAGCAAAAATCACTCCTCGAGACCAATCGCGGCGACAACTCGAATCGCGAGCTGATCTTTTATTATGCGGACTATGCTCACGAAGCGCTTAAGGCGCTCGAAGTCGCCAAGAGAGAGTTTGCCCGCCGGCACGATGTCTATACGCTGGATTCCTACGCCTGGGCCCTTCACGTGAACGGCCAGGATCAAGAAGCGCGCAAGCAGATTGAAGCAGCATTGGCAGTGGGCCTTCGCGATGCCAAGCTCATCCGGCATGCAGGCGAGATTATGCTAGCCACGGGTGATCGCGCCGCTGCGGAGAAGTATCTGCGCGAAGCGGCAGACTTAAACACGGCCGAATCGTGGCAAGCGAGGGCGATTCTTGCTCGCCTCCCATCAACGATCACACAGTAAAAGGCCACAACTCCGAACACGAGGCAGCAGCATGAGTGGCAGAAGTTATCAAATCCCGAGTTTTCGGCGACTCCTGCGACTCGTCGGCGCTGCCTTCGTGCTCTGTTTTGCCAGTGTGAACGCCGCAGTGGCGGCGACCAGTTTGTCCGGGAATCTCACTGATCCAGACGGCGGTGTGGTTCCCGGCGCGACTGTCCGCCTCTTGCGTCGGGCGGATTCCTCCCGGAACGAAACGCAAACGGATGGCCAGGGTCAGTTTTTCTTCGCCAACCTCGACGCAGGAGAGTACCGCCTCACCGCCGAATTCCCCGGTTTTGCGCCCATCACGCGAACCATTACACTCGCGGACGATGATAAGCGGACCGAGAGGATCCAATTTTCCGACATCGCTTTACTAAACCAAACTGTCACTGTTTCCGCCGAGGTATCGGATGTCGGCCTTTTCGCCCCCGATCCAGCACAGAGGATCATGGTGAGAGACGAGACCCTCGACGCCAACCCTGGCCGCCCCGGAATGCCAATCTCCATTCCCGGCATGCCTATGGAATCTCCCGCAGGTGGAGTAAAGCCTCCTCAGTACTTCGTTCCCGGAGTAGCCGGAGATCATGGGGAGCCGATCGCAATGTTCTTCCAAGTGGGAGGATTTTTGTTTTCCAACAACCTGCCAGCGAACGCTCATGGCAATGGCTACGCCGACCCGAATGTAATTATCCCCACGGCAATTGAGAGCGCTCAAACCGACGGCGGGGGCTTCAATGTGCGTGAGGGGAATGACTCAGTAAACTCGTCGGTCATTTTCGGCCTTCGCAACCGCCTCGACCCGATGATTCGGCTCACGGGCGACTACCGTGACCTGAATCTGGTGACCGGCTGGAGCCCGCAGAACCCGGCAAACAAGTCGTGGATCGGCGCGGAGGTTTCGTATGGAAATGGCTTTCTCGAACGCCTAGAGCACCGCAAACAATACAAGGGAAATGTCTCGAAGGTCTTCGATTTCGCCAAGCATGAGTTGACTGTGTATGGCATCGGTTATTACGGCTTCGCCTATCAGCCTGGCTTAATTCCGATCGACACTCATGTCGCAGGCGATACCATTGATGCCCGGCAACGCGAAGAGACCGCAAACGGCGCCGCTATTTTCAACGACATTTGGCGTCTAACGGACCACCGCCAATTTCAATTCTCCGTTTTCTACCGCTATTACGCATTGGATGTTCGTCCGAACTTCGGCGAGGGCCTGATTCGGCAGAGTGAACACCGGAACGTGAATTCCGAAGACATTCTCTATGCTGACAGTCTCAGCAAGTCATTCTCGTTGCTCGCTGGTGTTAACTTCCGGCGCGACGCGCCGCGCGCCCTCGCGTTGGACCACATCACTGAGAATAATGTCTTACAGCCTGTTACGGACAACAATCTGACATTGAATTTCTATAGCCCCTTTGTTGCGGCCGACGGAACGGTCTTGCATCTGTTTCATTACAGCGTTGGTTATCGGAGCGATGAAGTCAGCTTCGACAATCAAGACCTGTACCGCCCCAACCTTTCATTTTCGCGACACGCTAACATCGATTCACCCAAAGGGACAATTACGCTGCTGCCGCCTACGTCAGCATCTTACCTGCCAAGCGTTTCACTGAGTTATGGGCAGTCCTTTCATATAAATGATCCCCGCATCGGGACCACCGCGATCCAGGGCGGCACCATCGTCAGCAAGGCGCGTTCTTATCAACTCGTGATAAGCAGGACTGTGGCTCAAACTGAATTTCGTGTGACGCTGGAGCACGTAACTACAGCACAGCAGTTCGCCCGCATTTCGAACGACACCGGCCTGCAGGAAGACGTGGGACCGGGGATTCTGAAATCTATTACCGTTACCGCCCGGCGAAATTTCAGCCACGGCTTTGTTCAGGGATTGTTCGCTCGTGCCGACGCGCGCGACCGCCTCACGCGCGAGCCCACTCCCGAAGCCCCACGACTGATCTGGGATTTTCTTGGAACAATAGACAGACTACCGTTTCACCTGCTGGCTCGGGGAGAATACGAGGAAGTTGGCAAAAAAACGCTGGGAGATGGATTTGTGGCGGTTCCGTTGCGCGAATTTCGCGGCGCACTCATTCGGCCGTTTCCGAGCAAAGGCGTGGAGATTGGTCTGAACTTTTTTCTGGCAAGCGGGTATGGCGGCCAAACCTTGGAGACTTTGCCGCAACCCGGCGAAAGCTCACCCTTCGAGCGCATTACAGGTTTCCCGCTTAAGTCGTACGTGACCACATCATTCACCTACCATTTCGGCAAGCGCTAAAGCCGGCCGCTTGGCTCGTTACACGGCGGCATTCTGAGTAGTCGTGCTGTGACCGACGAACCCTCTGGAGTTTGTGATCGAGTCACGTCGGTCACTCGGACTGATGGGAAACAATTCTGTACGGGTCGCTCTACGACCCCAAGAATTCCTTGTAATGGCAATCAAGCACGTGCCCTCTATGTGCCAAAATTTTACGAGCCTACCTCGCCGCTTTCCTCTGCTTCGCCCATCGCCTCCTTTGAGCCGCCGAAATCCTAGCACGTGCCTCGGCAGACATCGCATAGCGTGCTCATATGCCCGCCGAATGAGTATGTCACGGCGATTAGCGGCGGCTACCTATACAGTGCGGCGGGCCCAACGGACTCACGGAACGACTGACCCAGGGGGCGTCTGGCGCCCCGTCCATCGGAGGGAATGCTTAACAATCCTTTAAAGGTACTCGCCTGAGTTCGCCGAAAAATGGACAAATCCGAATCGGCACTGATGACGAACCGCATTGTATTCGGTACAGCCTGCTTGTGCCTGTGCCTCGGCTTCCCTGTTCCTACCGATTGGTATTGCGAGTCGAAGAGCCACCAACAACTCCTGTACAGGCCGAGTAAATTGAAACGGGCATGCCATGTACGAAAGACTTCTTCTTTGATCAAGTACACCTGTGTCCTGTATCACCCTTTTAAAGCAGGTGTGAGTGTATGAATAGAACCCTTGTAATGGGTTCAGTGAAGGCACCCCTTGCCGAGAGAGTCTTGGGAAAAGGCTACACAGGCCTACATGCCTACACACCCAAGTGAAGGAGATAGATTACGGAGATGGTGTTAAATAGTCGCTGAGGAGGCCGTGTTTCCGCTTGAAAACGCGCATTTGGGACAGTGGGCAAGGCTGCCGGGTAGGCCCGAAACCGCTTTACCGGGTAGTCAGCTACTGTTCCACAATCCGGCTGGGCCCGAATAGCCCGTCACTCGGCAGTGCTAAACTTTCGCCTCAATCGATCTCAGGAGGCCCCATGTTCAGACAGGTTCTTGTATGGATATCTTCACTTGCGTTGTTAGCTGTCAGTGCAATTGCGCAGAGCCCTGATATCCCCGAGCCCGGCTCTGTCGAGGCGATCGCGGGAGCTACTACCGATCAGCATTATGTCTCACCTTGGGTTTCGTTTGTCCCTCAATCAAAGGCCGTGCCGTCTCCGGAAAAATTTCTGGGCCGGATAATGGGCGCTCCCGGAGAACTGCTGGGGACGGAGAAAGCGTACGCTTATGCCCGAGCCGTGGCTGCGGGGAGCCCACGAGTTCGCGTGTTCACGATCGGGCATAGTGAAGAAGGACGCGAAATCCTCATACTCGCCATTGCTGACGAGGCCGGTATCCGCGACCTCGATCGTCTAAAAGCCGCTACTGCGGCCTTGGCGGATCCGCGCGACACCGACGAGGCGGCTGCCGAAAAACTCATCTCGACCTCCCGACCTATTTATTACTTTAATGCTGCACTCCATTCCGATGAGACCGGGTCAACTGAGGCTATGCTCGAACTTGCGTACCGCCTGGTCGTATCGGAGCAGCCCATGATCCGCCGGATCCGGGAACAATTGGTTGTGCTGATCAATCCCATTTCCAATCCCGACGGCCGGGACAAAATGGTCGACTGGTTCTACCGCTATCTCAAGGGCAAAACTGACCGCAACACATTGCCTCGCCAGTCGCCCCCGTACTGGTCCAAGTACACATTCGTCGACATCAACCGCGACACCCACCAGCAGACGCACGAAACCACAAAAGCCGTGCACCGCATGTTTCATGAGTGGCATCCCACGGTCGTGCACGACTTGCATGAGGGATCGCCACTGATGATGACCTGGAACGGCACAGGTCCCTATAACCCCAACATTGACCCCATCACTTACACCGAGTTTCTTGAACTCAGCTTTCACGAAGTAGAGACTATGACGGCGATGGGCATGCCTGGGGTGTCAACGTGGAATTTCGGAGAGGCGTTTGCACACCTCTATCTCGATTCGGTGGCGATGAATCACAACAGCATTGGACGCGGCTACGAGACATTCGGCAATGGCAGCGCGGAAACGGAGAGGCGAGCGGTCTCGCAATCCGCTGCAACTATGGAATGGTACCGTCCTCTTCCGGCTTCGCGAGAGGTCACCTGGTCGGCACGCGACAATCTCAACTACCAGGAGACTGGCGCACTTGCGGCGCTAGACGATACAGCCCTGCATTCCAAAGAAATGTTGCGCAATTTCTACAAGAAGTCGTGGGATTCATGGCAAAAAGGCCTCACGCAGCCGCCCTATGCGTTTCTGATTATGCAAGATCAAGGAGATCCGGCCCGGGTGGAACAGATGGTAGGACGGCTCATGGGCCAGCACATCGAAGTCGCCAGGGCGCAGAACCCAATTCAGCTTAAGGAAGGAAGCTTTCCCGCAGGAACGTACGTGATTCGCCTCGATCAGCCGTATCGCAACTACGCGGTTGATTTGCTCACACCGCAGCATTACCCGAAGGATGGGGAGGCGCCTTACGATGACGTCTCTTGGGAGCTTCCCGCCCACTATCATCTGGAGGCAATAGCTACTGCCGATGCGTCTATTCGTGGCGTCGCGCTGACGCGACTCACCGATCCGCCGCATACTGCTGGACAGGTCACCGGCGTAGGACCCGTTTACTTGTTGAAGGACGCCGGACAAGAATCGTTTCTCGCTGCCCGTTATCGTCTGGCTAACTTCGAAATTCAAATTGCCGAACGTGATTTCGAGGAGGGCGGCACGACGTTTCCCGCCGGGTCGTGGATACTTGCTCCACAAGCCGGACTAAGCGAGGCGATTCGGTCAACCGCCGCGGAACTGGGACTAGACTTCACACAAGTTTCCACTTCGCCGGAGGTGTCGCACCACAAAGCCCAAGCGCCGCGCATTGGCCTATGGGTGCCCTGGGCTGATACTGACTCGATCGGGTGGATCCGATATTCGCTGGATCAGCGCAAAGTTCCTTACACGTATTTGCGCGACGAAGACATTCGCGCCGGGAATCTGCGCTCGCGCATCGACGTGCTGCTTTACGGGCATGTTGATCTGGAACTGGCGGAGCAAATTGAAGGTTTGCCGAAGACGTGGTCGCCGATGCCTTTCAAGAAGACGGCCAAGACTCCGAGTTTCGGGACTCCAGCAGAATCCGATGACATTACTGGAGGAATTGGCTACGAAGGACTTGGACAGATCCAGCATTTCATCGACGAAGGAGGGCTGATGGTGACGCTCGGCAGCGGGACCATGCTGGCGCTCGAAGGCGGGCTGGTGCGATTTGTCCGGCGGTCATCCGGTGGCGTTCCGCGGAGTGCGGCGGGCGGCGGCGCCGCTTCCTCCGCTGCCTCGCAGGGTGCGGCTACGCGCACGCCCGGAGCCCATGTGCGGGTAACATTCAACCGCGCTGACCATCCGATTGCGTATGGCTATCCCTTGCACGCTTATGTCTTCCGACAAAACTTTCCGCTGTATGACGTCCCGCGGCGCTGGCTGCGTATGGCGTATTGCACGACTTGTCTCGATGGTCCCGAAGACCGCAGCGGCGTGGTAATGGAATGGGGCGATACGGATGGGAAAGCTTTTGTTGTAAGCGGACAGGGGTGGGGAGAAGAGAGTCTGGTCGGCCGGCCTGCGATCCTGGACATGCCCGTGGGGAAAGGACATGTCGTCTGTTTCAACTTCAACCCGATGCATCGCGATTTGAACCGCGGTGATCAGCGTCTGCTTTGGAACGCGATTCTGAACTGGCAGGCAATCATTGCAGGGCAGCCGAAACCGTCCGAAGCCTGGGCTCCGGCACCTGAACCTGAAGAGTAAAAAGAGTTCGCCCGCCTGGCCAAGATAGCAAACCCGCGTAAGTAACCGTGCGCGCTCATGTGCCGCTTCCGGTCCCGGGCGGTTTGTCAGCCACTCGGAACCTATAGCAGCGCCGCGCTGCTTCTCCTTTGATGTCGGGCGCGAGAAGAGAAGTTCTCCGTCCACGAAGACTCATCGATCCTGTGACAGCCTGCGCGTGACAGAAGTCATGGCTTTCCTAATGGACTCGCTCCCAGTTCTGCGGCTATTAACGGAACGCCGCTGTGGTTTCAACGAACCGCCGGCCATGAGCTCGAACGGAATTTCGACGCGACCGATGATGTCTCGGGGGCGTGGCCGGGCGAGCACCTGATCTCGCCGATCGTCGCGGCCGCTAACTCTGGGGACTATTTGACGAAAGAAACCCTCCTGAAGGCCGTGGAGCATATGAAAGCAGTGTCGGAAGCGCCGACTACTTATGAATTCATTGAACTTTGACACTTTACCATCTTAGACACACCTTGCGCTACACCTATGCATATGCATATATGGAGAAATAGAGGTAGGACTCCTAACCCCCCTATTTTCAAAAATATATAGGGAAAACGGAGCACCAGCCTCTTTTGGCTTGGCCGTGCCGCGTGCGGAGCCTCAGACGTAGGGGACTCCCTGCTACCCCGACCGACAAACTGGTTAAGACCCCCTCCTGACCAGTCGGTCGGGAAATTGTTCTATCTCTCTGATCATATTGGATTTATTTCTGTCGCGAAATTCTACACTGCTCGACAATTAGCTCCGATTCGAGGCCGTAATTCGTAGGCATTGGTAGGCATTGGTAGGCGAGTTGCTGAGGTAACCAGCTAACGGAAGCAAGGAGCACCGGAGCACCTCAGTTTTGTTTACTCAGTTACGCTTACCCTTCTAAACCTCTGATTCCATTGGCCATAAGCGACTGTCTTAACATTACGTTGTATTGTTAAGGTCGGTCGGACTTGGTACGCATTGTATTTTTTCTCTCGATGACATTTTTTGTCACTCGAATGGAGATCAAGCCTGCGGCGTGCGGGCCCAACGGACTCACGGAACGACTGACCCAGGGGGCGTCTGGCACCCCGTCCATCGGAGGGAATGCTTAACAATCCTTTAAAAGTACTTACGCCGAAAATGGAAATCCAATCGGCACCGACGGAACTGCATTGTATTCGGTACAGCCTGCGTATGCCTGTGCCTCGGCTTCCCCGTTCCTACCGATTGCTATTTGCGGGTCGAAAAGCAATCAACAACCCATGTACAGGCCTGGTTCATTCCGAGTAAGTGAAACGGATGTGCCATGCACGAAGGATTTCTTCTTTGCTCAGGTCCTGTGTCAGTTTTTAAAATACATGTCGGATAGGACCTCTAATAAGTGCGGCAAATGAGTGCACCCGTGCTTTCAAGAGCAATCGTACCGTAGCCTGAGAAAGACAAGATAGACGGCTGCCAATGCAGGCACAAGCAGGCTGTACCGAATACAATGCGTTCGTCGTCCGTGCCGATTGCATTGTCCATTTTCGGCGTAAGTACCTAAAAGGATTGCTAAGCATTCCCTGCGATGGACGGGGTGCCAGACGCCCCCTGGGTCAGTCGTCCCGTGAGTCCGTTGGGCCCGCCGCACTGCATATACCTGTCACGGCGATTAGCGGCGGCTACCTGAGAAGCAGCACTTCGCCTCAGTTCTTCGATGTGCCCGACGTTGTGCGATTCCTGCGTGACGCAGTCTACGAACAAGAAGACTGCGAACGAGTACATGCGGCCTGTGATCGAATGGAAGAATTCGAGGCACGAAATTGGTACAACTACACAGCACGCGTGAGGCTCACCTTCCCACAGTACTGGGTCAGCACCTTTTTGAAAGCTTGGATTATGTCGGCTTCATCTTCTGAGGTAAGACACGAAGGGATGGACATGATTATGCTTCGCTCGAAGAGACCATCGGCAACTGGACAAGTGCCTTTCTCATATCGCATCTCTGAACCCGCGTTTTCAAGGAGGCTCCAGGGAAAGCCTAGCTTGTCAACACTCCGCCGCATGACGAGACTCACGACATTGTAATAAAGATGAAGACCCCACTCTGTCATCCTTACATTGGAAACACCCTGTGGGTGGGTCGTGATTCCTTCGGCGCGTAACGCATGATTCACGTCCTTGGCAATCGCGGGATCCTCATAGATAGTTATGAGAAATGCTCCCGTATCGCCAGCGGGATCGACAATTCGGCGCAGCTTTACTCCTGAGAGCGTCTCGAGAGCCTGCCGGATTCGGTACTTGCTATTTCGCATCCTTTCGATGATCGTTGGCAATTTTCTCAACTGCACGCGAAGGACAGCTCCCCGAAGCTCGTCAAGGCGATATCCTCTTCCCCACACGCACAAATCAGGATCATCAAACATCAGCCGCCCCTGTTCATCGCGAGCGTAACCGAGATCGTGGCCGGCAACAGCGCGGCGGTACAGTTGCAAGTCGCGCGTGACGACACACCCGCCCTCGCCAGAGGTCATGTTTTTATTCATCTGAAAGCTAAAGACTGCCATGTCGCCGAACGTCCCCACCTTTTGGCCCCCAATGTTGGCGCCATTTGCCTGCGCGCAGTCTTCCAGCAGAAAGAGGCCGCGCTCGCGAGCAATCTTTGCGATGGGAGTCACATTTATGGGAGCACCACTCATGTGGACAGCGATAATGCCGCGCGTCCGCGGTGTGACGCGACGTAGCAAATCTTCAGGATCAATACCGAACGTATCATCAATATCCGCCAGAATCGGAATGGCGCCGAGATTCACGACCGCGGCCACGACCGCAACCCACATGTATGCGGGCACAATAATTTCTTGCCCGGGGCCAACCCCTAGCGCAGATAACGCGGTGTGGAGCGCTCCGGTCCCGCTGCTGACAGCAACCGCATAGGGCAATCCGACATGTGCGGCGAATTCTTTCTCGAACTGGTCAACTTCATCGCGCAGCTTCACTCCGTAATAGCGGAAAGGGGAGCGATCGCGTAGCACGCGTGTAGCCGCTTCAATCTCCTCCTCGTCCATGTAGTGGATGCCTGGGAACTCGAGGGGCAGAGGCTGCGTCCGAACGGGCGAACCTCCATTGATCGCTAGCTGCCCTTCTTCCTTGCTCAACCCCGCTGCGCGAGCCACCTCTTCGTTTTTAATCGTCACGCCTCACCACCTGTTGATTAATTTCAAAATTTCAGGTTAATAACGCTAATATCGCGACTATTCGCCGTACGCGAGCGCAGTCGGAATGGGTTCATGCCGCTTAGATTCATGAGCTGAGCCCGCGCTTTTCACCTCCAACGTGCCTTTGGCGGTGATATCTGCCGAAGATCTTCCAATCATGATGTCAAACGTGCCCGGCACCACAACCCAGTGCATATCCTGATTAAGCAATTTCAGGTCTTCAGGTCCCAATGTGAAGCTCACAGTCTGCTTCTCGCCAGGCGCGAGCGAGACGCGTTCCAAACCGCGAAGTTGCTTAACGGGAGTCGCCACTGGAGTAAATCGCTCGCGAACGTAGAGCTGAACGGTCTCCACTCCAGCCCGCTTCCCCGTGTTCTCGACATCAACGCTCACATGCGTATTCCCGTCGCTGCGAATCTCTGCCGGATCGAGGCGGAGATTGCTGTGTTGAAATTGCGTGTAACTCAATCCATACCCGAACGGATAGAGCGGTGTACCGGGCATATCGACATAACCTTGGGTATGGGTCCAACCGCCGTTGATCCAATACGACTTCGATGGTCTGTAGTTGTAATATGCCGGCAACTGTCCCACACTGCGAGCAATAGTGATCGCCAATCGGCCACTCGGGTTAAAGTCACCAAACAGGACATCAGCGACTGCCTGGGCCCCACGTTCCCCCGGTTCCCAAGCCTCGACAATTGCGGGAACATGCTCTGCTTCCCAGCGAACCGAAAGGGGCCTGCCGTTAACCAATACCAGAACCGTCGGTATGCCCGTTGCCTGGATCGCCCTGACGAGGTCCTCCTGCACGCCGGTCAAATCCAGGCTGGCAACGTCATACCCTTCGCCATCCGTGGGAGCTGGCAAGCCTTTAGCGTTGTCTCCTTCTCTCCTGGACTGTTCACCCATAACTACGACGACAACATCAGCGCTCTTAGCCGCCTGCACGGCGCGTTCGAAGCCACTCTTGTCTTGATCGTTAACGGCGCACCCCTTGGCATAAACAAAGCGTGTGGCAGGCGAGATTTTGCCTTTGATCCCATCAAGGATCGTGTCGACGTGTTGAAGAACGACCTGGGGCGAGTAATCGCCGAACAAATTCGACGCACTATCCGCGTTAGGACCGATGACGGCAATCGACTTCAGGTTCTTCTTAAGCGGCAGAAGATTCCCTTCGTTCTTTAAGAGGACGATGCCCTCGCGAGCAGCATCAAGAGCGAGCTGCTGGTGCTCGCTCGAATGCATAACCTGTTTGGCACGGGCCAGGTCAACATAGGGGTGCTCGAACAGTCCCAGGCGGAACTTCAGTTCGAGGACTCGCCGCACCGCGCGATCAATAAGCGCCATCGGGACTCGGCCTTCTTCCACATTTTCGATCAGCGGTCCCATGTAGGCAGGCTCGTACGTGATATTCAAATCGACACCAGCCCGCAGCGCCAGAGCACCCGCTTCCTTGTGTGTCGGAACAATGCCTTCATAGATTAGCGTTCCAAAACCCTCACCTTCACTGGTGACAATTCCTTTAAAACCGAGTTCCTGCCGCAAGACATCATTGAGCCACTTTTCCGAGGCGTGCGCGGGGACATCCTCGATTTCGGGATACCCAGCCATCACGCCGAGGGCGCCATTCTTGGTGATCGCCGTGGTCCACGGCGGGAGAACTTCCTCGCGAAGCATCCGCTCCGAGAGGTTAATGGCACCGCGTTCCAGTCCGCTCATAGGTTCACTCTGAGTCGGGAAATCTGTCATCAGCGCGACCGCTCGGTCTGGGGCATTGATATTTGGACCTTGCGCACCACGTACGATAGCCTCGGCAATGCGAGACTCAAGATAAGGATCTTCGGTGTAACCTTCTTCATTGCGCCCCATCCGGGGATCTCGGTCGAGTTCGAGCACCAGAGTCGAAAGAACATGGATCCCCACAGCCCGGGACTCGCGGGCCGTAGCCGCATAGATTGACTCCACCAGTGGCATGTCAAAGCTGCTGCCGATGGCCAGTCCTTCCGGAAAGACCGTTGCGCCGGAAAACATGCCGCCGTGGGTGCCTTCTTCGTCCTCCAGAAGAGGTATTTTCAGCCGCGTCTGAGTCAGCGCAATTTTTTGAAGCTGATTAAAGTACTCGACCTGCTGCTCGGTTCCTTGATGGAGAATCGTGTCTGCGAGAGTAAAGAAGCCGGCGCCGGGGCCGATTTCGCTAGTTTGTGTTCCGGCTGCAAATCTTTTGCACGCTTCCAATTTTTCGGGAATACTTTTCCCGAGATCATCGACGTATACGCAGGGAAGATTGAGCTGGCCGACTTTTTCTTTCAGCGTCATCCGGCTCATTAGATCGTCAACCCGGCGCTCGATCGGTTGCTGCGGATCGAGATACAGCGGGAAAGACGATTGCGTGTGGACGCTGCCCGGCAGCATCAGCACAATAAAAATGAGCACTACACTCAGTGCTCTCGTAAGCCGCCTTGCGGCACTGGACTGAAGTTTGCGCTCCACCGGGGCGCCACAGTCTCTCACGGGAATCTCTGGCATCAAGTCTCCTATGATTAAAAAAGAAATTTAACCGCGAGTTGCCCGATGCGCGGACTGCTGGCCGATGTAACGAAGCCAAAGGACGAGTTGATAATGTCGCCTTGTGGAAGCTGAAAATTCGCGTGGTTGAAAATGTTGAAAAATTCGGCGCGAAATTCCAGCTTCTTGGATTCTGTCAATGGCAGATCCTTCAACAGGCCAAAATCCCAGTTTGCGCTGCCTGGACCGTGAAAGAAGCGGCGATTGGAATTTCCGAGTTGTCCGAGCGCCTCTAGGCTGAACAGCGACGTGTTGAAGTAGGGCTTTGGGTTTCCATCCGCATCCCGAGAGCGCGGATCAGTAAAATTCAAGGGGCCTGGTGTGAAGTTTGGGGTGTCCACCACGGAGCAGGTAGGACCGGTGCAAAATGTTCCAAGAAGGGAGTTGTCATCCTGTTCGTTGATGGTGACAGGTAAGCCGGTTGTATACCGCGTAATGCCGGTCACGGTCCAGCCCCGGGTCAGCTTGTTCGGTGAAAAGAGTTTGTCGAAGGGCAGCATGTACGAGTAGCTGACGACGAAATTGTGGGTCAGATCGAAAGCTGAGAGCGACCTCGATAACCTCGGGTTTATCGGATTGATCTGTTCACCCGCATCGCTGACGCCTGGTCCCCAACTGGAGGCATTGTCCATGGCTTTGCTATAGGTATAAGCGGCCAGGATTGTCGCCCGCTGGCTAGTATGGCGCAGACTTACCTGCAACGCGTTGTAGCCAGAATTCGCTATGGTGATGAAATATCCGTTACTCCCCAAGCCGTTCTGAAATACAGTCCGCGTCGAACCCATTACTCCCGAGGGCAGCGTATACGTGCCGTCCTCGCCAAACGGCCCGCAGCCCTGCTGACTAAGACTGAGGCACAGCGCGGGATTACCCGGATTGGATTCCAGGTCAGCAAGCAGACGGTGACCCTGAGTTCCAACGTAGCTCGTACTCAACATGGTATTGGCGCCGAATTGGCGCTGGAACGACAGCATGAAAGCTTCTGAATAAGGCACGCGGTTCTTGTAATAAAAGCCTGGCGAACTCGAAATTGGCGCGAACTGGGTCCAGTCAATGCTAGTGTCAGGGTGCGAAGGTCCCGTATTCAGAGGCGGAAATGCGACGGGGAACCGCTGGCCTTCGGGGTTCCCAGTGGCACGATCCACAAACGGAGTCGCAAACAGCGTAGGCACGGGACTGCCGTAGAAGTAGCCGAAGGGAGCATCGCCTACTTCGTTGAAGCTGGTAGCGTCCTCAAAAGCGGTGTAGAAAAGTCCGTAGCCTGCCCGAATGCTGCTGTTCCCAGAAGATCCAAAGAGGAAGTGCGAGATACCGCCGTCACCTTTTGGCGAATATGCCATCCCAACCCGTGGCCCAAAATTCTTGTATCGAGTCGGAGCCAGTGTCCGCGGGATTCCGGGATCGCCTGGGAACACCCAGCCCTTTGGCGCGCCCGGGAAAACGACTGACTGCAAACCCGGCACGATGGTCTCAATTTGGTTATGCTTTTCGTACCACGGAGTGGTTACTTCCCAGCGTAATCCATAGTTCAGAATCAGATTTTGCCGGGCTCGCCAGCTATCCTGGCCATATAGGCTGTAATACCGACTGGTCGTGTACATCGGGACCTGGCTCCCCTGCAGATAGTTAATCGGCGCTCCGAGCAGGAAGTCAGCGAAGTCGCTTCCCGTTTCTGAGCCGTCGAAGCTCCAGGTTCCGTTGTTCGCCCCGCGATCAAAAATATCAATCTGGCTTAAATGAAAGCTCCCTCCAAATTTGAAAGTATGCGTTCCTCGAACCTTAGTGAAATTGTCGAGGATCTGGGCAGTGTTGTTGATCTGATACTCAGTAAATGGGTTCACACCCAAGGAAAACTCGTTAGTGGCCACACTGGGAACGCCTTCCAGGCTCGGAGCTAGAACTACGACACCTGGCGTACTTGGTCCCGTAGGAATTCCGAACGAGCTTGTCTTTGGTCCGATACCGCCCGTCGGCAGCGGGTTCGTCGCTTCGCGTGTGTAGTTGATCCGAAATTCATTTACCGCCGTCGACGAAAAAGTTTTCGTGTCACTAACGTTGCCCTGCTGCGAACGTCCAAAAGTTGTGGTCGCGAACCCCGGCAAACTTGCGCCTAGATAAGGACTGGCCAGGCTGAAATCGTCGAAGAAGTAATACCCAGTGAGCGTACCCCATCCCGTGTTGGCGTCGACGCGAAAACCGAGTTTATCGTCACGCACAGTTTGCGCGAACGCCGAAGAGGAAAAACAGCCGGTCACGGATGGGCACTGTCCTCCGAGGACATTCGGCTGCGGGATATATGACAACAGGGCTTGTGCCGGGGCCGATATGGCTGAGGCGGGAATCATCGCATTGGGGAAAACGCAGTTAGAGCTGGTGCAGCCGGGAAAGTAGTAGGGCTCCCCCGAAAACACGGGCGTCGGATTGTTAACCGCACTTTGCAGCATATTGGCCCAGAATGAGCCGCTCACTGTCCCAGTTAGCTGATTGGAGATGTCCAACAAATTGCCGGTTCGATCCGCGCCAGAAAGAACCGGGATCACTCCGCTGTCCTGGCCAGCGATTTGGCGAGTGCCCTGATAGTCTGCAAAAAAGAAGATCTTGTTATGGACTATCGGCTCACCAACCGTGCCGCCGAATTGGTTCCGATGGAGGGCGGCACGCGTTGGGGAAAAGTAGTTGCGAGAGTCTAGGTTAGGAAACCGCAGAAATTCGAACGCGTCGCCATGGAACTGATTCGTCCCTGACTTGGTTACGACGTTCACCAGACCGCCCATATAATTGCCGTATTCAGCGTCGAAATTATTTGTGAGGATCCGAAATTCGGCGATCGAATCGAGGTTGGGAATGACTGCCGCCCCCATGTTGCCTCCCTCCTCCACGTCTCCACCATTCACCATGAAACCGTTAGCGGACTCGCGCATGCCGCTGACCGACAAATTGCCTGGATTCAGGTCGCCCGAAGGAGAAAATCCCGCGTCGTATTCGCCCGTCGATTGCGGGACAACTCCGGGCTGCAGCGCCAGCA
>Ga0209160_1002217_pt1 | contig 16255 bp, 11 predicted proteins | sample GraSoiAngelo_153_FD_186167 | JGI IMG/M metagenome (GOLD analysis project Ga0209160, IMG submission 186167) | Grasslands soil microbial communities from the Angelo Coastal Reserve, California, USA - 14_1009_12_40cm (SPAdes) (version 2) | ecosystem: Environmental > Terrestrial > Soil > Grasslands ... | reverse complement strand
TGAAGCTGAAGGACGTGCACGTGGGCGACACCTTGTGCACGACCGAGAGCCCGGCGCTGCGCCTGGACCTGATCCCCTCTCCGCAGCGCGTGATCGCGTATGCCCTGAAGATCGACCGCGAGCAGGAGGAGAAGGTCGGCGTGGCGCTGCACCGCCTGCTCGAGGAGGACCCGTCGCTGGAGATGGTGCGCGATCCGGAGACCAACGAGACGCTGCTCAAGGGAATGGGGCAGGTGCACATCGAGGTCGCGATCGAGAAGCTGAAGCGGAAATTCGACGTGGACGTCCATCTGGAGCTGCCGCATCCCGCCTATCACGAGACCATCACCTCCAAGGCGAAGGCGCAGGGCAAGTACAAGCGCCAGAGCGGCGGGCGCGGGCAGTACGGCGATTGCCACATCGAGCTGGAGCCCCTGCCCCGTGGATCGGGAGTCGAATTCGAAGACGGGATTGTCGGAGGCGTCATTCCCCGCAACTTCATCCCCTCGGTCGAGCACGGTATCCGCGACGCGGCCAAACAGGGGCCGCTGGGCGCTTTTCCGCTGGTGGACTTCCGGGCGCGGCTCGTCGACGGATCGTTCCACACCGTCGACAGCTCGGACATGGCGTTCCGGATCGCGGGATCGATGGCGCTGAAGAACGCGCTCGCGGGAGCGAAGCCGGTGCTGCTAGAGCCGATGATGCGGCTGGAAGTGGTGGTGCCGGACGAGATGCTGGGAGAGGTGATCGCGGACCTCACCTCGAGACGGGGGAAGATCTTCGGGATGGAACCGACCTCCAAAGGCACGCTGATCCACGCGCAGGCGCCGCAAGCGGAGCTGCGCATGTATGCGCCCGAGCTCCGATCGCTGACCAAGGGCTTGGGCTACTTCACCATGGAGCTCATGGGATACGAGGAGGTGCCGTCGCACGAGGCACAGAAGGTCCTCGCGCAGCGCGCCGCCGAGCAGGGGAAGGACGAACCCAAGCCGAACCAGCCGGGCAAAGGCCGCGCCTGACCGCTTGTCTTGGTTTGCGACTGGTGCGACGCCGCCCGCGCGCCGACGGCGTCGCGTAGTCGCAAACCGCATGCAACCTGTACAGAGAGACGAGAGCGGAGGAAATCTGCGGTCGTGCCGGTACCTGTGTTAGAGACGCCTGAATGTCTGAACAGTTGAGCATGTTCGGCAAGGGAGGAGGCAGGAAGAGAAAACGGCGAGGTTCCGGTGGAAACGGAGCGCCGCCGCCGTCGGAAGTGCTTACGCCGCTGCACGAGGAGGCGCGCCGCCGGTACCTGAACTACGCGCTCTCGGTGATCACCTCGCGCGCCCTGCCCGACGTGCGCGACGGGCTCAAGCCGGTGCAGCGCCGGATCATCTACGGGATGTTCCAGGACCACCGCCTCACGCACGACGCCAAGTACCAGAAGTGCGCGAAGGTGGTGGGCACCATCATGGGCCAGTACCACCCGCACGGCGACGTCGCCATCTACGACGCGCTGGTGCGGATGGCGCAGGATTTCTCGCTTCGCTACCCGCTGGTCGACGGCCATGGGAACTTCGGCTCGCTCGATGGCGACGCGGCCGCCGCGATGCGCTACACCGAGTGCCGCCTCGCCGCGCTGGCCGCGGAGCTGGTGCAGGAGCTGGCCAAGCGGACCATCGACTACCGGCCGAACTACGACGGCACGCAGTTCGAGCCCATCGTCATTCCGGCGCGGCTGCCGCAGCTCTTGATGAACGGTACCACCGGCATCGCGGTGGGCATGGCGACGAACATCCCGCCGCACAACCTCGGCGAGCTCTGCGACGCGCTGATCGATCTCTCCAGGCACAAGGACCTGGAGGTCAAGGACCTGCTCAAGCACATCAAGGGTCCGGACTTTCCCACCGGCGGGCAGATCCTCAACAGCAAGTCCGAGCTACGCCAGATCTACGAGACGGGGCAGGGCTCGGTCCGCGTGCGCGGCGAATGGAAGCTCGAGGAACTGCCGCGCAGCGGCAGGCAGGTCGTCGTCACCTCCATTCCCTACACGATCAACAAGTCCAACCTGGTGATGAAGTTCGGCGACCTGGTGCGGGAGCGAAAGCTGACGCCGCTGGTCGACGTCAGGGACGAGAGCACGAAGGACGTGCGCATCGTCCTGGAGATCAAGCGCGACGCGGATCCCGAGCTGGTGATGGCGTACCTCTACAAGCACACGCCCCTGCAGACGAACTTCGGCGTGAATCTCACCTGCCTGGTGCCCACCGACAACCCGGAGGTCGGAGCTCCCAAACGTCTCGATCTGAAGAGCATCCTTCGCTACTTCCTGGACTTCCGATTCGACGTCGTCACCAGGCGATTTGAGTTCGATCTGAAGCAGGTGCAGCAGCGGCTGCACATCCTCGAGGGATTCGCGAAGGTCTACGACGCCCTCGACGAGATGCTGAAGATGATCCGCAAGAGCGAGGGCAAGGAGGATGCGGCCAAGAAGCTGATCAAGCGGTTCAAGCTCTCCGAGGAACAGGCGGACGCGATTTTGGAGATGAAGCTCTACCGCCTGGCCCGCCTCGAGATCCTGGTCATCCAGAAGGAGCTGAAGGAGAAGCGCGCCGAGCAGCGGCGTCTCAAGGAGCTGCTCGGAAACGACCGCAGCCGGTGGGCCGTCGTCCGCGAGGAGATCGCCGAGATCCAGAAGGCGTATGCCGACAAGCGCCGCACGAAGATCGGCGGAGCGGGCAGCGAAGAGGTGGAGTACAGCGAAGAGGCGTTCATCGCCGACGAGGACGCGCAGGTGGTGCTGACGCGGGACGGCTGGATCAAGCGGGTGCGCGAGCTGAAGGATCCGTCCCAGACGCGCGTGCGCGAAGGCGACGAGGTTGCGTACGTGCTGGGAGGCTCGCTGAAGAGCAACCTGGTCGTCTTCAGCAATTTCGGAACTGCGTACGTGACACGCTTCAACGACGTCCCGGCAAGCACGGGCTACGGCGATCCGGTGCAGAAGCTGTTCAAATTCGACGACAATGAGCGGGTGGTCGGCGCGCTCTCGCTCGACAAGCGGCTCGCGCGCCCGGAGAAGCTGCTCGCGCTTTCGCGGGCCGGTTATGGCTTGCGGTTCGCGCTCGCGCCCCACACCGAGGTCTCGACGCGCGCCGGGCGACGGTTCTCGCGGCCGGCCAAGGACGACGAGCTGATCGGCGTCGTCCCCGTCGAGGAGAAGGACTTCCTCGCCGTAGTCACCGAGGACGCGTACGCGCTCGTCACCAAGGCCAAGGAGGTCAACGAGCTCGCCGGAGCAGGGCGCGGGGTACGGGTGATCAAGGTGCAGGCGGACGACAAGGTGGTGGGCTTTCTCTGCACCGCCGACCGCAAGGCGGAGCTTCCCCTGGAGACGTCGAAGGGACGCAAGCTGGAGCTGACGGTGCGCGAGCCGTCGAGCCGCGGCGGTAAAGGGCGGCAGCTGGTGCGCAAGGAGACGGTGAAGGCGCTCTCGCGGGGTCCGGTGGTGCAGTCGCTGCCGTCGGAGGAGAAGAAGTAAATGGCCGCCGTCCGCAAGACGTCCTACAGCGCCGCCGACATCCAGGTGCTCGAGGGGCTCGAGCCGGTCCGCAAGCGCCCCGCCATGTACATCGGCGGCACCGACGCCACGGGCTACCACCACCTCCTCTGGGAGATCCTCGACAACTCCGTCGACGAGGTGATCAACGAATACGCCTCGCGCATCGAGGTCACGCTGCACAAGGACGGCAAGACCGTCACCGTCGTAGACGACGGCCGCGGGATCCCCGTCGACGTGATGCCGAAGTACAAGAAGACGGCGCTGGAGGTCATCCTCACCACCCTGCACTCAGGCGGAAAGTTCGAGCAGGGCAACTACATCCACTCGGGCGGCCTGCACGGAGTGGGCGCCAGCGTGGTCAACGCGCTCTCCTCGAGCCTGATCGCGCGGGTGAAGCGCGACGGCAAGCACCACGTCCAGACCTTCGCCCAGGGGCTCGCGACCTCGAAGCTGAAGACCGAAGGAAAGGCTCGAGGCACCGGCACCACCGTCACCTTCACGCCGGACGCCGAGGTCTTCGGCCTCAAGGCGAAGTTCGACCCCGAGCTGATCCGCGATCGGCTGGAAGCGAAGAGCTACCTGCACCGCGGCATGATCGTGGTGTTCCGCGACGAGACGCAGAAGCCCCCGCGCGAGGACACCTACCAGCACGACGGAGGAATCACCGAGTACCTGGCGAAGGTCGTCGCCCAGCGGGGCAAGAACACGGTTCCCGCCGCGCAGAGGTCGCCTGCGCCGGGATCGAGGGAGCCGCTCGTCAGCAGCGAAGACGGGCTGCCGGAGACGGAGCTGACGGCGCAGGGCGGAGAGATTCCCTCGGTGCCGCCGGTGGCGGCGATGCAGATCCCGCCCGGCGCGTTGTTCTATCGCCAGGGCGAAGGAGACGTCCGCCTCGAGGTTGCGCTCGTCTGGACGGAAGCGACCGACGAGCACATCCGCAGCTACGTCAACGGCATCCCGACGCCGAACGGAGGGACGCACGAGGCAGGCCTGCGCTCCGGCATCGTCAAGGCGGTGCGCAACTACATCGAGACGCACGGGCTCGCCCCCAAGGGCGTGACGCTCACGGCGGAGGACATCCGCGAGGGCGTCTGTGGAATCCTCTCCAGCTACGTGGTCGATCCCCAGTTCCAAGGCCAGACCAAGGGGCGCCTCAACAACCCGGAGACCGCCGCCCAGGTGGAAGGCGTGGTCCGGCCGGCGCTGGAGAAGTGGCTCAACGACACCAAGACCGTCGCCGAGCCGATCATCGCGCGCATCATCCTGGCGGCTCGGGCGCGCGAAGCCTCACGCGCGGCCGCGCAGCAGGTCTCGCGCAAGACCGCCGTTTCGCATCGGCTGAACCTGCCCGGAAAGCTCGCCGACTGCGCGTCCACCAATCCGCAGGAAAGCGAGCTCTTCATCGTCGAGGGAGACTCGGCGGGCGGCTCCGCGAAACAGGGCCGGGATCGCCGTACACAGGCGATCCTCCCGCTGCGCGGCAAGGTGCTGAACGCGGAGCAGGCCTCGACCGAGAAGGTCGGCCAGAACAAGGAGCTGCAGGACATCGTCTCCGCGCTGGGGTGCGGGATCGGAGACGACTTCAAGGCCGCGAACCTGCGCTACGGGAAGATCTTCCTGCTGATGGACGCCGACAGCGACGGACACCATATCTCCACGCTGCTACTGACGTTCTTCTACCGCCACATGCGCGATCTGATCCGCAACGGCTGCATCTTCCTGGCGCAGCCGCCGCTCTACAAGATCGAGATCGGCAAGGACACCTTCTGGGCGCTCGACGACGCCGATCGGGCGCGCATCCTCAAGGAGCACGCGAAGGGCAACACGAAGCCCAACATCATGCGCTTCAAGGGCCTCGGCGAGATGACGGCGGAAGAGTTGAAATCCACCACTCTCGATCCGGGCCGGCGGATCGCGCTGAAGGTCACCATTCCCGAGCACGCAGCGCTGGATACCGAGCGGACCATCAACGATCTGCTCGGCAAGGACGTGAGCGCGCGCTTCAAGTTCATCATGGAGCGCGCGGGCGAGGTGAAGGAGCTGGACGTCTAGGACGCCGCGCGATCAGGCAGCGCAGGCTTCCTCGACCGCCTTCTCGAGCTGATCGAGGTCGATCGGTTTGGCCAGGAGCTTTGCCGAGCGCGCGAATTGGACGAGCCGCGCTGAAGAATCGCCCGTCAGCACGATCACCCGCGTCCGGGAACCGTGCATCCGCTCCACGAGCTGCGCGCCGTCCATGTCCGGCATGCGCAAGTCGAGCAGGAGCACGTCGGGTTCACCCTGCTTTTCCATGCGCTCGAGCGCCTGCTTGCCGGAGCTCGCTTGCTCGACGTGGAAGCCGGCGTCTGTCAGAGCATCCGCCAGCGCCTCGCGTGTATCCTTGTCGTCGTCCACGATCAGGACGTTGCATTCCACCCGCCTCATCGAAAACCCCGCTCCAAGGTGTGAACAAGCCGGACGGCTGCCCCCGTTGCCCTACACGTAGGATAAGCGGTCAGAGCGGCCTGTACACGGCCTATTCGCGCGGACTCGAGCGAGCGGCCGGTCGCTTCCAAGACGCCGTCGGACCCTGCTGGCCCCCGGGCACCGGGACAGGGTTCGCGGCGAATTCAGCGACCGACCGGTTGCGGTCTATGCTGTGCCAGTGCTCGTCCTGACGTTTCTCCTTGCGGCGGCAACGGCAGCCCCCCGCTTCCAGATCCAGTCGCTCATGGTCGAAGGCGACGTCGCCTCGGTCGTCGCGACCGACCTCGATGGCGACGGCCGCAAGGACCTCCTCGCCGTCTACCTTACCGGGATCCCGCCCTACCAGAGACGATGGTTCGCCATCTTCTGGAACCGATCCGGGGTATTCGCCCCACGGCCGGACCTGACGCTCGCCGTCGATGAAGCGGAGGCTTGCGCGTTCGACGTCGGGCCGACGAACGGGTCTGCTGCCGACGACTTGCTGCTCGTCACTCCGCGGGGGGTGAACGCAAAGTCGTTCCCCGGGCGGATCGGTGCCGCGCCGCGCCGGCTGGTCGAGTACCCGACGCTGTTCCACCAGCCGATCAACGGCGAGCTGCCGCGCATCCGGATCGTGCGCGATCTGGCGAGCGGCAAGAGCCACGACCTGGTGGTGCCGTCGCTCGGGTCGCTCGCCATCTTCCGGCGCAACGGTGACCGCTACGAAAAGGCGTCCGAGCTGGAGGTCGACATGGAAGTGAGCGGCGGCCCAAAGCGCGGCGATGGAATCGAGGTGCGCTACGGCTTTCCAGCGCTGCACGTGGTCGACACCGACGGCGACGGCTTGCGCGACATCATCGCCACCCAGGAGGATCGGGTCGCCATCTACCGGCAGGGGCCGGGCTTCTCGTTCCATCCACAGCCGGATTTCAGCCGCGACTTCTCCGTGCGCACGCCGGCCGACTACCGTGAGCGCGGCACTTCCGCGACGACGATCGTGAGCGACCTGGATGGTGACGGATACGTCGACCTGATCGTGCGCAAGCAGGTGTTCGAGGGAGTCACCTCCGCGCGGAGCACCAGCTACGTCTTCCTCGGCCGCAAGGATGGCTTCTCCCGCGAGCCCGCCGAGATCCTGGAGAGCGAAGGCGTCTCTCTGTTCCAGACGCAGCTCGTCGATCTCGACGGCGACGGGCGGCCCGACCTGGTGGTGCCGTACACCAACTTCGGCGTGTTCGCGCTCATCCGCATGCTGACGGCGAAGACCGCGAAAGTCGACTTCCAGATCCATCCATTCGATCGGAAGACGCGGAAGTTCGCCCTCGAGCCGGTGAGCAACCGGGAGCTGAAGTTTCGCATCCCCCTGGCGGGCGACTCCGATCTGCAGGCGGTCAGCCTCACCGCCGACGTGACCGGGGACGGGAAGCCGGACCTGATTTTCGGCTCGAGCGAGGAGCAGCTCGACATCTATCCGGCTGTCGGGGCCGGAGAATTCGCCTCCCGTCCCGCGGAGACCGTCGAAGTGCGAGCCGCCGGAGTCTTGGAGGCCGTCGATCTGGACGCGAAGGGCCGTGCCGATCTCATCCTGCACTACCCGAAGACGCGGGGTCACCGCGGCGAGATCGTGGTGCTCACGAATCGGGGAGGCTGGTGATGGCCCTCTACGTCCGGCAGCTCAAGCTGGGGCCGATGGATAATTTCGTCTATCTGGTGGGGGCAGAGGGTGCTCGCGAGACCGCGATCGTCGATCCTGCCTGGGACGTAGCGGCCGGGCTGCGGACCGCCGAAGAGGACGGGCGGACGATCACCCACGCCCTGATCTCGCACCACCACTTCGACCACGTGAACGGCCTTCCCGAAGTGCTCGCGCAGGGTGGGATCCGGGTCTTCGCGCACCGCGCGGACGTTCCCAGGCTCGCGCCGGAGTTGCAGCGGGAGGTGACGCCGCTCGACGCCGGTGAGGCGGTGGAAGTAGGCCCGCTGCGGATCGCCGCCATGCACACTCCCGGTCACACGCCGGGGTCGACTTGCTGGCATGCAAGAGATGGCCTCTTCGCGGGCGACACGGTGTTCGTCAACGCCTGCGGCCGATGCGATCTGGCGGGGGGCGATCCGGAGCAGATGTTCCAGAGCCTCAAGCGCGTGTCCCAGCTTCCCGACGAGGTGCGTCTATACCCGGGGCACGATTACGGCGACGTGCCGGTTTCCTCGGTCGCGCGGGAGCGCGAGCGCAACCCGTACTTCCAGAAACTGTCCTCGCTCACCGACTTCGTCGCCTACCGGATGAGGCCGAGGGGCGGATAGCGCCTGCGCAGTGGCTGCGTGTGGGCGTGAAGACGCCAACACGCTCTTAAAGGTTTGCCGACGTCAGCCACTGCTTGTGCTGCTCGGTGCCGTCGAACGCCTGGGTCGTCTTGAACTTCTCCCACTTGCCGCCCTCTGCGTAGCGAGCGGTCTGCGCCAGCAGCTTCTCCTTCTCCTCCTGCGCCATCGGCTTGAACGTCGTCGCCAACCAGAGCGCCTGCTCGAAAACGCCTTCCTTGTCGCAGCCGGTGATCGTCACGCTCACTCCCGGGACGCTCATCGCGTATCGCAAGCAGTCCAGCGCGGAAGCGGCGCCGGACTCGAGGATCAGTCCGGAGCCGAGCGGCTTCATCCCGAGGACCGCCGTACCCTCTTGCTGCGCGAGCGGAAGGACCTCCTTCTCGAAACTGCGGTAATGCACGTCGAGCACGTTGATCGGCATCTGGACGGTGTCGAAGCGGAAGGAGTTCTTCCGCGCGGTCTCCAGCATGTGCCGGTGGATGCGAGGGTCTTTGTGACCGGTGAAGCCGATGAAGCGCAGCTTGCCGGCCTTGCGCGCCTCCAGGAGCGCCTCGATGGTGCCGCCGGGCGCGAAGCACCGCTCGGGGTCGTCGTCGCGGATCACTTCGTGGATCTGCACCAGATCGATCATCTCCGTCTGCAGCCGCTTGAGCGACTGCTCGAGTTGCTCGCGTGCGGATCGGGCGGTGCGGCCGTCCAGCTTGGTCATCAGGAATGCCTTCTTCCGATAGCCGTCGCGCAGAGCGTTGCCCATGCGCTCCTCGCTGCGACCGCCGTTGTAGTCCCAGCAGTTGTCGAGGAAGTTCATCCCGTGATCGAGCGCACGGCGGACGATCCTGATGCTCTCCTGCTCGCCAGGAAGCCCGAGGTGATAGCCGCCGATCCCGACGATCGACACGCGGACTCCCGTGCGGCCGAGCTCCCGCATCTGTGCGCGTGCGTCGGGTGGAGTCCGATACTTTCCAGTCGGCAAGTCGCCCTGCGGCGCACCTCCCGCCTGCTTTCGCGCTCCTTTTGCTGCCATGGCGATCATGCCTCCGAACAAGGTTGTCAGTACGCCGCGTCGGGTAGCCATGCCGTAAGCTATGGCATGTCCATCGCGGGCGCCGAAGGCGCTCAGCAACGATCTTTCGAGAATCGGCGGAATCACCGGGCCGTGACAGGTGGCGCGGAGACGAGGATCTGACGCAGCGTGAGGGCGAGGAGCGCGATGGAGACGGCGCCCCACCCGATACCCCAGACGATGGCCGGAATGAACGTCGCGCGCGCCAGCGCGTCAGCGTCGGTGCCGCCCGACCAGGAGCTGACGTGGAGCAGATCGTCGCGGATGTCGTAGAGCGCGTAGCAGGAGGAGAATGCGGCGAGGAAGACCAGCACTGCGCGCCGCAGCCAGGCCGCGCCGTACCGCGCGAGCAGCCCCAGCGCCAGCGCGCAGCCGCCCACGAATGCGAGCGTGAACGCGTCCCGCACGTACAGCACCGCCACCAGCGCGCACCAGCCGGCGAGCGCGATCAGCGGCCACCGTCCTTCCCTCGCACGCGCGGCGACGTAGAGGAGGACGCAGGCTGACACCGCCGATCCCACGTATCCGGCGCTGGACACCGCGATCTCGCGCAGGATGGAGGGCGGAAAGCGCGCCAGGGTCACCCCGCCCTGATCCGGGCTGATCCGGATCGCGTCCACCGATCCGCCCACCATGAGGGTGGCCGCCGCGTGCCCGCTCTCGTGCATCAGCACGACCAGGAGCTTGAGCGGGTAGAGAGGCCAGGTGTTCCAGAACAGCAGTCCGGCGATGGCCGCCGCCGCCAGCGTGAACAGGAGCCTGCCGTCGAGGTGGTGGCGCGCGTCCATCTGCGTCATGTAACGTGGAAACAGGCCGGAAGTTTCACGATGCCCGATCTCCTCGTCGCCGGAAACCTGCACACGCTGGACCCGGAAAAGCCCGGCGCGACGGCGGTGCTGATCCGCGATGGCCGGTTTGCCCGGGTAGGCACGCGCGAGCAGTGCGAGCGCGAAGCGCGCAGCGACCTCCAGTTCATCGAGCTGGGAGAAGGCTGCGCCGTTCCCGGTCTCATCGATGCCCACGGCCACCCCTTCTTGCACGCGCGGACACAGACCGAAGTGCGCCTCGCAGGTGCGGCCTCGGAGCAGGAGTGCGTCGACCGCGTGGTCCGATTCGCCGCCAACTTGCCGGAAGGGACATGGGTTCGCGGCAGCGGGTGGGACCAGAACCTCTGGCCGGGGCGCGACTTCCCCGGGGCGGCGCTGCTCAGCGCGGCGACGCCGCGGAATCCGGTTGCGCTTTCCCGCGTCGACGTCCACGCGCTCTGGTGCAACGAGACCGCGATCCGCGCGGCGGCTATCGGGGCGTCGACTCCGGACCCTCCCGGGGGACGCATCCTCCGGCGCCCGGACGGGACCCCCTCCGGTGTGCTGATCGATACGGCCATGGACGTGGTCGTGCGCGCAATCCCCGCGCCGGGCCCGCGCGAGACCGAGGAGCTGCTCCTGCGCTCGCTGCATGTGCTCGCCACGGCCGGCCTCACCGCCGTGCACGATGCCAGCGCCGGACCGGAAGTGCTGGCGGCATATGTGCGTCTTGCCGAGCGCGATTCGCTGCCGATCCGCGTGTACGCGATGATCAACGGCCAGGGCGCGGACCTCGACGAGCAGATGCGCGCCTGGAGCGAGCGGCGATCCATCGGCCTTCTCGGCATCCGGAGCGTGAAGCTCTTCGCCGACGGTGCCTTGGGCAGCCGCGGCGCCGCCATGTCCGAGCCGTATGAGGACAATCCGGGGAATACCGGACTGTGGTTGCTCGATCCGCGCGAGTTGGAGGAGCGGATCCAGCGCGTGGCGGCGGCGGGATATCAGCCGAGCGTGCATTGCATCGGCGATCGCGCTTGCGCGCTGGTGCTCGGGGCGTTCACCCGGGTGCCTCGCACCCTGCGGCCGCGCGCCGAGCATCTCCAGATCCTGCGCGCGCGGGACGTGCCGCTGCTCAAGAGGTCGGGAGCGATCGCCTCGATGCAGCCGGCGCACGCGACCAGCGACGCGCCCTGGGCGGAAGGGCGGCTGGGGCACGGGACGGAGCGGCAGCGCGGCGCGTACGCCTGGAGGCAGGCGCTCGACGCCGGTGCGCCGCTCGCATTTGGCAGCGATTTTCCCGTGGAGGAGTTCGATCCGCGGGAGGGCCTTCGCGCCGCGGTCACCCGCAAGCCAGCCCGGGGTCCCGCCTGGATGCCGGAGCAGCGCCTGCGCCGCGACGAGGCGCTGCACGCGTACACCGCCGGCGCGGCCTGGGCGGAATTCGCCGAAACGCGCCGCGGTTGCATCCGTGAAGGATTCGACGCCGACCTGACCGTCTTCGGACGCGACGTGATGGCGGTCCACGCGGACGAGCTTCCCGGCGTGCCCGTCACCGCTACCGTCGTACGGGGCCGCGTCGTATACGGTGGAGGGTGACATGCCGGCTCTACCGCCGCTGGAGAACTGTCCCGACGTCGAGGATTGCCTCGCCGATCCGTCGGAGATCGGCCGCATCTGCACGTTCGCTCCGATCTGCGGGACCTGCGCGGTGTACCGGGTCATCGAAGGGCGCCGCGGGCTATTGCTCGGGACCTGCCGGATTCGCACCGAGCGAGGCGAGTTCCCTTGCACCGCGCCGATCTGCGATTCCTACGTCGCGCGCGCCGGCGCCCAGCCCGCACCGGTGGTGCAGATCGCGAAAGCTCCCCGGCTGCGCGGCGAGCGGCAAGAGCCGCGAGCCCGGCCGCGGGTTCCGGACGGACCGGTCGGGGAGGTGGAGATGACGCGAGAGGAGCTGAAAGCGCTGATCCGGGAGGCGATGGACGAAGAGCGCGGTGGCGGACCGGCTCCGCTCGCGCCCAAATGGGAGGGCGGCGTGGCGGTGCTCAAGCCGGCAGACCCGGCTTTGCAGCCGAAAGAGCTTCCGCTCGAAGCGCTCTTCCACAAGGTGGTGATGATCCGGGATCGGCTCCGCGTCCTCGAGCAGAAGATCAACGCGAACGGCAAGCTCAGCGGCGCAGAGAAGGTGGATCTGCAGAGCTACATCACCGGGTGCTACGGATCGCTGACTACGTTCAACGTGCTCTTCCGGGACCGAGAAGACGGTTTCCGCGGGAGCGGCGGCAAGGACAGTTAGCGCTCTGGGAGATCAGCGAGGTGGACCGTGATCTGGGCCTTGTTGTGCGCGGCGCTCGCGCAGCTTCCCCCGCCACAGCCGGCCGATGGCGCGCCGGCGGACGCCGGGATGGCAGCTCCTGCTCCGGCCGGAACGGCGCCGACCTACGAGGGCCTCACGCCGCAACGGATGGCGCGCATCCAGCGTGCCCTGCAGCGCGACAAGCTCGACGGCTGGCTGTTCTTCGACTTCCGCCGCTCCGACGAGATCGCCTATCGCCTGCTCGGGCTGGATCCCGCCGGCGCGCGCTCCCGCCGCTGGTACTGCCTCGTCCCGGCGCAAGGACAACCGCGCAAGCTTCTCCATGCGATCGAGCCGCGCGCGCTCGACGGCGTGCCTGGCAGCTCCGCCACGTACACGTCCTGGAGGACCCGGGACCGCGAGCTCGGTGCGATACTGCGCGGCGTCCGCCGGGTGGCGATGGACTACTCGCCGCGCAACGAGATTCCCACGGTCGCGCGCGTGGACGCAGGGACGCTCGAGCTGGTGCGGTCGATGGGAGCGGAGATCGTCTCCAGCGCGGACCTCGTCGCGGAGCTGGAGAGCACGCTCACGCCGGAAGAGCTCGCCTCGCAGGCACGCGCCGCCGAGCTGGTCAGCGGCGACCTCGAGGCGGTGGCGCAGGAGGCGGCCAGGCGGGTGCGCGAGGACCGGCCGGCGACGGAGCGAGAGCTGCAGGAGTTCGCGAGGGCGCGCTGGGCGCGGGAGGGATTCGACATCGAGGGCTGGCCGGGGGTCGCGGTCGATGCCCATACGGCGGATCCGCATTACTCCCCGCCTCCCGAAGGCGGCGCGGTGGCGGGCCGCAACAGTCTGCTCCTGCTCGACTTCAGCGCGCGCCTCTCGCCCGCGGGTATCTATGGCGATCTGACGCGGGTCTACTTCCTCGGCGAGAGCGTCCCCGCGGAGATCCAGCGCATTGCCGGTTACGTCTTCCAGGCGCGCGACGCGGCCGTGCAACTGCTGCGGCAGCGCGCCGAGTTCGGCAAGCTCCCCAGCGGCGCCGAGGTGGATGCCGCCGCACGCAACCTGATCGCGAACGCCGGCTACGCGGAACGCTTCCTGCACCGCACCGGCCACAGCATCGACCACCACGGCCACGGCGACGGCGTGAACAACGACGATTTCGAGACCCGCGATACCCGGCGGCACCTGCCGGACACCTGCTTTTCGATCGAGCCGGGGATCTACCTCGCGGGACGCTTCGGCGTCCGCAGCGAGATCGACGTGTGTCTGCCCGGAGGAAGAGTCGAGCTGCGCGGCGGTCCCGGACAGTCGGCAGTGCCGGCGCTCCTCGCGCCGTAGCTCAGCGTTTCTTCGCAGCCGCCCGCGCCGGAGGAGTCGCTTCCGCGCGGCGCCGGATCCATTCCGCCAGGAGCCGGACGCCGGCGCCGGTTCCGCCCCGCGAGTTGTAGCCGCGGTCCTTGTCGATCGAGGCAGGCCCGGCGATGTCCAGATGCGCCCACGGCACCTTCCCGACGAAGTGTTGCAGGAACAGCGCCGCATTGATCGAGCCACCGAAGCGGCCTCCCGTATTCTTCAGATCGGCGACCGGGCTCTTGATCAGCTCTTCCATCTCCGCGGGCAGCGGCATCCGCCAGAGGGGCTCGCCGGCCCGGCGCGCGCAGGCGAGCAATTCGCTCGCGAGCTGCTCGTCGTTGCTGAAGAGGCCCGCGGTCCAGGGACCGAGCGCGACGAGGATGGCGCCGGTGAGCGTCGCCAGATCCACCAGCGCTGCCGGTTTGTCCTCGACCGCCCAGGCCAGCACGTCCGCGAGCACCAGGCGTCCTTCGGCGTCGGTGTTCAGCACCTCGACGCTGGTGCCGTTCTTCCCGACGATGACATCGCCCGGTTTGTAAGCGGTGCCGCTGGGGAGATTTTCGCACGCTCCGAAATATCCGTGTACCGGGAAGGGCGGCTCGAGCGCGGCGACCAGGCGCATCGCCGCGATCACCGCCGCCGCGCCGGCCATGTCCGTCTTCATGTCCTCCATGCCCTGCGCCGTTTTCAGCGACAGTCCGCCCGAGTCGAAGGTGATCGCCTTGCCGACGAGCGCCAGCGCCTTGCCGTTCGCGCGGGCAGGCTGGTAGGAGATGCGCACGAGTTGCGGCTCCTCGGCGCTGCCCTGTGCGACGCCGAGGAAGAGGTTCATGCCCAGCTTCTCGATCTGCGCCCGCCCCAGCACCTCGCACTTGAGGCCCGCTTGCTGGGCCATCTTGCGCGCCTCGGCGGCGAGCGCGCGCGGCGTTACGTTGCGCGGCGGCTCGTTCACAAGGTCGCGCGCCGCGCAGACGGCATCGGCGATCTCGCATCCGAGGCGGGCAGCATCCGGCAGTGCCCGCGGGGGCTTGGCCTCGAGCAGCAGCTCGACGCGGGAGAGCTTGAGCGGCTTCTTCTCTTTCTTGTACCGATCGAAGACGTACGCGCCGAGCGACGCGCCTTCGGCAAGGGACTGTACCTGCGCCGCATCGGCTGCCGGCACGACGATGGCAAGCGACTTCGCGCCGGCCGACTTCGCCAGCTTCACCGCGCGGGACGCCGCAGTCCTGAGCTGGTCCAGCGTGCGGTCTGCGTCCCTCTCCTTTCCGATGCCGATCGCTGCGATGCGCTCGGCGCCGATCTTGCCGTGCGTGTGAAGGGAGAGCATCTGGCCTTCCTTGCCGGTGAACTCCTCCTCCTTGGCGCAGCGCGAGAACAGCCCATCCAGCACACCATCGACCGGGATGAGCTTCTCGCCCTCGCGGACAAGAAAGACGAGGAGGCCGGCGGCGTGCGACGCGGGCTTTGCGGAGACGACGGAAGTCGGGAGCGCCATCGGTGAGCGGCGCGTTCTACTCCGGTTCCGACCCGCCTGGGAAGCCCCCTACTTCAGAGCGGTAGGCCAGAAACGCAGCGTGCAGGTCTTCGTGCGTCCCATGCCGTCGCGGTTGCTCTCCAACTCGAACGGCAGGCGCTGCAGGATGGTCCCGTCGAGACCGAGACGGAGCTCCAGGGCGTCGCACGTGCCACTACCGCCCAGGTCCAGCGTCCACTTCGCGCAAGAGTTTCCGCTCCGGGACGCGAGCTCGAGGTCCTGGCTGCACTGCTGGCCGGATCCGCCGTTGGGAAGGGCCGCATAGGCGGTGCGAGCGCGGGCCAAGGCAAGGTTCGTGTCCGGACGCGCCTTCATCCAGTCGGGCGCCGCTTGGACCGCGTCTTTCCCGCTCTCGACTGTCAGCAGCCATTGACTGTGGAATCCCCGCGTCTGACCGGAACGATCGGCGTCCATCCTGCGCACGGCGAGACCGCCGTCGATCAACGGCGCCGTTTCGAACCATGTCGCCGGGCCGGCGGAAAAGCCCGCAAGCAAGGTGAAGCTGCCGGTGAGCGGCGTCCCGTCGCGCTCGAACCATTGGGCGAGGATGCAACCGCTGCATTGCGCGTAACCGGCCTGGATCACGAGCGCGCGGCCGTTGAGGTCGACGCCCAGGCCGAATACGGCGCTGTCCATGGGAAGCTCCTGCGGACCCCAGCGGGCCGCCCCGGTCGCATCGAACATCATCACCCGATGCTGGTCCTTGCGCCCCTCGACGTGGATGGTGCCCGCGAGCGCGGCCCCGCCGTTTACGTCCGGGGCGAACACCTCCTCTCGAGGAGCGTACATGAAGAAGGTCCTGCCGCTCCCCTGCGGTCGGCCGGAATCGTCGATCGCCTCGATGAACTGCTCCTCGTTGGTTCCCCTGAACTGCCTGAACGACCATTCCAGGAACCCGCCGGGCAGG
>Ga0209160_1002213_pt1 | contig 16271 bp, 17 predicted proteins | sample GraSoiAngelo_153_FD_186167 | JGI IMG/M metagenome (GOLD analysis project Ga0209160, IMG submission 186167) | Grasslands soil microbial communities from the Angelo Coastal Reserve, California, USA - 14_1009_12_40cm (SPAdes) (version 2) | ecosystem: Environmental > Terrestrial > Soil > Grasslands ... | reverse complement strand
CGGAGCCGCTCGGCCGCCGCCTTCGCTTCTTCCGGCGTGCCCGTCGCCAGCACGTGATCGATCTCGTTCACCTCGCGGTACCACCGGGTGACCCGCTTGCGCATCTGCGAGTTGTAGAGCGCGGGCAGGATACGGATCAGCGGTAGAAGGATCCCGATAACCGGTAGCAGCAGCAGCGCCCACCGCTCGGCGGTGACGGCGATCCAGAAGGGGAGATAGCGTTCGAGGAACGGCGGACCCTTCCGGAGGTAACGCCCGGCAACCTCGTGCAGCGGCAGCTCGACGAGGGTGTCGGAGGGAAACACATTCGGCCCTTCGAACAAGCCCGGCCGGCTGTGCACGATCTCCGCGGTCTTCAGGAGAAGCCTCACGATCACGGGGTGGACGTCCTCGCGCACCACGAGGTTGGCGGTTGCCGCGAGCAGGAGGATGTCGTGATCGGGTACGTCCGCGACGAGGTCGACGACGCCCTCCCCGAGCGTGATGGTCGACAGGAACCGATAGTGGGTCGTGTAGGCGATCGTGCGGCGGACGCTCCAGAGACTGACGGCGGGGCTGGTCAGGAGGCGCCGCACCAGGGGAACGCTCGGCGCCATGATGAAGAAGGCGGCGTCGATCCGACCGGCCTCCAGTGCCGCCGCCGCGCCCTCGCTCGTGAGGGCTAGCAAGGTCGAGTTCTGCGCCGTGACGCCGCTGTCGCGCAGCAACTTCACCGCGAGCGGCCGAATGCCGCTGCCCTCCTCGCCGACCTGGATCCGCAGACCACGAAGATCGTTGAGACCGCGCAGCAGCCTGGTCTTTCGGTGGAACAGCCAGACCGGCTCGTAATAGAGGCTCCCGAGCGAGCGCAATCCCTCGCTCGGCACGGCTTCGGCGGTGCCGCCCTGGACGAAGCCCGCCATCGCCTGGCCGGCCATGAGCCGCTTGAGCGTCTCGACCGATCCGGCGCCGGTCTGGATCTCGACGCTGAAGCCGTCCTTGGCGGCCAGCCGCGCGTACTCCTTCGCGAACATGTAGTAGGCGCCGCCCTCGCGACCGGTGCTGATCGTGATCCGGCGCGGCGGCAGCGGCTCGACCAGGCGGTTCAGGAACAGGAGGGCGATCACCATGAGGGCCAGGGCCGGTGCCGCCACCCAGGCGAGCTTTTTCCAATCCATCGGGCTCAGTCTAAGCGGCCACCGTGTCGTCCCCGGAGGATTTTGCGCTTGCCGTCGCCATCGCCTGATGGTTGGATTACGCACCATCCATGGGTACGGTTCGAGCGACCGGTCTCGTCAAAACCTTCGGCGCCGTCGCGGCGGTGAACGACCTCAGCTTCGAAGCGAAAGCCGGGGAGTTCCTGACCTTGCTCGGGCCGAGCGGCTGCGGTAAGACCACCACCTTGCGGCTCGTCGCCGGACTCGAGCGGCCCGATCGAGGCGAAGTCCACGTAGGTGATCGGCTGCTTTCTTCCGCGGCTTCCGGGCTCTTCGTGCCACCGGAGCGGCGCGGGATGGGGATGGTCTTCCAGAGCTACGCGATCTGGCCCCACATGACCGTCTTCGAGAACGTGGCGTTCCCGCTGCAGGAGCTTCGCGTGCCCCGCGGACAAATCCGCGAGCGCGTGATGACGATCCTCGGCACCGTCGGGCTCGGCGAGCTGCACGCGCGCCCGGCCCCGATGCTGTCTGGCGGCCAGCAGCAGCGAGTCGCTCTCGCCCGCGCCCTGGTGTCCAACCCTGAAGTGTTGCTGCTCGACGAGCCGCTTTCGAACCTGGACGCGCGCCTTCGCGAAGAGATGCGGTTCGAGCTGCGCGAGATGCAGGCGAAGCTCGGGATCACGAGCGTCTTCGTGACGCACGATCAGGCCGAGGCGATGACGCTCTCCGACCGCATCGTCGTGATGAACGCCGGGCGCATCGAGCAGGAAGGCAGCCCGGAAGAGGTCTACCAGCGGCCGCGCACGCGATTCGTGATGGACTTCCTGGGCCGCGCCAACCATCTACCGGCGCGCATCCGGAAGGATGACGACGGGAGCCTGGTGGCGGAGGTCGAGGAAAGCGGCTTCTGTTTACCGGTCGGCGGGCTCGAGACCTGGCAGCATGGCCAGGAGGTGCTCCTGGCATTTCGTCCGGAGGCCGTGGAGGCTCAGTCGGCCGACTGTGACGGCGCCTGGGTCGGGGTCGTGCGGTCGTCGGTCTACGTGAGCGGTCACGTCGAGTACGTCGTGGAGATCGGAAAATTCACCGTGAGAGCGACCGGCCCGGAGGACGCACGCCTCCCGCACGACGCGCGCGCGAAGCTCTGCGTGTCGCCGCGAGCGGTCCGCGTGTGGCCGAGGGCCGCGGGCGCGAACGGAGGGAACGCGCGATGACGATCCACCGGTGGGTCGTGAGGGTCTCGGGGGTGCTCCTGTCGGTCGTCGTCGCCGGCGGCCTCGTGCCGGCCACGTTGCGAGCCCAGAGCAAGCCGCCGGCCGCGGCGCCGGCTGATACCACGGCGTCCGCGGCGAAGTACCAGACCGCCATGGCGGAGTGGAAGTCGAAGATCGTCCCGGCCGCGAAGAAAGAGGGCGAGGTCATCTGGTACAGCTGCGCCCAGGCGACCGAGGCCGAGGGGACGATCAAGGCCTTCAACAACGCCTATCCCGACATCCAGGTGAGTCAGGTCCTGGGCCCGGGCTATCAGATGGTCGAGAAGATCAGCACCGAGGCCGCCGCCGGCCGCGTGCAGGCCGACGTCTACCAGTGCGGCGGGCAGAGCGGCCGGACGATCGCCTGGCGGGGCCTCGGCGAAGAGTTCATCCCGCCGACGGCCCTCGATCCCAGCGTGAAATGGCGCTGGCCCATCATGAACAAGGAGACGCATCTGGCCGGCGTCTTCGCGAGCGTCAGCGGCCTGAACATCAACACCAAGCTCGTGCCGCCGGAGAAATACCCGAAGAGCTACTGGGACCTCGTGCGCGATCCCTACTGGGTCGATCTGATCAAGCGCAAGCGCGTGGCGTTCACCGATCCGCGCATCGCGAACATCGGCATCTACCACGTCTACGGTCTGAAGGAAGTGAACGCAAAGGAGTACGGCGAGGGATTCATTCGCGAGTTCGCCGGTCTCAAGCCCAAGCTCTTCGGCTTCAACGAGTCGGGCGAGGTGGCGCGGGGCGAGCTCCACGCGATGCTCGGCGGCCCGTGGCGGGTGGAATACAGCCTCGGCACCGTGCCAATCACCAAGCTCTGCCTCGAGCCGGGCTGCGTGAGCACGCAATCACCGCTGTTCGCGGTCGTGAAGAACGCGCCGCACCCAAATGCCGCGAAGGTCTTCGTCGACTTCGTACTGAGCCGCGAGTACGCCGAGTGGCGGGTGCTGGCGCTCGGCAACACGCCCGCGCGGGCCGACGTGGCGCCGCGCCCGCTCGACGACCCGGCCAAGCACAAGCTCCAGTACGCCGGAGACGACAAGGCCGAGCGCCAGATCACCGAAGTCCTCAAGTGGGTCATCGCCTCCAAGCTTTTTGATTATTGAGATGGGGGGCCCCGACTTGACCCCTGACTCGTTCAACCCTCTGACCCGCTCGCCGCTGACCATCGCCTTCACCGGCTGCGTCGGGAGGAAGACCGCGTAACCCGCCCACCTCCACGCGTTCCGCGTTCGAGGGCTTGAGATCCTCGATGTCGCGCTCGGCCATCGCGGCGACGGCTGCTTCGTTGGCGAGCTGCTGCTTGTTGAACACGTGGAGTCACTCGTCCGCATGGACGTCGCCGCGTGGCAACTCGAAGAAGCCGGCCAACGTGATCGTCCGGCTGCCCAGTGGGTTGGCCACGATCCGGCAGTGCTCGCCAACGCGCTCAAGCGGCTTCGAAGTCAGATGGGCGACGTCTCGCGGGCGATGCGGATGCACGAGCGCTACGTCCCGCCGGGCGAGCGGAGGAGGCTGAAGAGCGCGCGGGCTCTGACCCTCGGCCGTGCTCGTGCGGCGTCGTGCTGGTGCGCGTCGTGGCGTTCGGCTAGACTCCCAACGTGGCAGGTCACGACGCCAACGTGAGACGGCGGACTAGCGCGGTGACCGTCGTCCTTAGCCCAATCGGAGAAGCCGGCCGATGGACGGTCGGCTCAATGGCGAGCCGTCAAGGGGGGCGGCGATCCATATCGTGAATCCCGGCCCAGGAGAAGGGGAGATTCAGGATGAGAACTCGGTACGCCGTCGCAGTGGCCGTCGTGATTGGCTTCGGACTCGGCGCCGTCGCCGTCCAGGTTCTTCATGCTCAAGCCAAGCCGCCCGTTTACTACATCGCGGAGATCGACGTGACGAACCTGGACGCCTACACTAAGGAATACGCCCCGAAAGCTCAGGCGTTGATCAAAGCATCGGGCGGTCGCCTCCTTGCCGCAGGACAGAATGTAACTTCGATCGAGGGAGCGCCGCCGAAGCCGCGCGTTGCGGTGCAGGTCTGGGACAGCATGGAAAAGATTCAAGCCTGGCGCAATTCAGCAGAATTCAAGGAGATCCGGAAGATCGGCGAGAAGTACGCTAAGTTCCGTTCCTTCACGATCGAGGGCCTTCCGCAGTAGCCCACGCGGAGTGTCCGACGAGGCACGAGCAAGGCCGCCATCTGCGGCGGCCTTGTGTGACGCGTGCGCGCGGCCTCGATGTTTCTCTCGCGACAACACGTGGACGCCGGGGGCCTCATGAGTTATGGCCCGAAGTTCGCCGAGCTATATCGACGCGCCGCCCGCTACGTGGACGAGGTTCTCAAAGGCGCCAAGCCCGCCGACTTGCCCATCGAGCAGCCGACGAAGTTCGAGCTGGTCATCAACCTCAAGACAGCCAAGACCCTCGGCATCACCGTCCCCCACTCGCTGCTGCCGCGGGCCGACCACGTGATCCAATAGCCGTGCTAGACCAACGCGGCCGACTCCTCAAGGCAGCGCTCGGCTTCGCCGGGTGCGGGACGCCGTCGTACGACCGCGCGCTCCACGCGCTGCGCACCTGGCTCGACTCGTGGTCCGGCATTGGACACGTCACCGTCGGCATGGCGCGGCAGGGTTTCGATCTCCAGCTCACGCGGTACGACGAGAAGGGATGGCGCGCGACCTTCTACACGACGGGGATGGAGCACTCGCCGACGAGCGCGACCGGCACCGGATGGGAGCGCGCCCCGTGGCATGCGGTCCAGAGCGCAGCACGGCACGCGCTGACGCAGGGTAGCCGTGATGCTTAGGCAGCGCCTCAAACGCGACCCCGCGACACCACGCATTAGCCCAACGCACCGGGTCCTGGCGATGCAGCTCCAGATCGGGGACCAGTACTCTGACGAGACCGGGGACTGGGAAGTGATCGGACGACCGCACACATTTACTCAGTGGGATCCGTCCGAATCTTTTCAGGTCTTGGCAGAAACAAGGCGAATCCGATCATGAAGAAGTGGGACGAGAATCCGAAACGAACACAGGGGATAACAGGTCCGCTGCCTACCCGACACCGTGGACCCGCGCGGGCCGAAGGGGAAATGACGATGATTTTCGGACTTGGCATTTTCGCTATCACGTTGGTCACAATCGCGGCTATCCCAAACAGCAGCGTTGCCCAAGGGGCGTCACTCAAGGATCAACTCGTCGGAACGTGGATTTATGTTTCGAGCACGGCCAAGCGTGATGATGGCAGCAACGTGCCACGGCCGAGCTTGCAGGGCGCGGTGACCTACACCGCTGACGGTCGATTCCATTTCATAACGACGCGCACTGATGCGCCGAAGTATGCATCGGGCGACATTACTCGCCCTTCCGCGGATGAGGCTATGGCCATCGCCTCGGGAGGATCGATCGCCTACACGGGCACGTATACGGTGGACGAAGGCACAAAGACGATCCACGTGAATATCGAGACGAGCACGTTTCCAAATCTTGTCGGAGCTCCCAATCAGCGGCGGATCGTTACGTCCATCACCGCTGACGAAATGAAGTTCACGAATCCCCGCACGCTTGCCGGCCTGACGTTGGAGATCGTGTGGAAGCGGGCGAAGTGACCTTCCGGCCCGCATTCTCCATTTCACGTTTCGGGATCGATCAGCGCGGCTGCGCGAAGGCCGCTGGTTCGTAATGCGCTTGTCTTATGCGCGCCGCCGTTGAGCTGAAGGACTTCGTTCGGCAGACACTGCTGGACATCGCCGCCGGTCTTCACGAGGCGAATGAAACCTACAAGGCATTCCAGATAAGCGCCTGTGGAACCCCTGGCTCCGCATCAACCGCGTCCTGCGCGTGATGCTCCGCACGCGACGGAGCGCCGAGGCGTGGTCCGTCGTCCGTGTCGAGTTCAGGCGTGCGCTCGCGCTGCGGAGCGAGATCCGGCGCGCGGGGTGGTTTCACCAACTATTTCCCCGTTTCTCAGCGTGAAGACGGATCGGATCGCCAAGAAGCTCCATTGCTCCGCCGAGACGGTGCGCGATCTGATGGCCACCGCGGAGTTTCAAACGCTCTACGCCGAATATGAACGTCAGCAAATGAAGGCGGTCGATCAGTGGATGCCGCGTCTCCTCCATGCCGCGTCTCCTCCTTGCGTCCATCGAGCCGCTGGCCAAGATGCTCAAGCATTCAGACTGGCGAGCCCTGCGCGAGGGTGACAACCAGGAGCGCGTCGCCGTTCTGCGGGCCGAGGCGTGACGTCGATTTGCTGAGCTGTTCGGGCTGCCCTCAGCGATCATGGAAGATCAGGAGGGTTGAAAGAATGGCCTTCGAGATTAGCTGCCCAACCTGTACATCGCTCGGCACCGAACGCACGATTGCGGGCGCGATGAAGCTCGCCCTCGCCCACGCGCCCCAGCATTCGCCGGTGTACATAGTCGGCGACGGGGCGAGGTTCACCATCCGCCACGACGGCAAACCGGCCATCGAGGTGCGGTTCGACGATGCTCTGCCCGACCTGCACCATCTGGCGCGACAGTGGGACGAATCCTGAGCCGGTGCCGCCGCCGATGCCGGCGCGCGCGGGCCATCGAGTCCGCCCACCCACCTCGCGGCCACGATCCTCGGGGCTGTAGAATGACGACGGTGATTCGCCCGTACACTCCGATGGCCCCGACAGATGGTCTTGAGGCGTGGGCGCAGATGATCGAGCGCGGCTACGAGGGCTTGGTCGCGAAGGGCGAGGCCAGCACGTACGAGGGCGGACGCACGATGCAGTGGCTGAAGGTGAAGCAGAAGGACTGGACCGTCGAGGAGGACGGCTGGCGGCGGCGGATCAGCGCGGCGTCGTCGCCGAAGACGAAATGAACGACGACATCGGTACTGCCCATGCCCATCCGCACGAATGAGTTCCAGCGGGTCATTGCTGTAATCCAGTCCCATCTGGACCCTGGTTCAACTGTGACCGAGTCGGCGATGCTGACCGACGCGGTGACAGGCAATCAGCGGGAGGTCGACGTAGTTGTCTCTGGCCGAGTCGGCGGACAAGCAGTCACTGTGTCGATGGAATGTCGTGACAGAAGTCGGGGACCGGATGTGACGTGGGTCGACGAGATGCAAACGAAGCACTCGCGGCTACCAACAAACGTCTTAGTTCTCGTGTCGCATAGAGCCTTCACGCCCGAGGCACTTCGAGTTGCTCGCGTCTATGACATTCGATGTCACGTTCTCGATAACGTCGACCCAACGACCCCGGACAGGTTGTTTCCTGACGTCCGGTCGCTCTGGGGCAAAGGATGGCAAGTCACCATTGACAGGGTGGACGTTTCGGTTGGTACCCTGGGTGAACTGCCACCTGAGCACTTTCGGGCGAAGCCCGACACCAAGCTCTTTCTGGACGACAGCACAGAATTTGGCTCTGCTGCACAGTTTGCGAACGCACTCTTTCGCTCGCCGCTGGTTATCGACACGATGAACACAGACGCGCGGCCCGAGCACGGCTTTGTTGAGCTTGTCCTGGATCATCCCGTGGCCCAAGAGCGACCAATTTGCATGCAGAAGATCGAACCCCTTGTTCTTCGTCCCATCGAGCGGTTTCGTGTGGTCGCGAGGTGCACTGTCACTGTCGATGAGTTCCCCTTGAGGCACGGTGTGCTGGAAGGAGTGCGGGTCGCGTGGGGGACCGGCACCATCCTGGGCAGACCCGCAATGCTGGTCGCGACTCGTGCCTCGGCAGAGGAGGCAAGAGTCACGCTGCGGTTCCTCCCAGGCGCCGCGACGGCAGAGGACCACGGAGAAGATCGTGACGCGTCCGGCCCCGTCGCTGATGAACGAGGCCGGGCGCAAAGAGGGTGAACTACTCTCGGCCCGTGCCGCGTGCTCGCCGCTGGACGCTGCCGTAGAATGCCGTCGTGAGTGGATCGAGGCGATGGGAGCCTGACGTACGGGGCCTCGACATGGCCCCCCATACCCCCCAGCGCCCGGAAGCGCCCCGGCGTAGCCGTGGCGCTCCTCGGGTGCGTGGCCGCGGTGGTCGGGTGGCTGGGTGCGGTGGGGACACGTTCACATGGCTGTCGCGACAGGCCTGAGGCGAGTACGCGCGCTTTCGTGGCCCCGGGTGGGCGCGGGGGCGTGGCTGCCGACGTCGCTGCTGATCACGGTGGCAGTCCTCACCGTGACCCCGGTGGCGACAGCGCTGCTGGCCGGCTTCCGCGATGCGCCCCCAGGGCGTCCGGGGGCGATCACCGCGGAGTCGATCCGCGCCTCGTTCGCGGTGATGGCCCAGCCCGACGTGTGGCAGATCCTCTGGACCACGGTCTGGCTCTCGACGGTGCGAGCGGTGCTGGCGCTGGCACTCGCCGTGGTCCTCGCGTGGATCATCGCCCGCACGGATTGCCCCTTCCGCAACCGGCTCGAGTTCCTGCTGATCCTCTCGTTCTTCTTCCCGCTGCTCGGTAAGGTGCTGGGCTGGGCGCTTCTGCTGAGCCCCCAGAAGGGCTACCTGAACCAGCTCCTGCGCCTCCTTCCGTTCTTCCCGGGAGACACGGGGCCGCTCGACATCTTTTCGTACGGCGGCTTGATCTTCGTCAGCGTCACCGGCTGGGCGACGCTCCTGGCAATCTTCCTGATCCCGGCCTTCCGTAACATGGACGCGGCGCTCGAAGAATCGGCGCGGATGTGCGGCGCCTCGCCGTGGCGGACGATCACGCGGATCCTGGTGCCGCTGCTGCGGCCAGCGATCCTGGCGGCGTTCATCCTGTCGCTCACCCGATTGTTGTCCTCGTTCGAGACCGAGGTGTTCCTGGGCACGAGCTCGGGCATCTACGTGCTGACGAACAAGATCTACGAGCGCATGGTGCAGATCTTCCCGCCCGACTTCCGGACGGGCATGACGATGGCAGTCATGCTGCTCGTGATCACCTTCGGCCTCGTGCTGATCAACTGGAAGTTCCTGGGCAAGCGCGACTACACGACCGTCACCGGCCGCGGCTACTCGGCGCGCCCGATGCAGCTGGGCAAGCTGCGCTGGGTCGCCTTCGGCTTCGTCGTGCTCTTCTTCTTCGTGTCCGTGGTGCTGCCGGCGGTCATGCTGATCCAGGTGAGCTTCATCCGGTTCATCGGGCTCAACGTGTTCGATCTCGACAGCTACACGCTGGACAACTGGCGCCGGATGCTCACCTTGCGGGTGAACCGGCTGGCGCTCACCAACAGCCTCGTTATGAGCATCGTCGCCACCACGGTGGGGATGATCATCTACTCGCTCGTGTCGTACGTCGTCACGCGCAGCCGCTACAAGGGCCGCCGCCTTCTGGACCTCGCCGCCTGGGTGCCCTGGGCCGTTCCGTCCTTGATCCTCGGCCTCGGGATCCTCTGGGCCGTCCTGCTCTCGCCCCTGGCGATCCTCTATGGCACGCTCACCGTGATGATCCTGGCCCACATCGTGCGGGGCTTTCCGTTCGGAACGCAGATCATGGGCTCGAGCATGATCCAGATCAGCCGCGAGCTCGAGGAGGCCGCCCGCATCCACAAGGCATCCTGGGCCTCCACATTCAGGCGGATCTGGCTGCCGCTGGTGAAGAACGGGTTTCTCGCCGGCTGGGTGATCCAGTTCACGGTCTCGTTCAGCGACCTCGCCACCGTCGCGTTCCTCTACGGCGCCCGATCGACGGTGCTGCCGACGCTCTTTCTGAGCCAGTGGTCGAACGGGCGCCTCGAAGAGGCGGCGGTGGCGGCCCTCATGATGACGGTCGTCGTCCTGGCGGTGGTGGTCCTGGTACGCCGGCTCGTGCAGGGGAGCGTGCGCACGACGACCGTGGCATAGTAGGCGGCATAGCGAAAGGGGGACCCAGATGCTTTCCAGAGAGGACAACGAGCTGCTCTGCAAGGTCGGTCCCGGCACACCGACAGGCGCCCTGCTCCGTCAGTATTGGATCCCCGCGCTCATGACGAGCGAGCTCCCGGAACGAGACGGCGCACCCGTCCGCGTGCGGCTCCTCGGCGAGAACCTCATCGCCTTCCGCGTGACGTCCGGCAAGATCGGGCTCATCCAGAACCACTGCCCGCACCGCGGCGCGTCCCTCTTCTTCGGCCGCAACGAGGAGGAAGGCCTGCGCTGCGTATACCACGGCTGGAAGTACAGCTGCGAGGGCCACTGCGTCGACATGCCCAGCGAGCCGGAAGAGAGCAACTTCAAGTCGAAGATCCGCGCCACGGCCTATCCGTGCGTGGAGCGGAACGACATCATCTGGACCTACATGGGCCCACGCCAGACGCCGCCGCCTCTGCCCGACATCGAGCCGAACATGTTGCCGCAGGGCGAATACGCGGTACAGAAGGTGCTGCGCGAGTGCAACTGGTTCCAGGGGCTCGAGGGCGACATCGACACGAGCCATCTCGGCTTCCTCCACCTGGGCGCCGTGAAGCCCGAGCAGACCAAGCCGGGGACGTTCGACTACTACAACGTCACCGACCGCGCCCCGAAGTACGAGGTGGTCGATACGGAATTCGGGACGTCGTACGGCGCCTATCGCCCCGCCGAGTCGGACACGTACTACTGGCGCATCGCCCACTTCCTGTTCCCGTTCTTCACGATGATCCCGACGGGCATTTTGGGCATGCAGGTGCTCGTGCGCGCCTGGGTGCCGGTTGACGACAACCACATCATGTTCTGGAGCATCGCGGCGCCCCGCTCGCGCGTGGGCAACGGCGCGGCCGGTGGCGCGTCCGGGCTCAACGCCGGCGGACGGCCGGTCGCGGCGGCCGGCGCGCGGCCGGGGGGCTTCGAGTTCCTGCCGGACACCTCGGACTGGACCGGCAAGTTCCGCCTGACCCAGAACAAGGACAACGACTATCTGATTGACCGCGCGGCGCAGCGCACCGAGAGCTTCACGGGCATCGCCGGCATCCACCAGCAAGACCAGGCTGTCACCGAGAGCATGGGGCCGATCTACGACCGGACGCAGGAGCACCTCGGAACCTCGGACGCGATGGTGATCCGGACCCGTCGCCGCGTGATCAACGCTGCGCGGGCGCTCCGCGACAACGCCACGGTGCCGCCCGGAGTCGACGATCCGACTGTCTACCGTCACCGCTCGGGCGGCGTCATCCTGCCGCGCGACGCCGACTGGCTCGAGGCCACCAAGGGGTTGCGGCGCGCGTTCGCCGAGGCGCCGTCGGAGAAGATCGCGCGATGACGACGGCGACCGAGACGACCGTCCTCAAGACCGCGGTCGCGACCTACGCCCACACGAAGGCGCTGAAGGACGGCAGCGTGACCGCCCCGGGCGTGCGGCTCGAGCACGTCGAGGTGAGCCCCATCGTCGCCGCATTTCGGCGGATGGTCCGCACGCTCGAGTTCGACTTGTCCGAGATGGCGATCACGACCTACCTGACGGCGAAGGCCCACGGCAAGGCGTTCACGGCCCTGCCGGTGTTCGTCATGCGCCAGTTCCACCACTCGCCGATCGTCTACAACGTGAAGTCGGGCGTGAAGTCGCCCAAGGACCTCGAAGGCAAGAAGGTGGGAGTCCGCGCGTATACCGTGACGACCGGCGTCTGGGCCCGCGGCATCCTGGCGACGGAATACGGCGTCGATCTCGACAAGGTCACCTGGGTGGTCGTCGACGAGGAGCACGTGCAGGAGTACCAGAAGCCGGCCAACGTGATGGAGCGCCCGGGCGCCAACCTCGGCGAGATGCTGGTGAAGGGCGAGCTGGCGGCGGCTATCGGCGTCGGCGCGGTCGACTCGCCCGACGTCAAGACGCTGCTCGTGAGCCCCCGCGAGGCGGAGGCCGCCTGGTACAGGAAGACCGGGATCTATCCCGTCAACCACACGGTCGTCGTGAAGGATTCGCTGCTCCAGTCCGATCCGACCCTGGCGCCCCGTCTGTTCGACGCCTTCAAGGACGCGAAGGCCGTGTTCCTGAAGCAGATGGACTCGGGGGCGACCTTGCCCGCCGACGCTCAGGCCATCGCGCAGCGCCGCAGTGTCGTCGGTGACGATCCGCTACCCTACGGGCTTGCGCGCAATCGCAAGGCGCTGGAGGCGATCATCCAGTTCGCCCGCGAGCAGAAGATTCTCCCCCGCGCGGTGACTCCCGAGGAGATGTTCCCCCGCAACACGCTGGACCTCGAGTAGCCATGCGCTTCGAGCGGGCCGTCCCGGTCCTCCAGGTCGCCGACGTCAGTCGAAGCATCGACTGGTACGTCGCGGCCTTCGGCTTCGACCCCGATCCATTTCCCCCGAACCCTCCATACAGCTTCGCGATACTCCGACGCGATGGCGCCGAGATGATGCTGCAGGATGCGACGAGCTCGCGGCCGGCTGACGCGAAGGAAGAGGGCTGGACCGTCTATCTGCACGTCGCGGGCGACGGCCTGCTGGACCTGGCCGATTCGGTGCGGCGGTCGACTCCGCTGGTTCGCGGGCCGGAGCGCATGTTCTACGGTCTCGTCGAGTTCGAGGTCGTCGATCCCGACGGCTATCGCATCTGCGTGAGCGGGTCGGTGCCCGCCGGCGCCAACGTGCCGGCCGCTCGAGAGTGCGAGGAAACCGCGCCGTAGGCCCGGGGATGACGCGCGCCGAGCTGCGCGCCGCCATCTCGCGGGCCGGCGCCTATCCCGCCATCGCCTCGTCGGACGATCTCGGCGACATGCCAAGGAGGACCACGATGCCGCCGAAGCCGCGAATCGCCCATCTCGCTGGATCCAACGCTACTATCCAGAACAGCCCACCCCTGGTGACCAGCAACAAGGCGCGCGGGAAATATGGCCTGCCGCTGCTGACCAGCCCTGACGGCAGCCCGCTGCGCTTCGATGCCCTCCGCGCGCAACGCCTCGCCGCGCCGGTGACGGTCTACGTCGAGCAGTTCAGCGCTCATCCGCTCGAGCGCGACGCCGCCGAGCTCTATGGCCCACCCGACGGCTATCTCGACTCCAGCGGGACGTTCCGCAAGGAGCGCCGCGACGCTGGCGACAAGCCCGTGTACGAGATCACGCTCCAGCCGGAGGACGGCGTCTATCCGTTGCCGTACATGGCGCGACAGGCGGACGGGCAGCCATGGGAGGAGGACTGCACGCAACCGATGGCGCCCGAGCAGCAGGCGCGACAGCCGTTCTATCCGGATGGGTCGCGGCTCTTCGAGGAGATCGATCGGCTCGGGGTCGGAGAGAAAGGGATCGGCAACCTGATCTCCGGGCGCGCTGACATCGATTTCTACCGCGTGGTGCCGTCGTCCGGCTACACGAAAGGCCTCGCGGCGAAGCTCAGAACCGACGTCGGCGACGGCGACATCGCCGCCGAGGTACGCGGGCGCGACTTCTTTCCGTATCGGCCATATCACCTCGGCCCGGCGCCCCCGCGGCCGGCGTTGGCGCGTATCGCCAATGCCGTGCAGCGCGTGCTCGCCAGCGGGAAGTACGCGGGAGCGATCTGGACCCAGGGCAGCCCGCGTATCGAGGAGGCGGTCTACTGGCTCAATCTCCTCGTCGACACAACGCTGCCGATCTGCGGCAACGCCTCGCAGCGCCCGCACGGGCAACTGAGCAACGACGGCGACAAGAACATCGTCGATTCCGTCGATTACATCGTGTCCCGCGTGTGGGCGGACGAGTCCGGGCGCAACCGCGCCGGCGTCGTGCTCGTGCAGGACCAGCAGGTGTTCGCGTCGCGCGACGTGCAGAAGGCCGACGCGCGGCCGGGCGGCTACGTCGCCACCGGCGGGCACGGTGGCATCCTGGGCGCGGCGGGCTGGGAGGGGCCGGCCGTCCTCAACTACCTACCGGCGACGCGGCACACCTACCTCTCAGCCGTGAACCTCACGCGGCTGCCCGCCGCGGTCATGGGTCATCTGGCGGGCGGCGAGACGCGAGTATCCATCAAGGATGGGCGGGGTGATGTGCTCGAGTCGGCGATCCCCAAGGTCACCATCGTGAAGGACGGCAACTACACGGTGGACGACTACGACGACGATCCCTCACGCGAGGTCGACCTGCTCGCGCAGATCGAGCGGAACCTCGCCGCCCATCCGCTGGCCGGCTTCGTGGTGGAGGGCCTGTCGCCCTACGGTCGCCTGACCTCGGCCGTCCGCACGCGCGTCATGCGACGCGCCGTCTTCTCCGGCATGCCGGTAGTGCTGGTGGGCCGTGGCAACGCCGAGGGGTTCGTGCCTCCGCCATTCCCGCGCCCGTTCATCGGGGGAAGGAACCTGACGGCGACCAAGGCCCGGCTTCTCCTCATGGCGTGCCTGATGAAGTTCGGAAGCGTGCCGGGGGCGGTCGATCCGGGCCACCCGACGAGCGGCGAAGTCGAGGCGGCGCAGAAGAAGATCCGAGAGTATCAGGACGTGTTCGACACTCACTGAAGGTGCTGGGATACAGGTGTCGTCGGCTCCCTACGGGGACGTCAAAGTGAAAGGTGAGTGAGATGCAGCCGCAGCGCTCCGGGCCTTTTCCCTATGTGCCGATCAATCGCCGACCCACGATCACTTGGCCGAACGGCGCGCGCCTCGCGCTCTGGGTTATCCCGAACGTCGAGACCTTTCCGCTGAACGAGCCGGTGCCCGGCGGCACCGGTCTGGCGCCCGACGTCATCAACTGGGCGCCGCGCGACTACGGCAACCGCGTCGGGATCTTCCGCATGATGGAGGTGATGGCGCGTCACGGCGTGCGCGGGACCGTCGCGCTCAACGCCGAGGCGTGCGACGACTATCCCCAGGTCATCGCTGACGCCCGCGCGCTCGGCTGGGAGTTCATGGGGCACAACCAGAGCAACTCGCGCCTTCTCCATCTCATGGCACCGGAAGAGGAGCGGCGGGTCGTGCTCGCCACGTTTGCGGGCATCGAGAAGGCGACGGGCCGGCGCCCGAAGGGCTGGCTGTCGTCCGGCCTGCAAGAGAGCTGGCACACGCTCGATTACCTCGTCGAGGCCGGTGCCACGTACGTCGCCGACTGGATCAACGACGACCAGCCTTATCTGATGAACGTCGGGGGCCAGCGCCTGTGCTCGATCCCGTACTCCGGGGAGATCAACGATCTGCCGCAGATCGTCCGCGCCGGCCGGTCGTCGGACGAGTTCGAGCTCATGATCCGCCGCCAGTTCGACACGCTCTACCGAGAGGGCGCGCAGTCGGGACGCGTTATGGCGATCTGCCTACATCCATTCATCATTGGTGTACCGCACCGGATCGGCGCGCTCGACTCGGCACTCGCCTACATCTTGCGCCACGAGGGTGTGTGGCGCGCGACCGGGAGCGAGATCATCGAGCACTACCTCGCCTCCGGGGCGACGTTTTGAGACGGCATTGCCTTCCGGCCCGGCCCGAGTCCACGGCCGCGCCGCAGTATAGTGTGGCTGCGCCGGATACCTGTACGGAGGTGAGGACATGCTCAAGATCGACGGCGTCACCCACTGGTCCATCCCGGTCAACGATCTGGAGGAGAGCGAGCGCTTCTACCGCGACCTGCTCGGTCTTGAATATCGCGGCCGGCTGGGCAACTCCCACATGGCGTGCTTCCACGTGGGCGGCCACGATATCCTGCTCTGCGAGCGCAAGGAAAAGCTCTACCGGACCCCGCAGCAGGACAACCGCCTGCATCACTCCTTCACCCTCTCGCCAGAGGAATGGGAGAAGGCGGTCCGGCTCTTCCACGAGCGAGGGGTGAAGGTTGAAGAGCTCATCTACCGCGAGCACGGCTTCTTCACCGGCCGGGAGCTGTACTTCCTCGATCCGTCGGGCAACCTGCTCGAGGTCCGTGATCCGACTTGGAAGGCGGGAATGGCCACCCCGCCGCTCGCGGACATCGTCGGAGCGGGAAGCCGGCCTCGCGACCCTGCCACGTCCTCTGCGCGACTAGCTACTGAGAGAGGCCAGGGGGCTGAATGACCTGGCCTTCGA
>Ga0209160_1002210_pt1 | contig 16285 bp, 15 predicted proteins | sample GraSoiAngelo_153_FD_186167 | JGI IMG/M metagenome (GOLD analysis project Ga0209160, IMG submission 186167) | Grasslands soil microbial communities from the Angelo Coastal Reserve, California, USA - 14_1009_12_40cm (SPAdes) (version 2) | ecosystem: Environmental > Terrestrial > Soil > Grasslands ... | reverse complement strand
GTCGCGATGCGATACGAGGGCGATCCGTCGCGCGGCGCGAAGCGCCGCGGTGACTTCCTTCATCGTCCCTCGCGTTCCCGCGCCTCGCGAAGGAGGGCCGAGATCCGGACCGCCTGCTCGGCCGAGCGGTCATGAACGAACGTCAGCTCGGGAACGAAACGGAGATCCGTGCGCGCGCCGAGCTCGCGGCGGAGGAACGGCTTCGCGTCCTCGAGGGCCTTCATCGTCTTGCCGGAAGCCTCCTCGTCGCCGAGGACACTCACGTGGACCTTGGCGCTGCGGAGGTCATCGGTGATCTCGACCGCGGTCACCGTCGGAAAGGCGATGCGCGGGTCGCGGAGCTCCTCGCTGATGAGCGTGCCCAGCTCGCGCTGGAGCAAGGCATTGACTCGGTCCGCCCTCTTATACGCGGCCATGACTCAGCGAGGCTTCGGCTGAACGACGTAGCACTCGATGATGTCGCCGACCAGGACGTCGTTGTGGTTCTCGAGCACGATGCCGCATTCGAGACCCGCGGTGACCTCACGAGCATCGTCCTTCATCCGCCGGAGCGTTCCGATCCTGCCGTCGTAGACGGCGGTGGCGCCGCGGAGGAGCCGCGCCTGCGCGCCGCGGCGGACCAGACCGTCGACCACGCGCGAGCCGGCGATGGTCGTCTTCCCTGAGGTGAAGATCTGGATCACCTCGGCGTGTCCGAGGAGCGACTCGACCATCTCGGGCTCGAGCATTCCGGTGAGCGCCTTCTCCACATCTTCCAGCAGCTCATAGATGACCTTGTACTGGCGTACGTCGACCTTCGTGGAATCCGCGACGCGGCGGGCCGGCGCTTCCATCTTGGTGTTGAACCCGATGACGACCGCGTTCGACGCGGCCGCCAGGGTGAGGTCCGACTCAGTGATGTCGCCGACGGCGTCGTGGATGATCGAGAGAGCGACCTCTGGTTGCGGGACCTTCGCGAGCGCGCCTTTGATGGCTTCGAGCGAGCCCTGGACGTCGGCCTTCAGGACGATCTTGAGCTCTTTGGCCTGACCTTCCTTGACCTGCGCGAACATCTCGTCGAGCGTGGCTGGGCGCTCGGTCGCGGCGCCCGCGGCGCGCTCTCGCGCGTTCTGGGCGACCACGGCTCGGGCGGCCTTCTCGTCCGCCACGACCCGCATGACGTCGCCGGCCTCGGGGACTTCAGGGAGACCGAGGATCTCGACCGGGCGCGATGGCTCGGCGCGCCCGACGTTCTTGCCCTTGTCGTCGACCATCGCGCGCACCTTGCCGAACGTTGTGCCGGCCACGACGAGGTCACCGCGCTCGAGCGTCCCGGTCTGGACGAGAACGGTGGCGACCGGGCCGCGGCCCTTGTCGAGGTGTGCTTCGATGACCCGACCGATCGCCGGGCGGCCGGGGTCGGCCTTGAGCTCGGCGACGTCCGCGACGAGAAGGACCGTCTCCACGAGGTCGTCGATACCCTGCTTGGTCTTGGCCGACACCGGGACGAGCGGAGTGTCGCCGCCGTACTCCTCGATCGTGACGCCGTGCTCGGCGAGCTGCGCCTTGACCTGGTCGAGGTTGGCGTCCGGCCGGTCGATCTTGTTGAGCGCGACGACGATGGGGACCTGCGCGGCTTTGATATGCGAGATGGCTTCGATGGTCTGCGGCTGAACGCCGTCGTCCGCGGCGACGACGAGCACGGCGACGTCCGTCACCTGCGCGCCGCGGGCGCGCATGGCGGTGAACGCCTCGTGCCCGGGCGTGTCGAGGAAGGTGACCTTCCGTCCGCTGTGCTCGATCTGGTACGCGCCGATGTGCTGGGTGATCCCGCCGGCTTCTCGCGCGGTTACGTTCGTCGCGCGGATCGCGTCGAGCAGGCTCGTCTTGCCGTGGTCGACGTGGCCGAGGACGGTCACGACCGGCGGCCGCTCCTTGAGCTTCGCCGGATCGACGTCCTCCCACAGGACCTGCTTGGTGGACGTGGGCTCCGGAGCGGCTTCTTCCTCGACCGGCTCGGGCGTTTCCTCCTCGGCCCGCGTTTCGATGCCGAGCTCGTTCGCGACGAGCGTGGCCGTGTCGAAATCGACGGACTCGTTGATCGAGACCATAAGTCCGATGTTCACCAGGCCCCGGATGACATCGACCACGCTGACGTCGAGCGCGCGCGCCAGGTCGCCGACGACCATCGCTTTCGGGAGGGTCACGACTGTGGACGTCTCGGCGACGGCGACGGGCGCAACCGGCTCCGGGATGGGCTGGGGCAGCGGGGCACGCTGCGGCCGGCGCCCTCTCGGACGCGGCCCGCGCTGGGGTGGCATTCGCCGGGGTCTTGCTTTAGGCACTCGGTCTCCGTTCCTTCGCCGCCGTGGCGAGCTCGCCTCGCAGCCGGTCGGCCGTCATTCCGTCGATATCAATTCCGAGCGCTCGGGCCAACACACCCTCCGCGAGGCCGCGCTCGAGACACCCTGCGTCGGGGTCCAGGTAGGCCCCTCGTCCGGGCGCCTTGCCGCGAAGGTCCACGGAGAGCTCCCCCGTGGGTGAGCGTACGACGCGCACGAGCTCGCGTTTGGAGCGGGCCGTTCGGCAGGCGACGCAGGTCCGCTGCGGAAGGCTCCGCATCGGCCGCAACGCCGGCTTAGCGGCGCTCGGCTCGCTTTTTCTTGGCTCCGAGGAGCGCGCGGTCCTCTTCATCCAGGTCCTCCTCATCCGCCTGTGCGGATTCGGCTTCGACCTCTGCCACCAGATCGTGGCGGATCTCCGATTCCTCCTCCGCGGGTACCGGCTCGGCGACGGCGACCGGCTCCGGCTCGGGCTCTGGCTCGACCTCGGCCCGCACCTCGGACTCGCTCCGGATGTCGATCCGCCAGCCTGTGAGCTTCGCGGCGAGGCGTGCGTTCTGACCTTCCTTGCCGATGGCGAGCGAAAGCTGCCGGTCGGGAACGATCACGTACGCCGTCTTCTCCTCCGGCACGATGTCCACACGGACGACGTGCGCCGGCTCGAGGGCGTTCGCGACGTACCGCTCTGGGCTTTCGGCCCACTCGATGATGTCGATCTTCTCCCCACCGAGCTCGTTCACGATCGCCTGAACGCGGAGCCCGCGCTGGCCGATGCAGGCGCCGCGCGCATCGAGGCCAGGCTGCCGGGCGCGGACGGCGATCTTCGTGCGCGAGCCGGGCTCGCGGGCGATACCGACGATCTCCACCTGGCCGTGGAAGATCTCCGGAACTTCGAGCTCGAAGAGACGCTTGACGAGCGCCTTGTGCGCGCGGCTCACGATGATCTGAGGACCGCGGAGCGTGCGGCGCACCTCGAGTACCACGACCTTGCGGGCCTGGCCGGCGAAGTAGCGCTCGTGCGGCGCCTGCTCTGAACGGGGCAGGATCGCCGTCGCGCCGCGGTCGAGCTCCATGATCGCGGAGCCCGCGTCGAAGTGGCTGATCTTGGCGTTGATGATGTCGCCCTCGCGGTCGGCGTACTCCGCGAAGACCTGCTCTCGCTCGGCCTCCCGCAGCGACTGCTGGATGACCTGCTTCGCGGTCTGCGCCCCGATCCGACCGAGCGCGGCCGCCGACTCCTCGAACGGGATCACGTCGCCGAGCTGGGCGTCGGGCTTGATCTTCTTTGCGGTGTCGAGCTGGACCTGGATTTTCGGATCCTCGACCTTCTCCACGACCGTCTTGAGGAGGAAGACCTTGAAGGCCCCGGTCTGCACGTCGACCTTGACGTCGATGTGCTCCTCATCGCCGTAGGCGCGCTTGATCGCGCGCGCGATGATGTCGCTGACGACCTCTTTGGGAAGGCCCTTCTCGGCGGAGAGTTGCGCGAGACCGGTTACGAGCTCTCGGTTCACTTCGGCAACTCCCCTTCTCATTCAATTCGCAACGCCAGGCGTCCCAGGGCTGCCGCCTTCGGGCGACAAAAAAAGTGGGGTCGACCCACTTTCAGTGCCCGACGCGGCGTCCGGCGAGGCCGGGCGCCAAGTCATAACTATATCAAATGGTGGGAATCGCCTGGGCCGCTAGGAGCGGCTGGCCGCCGCGCCGCTCCTACGTGAGGTTATTGCCGATGTTCGAAAAGTAGTTTATGAGCTGATCGCGGAAAAAGACCATCGCGACGATGACTGCGATCGCGATGACCGCGATGATGAGTGCGTATTCGACTAGTCCTTGCGCTTCCTCGCTCTTCAGAAACTGGACCATTCACGCTCCTTCCACGGCGCGGCGGCCGCCGCAATGGTCGCAAATAGTGCGCTCGCCTGCTAGGCCGCCGGCACTTTCGTCACCTCCCTGCCACAAGCGTCCGTCCGGTGGCACGCAAGGCCGCGGCGAGGCGTTCTTCGGTTGTGGCGCTCCCTTCTGCGGGCGCGTTACGAAGCGCCGTGGCCGCTTCGGACGTCGTGTAGCCAAGCGCGACAAGCGCGGCCTGCGCGTCGTCCTCTGCCGTCAGGGTGGCTCCCGTTACCGGCAGTCCTGCGACGCGACCGATCTTGCCTTTCAGATCGACGATGAGCCGCTCCGCGGTCTTCTTCCCCACCCCCGGCGCGCGCGCGAGCACGGCGGTGTCACCCGAGGCGATCGCCCCGGCAATCTCCGCGGGACGCGCGACGGAGAGGATCGCGAGCCCAGCTTTAGGCCCGACGCCCGAGACGCTGATGAGCATCTCGAAGAGCGCGAGCTCCTCCCGCGTCTCAAAGCCGTAGAGTGCCTCGTCGTCCTCGCGCACCACCTGATGTGTGTGCAACAGCACGTCGTCGCGACCTGGAGGGCGTGGCACGAAGACCTTGTAGCCGACGCCGCTCGTCTCGACCACGACGTGATCCGTCCCACGCGCGATTACCCTGCCCCGGATTGCGGCGATCACAAGACTGCGGCTCGCCTCATGTCGCGGCAGCCACCGCGTCGGCGAGTCGCGCGCGTTGGGCATGGGTCAGCGCGATCGCCACTGCGTCGGCGACGTTGTCTTGCGTTATCGGCGTATCAAGCGCGACGAGGTGCGGGAGCATCCGTTGGATCGCGTGCTTGTCGGCGCGGCCGGATCCGGCGATGGAGCTCTTCACCTCTTGCGGGGTGTATTCCGCGATCTCAAGGCCGGCGCGCGCTCCGCAGAGCAATGCAATGCCGCGCGCTTCCGAGACGCGCATCGCGGTCTGCACGTTCTTGTTGAAGTAGAGGCGCTCCACCGCGAGCGCGAACGGCCGATGGCGTCGGATCAGCTCGTCCAGCGCTTTGGAGATGGCGAGGAGCCGCTCCGCCGCGGTCGTGCTGGCTCGCACGTCGACGATCCCGCATTCGATAAGGAGCGCGCGCTCGGGAGCGACGGCGAGGAACGCGTATCCCATTCCGGTCGTCCCGGGATCGATCCCGAGGATCACCCGGCTACGCGTGCTGCAGGACCTCTTCGGGAACGTCGAAGTTCGCGTGCACCTTGATCACGTCGTCCAGATCCTCGAGCGTCTCGACGAGTCCGAGGAGCTTTCGAGCGGCATCCCCCTCCACCCGGACGGTCGTCGTCGGGCGCATCGAGAGCTCGGCCGAGGCGGTCTTGACGCCCGCCGACTCGAGCGCTTTCTTCACTCGCTCGAACGAGGTCGGCGTGGTGTAGACGGTGGCCAGACCTGGCTCGACCTCGACATCTTCGGCCCCCGCGTCGATGGCGGCGAGCTGGATCGCGTCGGGGTCCTTCCCTTTGGTGTCGATCTCGATCACGCCCTTCTGCTCGAAGAGCCACTGCACGGACCCGGACTCGCCGAGCTTGCCGCCGCCCCGCGTGAACGCCGCGCGGATCTCGGACACGGTGCGGTTCCGGTTGTCGGTCGCCGCCTCGATCATCACCGACACGCCGCCGGGCGCGTAGCCCTCGTAGACGATGCTCTCGAGGGCGGCGCCTTCGCCGCCACCGGTGGCGCGGTCGATCGCCCGCTGGATGTTGTCGCGTGGCATGTTCACCGCACGGGCGCGGTCCATCGCGAGCCGGAGCCGGAAGTTCGCGTCCGGATCGCCGCCGCCTTCCTTCGCGGCGAGCATGATCTCCTTGGTCATTTTGGTGAAAATAACGCCGCGTTTGACGTCGGCGGCTCCCTTTTGGCGTTTGATCTGACTCCACTTTGAGTGCCCCGACATCGCGCGTGATACTACCAACGCATCACGCGCTGGGGAGAGTCTTGATGGCATCACCGGAGCCCACGAAGATCAGAAATGTGGCCGTCGTCGGCCATGGAGGATCGGGTAAGACGAGCCTCGTCGAGTCCCTCCTCCACTCGGTCGGGGCGACGACTCGCCTCGGCAAGGTCGATGACGGCACCAGCATCCTGGACACGGATCCCGAGGAGCAGAAGCGGCACATCACCATCAACATGGCCCTCGCCTCGTTCACGCACGAGGGCACGAAGATCAATCTCATCGACACCCCTGGCTATGCGGACTTCGCTGGCGACCAGCACGCTGCCCTTCGCGTCGCCGACGCCGCGATCGTGTTTGTGGACGCCTCGGCCGGCGTTCAGGTCGGGACGCAGACGGTCTGGTCGGAGCTCGAAAAAGCTGGAACCCCGCGGATCCTGGTAATCGGCCGCCTCGATCGCGAGAACGCCGACTTTGACCGGGTCCTGGGGCAGCTCCGAGAGGCCTACGGCATCCGGGTCGTCCCGCTCCATGTTCCCGTCGGAGAGCACCAGGAGCTCAAAGCGACGATCGATCTCCTGCACGGCCAGGTCCTCCGAGGGCCGAAGGACCCCGTGGCTGACGTCGCGAAGGAAGAGGCTGACCGCGTCGGTGGGTACCGGCAGCAGCTCGTCGAGGCGATTGTCGAAACCGACGAAGATCTTCTGACGCGGTATCTCGACGGGAAGGAGCTCTCCTACGACGAGCTCCGCGACGCGCTGCACAGCGCGGTGCGCGAAGGCAAAGTCATCCCGGTCGCGGCGTCGTCGGCGCACAAGCACGTGGGATTTGCCGCGCTCCTGAACACCGTCCGCGAGATGCTCCCCTCGCCTGCCGAGGCCGGGTCGGTGATCGGCAAGTCCGCAGCTGGCGACGAGATCGCCCGAAAGCCAGACCCCTCCGACAAGCTGTCGGCGTTCGTGTTCAAAACACTCGCCGACCCCTTCGTTGGGAAGCTCAGCTACGTGCGCGTCTACTCGGGGACCCTGCACCACAATGCGCAGGTCTTCGACGCGACGAAGAAGGAAGCCGAGCGGGTCGGCCAGATCTTCTTCCTACGCGGAAAGGAACAGGAGACGACCGATGCGGTCGGCGCGGGCGACGTCTGCGCGATCCCGAAGCTGACCGCCACCACGACCAACGGGACCCTCTGCGACAAGGATGCGGTCATCCTCTACGACCCGATCGACTTCCCGCCGCCGTCTTTCGCCGTGGCCATCGAGCCATCGAGCAAGGCCGACCTGGACAAGCTCGCGACAGCCCTGCACAAGCTAACCGATGAGGACCCGACCCTGCACGTTCGCCGCGAAGACGCGACGCACGAGACGATCCTCTCAGCCATTGGCGAGTCGGCGATCGAGGTGGCGGTGCATCACCTCAAGGACAAGTTCGGCGTGCAGGTCGACATGCGGACCCCGCGCGTGCCCTATCGCGAGTCGATCCGCGCAAAGGCCCAGGCGCAGGGTCGCTACAAGCGGCAGACCGGCGGTCACGGCCAGTTCGGCGACGTGTTCCTCGAGATCGAGCCCCAGCCTGCGGGGTCGGGGGTGGTCTACGCCACCCGGATCGTGGGCGGTTCGGTCCCGCGCAACTTCTGGCCCGCCGTGGAGAAGGGCGTCCGCGAGACCGCACTGCGAGGCGTGATTGCCGGGTATCCGCTGTCGGACTTCAAGGCGACGCTGTACGACGGGAGCTTCCATGCCGTCGACTCGAGCGAGATGAGCTTCAAGATCGCGGGGTCCCTCGCGCTCCAGAACTGCGTACGCGATGCGCAGCCCTTCCTGCTCGAGCCGATCATGGACGTCGAGGTCCTGGTGCCCGAAGAGCAGATGGGCGACGTGCTCGCCGATCTCAACTCGCGGCGCGGACGCGTGCTCGGCATGGAGGCGACCGGCGCCGGGCTGCAGCGGATCAAGGCGCACGTGCCGATGGCCGAGACCTTCCGTTACGCGACGGACCTCCGCTCGATGACCGGCGGGCGCGGAACGTTCAGCGCGGAGCTGCTCGGCTACGAGGAGTGCCCATCACACATCGCGCAGAAGGTGATCGCGGCGCACGAAGAGCAGATAGAGGAGCAGCCCGCAGCGGCGCGTTAACTGCCGGACCGCTCGCGCAGCCGCTTGCCGATGAGCCAGTGGTGCCCCGCCGGATCGGCAATCCGGCCCTGCCGCATTCCGTATGGCTGATCGGCGATCGGAAAGACGACCTTCCCGCCCGCCGCGACGGCTCGGTCTGCCACCGCATCGGGATCCGCGACGATCAGGCTCAGGCGGACGGTCGTTCCGCCAAGCGTCGCCGGACTCACGTTGAACGCCGGTGGGTTCTCGTCGACGGCGAAGAAGCGCTCGCCATCGATCGACATCTCGATGACGAACTGCCCGGTCGGGCTCGACTGGCGCGAGATCTCGATCGCTCCGAACGCCTTCTTGTAGAACTCAACGATTGCGCGTGCGTCCTTGACGGTGAGGAAAGGGGTGAGCTCCACGCTCGCCATATTTCGCTGCCTCCTTTGTCGAGCGCGCTATGCGCGCGGCGCGGCGCCGTGGCGAACCAGCCCGTTCGCCCAGCAGACCGCGATGAGCGCGAGGCCGCTGATCACACCGGCAGGCACGTGATACCAGGCCGCATAGAAGACGACGGCGACGCCGAAGACACGGACCGCCTGCAACCAGGGCGGCATGAAGCGATGGACCTGGTGGTAGAGAGCGCGCTCCGCGAATGTCAGGGGGTGTTCGCTACGAGCCGTCCCGCGAAAAACGACAGCACCCATTCCACGAGCAAGGTACCGCGATTGCGGACGCCGAGGAGCTGCATGAGGTAGTTCACGCGCCAGACCGTCCAGGCAGGAAGACCGCTGATGACGAGGCCGCCGAGCCTGGCAAACTCGGCGCCCGCCTGCGTGCGGCCGAGCGCGACGAGGTCGCCCTTGCGGTGATAGACGAACGGCTCGGTGGGCTGGCCCCGCACGAGCGCGGCGAGATTGCGCGCGGCGGCCGGCGCTTCGAGAACGGCGACCTGTGCGAGCTGCGGCAGCGCCTTTCCGCCGTGCTCGAAATAGGCGGCATCGCCGAGGACCAGTACGTCGTCGCGCCCATCCGCCCGAAACCGGTCGTCCACCACGATGCGGCCATCTTTGGCCTTCGGAAGGTCAATCGAAGGGACGAGCGGATTCACCTTGACACCACCCGACCAGACGATCGTCCGGGCGCGAAGCTGCGCACCGTCCTTCGTATGCACGACCCCCGGGCCGATCTCGGACACGAGCGTGTTCAAGAGGACCCGTATGCGCTGCTGCGCGAGCCGCTTCATCGCGATCGCCGACAGACGCGGATCCATCGCGGGCAGCACACGGTCCCCGCTATCGATGAGGTGGACCGCAACGTCAGCGTGGAAGTCGATCGAGGGGTAGATCTTCCGAAGGGTGTGATCCATCAGGTCGCGCAGCGAGCTCGCGAGCTCCACGCCGACCGGCCCCGCGCCGACGATGATGAAGGTCAGTGACTCGCGGCGGCGGGCAACGTCGGTCTCGGTTGCTGCGCTCTCGAAAATGTCGAGGACGTGGCGTTTTAAGCTTTCCGCGTCCGCGAGCCATTTCACCGGAAGCGCGTTCTCGCGCACGCCGGGAATGCCGTAGTCGTTCGTCACCGAGCCGAGCGCGATCACGAGGTGGTCGTACGGGAGCTCGCCGTCGGCCGTGCCCACCCGCCGGTGCTCGAGGTCGATCGCCGTCACCTCGCTCTGCAGGAACCGGAAGCCGGCCGGCGCGGTCGCATCGCGCAGCGGGTACGCCACGGCGTGCGGTGGGAGCTCGCCGGTGCACACCTGATAGAGCAGTGGCGTGAAGAGGTGGTAGTTCTGCCGATCGACGAGCGTTAAGGAGGCTTCGTCCCTACGGAGTCGCCGCTCGAGCCGCCGGACGAGGTGGAGGCCGGCGAACCCCCCGCCGAGGACAACGACCTGCTTCGCTGGGCTCAATTCGCCTTTCCTGCGGCGGCTTCGACGCGTTCGAGCTCCGCGAGGTAGGCGCGGGTCAGCGGATCCTCAGCGTCAATCGTGCTCGCGATCCGGAGCCGCTCGCGAGCCGCACCGAGGTCGCCGGCGCGGAGGTGCGCGAACCCGGCATCCGCGATGTACGCCGCCTGTCCCGGTCGGAGGGCTGCGGCTCGGTCGAGCAGGTCGAGCGCATCGGCCTTCGACCCGGAGGCAAGCAGAGCGACGCCAAGCTCGTGCATCACGTCGGCCTGCCCAGGCGCAAGCTCTAGGGCACGGCGGAATGAGGTCGCCGCGGCGACGAAGTCGTCGGTCTGTCGCGCGACGAGGCCCATGCCAAAGTGCGCCTCCCAGATGTCCGGGTCGAACGCGAGTACTCGCTCGAACGCGGCGCGCACGTCGTCGAGACGCTTCGCATCCGCCGACAATGCCGCGCGCCCGGCGCGCTCGAGCTCGGCCTCAAGGTCGGGACGCTCGAGCCCGAGCCGGAGACGATGCGCCTGGGCGCGCGCTTCGAGGTCCGCGACTGCGCTCGACAGGATCTCCTCGAGCTCACGCGCGGCGTCCGCACGGAGACCCGCCGCGATGTGGATGCGGGCGAGATGGACCCGAGCTGTCGCACGGCCGCTCGCCGCGGCGCGTTCGAAGTACGCGCGGGCAGCCGGCTGGTCGGACTTCTGCAGCGTGATGATCCCGAGAAGCTCCTGCGAGCGGGCGAACTGGTCGCTGTCCGGCGCGATGCGGCGAAGGTGTGCGGCGGCCTGACCCGGCGCCTGCTCCGCGATGTAGAGCTCGGCGAGCACAAGAACATCGGCGTCGCGCAGCGGACGCAATGTGTTCGCGTGCTCGAGCGCGACGATCGCCAGGCTCGCTTCGCCGAGACCGCGAAGGAGCTCCGCGCGCATGTAGTGCGCGCGCCATGACCGCGGCCTCGCCTCGATGACGTCCTCGAGCGCGCGCGCGGCGCGCTCCACGTCGCCGCGCTCGACGGATTCCGCCGCAAGCACGAGGAGCTGGTCTTCCGCCCGCACCGACTCCGGATCCAGCTGGATCGCGGCGACGTAGTCGTCGAACGCACGCGCGCGAGCCGCGTCGGCGGCGCTCTCGTCGCCGGCCCGGAGGAGCGTGGCGTCGGTCTCGTCCTCGAGGCCCGCGAGAAGCACCTGGTACGAGGGCTCGTTCGCGGTCTCGGGATCCAGTCGAGGTACCGGAACGCCGAGCGCACGGGCGAGCCAGGTCGCAAGCGCCGGCTCGGCAAGGTGAAGCTCGTTCGGGGCGACCACGAGCTCGTGCTCGGCGGCCACGCTACGCGTCTTGACATCGACGAGCGTCGCGGCAAACGCGCGCCCGTTCTCGTCGTCGCGATAGAGGCCGGTCAGCGCGTGCGTGGTGCCGAGCGATTCGCCGTACCGGGCCGCGAGATCGGCATCGGGGGTCGAGCCAAACACGAGATAGCCGGCGTCGCTCGTCGTTTGTGGCATCGCCACGAGGAAGACAGGCTTGAGCTCGATATTCGGGTCGTCCGCGAAGCGCTCGACGAGGCGCCGCGCGACCTGACGGCCGATCCCGCCGGTTTTGGCGTCGCGTCCCCTGGCGCCGAACGGGACCACGGCGACGACCGGGCGCGCGGTCGTCACCGGAAGCGGACGCGCACGGCCTGGCGCTTGCCGATCTGGACCAGGGGCTCGCCCGTCACCGGGACCATGGTCTCCTCGCTTGCCACGGCGCCGTCGACGCGCACCCCGTTTTGCGCGACCAGCTGCCGCGCCTCGCGCTTGCTCTTCGCGAAGGCCGAGACGACCAGATCCACGATCCCGACTTCTTTCTGACCGTTCACCTTCACATCCACGGTCGGCGCAGCAGCCGGAGCGGCTCCCTCTTTGTGCACTCGGTCGAACTCCCGCTCCGCCTCGTCCGCGGCTGCGGCCGAATGCAGCTCAGCCGTGATGGTCCGGGCGAGCTTCCGTTTCGCCTCGCGCGGGTGAAGCTCCTTGCGCGCGAGCGCCTCGAGCGTCGCTCGGACCTCTTCCATCGGCAGCTCGGTCGCCCACTCGTAGTAATGGGGCATCAGGCTGTCCGCGATCGACATCACCTTGCCGTAGACCTGGTCCGGCGGATCGACGAGCCAGATCGCGGTCGCCGGCTTGGATTTGTGCATCTGATCGCCATCGAGTCCCTCCAGCATCGGGACGATGAAAACGGACTGCGGTGGCTGGCCGATCATTTCCTGCAGCTCCCTGCCCGCGAGGATGTTGAAGAGCTGGTCGGTCCCGCCGAATTCAACGTCCGCTTTGATCGCCACCGAGTCGTACGCCTGCAGGAGCGGATAGAGAAGATCCTTGATCGGGATCGGCGTCTTCTTCTCCATCCGCTTACGGAACTCCTCGCGCGCCAGCATCTGCTGCGCCGTGAAGCGCGAGGAGAGCTCGATGACATCACGAAGGCCGAATTTCCCGTACCACTCGTCCTGGAGGACGACGCGCGCGTTCTCACGCGGCACGATGAGGTGGAACTGGTCGAGATAGGTCTTCGCGTTCTCAAGCACCTCGTCCCGAGACTTCATCGGCCGGCTGATTTCCTTGTCGGTCGGGTCGCCGATCTGCGTCGTCCAGTCTCCGACGATGAGCACGATCTCGTGGCCCCATTGCGACAGCTTTCTTAACTTCCGTAACGAGATCGCGTGGCCGAGATGAAGATTCGCGTGCGTCGGGTCAAACCCTTGCTTGATACGCAACTGACGCTCGCCTGAGGCAAGCGCCGCGCGGAGATCGCCGAGAACGCTCACATCGCTCACGCCGCGCGTGAGGAATTCATCGAGATCGCGTTGTGAAGGACGTGTCGGCACGGCCACAGGATACGTTCGGCGGCGGGTACCATGGACGCATCGCGCGTTCGAAGACGACGCACGACCACGCGCTCCGGCGCGGGGCATATCGCTCGATGCGGCGCCGGGGCGGCGGAGCGCTCGGCGGTTGGCGCCTCGCTCTGCCGTCGGGCCTCTTCGCCCTGATCTTTGCGACGGGGGCGTTGCTTCTCCTGGGCGCAGGTGCGGCGTTTGCCTTCTTCACCGAGGATCTCCCCTCGGCGCAGGACCTCGCCAAGGATCCCCTACCCCAGTCGACGAAGGTCTACGACCGTACCGGCGCGGAGCTGCTGTACCAGTTCTCGGAGGAGAACCGCGAGCTCGTGGCCTACGACGAGATCCCGCAGATCCTCGTCGATGCGACGGTCGCGGCGGAGGACAAGAGCTTCTGGTCGAATCCGGGTGTCGATCTGCTCGGTATCGTGCGTGCGATCGTCTCCGACGTCACCAACCGCGGCAGCGGCCAAGGCGGCGCGTCGACGATCACGCAGCAGCTCGTGAAACAGCGGATCGTCGGCAGCGAGGTCTCGATCAAGCGCAAGATCCGCGAGGCGATCCTCGCGGTCGAGGTGACGAACACCTACTCCAAGCGCCAAATCCTCGAGCTCTACTTCAACCAGATCTACTACGGAAACCAGGCGTACGGCGTGAAGGCGGCTGCCCAGACGTACTTCGGGAAGTCGGATCTCTCAAAGCTCACGCTCGCCGAGGCAGCGCTTCTCGCAGGCTTGCCGCAGGCGCCCTCGGTCCTCGACCCAACGCAGGCCGACAACGTCGACCGCGCCATAGACCGTCGCGCCTACGTTCTGAGTCAGATGCAGGGCGCGGCCGATGGCGCGAACGCCGAGACGATCAAGGTCGCGGGCCCTCCGGTGGCGACGATCAAGGCCCCGCATTTCGTCTTTCAGGTGCGCAACCAGCTGACGCAGATTCTCGGCGGCGACGAGGCGGCGGTATCGCGCGGTGGCTACCGGGTGACAACGACGCTGGACATGACGAAGCAGGAGATCGGCGAGCGGCAGGTCAAGGAGTGGGTCGAGAGGCTGCACGGGCGCAACGTGTGGAACGCTGCGCTCGTGTCCATCGACCCGCGAAGCGGCGAAGTCCTGACGTATGTTGGGTCCGTCGACTACAACAACCGCGACGATCCGCGCGTCCAGGGCCAGTTCGACGTCGCCGGTATCGGCGTCCGTCAGCCCGGCTCCTCGTTCAAGATGTTCAACTACGTCACAGCGCTGAAGAACGGCGCGACCGCCGCGACCGTCGTGGTCGACGCCCGCACCGACTTCGGAGGAAAGGCCGATCCGACGCGCCTCAGCCCCGCGGCCTGCGCCTACTGCCCGGAGAACGCGGACCTGCAGTACCACGGCCCGGTCACGATGCGGCAGGCGATCCGCGAATCACGGAACGTACCCGCCGTACGGTTCCTCGCTGAGTACTCCGGCATTGAGGCCACCATCCAGACCGCGCACGACCTGGGTATCACGACCGACATCGACCCGACGACGATCGGTCTCTCCCTCACCCTGGGCGCGAAGGAAGTGCACCTCGCCGACATGGCGAGCGCTTATGGCGTGCTCGCCAACATGGGTGTGCGGGTGACGCCGACGTACGTCCTCAAGGTCGAAGATGCGCACGGAAAGGTGGTCTGGGAGCACAAGGACTACGAGCAGAAGCGCGTGCTCGACGCCGGGATCGCGTGGATCATGACGGACATCCTGAAGGACACGACGCAACCCTCGAAGGACTTCATCTTCGGCTCGTGGACGAACATCGGGCGCGTCGCCGCGCTCAAGACCGGCACCACCGACAACCTCAAGGACGTGTATTCGGTCGGCTATGTCCCGACGCTCGTGACCGGCGTATGGATGGGGAACTCGAACGGGGATCGCATGAGCGCAGTCGACTTCGCCAGCGCGACCGGTCCGGGCCAGCTCTGGCGCGACTACATGGTCTCGGATTGGGCACGACCGGCCAACGTCGTGAGCGGCACGGTGGTATCCGCGCCGGGTGCATACGGCGGCTTCGGCTCCGGCCTTGCACCGTCGGCTCTGTCGCCCTTCTCCATGACCGAGTGGTTCATTAAGGGCACCGAGCCGGCGAAGGCCGACGACTGGTTCGTCGCCGGGTGCCCGCAGCCGGACGGAACGGTAAAGGTCGCGATGAAGATCAACGACACTCGCGCGCCCGCGGCGTTCCAGCGCTACACCGACCAATGGGTCCGCGACGCGATCGCCGGCAAGCACACGTACGGCCGTTACACCTGGAACCTGGTGAGCCCGGATGCCTGCGCGACCCCAACGCCTGTGCTGACGCCCGTGCCGACGCGGACGCCGGTCCCGACCCCAACGTTCCCGTTCGGGACTCCGACGCCGCGGCCCATTCCGACGCCCACCAAAAAGCCCTAGCCGTGGGCGAAGGGGCCCAGGGGAGGGGGCCCCTGATGGGGCAGGGGCCCCAGGGGGAGGGGCCCCAGGTCAGCGCGATCGTCGGCTGCGTCGATGACGCCGGACGGGTCCTCATCGTCAAGCAAACGTCCGGTCCGTTTGCGGGTTCATGGAACGAGCGCCTCGAGGACGCCGCGCGGCGCGAGCTCTTCGAAGAGACGGGCTATCGCGCCGGCGATCTCCGTCCTCTCGCTCTGTACGAGGTCCGCGGCGCGCCGCCCGGCCGCTTTCACTTCCTCGTGTGCCTGTTCCGCGCCGCTCTCACGAACGGAACGCCGCGACCCGAGCCGGGCGGCGAGCTTCGCTGGGCCGCGCCGCTCGAGATCGACCCGCACCCGAGCCTGGCTGTTGCTCTTGTCGACCTCGGCCTGATCGACCGCGGTCGCGCCGCGCTCGAACTGGACCTCGCGGCGATCGGGGTCGGGATGCGGCGTGTGTTCTAACGCGAAGACGGGAGTGTCGCCGCTCGCGCCTAGAGCGTGATGATCGTGGCGCCTTCGCCGCCTTCGGAGGGTCCGGCTGGCTCGTGGGCCCGCACGAGCGGATGGCCGGCGAGGGCCGCGCGGATCGCGGCGCGCAAAGCACCGGTCCCTTTTCCATGCACGATGCGCAGGCGTCCGATTCCGGCGACCGCGGCGTCGTTGAGGTACCGGTCGAGCACGGCGAGCGCCTCGTCCGGTCGCGCGCCGCGGAGATCGAGCTGCAGTGGAACGCTCGTCGCGGATCCGCGTATCACGGGGCGATCCGAACGAATCTGCGGCTCGCTCCGCTCCGGCGCCGGCCGCAGCTGCGCGGCGGGCGCCCGGAGGCGCAGTGCGCCCGCGGCCACGTCGGCCATCCCGCGG
>Ga0209160_1002208_pt1 | contig 16290 bp, 12 predicted proteins | sample GraSoiAngelo_153_FD_186167 | JGI IMG/M metagenome (GOLD analysis project Ga0209160, IMG submission 186167) | Grasslands soil microbial communities from the Angelo Coastal Reserve, California, USA - 14_1009_12_40cm (SPAdes) (version 2) | ecosystem: Environmental > Terrestrial > Soil > Grasslands ... | reverse complement strand
CTCAAACTCCCCGGACGCCACTGCAATTGCTGAGTGCATGGCGTGCTCGACTGGCGCAGCGGTATCACATTCCCGGCCCCGGAGCCTCGCCAAGGGATTAGTTGCTGCGTACCTGAATCATGCCGGGGGCGAAACGATGTGTTTCACATCTAAGTCCGCCCCGGCTTAACGATTGGATTGTCCGAAAGACAGTTCCATGAAAGGAGACTACCAATGAAGCAGCCTATCAGAATCCTCGGCATTTGCCTGGTGATTATCGTCGCCAGCTTAGCCGCCCAAGCTCAGGGTCCAAATTCGCCGCCCCTAGTAGTTCGTTTCTCCGGCACAGATACGTTTAGCTTTTTCAACGATTGTACCGGGGAGACAGTGGTGGGAAATATAGCCTTTGCTGGAGTGTTAACCCAGACCGTCACCAACCCCGGTGGTGCCCTTGAGGAAAACCATTTCGATTCTCATGTCACGGTTCTAGGCACGGGAATAGGACAGACAACTGGCATTCAGTATGTCACCAACGAAACGTTTCACAACTCGGAAGCCGGTAAAATGGTCTTCCCGTTTATCCAAACTATTACTGACAACTTTAGATTTGTAAGCAAAGGAGGCAGTTCTAACCTCGCATTCAGCGAAACGCTCCACCTCACAATTACTGCGACCGGTGAGACTGCCGTGACGTTTGACAACGTAAGGACGTATTGCCAGTAGGTTCAATCGGCTCTGGATTTGCTTTTGGCCAGAATTTGGCAAAGAACGTAGTCGCTGCGAAGGTACCTGAAATCATGCCGGAGGCGAAACGATGTGTTTCACATCATAATTCCGCCCTCGCCGTGACGTGGACAAAACCCACACGTCCATCCTGAATTGGAACGTTTTGGAACGTAATCGCCGTTTGGTGGGCTTGCTGAGAACACTGCCTATGCTTTCCACGTTCACTAGCAGCGAGTCCAAGCGGTCCTGCCTAGCAAGAAAACTGGATGACCACCGTAGCCTTAATCGTCATGATTAGTGCCTACTGGGAAATATCCCGCACATGGTTGGATGATTCTGAATAATTGAAATCGTCAGTCCGCAATCCGGTTGGGAAAACTGATGCCGACTCCAATCCCGGTGACCGCCGGATTTTAACCGCCGTACAAAACCGCCCCGCCTTAGCAATTTCCCACAGTTTCCTGTTGCATATTCTGTTGCATGTTCGTTCCCGACCACACCCATTTGCACCCATTTATGGGCAGGCACGCCCCGCTCATCTCATTGAAAACATGCAGAACCACAGACTATAGCTGGATTATGAGACCGTCGCTCTAGCCACCTGAGCTACGCCGCCACGGTGCAAACCTGAGGGAATGAAGGGGAAGTCCAAGAATCCGGCCCGGATTGGAGTTCCCAAGCAGCAGTGCGATTCTATGAGGCAGCGCAAAGTAGTGTCAAACCTGGCCATACTGTGCAAATGCCTGCATGCTACAAACGTTTCACTAAAAAGGTTTAGCGTATGCCGGAGCACGATTTAATATTTGGAATTCCTTTTCGGGAAGCTTCTTGAACCCGTGGTAGAATTTCGCAGCGGCGAGCCGAGCTATGATTGGGGACTTAAGCGGCGAAGTGGCAGTAGTGGTCGGAGGTACTTCCGGTATCGGGCGTGTTCTAGCTCATGGTTTGGCAGAAGCTGGCGCTGATGTCGTGCCGACCTCCCGTCGCATGGCACACGTTGAGTCCACCGCTCGTGAAATTGAAGAGCGTGGTAGACGAACATTGCGGATCGATTCGGATGTTTGTGATCGTGATTCGTTGGAGAAACTGTTAAACAAAACTGTAGAAGCGTTCGGGAAAGTAGACATTTTGGTCAATTGTGCCGGACGCATTCAAGTTGCGCCGACACTGGAATTCTCCGACGATGATTGGAACGCCATTCTTGAAATCAATCTGGAAGGAACCTTGCGCGCTTGCCAAGTCTTTGGACGGCACATGATTGACCGCCGGTACGGGCGCATCATCAACATTGCTTCGATCGGATCGTTCCGTGCTCTTAACCATGCTGCGGCATACTGTGCCAGCAAAGCGGGAGTCGCAGCACTAACGAAATCCCTGGCGCTCGAATGGCGGCAATACGGAGTCTGCGTGAACGCAATCATGCCGGGAGTGTTTGTCACTGACCTGAACAGGAAATTACTGGAGGGTACTGCACGCGGACAGGAATTCCTATTGCGTACACCTATGGGGCGCTTCGGAGAGCTTGAAGAGCTCGCGGGTCCGGCTGTGTATCTGGCGTCAGGTCTTATAACCGGCGAGATTCTCAGGGTTGACGGCGGGATGCTCGCAAGTGGTGTCAACGCAGTCCCATCTCGTCCCGGAGCCTGAGCTAACGATACTTCAGTTCTAGCCTATTCACATCTCGGGTCACTACCAAGCGGCGGGCAGGCATAGAGCAAAGATCATGTACCGCTGGCAGCCTCTGCCGAAAGCGCAGCGACATCATTAAATCAACCGCTTCTCCGGCTCGCCAAACGCCTCGCCGACATCATTCAAGAAGGTCGCGGCCTTGGCACCATCAGTGACACGATGATCACAGGAGAGAGTTACGATCATTATCGGACGGATGCCGGGCTGCCGGTTCACTGGCACAACGCGATCGGCAATGCGCCCCACGGCGAGAATCGCCGCCTGGGGCGGATTGATGATGGCGCTGAAAGCGTCAACGTTATACATCCCAAGATTGCTGATAGTGAAAGTCGCGCCCGAAATGTCGGAAGGGCGCAAACGGCCTGCCCGGGCCCGCTCAGTTAAATCTCGCCGTTGGACAGCGATCTCGCCAAGCTTGGTGCGGTCGGCTTTATGGATCACCGCCGCAACCGCACCACCGTCGACCGCCATAGCAACGCCAATATTTATTTCCGGATTGAGACGTATGCTCCCATCGCTCCAGCTTGAGTTAAGCCGCGGATGCTTCGCGAGTACACGTGCTACCAGCGCAATCAACAAGTCGGTGTGATTGAGTTTTACGCCATTTATTGTTTCAATCGCGGGTCCCAGTTGCTGGCGTGCCGCCAGGATCGCGCTGGCGTCGATCTCCCGGACCAGGAAGAAATGCGGCACGGTCGTCCAACTTTGGGTGGTTCGTTCGGCCATCAGCCGTCCGACGGAAGTTAACAGTTCGACATCCACTCCAGGTGACGTGTTTTGAACTGCATCTGAGAGAACATCGGCAGCTACAATCTCGCCGGCAGAACCCGATCCTCGCAGATTCCTAATATCCACCCCGCGCTCTCTGGCAAGGCGACGAGCTTTGGGAGAAATCTTTGCGACCGACGCCACCGGCTGATGGGTGGTGTTCGGCGCCGCCTGTACCGGGGCAGTGGCCGTTGGAGTAGTGGTGGTAGACGGCACTGCCTCTGCGGGAATGGCTTCTCCAGGAGCAACGATCCAAGCGATGGTTTGGCCTACCGGGACGACGGCGCCTTCATGTACTTTTACCCCGACGAGAACACCGTCTCCAGGAGCTTCGATCTCCATCACCGCTTTATCGGTCTCGATTTCAAGTAGTGTTTCACCCCTAACTACTTGCTGGCCCTCCTTTTTCCGCCAAGCTACGAGGGTGCCAGTTTCCTGAGCGATTTCCAGAGCGGGCATCACGACACTGATTGCCATAGGCGGTTTGGGAGGAGCTAAGCGGACCTCACTCTGCGACTCCGACTCGCTCGGTCTTGGCGCTGGCTTCGATCATTTCCACAATGCGCTCGCTCGGTGGAGCTTCGTGCTCACGGGTGGTCGGCAGCGGACCTTTGACCGTGAAATAGTGGGCGCCTGCGACCAGCAATTCTTCCGCCGGGAAACGGGTAATGATTTCGTGGCCCGTTTCAGTTACCACAATCTCTTCCTCGATGCGAGCGGCACTCCAGCCGTCTGTAGAAGGCCAGAACGTCTCCAGCGCGAACACCATACCCGGTTTGATCTCGTGGGGATGGTCGAACGAGACGAGCCGGCTGATCACCGGCTTTTCCCAGATTGCCAGCCCAACCCCGTGGCCATATTGCAGCGCGAAGCAAGCTTCCTCATTGGGAAATCCAAACTCCTCCGCTTTGGGCCAGACCGCAGCGATTTCCGCCGTAGTCCGTCCAGGACGAACGAGTTCGATAGCAGCATCCAAATACTCGCGGCAGCGCTTGTAGGCGTCAACCATCGCGTGTGAAGCGTAGCCGATAGTGAAGCAGCGGTAGTAGCAGGTGCGGTATCCCATGTAGGAGTGAAGAATGTCGTAGTAGACAGGATCCCCTGGGCGCAGCACGCGATCAGAGAAGAGATGCGGGTGCGGATTGCAGCGCTCTCCAGAAATGGCGTTCACGGCTTCGACGTACTCGGAACCGAGATCGTAGAGCACTTTGCTCACCAGCCCGACCGCCTCGTTCTCACGCAACCCTGGTTTCATCGTGCGGTACAGTTCATCATAGGCGGCGTCTACCATCATCGCTGACATGTTGAGCAGTGTGATCTCGTCCTGTGTCTTGATGACGCGGGCATCCGACATCAGTTGTTGTCCGTCGACGACAGTGATTCCTTCACGCTGCAAAGCAAACAAGACGGGGGGCTCGATGATGTCGATACCGAGCGGCTCTTTTCGCAGGCCGCGTATCTCGAGCTCGATGCGGATTTTTCGCGCGACATCTTCGGCCCGGCCCATCTCAGGAGACATGGCCCCGCGTAGCATAGAGATTCCCGGCCGCGAGCGTTCTCCCAACCACGGGCAATGGAGCTGATGATGCCTTGCGGCCGACCCAAAATCCCAGAGGATCGGCTCATCGTTCTGTGGGAGTAGTGTGAAACGATTGGCCTTGTCCTGCGCCCAGGTGCCGATGTGCGTGGCCGTCAGGTAGCGGACATTATTCATGTCGAAGCAGAGGAGGGCACCCATCTCGGACTCGGCAAGCAAGTCTTTCGCGCGCGCCAAGCGCTGCTGGCGCAAACGATCGAAGTCCACCCGCTGTTCCCAATCAACTGCCATCGTTCCATGAGTCGGAAGTGCCATGACACGGCTCCTGTTCTCGAATCTTAGGATCGGCCACAGAGTGCTTGCGCTGCTTCGAACACCGACTGCTCGGTGGGTACCGTTGCATCTTCAAGAGGAGGAGAGAAGGGGATTGGCACGTGCATCGCGCCCATCCGCTTTACCGGCGCATCGAGATCATAAAAAGCGCCTTCCGCGATCACCGCGGCGATCTCCGCTGTTACACCATACCGCCCGTAACCCTCATCCATGACGATCACTCGTGATGTCTTCCTGGCTGACTCGATAAGTGACGTTTCATCCAGCGGCCAGGTCGTGCGTGGGTCGATGACTTCGGCGCTGATTCCTGCTTCTTCGAGCAAAGTCGCTGCTCCCAGCGCCACTTGCACCATGCTGCTGGTTGCAACGATGGTAATGTCGCTACCTGCCCGCTTAACATCCGCTACGCCGAAAGGGATCGTATATTCCTCCGACGGTACCGGCCCTTTTAGCTTGTGATGCATCATCTTGTCTTCGAAAAAAACCACCGGATTCTCGTCGCGGATGGCCGTCTTCAGCAAGCCTTTCGCATCGTAGGGCGTAGACGGTAGAACGACTTTCAGTCCGGGCACATGACTGAACCAGGCGTGCAAAGATTGTGAATGTTGCGCAGCGGAACGGCGCGTCGCCCCCAGGGTCGTGCGCATCACCATCGGAACCTTCCACTTGCCTCCTGACATGTAGTGGACTTTAGCCGCCTGGTTGACCATCTGGTCCATCGTCAGAGTGATGAAATCGCCGAACATAATGTCTACGATCGGACGAAGCCCCGTCATCGCGGCGCCAACGGCAACACCTGTGAAGCCAGCTTCTGAGATGGGTGTATCTATCACGCGCTCAGTGCCGAATTCCTCTACCAGCCCAGACAACACCTTGAAAGGCGTGCCCGCTTCGGCTACATCCTCGCCGAGGATGCACACCCGCGAATCGCGGCGCATTTCTTCAGCCAGCGCTTCGCGCACCGCCTGCGCGAAGCTCAACTCGCGTGCTGCGGCCTCAGGCATAGACATCCTGCTCCACTTCGGCGGGATCTGGATAAGGTGCGGAGAGGGCAAATTGGACGGCGTTCTCCATCTCGGCTCTTACCTCTGTTTCTGTTTGCGCAAAGAATGCGGAATCCGCGAAACCTTGCTCATGTAGCCATGCTCGCAGAATGTTGATTGGATCGCGCTCGCTCTTCCACTGCTGCTCTTCCTGCTTCGAGCGGTAGTACTCACGGTTGATATCGCCGACATGATGGCCCGCATAGCGGTAGGTGTTGCACAACAGGAAACACGGGCCTTCCCCAGCCCGCGAGTAGTTCACAAAATCCTTGGCGGTCGCATACACGGCGCGCATATCTTGTCCATCCACACTTGCGACATGAAAAATACCGAAAGCCGTGGCGCGGGCCAGGATGTCACCAGCCGTAGTCTCCAGATAATGCGTGTATTCGTTGTAGAGATTGTTTTCACAGACGTAGATCACAGGCAATTTCCAGAGCTGAGCGAGGTTCATAACCTCATAGAGGACGCCCTGGCCGAGGGCCCCCTCGCCAAAAAAACAGACTGCGACCCGGTCCGTGCCCTGACGTTTTGCGGAAAGCGCAGCACCCGTGGCGATACCGACACTCCCGGCCACGATGGCGTTGGCGCCGAGATTTCCGGTGGCGGGGTCGGCAATATGCATCGAACCACCCTTGCCTCGGCAATAGCCGGCTTCTTTGCCAAGCAATTCAGCGAACATCCGATCAGGAGAAGCGCCCTTGGCCAAGCAATGGCCATGCCCGCGATGCGTGCTGGTGATGTAATCGTCCGGTCGTAAAGCCTCACATACTCCGACGGCGACACCTTCTTCTCCTACATATAAATGAGCCAAGCCCGGCATCAGTGCGCGTGTGTAAAGATCGTTCACGTGCTCCTCAAAAATTCTGATTCGAACCATATTGCGATAGGCGCGCGTCCACTGGTCAAGGGCAACTGCAGAAGCGGTTTTAGATTCGGCCGTGGAGCTCATTTCGCAACTCCTGACATTCGAGCCAGCACATCGAACATTACTGCGAAGTCCTGCTTGGCATAGCCCATACCCCGCGCGGCAGTCAGAAATTCGTTGCTCACTGCCGCCGTCGGCAACGGGACATCAAGCTGGCGGCCCATCTCGAGCGCAAGTAGCATGTCTTTCTGCATCATGTTCACGTCAAACCAGGCTTCTTCCGGCTGCTGCAGCACAAATGGCCCGCGATATTGAATCATGGGGGAAGCAACCGCACTGTTCGTCAAGACCTCCACTGCGGTCTCGCGCGCAATGCCGCTTTTTTCCGCAAGCAGCACGCCCTCGGAAAAGGCCAGCATCTGCACCGCAAGGTTCAGGTTGGTAGCAATCTTCATGGCCAGCGCAAGGCCGTTGTCGCCAACATAAATGACCTTGGGGCCAATGTCCTCCAGCAAGAGCTTCACGCGATCGAAAGTTTCCCGCCGTCCACCGACCATCACTGATAATTTGCCTTGCTGTAATGTAATCACGCTGCCGGAGACCGGCGAATCAATCATGTCCGCGCCGCGTTCACGAATCCGTTCCGCCAGCGATCGGCTGTTCGCAGGACTGACGGTGCTCATATCAACAAAGATTTTCCCTTTGCTGATCCCCGCCAGCACACCGCAGGGACCATCCGCAATCGATTGCAGGGCGGCAGCGTTCGTGACCATGGCGAAAATAACATCCACGGTGGAAGCGACCTCGCGCGGCGAGTCCGCCCACCTCATGCCCTTTTCAGTCAGCCACTGCGCTTTTCCGCGAGTGCGGTTGTAGCCGGTAACCGCGTGACCCTTGCTGAGCAGCCGGTTCACCATCTGGCTGCCCATCACGCCGAGGCCGATAAATCCCAGATTCGCCATGCCCTTAAGCTTTCTCCTCAGGAGACCGACCCAGTAAGCTCGCGTTTCTCCAAATACGCCTGAGAATCCTCCCGGACCTGCCGCAAGTGGGCACGCATGGCTTCGCGTGCCTTTTCCGGATCACGTCTCTCGACGGTCTCCAGAATGCGCTTATGATGGACCTGCCCGCGCTGCGGCCCTCCTTCCACTTGGAAGATGCGCATGCGCTGTTCGCGCAGCAGCACCACAATTGAGTCAATCAATGACAAAATAATTGGATTGGCAACGGCTTCTGCCAGCGTGAGATGGAAATCGAGATCCGCTTCGATATATTCATCCGGGTCTTGCAGGGATCGCTCCATCGTTGCTATCGAATCGCGCATGGCAGCCAAGTGCGCTTCCTCTATTTTCGTCGCGGCGCGAAAGGCAATCTCCGGCTCCAGAATTTCGCGTACCTCAGCTAAATGGATGGAGCCTTCAGCCTGGCCGATCTTGAGCATCAGATCGAGAGATTGGCGAATGGCCTGCGACCTTCCATCAGTGATGAAGGTTCCGCGTCCGGAATACGCTTCCGCCAGTCCCTTCTCGCGCAGCGCCTTGATAGCCTCCCGCACTGCTGTTCGGCTGACACCGAATTGCTGCGCCAGCTCTCTTTCGGCAGGCAACTGATCTCCTGGCTTCAACACACCTTTGAGGATCGAGCCCTCGATCTGTTGCACAATCTGCTCGTAGAGTCGCGATGATCGAACCACTTTGTACACCGCTCAGCCTCTTTCACCGTGCGATATCGAGTAGCGCACGTCTTAAGCCGCCTGAACCCACACTGTCTTGATATTGGTAAATTCCCGGATTCCATACGGTCCGAGCTCGCGTCCGTGGCCAGACTTCTTCACTCCGCCGAACGGAAGCCTCGGGTCGGACGCCACCATGCGGTTAATGAATACCATTCCCGCTTCAAGGTCGTGGATGAACCGCTCGCGCTCAGCCGGGTCATTGGTCCATGCGCTCGCTCCCAGCCCAAATTTGCTGTCGTTTGCGATGCGAATCGCATCTTCCAGATTTTTTGCCGGGAACAGGCAAGCCACAGGTCCGAACAGTTCTTCCCGATATGCGGGCGAATTCAAGGGAATGTCTGTGAGAACAGTGGGGGAGTAATAGTTACCCGGACGGTTATCCAGCGGCTTACCGCCAGTCAGTACCCGCGCTCCTGCGGCCACAGTCTTTTTGACATCGGCATCGAGTGAGGTCACACCATCCGCAGTGGCCAGTGGTCCGAGTTCTGTGCTCTCGTCCAAAGGATCCCCAATTTTTAATGCTTCCATTTGGCTCACGAATTTTCCCTGGAACTCTTCCATGATCGGCTCAGCCACAATAAAGCGCTTCGCCGCGATACAGGACTGTCCGTTGTTCACAATTCGCGCCTTCACGGCAGTAGTAACGGCTTGCTCCAGATTTGCGCTCGGCATCACGATAAAAGGATCGCTGCCCCCGAGTTCCAGCACCACTTTCTTGATTCGCCTTGCCGCTCCCGTTCCCACCTGTACCCCGGCTTCCTCGCTGCCGGTAAGGGTTGCAGCTCTAATTCGTGAATCATCCAGGACGCGGTCCACGTGCTTGGAGCCGATCAGAAGGGCTTGGAAGGCGCCTTCGGGAAATCCCGCACGCAAAAGAATTTCTTCGATCTTGAGCGCGCATTGGGGAACATTCGATGCATGTTTGAGCAGCCCGACATTGCCCGCCATCAGCGCGGGCGCGACAAAACGGAAGACCTGCCAGAAGGGAAAATTCCAAGGCATGACCGCCAGAATCGGACCAAGCGGCTGATAATGAATATAGCTCTTCGTGGCCGCAGTCTCAACTACTTCATCGGCCAGAAAGCGCTCTGCATTCTCCGCATAGTAGCGGCAGGCCCACGCACACTTAACCGCCTCCTCAATTGCAGAACGCAGCGGCTTTCCCATTTCCATCGTCATCAGGCGCCCAAGCTCTTCCTTCTCGTTCTCCAGAATTTCAGCCGCGTTCATCATCCAGCGTCCGCGCTGGGTGAAGGGGAGCCTTTGAAAACTCGCGAAAACCCCAGCGGCACGGCCAATCTTCGCGTCCACTTGCGGGTCCGATAGAGCCTCGAACGTTTTCAAGACTTTTCCATTTGCCGGATTCACGCTAGCAATCGCCATAAGATGTATTCCTAAACTTAAGACCGTTCTGCATACAGAAGCCGGGATAACGGTATGACAGCTATACCACACACAGAACCTCTATTGTCAATGGATAAAATGTCTTGACAGTGATAATTACCAGGTGGTAGAGCTGTCGGACCAGTGCTCCTCTGGAGGCAAATCCCATGTCTAGTCTGCGCAGAATGGCGCGCGTTCTCGCCGCTATCTCTATCCTGTTCCTGCTTTTCCCCGGCGCCCCCGCTCAAACCACAGCAGGCCGCATTCTGGGGAGCATTAGCGATCAGACAGGAGCGGCTGTGGTCGGCGCCCAAGTCACGATTACGGATGTCCAGCATGGAACTAGCCGCAGCCTGGTAACGACTCAGACCGGAGATTATGTTGCTCCGGACTTGCCCGCAGGTTCTTATAAAGTTCGCGCCGAAGCCAAAGGGTTCAAAACGATTGAGCGTGTGAACATCGAATTAGAAGTCGGCAAGGACGCACGAATTGACCTTGTGCTCTCGCCTGGCCTGGTTTCTGAGACCTTGGTGATCGAAGAAGACGCTCCACTGGTTGACGCTACTTCGGCCACTTTGGGCGGAACGCTCAGCAACAAAGAAATCAACGACCTGCCCTTGAACGGACGCAACTATGAAAACCTGCTCCAACTGCGTCCTGGGGTGATGCGCTATCCCGGCGGCGGTTTTTCGACCACGAGCGCCAACGGACTTCGCGCTGAAGACAATGCATATCTGGTAGAGGGTCTATTCAATAGTGAACCGTACTCTGGACAGGCCATCATCAATGGAGCAGGTATCGCTGGAGATTCCGCTACCATCCTGCCGATTGACTCGATTCAGGAGTTCAACCTGCAGCAGAATCCCCCGGCAGAATACGGGTGGAAGCCAGGAGCAGTGGTCAATGTTGGGCTGAAGTCCGGCACCAACAAGCTGCATGGCACCGCGTTCGCTTTTGGCCGTGACGGAGCGATGGATGCTCGCAATTTCTTCAATACCGCACCGAATCCGAAACTGCCACGCACGTTAGAGCAGTTCGGCGGAAGTTTGGGCGGCCCAATTATTAAGGACAAGGCCTTTTTCTTCGGCGCCTACGAAGGACAACTCTACGACGTAGGCAATTCGTTCGGCGGCGTGACCAGCCCGTCGATGGTGTCGCTGCCGACTCCGAGCACGCCGAACTGTCTCTTTGGCACTCAAACCGGAGATTGCGCGAACAGTATCCCGGATGTGATTGCGGACTTGCAGGCGGGTGGAATCAAGGTTAGTCCTGCCAGCTTACAAGTTGCAGGCTGCGCGCTTTCCGGCGCAGCGGTAACGTGCAATGGCAAGGGTTTTCCCACAAATAACAGTCAAAGTATCAGCATCACGAATGGATTTAACAATGACGTGCGTGTTCAGAACTTTGTCGCGAAAGTAGATTACAGGTTCAATGACCGCCACAGTATCAACGGCATGTATTTTTTTGGAAATAATCGAGGCACCGTGGAAGACTTTCCTGAGCTGCAGTCTTTCTGGCGATCCCGGATTCATACGCGTGCGCAGGTAGCGGGAGGCAGTTGGGTTTGGGTCCCGAGCGCTCGTTGGGTAAACGAAGCGCGATTTGGCTACAACCGGCTTTATCAACCGACGCTGCCGGGCGATCTTAATACACCTGCTTCAGCCTACGGTCTGGACACCGGCGTGAGTGGTCCGTTTACGGGAGGACTGCCGCGGATTGGCTTCGGAGGTTACTTCTTCCCGGGCCTCGGCGGTTTCAAGTGGCCGAAATTCCAGGGACCAGATACGATCACGCAGTTCCTGGACCACATCTCCTACACTGCGGGCAAGCACGCCCTGAAGTTCGGTGGGGAGATCCACCGCGACGGCGTCAGGAATGCTGCTTACGGGAATTCGAGGGGCAGCATTACGTTTCTTGGCGGTATCTTGAATCCCGCTTCAACCCAGTTGGAGGATTTTTTTGCAGGTTTCCCGTTTAAGGCCTCCGTGGAAGTAGGTGATCCGACTCTCCACTTGCACAACTGGGCTTACGCCGCATTTCTGCAGGACGACTGGCGGATTGCGCGCAACCTGACGCTGAACCTCGGCCTTCGTTACGAGTACAGCTCGGTTGTGCAGGAAGATCACAATTTACTTGGCAATTTCGATCCAAACGTGGGCCTGATACAGGTCGGAAAACAGATCAGCCACCTGTATAACCCGGACCACAAGAACTTCGGCCCTCGTATGGGTTTCGCGTGGGACATCGGCGGAAATGGGAGGACGGTGCTGCGCGGTGGGGGCGGACTCACCTACGAAACCGTGAACTGGCAGTCGTTCATCGCTTTCAACAACGCATTCGGCCCTGGCAGCGTTCCGACGGGAGCTCCCATTGACGCATCGAACAACACGTCCGGCGGCACGATCACAACCGGAAATACGACGCTGAAATACTTCCTCAGCCCCACTCCGGTTTCATGGGACCCTTCGGCAGGCCCACTCTACGGCGCTCCGACAATCAATTGTTTCAATAGTCCATGCCCAATCATGACTGTAGCTCGCAATCTCACAACTCCGTATGTCTGGACTTGGACTTTGAACCTGCAGCACGCCCTCACGTCAAATATGTCTGTGGAAGTCGCGTATGTAGGCAATCACGGCACAAGCTTGACCGGGATTCGCGATATCAATCAGCCGCCGGTCGGATCGGGCTGGCCTGCAGCGAATATTGCCGCCTGCAATCTGCCGGCTAACCTCGTCAATGGACAGTACGATACCGCAAATAACCCGGCCTGCCAGGTCGCGCCTGAAGTCGGGCCCTTTGCCGCTAAGTTCCCCTACTTAGCTAACATCTTCCAGATGGCGAACGTTTACCGGTCCAATTACAACGGGCTACAAGTCACACTGAACTCGCGCAACTTTCATGGTCTGAGCATGGTTGCCGGGTACACGTATTCACACTCGCTGGATGATGTGGGCGCGAACTGGGACTTCGGTTATGGCTCTGGACTGCCACAGGACTCCTACCACCTCGGCCGTGAGTACGCCAACAGCGACTTCGATATTCGTCATCGATTCACACTGTCACTTACTTACGCTGTGCCCGGACGTAAGGGTCACGCCCAAGCGCTGGAAGGCTGGGAGATCAACACGATTGCGACCCTGGAAAGTCCACAATATTGGGGGCCGATTGACCTAGGCACCGATGCCGCAGGTACGGGGCCGCTTCCAGTAAGTCCGCCTGCTAACAGCCCGATTCGTTGGAGCTTCCACGGCAAGCCCTCGGATTTCAAACCTACTACGACGGGGATTCCGTTCTTTCCAGGAAACAATAGCCCTTCTGCGCCAACTGATAATGCCGCGTGCAACGCGCAAGCTCTCGCGGTCGACGGAGGCAGCCCTGGTGCATCTACCGAGTCCCTAGCATTCTTTGGCTGCTACGCCCAAGGCAACTCCATCATGATTCCGCCGCCGCTGGGGCAGTTCGGAAATATGGGCCGGAATATATTTCCAGATAGGGGTTTCAGAAATCTCGATTTCTCTATCGCGAAGAACTGGCATTTTGGCGAACGCTTGCGAGCACAATTCCGCGCCGAGTTCTTCAACATCTTCAACCATCCAAACTTCGCGAACCCATACGGAGGCCAGAATGGGTTCGGTTTGAACGATCCTTCAGTGCAGCCGTTCGGATGCGGATGCGCCACGCCAGATGTGGCAGCTGCCAATCCCGTGATCGGTTCCGGCGGCAGCCGCGCCGTGCAACTAGGATTGAAGTTTATATTCTAGCCTCAACTTGCATGGTCATCTTGGTGGCAGGACTGAACGGGTCTCTATCGGCCCTTCACTTTTTGTGAGATAGCCAACCTCGCAAGCAAACCAGATAACCGCAGAGTTACATTGGACCACAGAGGAGACGAACCATGCAGCAGAGAGCGCCTAGGGTCACGAGCGCAGTCATCGCGTATCTTTTGATTTTTCTCAGCACAGTCGCCTTCTCTCAAGGTGCTTCCGAGCGCACACTCGACGAAATAAAGACCGAGGCGGTGGCACGCGCGGAGCAGGGGCGATATCCGCTGATCGGTCTTGATCCTGCTGATGTGCGAGAAGCTTTTGCCTCGATTAAAACGCGCGACCCAGATGAATGGGCTGCTTCGTTCATGAAAGTAGCCGATCGCTACATGAACGAAGGCAAGTCGATCGAAGCAACCAACCGCGCTAAAGCAAACGCCGATTACATTCGCGCCTGGCGGCTCTATTCTTTCGGGCGCTGGCCCGTTCCGTCATCTCCCGGCAAGCAGCGCTCTTATGCCAAGGCCATCGAAGCATTCCTGGCGCACGCCCGCTTTTTCGATCCGCCGCTCGAAGTGGTGCGCATTCCGTTTGAAGGCTCACAGATCATTGGCTATATGCGGCTGCCAAAAAATGCCAAGACCCCGGTGCCTCTAGTTATCGCAGTTAACGGTTTGGATAGCCGGAAAGAAGACTTGTCCGAAAGCTTCGCTGCAATCCTGCCGAATGGCATCGGTTTCCTGGCCGTGGATGGGCCAGGCACTGGTCAGGCACCCATCAAGGCCAGCGAGACTGCGGATCGCATGCTGTCTCGTGTGATTGATTACGTTCAGTCGCGTCCGAAAATCGATAAGAGCCGGATTGCCATTCACGGAGTCAGTTGGGGAGCATACTGGGCGACAAAAATGTCGGTTGTCGAGCGTGCGCGCCTGCGAGCTGCCAGTGCCCAGTCGCCTCCGATTCATGAGTTCTTTCAAAAAATTTTCCTCATGAATTCGCTCCTCGGCAACCGGGAATATTTGTTCGACCAAGTGCCGGCGCTAATAGCAATTTTCGATGGAGTCAACAATGTTGACCAGTTGGCAACAGCCTTGGCCAGAATGTCCCTTGTGACCCAGAACATTCTAGGCAGGCCAACCACTCCCATGCTCGTGCTTGCAGGAGTCTTGGATACACAGGTACCAATCTCAGATATTTACTTGTTGCTGAATAAAGGCGATGTGCCCAAGGATGCGTGGATTAACCCGCAGGGAGGCCATCTTGGGCGGCAAGTAAAAGTGTGGCCTGATCCTGTAATCTTCGGCCAAGTCATTATTCCCTGGCTGGTACGGGCGTTGAGTGTGACAAAGCCGGGGTCGCTATAATGAGCAGGATGTTGCGGGTGGACTCAGATACTCTCGCAGAAGCGGCGGTCATCCGGCAAAGAGTGATTGGTTCACAACGGGCAACTTCCATTTGTCCCTCATGCAACGTACCGTGGTTTTTTACTGCATAATCTACTGCATGATCTTTCCCAAGCACGCCCAAAATGCTCCGACCAAGGTGCATCTCGGCAATGTAAGTCCTTTAAAAACCGCTAAAAACGCGGCTTTCAGCGGCCCAGAACGGCAGCAGAACGAAGCAGCAGAGATCGCGCATAGGCACAAATTGTTGTCGTGCAGAAACGTTCTGTCAACAAAGTGCTATTGGCTTTTCTCACAGCCCGGCCTCTCGGCTACAAAGCCGTTCATGGCAGGCTGCGCGGTCTGGGCCAATGTAGACGCCCTGCACTGATTGTGTAAATCCCGCTATCATGGCACATCGATGTCGGTGATCTGTTGTTTTGCGGAGGAGAGCCATGACACATCATGCAGTAACGCTCGGTGTGAAGCCCTGCTTGCGTGTCGAATGCAAGTTCTGGCTAGAAGACGATGGTTGGAACGGCATTAGCGAGCAGCCCGCCATTGCTGTTCAGGCGGGCACCTTTGAACAGGCGAAGTCGGATATGGAAATCGCGTTAGGAAAATATATCGAATCACTTCTGCGCGAAGGACGAGCAAATGCAGAGCATGCAGCGTAAGAAGGTGGCTGTCGAAACCGCGTGTGGACAGCACGTGAATTCAGCCGCATCACCGGAAGACCTCCACCAGCTTTTTGTGCAGGCGCTAAACTCGGGCGATCTTGATGGGCTTGTTGCCTTGTACGCATTCGATGGATTCCTGATGGCGCGTAGCGGGCCGGCGCGAGGCATTAGCGCAATTCGTAAAGCGCTCGCTGATTATGTTGCTATGAAGCCGACGATCCAACTCACGACGCGCAGAATCGTGCAGGTGGAGGACACGGCTCTGCTTGTGGCTGACTGGCGATTCCACGGAACCACCAGCGATGGTGGCAATGTGTCCACCTCTGGTACGAGTATTGAAGTCGCTCGTCGCCAGCCGGATGGGAATTGGTGCTACTTCATTGATCTCCCCTACGGGTTC
>Ga0209160_1002207_pt1 | contig 16293 bp, 18 predicted proteins | sample GraSoiAngelo_153_FD_186167 | JGI IMG/M metagenome (GOLD analysis project Ga0209160, IMG submission 186167) | Grasslands soil microbial communities from the Angelo Coastal Reserve, California, USA - 14_1009_12_40cm (SPAdes) (version 2) | ecosystem: Environmental > Terrestrial > Soil > Grasslands ... | reverse complement strand
GCGAGCGGCGGGCGGACGACATTGAGCACGTAGTCGTTGAGCTCGGCCGACGACATCGTGCTGCTCCCGACGCCGATCTGGAGGACCGGCACGTCGGTCGCATTGAAGCGCAGGATGATCGGTGGCGTGGTCCCGGGCGGCAGCGTCCTGGTGTTGCTCTGAGACACGGCGGTGAGCTGGGCCACGCCGGTCGCCACGTCGGCAGTCGGCTGGAAGAAGACCTTGATCACCGCGACACCGGTCAATGATTGTGACTCGATGTGCTCGATGTCGTTGACGGTGACCGAGTAAGACCGCTCGAGAATCGAAACGAACCGCTCCTCCATCTCTTCCGGCGACATGCCGTTGTACTGCCAGATCACCGTGACGACCGGGAGCGGGATCGCGGGGAAGATGTCTACCGGTGTCGTCATGATCGCCACCAGCCCGGCGATGAGGACCAGGATGGCCCCGCTGACGAAGGTGTAGGGGCGCCGCAGCGCGACACGCACGATCCACATCATGGCTGGTACCTCATAGGTCCCGTCCGAGCAGCGCTTCGAGCGAAGCCCGGGCGACCTGATAGCTGAACCGCGCGCTCACGAGATCGAGCTCGGCCTGAATGAGAGCGGTCTGGGAAGTGAGCACGTCGAGGATCGTCGCGATGCCGGCGCGATACCGCGCCTGGATGACGCGCAGATCTTCGCCGGCGAGCCGCACGGCGTCGAGGGTCAGCGTGATGTCCTGCTCGGCGACGTGGAGGCTGCCGAGCAGCCGCTGTGCCTCCGCACGCACGAAGCGTTTGGCGTCCGCCGAGGTCGCGGTCGCCACATCGGCGGCCACCTTCGCTTGCGTGACGGATGCCTCGCGCACGAACCCGTTGAAGAGCGGGAACGACGTGGTGAACGCGACGATCCAGCCCGACGGCAGCGCTCCGCTGACGCGCCCGTTGTTCGACCAGTTGTAGCCGGCGCCGAGCGAGATCGTCGGGAGGTACTGAGTCTCGGAGGCGCGGACGGCCGCAGTGCCGGCGTTCGCCAGTGCTTGCGCGTTCACGACCAGCGGTGCGGCCGCCGGCGCCAGTGCGAGCACCCCCGAGTCGCCGAGCGCGAGCGGGATGGGCTCGAGCGTGGTCAAGGGGTCCGCATCGACGGACCCGTTCGCGCCGACCAGCCGGCCCAGGGCGGCGCTGGTCGTGCTGAGTGTATCGCGCGCGGCAAGCTGCTGCCGGCGGGCCGTCGACAGCGAGAGCTCGGCGAGCAGCACGTCCGCCCGCGTGGCCGTGCCGGCGGCGAGACGGTCGCGGGCGTACCCGAGGCCCAGCTCGGCCTGCGCGACGAATTCCGCGGCCACCCGCACGAGCTCGTGCGCGCGCAGCACGTCGTAGTAACTCTGTCTGGCGAGCAGGATCGTGGCGTACCGTTGCTGCACCAGCCCGGCATCCGCGGCTTGGCTGATCGCCTCGGCTTGGCTGCGTTGCGCGCCGCGCCGGCCGCCCGTGAAGACGTCCACCGCGGCCGTGAGTCCGGCACCGTACGCGTTCAGCGTGCTCCCGAGACCGGAGCCCGACACACCGGTGGTCGCAAGGGATTGATCGGTCCAGCCGGCGCTCGAATTGAGCGAGACGCTGGGAAGGAAGGCGCCGAGCGTCACGCGCCGCAGGGCGGCCGCGTCGCGTACCGTGCCAGCGGCACTGACAACGGCCGGGCTGTGGGCGAGGGTTTGCGCGACGACGGTCTGGAGCGACAGACGCCCGCCGTACGTCGCCGTGTCGGAGGTCCCGTCCACAGCGACCATCGGCTGTTGACCGGCGCCGCGTCCAGGAAGCAACGCGATCAGGGCGAGCGCGAACCACAGCACGCGGCGCCGCAGCATCAGTTGAGCTCGAACGGCAGGAACAGCAAGCCGCCCTCCCGCTCGACGCCGAGCACGACAGCGTCGCCCGATTTTAGCGCGCGCAGCGCGGCGCGAAGGTCTTCCACGGTTCCAACGGTGGTGCGGTTCGCCGTATGAATGACGTCCCCCGCCGCGAGGCCGGTCTGCGTACCTCCGGCGTCAAGGGCCTGTGCGACGACGAGGACGCCGCTCGAGATCCTCAGCCCGGGCATGGACGCCGCCACGGCCGAGTCGATCGCGACGCCGAGCACGTCGATCTTCCGGAGCAGATTCCGATCGGGATCGAGCGAGGCCATGATGCGATCGAGGCTGTCCCGCTGCTCGGAGACCGGGACGCGAACGGTGAGCGTCGTCGCGGGACCACGGAGCACGTCGAGCTGCACGGGCCGCCCGCCACTCCCCATCGTCACATCGGCCACGAACTGGGCGAGAGTCGCCACCGGCTTTCCGTTCAGTCCGACGACGACGTCGCCACGCTGCAATCCGGCGCTCGCCGCCGGACCGCCGGAGGCCACGTCCGCTACCAGGATCCCCCAGTCGCGCGGCAGGCCCAGGCCCTTGGCGAGCACCGGCGAGATCTCCTGCCCCGTCATCCCGATCATGCCCCGGTGTACGTGGCCGTATGCCCGGAGCTGCCGGTAGACGAAGGCCGCCATGTTGCTGGGGATCGCGAAGCCGAGCCCCTCACTTCCGCCGCTCTGCGACAGGATGAAGGTATTGATCCCCACGAGCGCGCCGTCGGCGCTCACCAGGCCGCCACCCGAGTTTCCCGGGTTGATGGGCGCATCCGTCTGTATATAGACGACCGGCCGGTCCGGATCGACCTCGCGCGCGACCGAGCTGACGACGCCCATCGTGACCGAGTTCGCGAGTCCTGCCGGGCTTCCGAACGTGAGCACGAGTTGCCCTTCGCGGAGCCGGTCCGAATCGCCGAACGGGAGGGCCGCCAGTCCGGTCGCGTCGACCTTCAGCACCGCCAGGTCGGTCACCCGATCCAGCCCAATGATGCGCGCGGCGAGGGAAGGACCGCCGCGGGGGAGCCGCCCACCGTCCGCCGTGCGGGACGGCGTCACGATCACCTCGACGCGTTGCGCACCGGCGACCACGTGCGCGTTGGTAATGATGAAGCCGGCGGAGTCTACGATCACCCCGGACCCGATCACCTGCTCGTGGGCGACCGCCAACGTGCGGCCCGGGGCCGGCACAGGCCCGATCCCCGTGACGAGGACCTGCACGATGCTGGGTGATACGTCGTGGACCAGCGACTCGATCGCATTGTCGAGCTGAACGAGCGGCGCCCGGCGCTGGCCTTCGAGCGTCGCGGTGACCGCCGCCAACAACGCAGCGAGCAGTGTGCTGGCGCGGGACACGGGCTTCACGGCCGGACCGGTCCGGTGCCCGCGCCGGTCCGTCTGATGGCGACGGAGACGTCGTCCAGGTCGGTGTCGGTCAGCTCGAGACTGGCAGCGCCGATCCAGCCGTCCACCTGATCGGGGGACCGCGCGCCGACGATGGCTCCCGTCACGCCGGTCCAGGCGAGCGTCCACGCCACCGCCACGGCGGCGACCGTCGCGCCGTGCCGCTGCGCGATCGGCCGCAACGCGTCCGCCAGCGCGACATTGCGGCGCAGCCCAAGGCCCGTAAAGTCGGGAGAGCGGGAGCGCCAGTCGTCCGCACCCAGCCGGGCGGCGCGCTCGACGCTGAAGGCGCCCGTGAGCAGGCCCGACTGCATCGGGCTGTAGACGATGACCCCCGTGCGGTGCGCCGCGCACCAGGGAAGCTCCGCCGCCGCGACCTCCCGGTGGATCGCCGAGAACGGCGGCTGCAGCGTGTCCACGTGCCCGACCCGCTCGGCGGCATTGAGCTGCCGCACGTCGTGATTGGAGAGCCCGACGGCACGGACCTTCCCTTCCTCTTTCAGCTGCAACAGCGTGCCCCAGTAGTCTTCGAGCAGAGTGCCATCCTCGGCGGGCCAGTGCATCTGGTACAAGTCGATGCGCTCGACGTGGAGCCGGCGGAGCGATGCGTCCACCTCGCGGCGCAGGCTCAGCGGATCGCCGATCCGGCGTGGTGCGGCCGCGCGGTTGCGCTCGTCCCAGACCAGGCCGCCTTTGGTGAAGACGTATGGCCGGTCGTCGGCCGGAATGTCGCGCAGCGCGCGGGCCACGATCTCCTCGGAGTGGCCGAGTCCGTATACGGCCGCGGTATCGATCCAGTTGATGCCGCGCTCGACGGCGTGGCGGATCGCGGCGATCGAATCCGCGTCGTCCTGGTTGCCCCAGGCGAAGGTCCAGCCGCCGCCCCCGATCGCCCACGCGCCGAAGCCGACGCGCGTGATCCGCATGCCGGTCGTGCCGAGCGGCGCGGTGGGAAGCGTATCGGTGTCGCGAACTGCGTGCGTCATAGTTGCTCTCCTCAGCGACGCCTTCTGCAGGCGTCGGTCGATCGTTTCAGCCAGACCGCTCAAGTCCGACGGCTTGATGGACCTGAGCGCTTCCATTTCGAGTCGGCTCAGCTGGAGACCCTGCCGCAGCAGCCACACCAACACCCCCTGCGGGTTTTGCTGAAACGCTTCTCGTAACTCCTCGTCGGTAAGCAGCTTGCCGATCAGGATCTCCACGCTCTGCTGCGTCATGAGCCCGTGCGCCTCACTGCGCCAGCGCAACCCTGGGCGCCACGGCCGGGAACTTGTCGACGATCGCCGCGACGGTCTTCTTGAGCTCCTGCTCGTATTGCGCCTGGTTGTCCGAAACCGCCGCGACCCCCTGGCCGCGCCACAGCAAGTCTTTGGTCTTGGGGTCGAACACATCGACGAGTACCGTCCCTTCGGTGTACTGCGTCGCCACGGGGCCGCTCGCTATCCCCCAGTCCCCTCCCCAACCGCGTCCCCAGCGGCGTCCCCAGCCGCTCCACCAGCTCGGCCGCCACCCGTAGCCGTAATCCCAGTACGTAAGGTCGAGCTTCTGGTTGGTGCTGGCGTAGTACGCGACGCAGAAATCGGGATTACTGTCGCTCGCCACGTAGCCGAGGCCCGCGAACTCCTGCGTCAGGTCGGCCCGCAGCGCGCGGTTCGAGATCGAGTTCACGAGCATGGGGTCGTTGGTCGACGAGGTGGCGCCCGCGAGCTTCGGTTGCGGAGTCGCCTGGACCCGGAACGTGCGCAGGCCGTGCAGGCTCGCGTCGGGACTGAGTGCGGTGCGCACGCTGATCCCCCCGGCGCAGGCCCCCAGCGCGAACAGCGCGGCCGTTGTCAGAAACTGTGTGGTTCGCATCGTCTTCTCCTGTGGTGTGTGCAATCGTGGTCGCCGCATGGCCTTTGCACCCACCATGCCAGGTGCAGGGCGCACGCCGCGCGGGCGCTGAAGTCACTGTGGGGTCGTGGTTTGGGCTCGCGGCCACCAGGGACGGCGCGGCGGCGGCGGAGTCGGGCGTTGAGGAATCTCGAGCACAACTGCGCGGAACTCGACAGCCTGGTGGTTACATCCTTTGTTTCCCGACCGACCGGCGGCGCCTTGCCAAGAGCGGCGCCACCGGCGAGGTCGGCGCTCTACCTTCCAACCACTCGTCAGCTCCCAACCAGCTCCGCGTGCACGTACTCGCCCATGCGGACGTCGTACAGCAGATACCAGCCCGGGTGATCAGGATCCAGATAGACGACGAACTGGTCGCACGTCCAGCACCAGGGCGTGGTGACCGGCCAATCCCAGTCCGCAATCTCGAACATACCGCCTGGCAGCCAAACGTGGCGGGCTGCGAGGTCAAAGCGACTGACCGCGTAGAGGTGCGAAGGACCGACGAGCCCGAAGTGCCCAAACTGGAATGGGTGCTCGAGGTGGAATCGCGGATCGTCGGGCGCGGCGTGCCCATACCAGTGGTCATCCCGAACGTATGGCGCCCTGGCGGGCGGTCGTCCGGGCTCGGCGAGTGGCGCCGCGTGGCCGGGCCCGCGAGCCATCGGCTCGTGCGGGATGACCGGCGAGGGTCGTGAGCCGCCTTCGTGCCTCGCCTGCGCGGAGAGCGGCATGGCCCCCGACACTACGACCAGGGTGGAGAGCGCAAGTGCAAAACGCGTTCGCATACATACTCCATTCAGGGTTGTGTTTGTGTGTGCAGCCGCGCCCTCACTGCGCCAGCGCAACCTTGGTCGCCGCGGCCGGGAACTTGTCGACGATCGCCTCGACGGTCTTCTTGAGCTCCTGCTCGTACTCTGCCTCGTTGGCCGAAACCGCCGCGACCCCCTGGCCACGCCACAACAAGTCTTTCGTCTTGGGGTCGATCACATCGACGATCACGGTCCCTTCGGTGTATTGGGTCACCACCGGGCCGCTCTGCAATCCCCAGTCCCCACCCCATCCACGACCGTAGCGGCGTCCCCAGCCACTCCACCAACGCGGCCGCCACCCGTACCCGTAATCCCAGGACGTGACGTCGAGCTTCTGGTTGGTGCTGGCGTAGTACGCGATGCAGAAATCGGGGTTACTGTCGGTCGCGACGTAGCCGAGGCCCGCGAACTCCTGCGCCAAGTCGCTACGGAGCGCCCGGTTCGAGATCGAGTTCACGAGCATCGGGTCGTTGGTCGATGAGACCGCGCCCGCGATCTTCGGCTGGGGGGTCGGTAAGACACGGAACGTACGCAAGCCGTGAAGGCTCGCGTCGGGACTGAGTGCCGTGCGCACGCTGATCCCTCCGGCGCAGGCCGTGAGGGTGAGGGCGGCAGCCGCGGCTGCCGCGACAAGCTGTGTTACTCGCATTGGGTCGCTCCTCGAAAGGTGAAAGACGTCGTGTTGTGCGACGACGAGTTTGCACCCCACGTGCCAGCAGCCAGCGGGCCCCGGGCCTTTGACGCAAGCCGCTGCCCTGCCGAGTATTAGGCGGTGAACGGTGACGCGCGCCGGCTGGAGGGCGGCGTCGGGGGGGTGCCGAAGTTCGAGCAGAAGTGTGCGGGGGCCGACAGGCGAACAGCGGCGACCGTCACGGCCGTGCGCTCCGTCGCACGTTCTCCAACAAGACAAGGGCGAGCAGTACGAACAGCAGGGGCCCACGCCACGCATCGCGAAGCCCGAGTTCCGGGAACGCGAACGCCGCGATCACGAGGCAGACGAGGATGCCGAGCGTCAAGCTCGCATCCTCGACGAACAGTCCCCACAACTCACGCAAGGCCGCGGCGACTGCGTTCACGCCTGCCTTGCCGGCCGGACCGCCAACGCCTGGGGAGGTGACCGTCGGACGGCCGCGACGGCGAGGAGCGCGACCACCGTGAAGCCCGCGACCAAGCCGAGGAGCGCGAGATCCTCGCCCGGCCATGGGAACCCCCGCCCCTCGCCGACCCAGAAGACCCCGAACGCGGAGAGCAGAACGCCCACGGCGAACTTGAGCGTGTTCTCCGGCACCCGCGCGACCGGCCGGCGGAGTCCGAGGCCCGCGAGGATGACGAGCGATCCGGCCAATGCCGCGCCCACTGCGGCCGGCGCCAGTAGTCCGCCCGCTCCGGTGGCGATCACGATGAAGATGACTTCGAGCCCCTCCAGAGTCACGGCCTTGAAGGAGGTCGCCAGGGAGACGCGATCCAACGGCGCGCGCAGGGGAGGGGGAGGCGTTCCGCCACGATGCCGCGCCAGCGCCGCCGTCTGCTTCGCGTAGATCGCGGCCTCGTCGTGGAGACCGATCACACCTCCGGCCCGGAGGATCGCCTTTCGGAGCCACCGCATGCCGAAGAGGAGAAGGAGGGCGCCGACTACGAGCTGCAAGGACGCGAGTGGGATCCGCTGCAACGCAGGGCCGACCGCCAGGGTGAGGACGGTGAGGAAGAGAGCTCCGGCGCCAGCGCCGATGAGGGCCGACCGCCACCCGCGGGTCGTCCCCACCGCGAACACGATCGTGAGCGCCTCGACGAACTCTACGAGCGACGCGAGGAAGGCGGCGAGGATGACGGTGCCAACGTGAGCCCAGCTCATCGCACGGGGCGTAGGGCCTCGAGCGCCGCCTCCACCGCGAGCCCGGCCCGCGGCGATCGCTCCTGAGGCAGACCGAGCACCCAGGGGGCACAGGCGCCGGCCATGAGGGCGTGCGGCAGGCCCTGCTCAGCCCAGAGACTGCAACGAGGCCGGAATGCCCCCGCCGCGAGGCCGCGACGGATGATCACTGACAGGATCCGCTTGCCCCGGTGCATCAGCTCGACCCGGACGGACGCGCCGCCCGAATTGGTCGAAGCCGCCTGCGCAGCGATCGTCCACAAGGCTTCCACCGTCTCGCGCAACGCCGTCGTGGGGTCGGCGTGCAATCCGCTGGCGCGTTCCAGCGCTGCCAGGGCGGACCCGAACGAAACGGGTGAGACGGAGGGAGTGGAGCTCGCGGAAGTCGTCATGGCTCAGCGGGTCGCCGCGGCGCCGATGGCCCCGAACACCCTGAACGGTGCGCTTACGATGCTTCCGAAGCCCGGTGCCGACGCGACGAGCGTGTAGCCGCCGCCCGCCTTGCTGATCACCAGCGTGTCGAAAAACGCGACGCCGGACGCGGCGGCGACGCTCACGGTGCCGCTGAGAGCTCCACCAGACGGATTCGACCCGAGCGCCACGCGCACGGTGCCACTGAACGCCGTCAGGACGTTGCCGAGGGTGTCGAGCGCTTCGACCATCACTTCCGGGTTGATGGGGCTGCCGGCGGCAACATCGCTCGGCTGAACCAGAAAGGCCAACACGCCGCCTGCGGTGCCGCCGCCTGCGTTGCCGCCCGCTTCCCGCGGGATGCTTGGTCCGATCGGCGCGCCCGGACCAGTGCACGCGCTCGCCGCGCACAGTGCCGCCATCAGCATGACCGTCCCGGCACGCATGCTGGTCATTCTCCCCGCGCCGCCAGGGTCCCGGTGTGCACCCGATTCCCCAGCTGGTGGTCCAGGGTCATCCGCGCCGGCCCATCGGCGAGCCGGAGCTGCCGTTGGGCGCGATTGCGGCTGATCCACACCAGGCTGTCGCCGCACATGATCGCGTCCACCGGATACGGCTGCCGCGCGAACGACGCGGCGTCCGAGCTGGCCACTTCGGTCCCGGGGAAGTAATAGAAGCAACGCTCGCCTCCCGGGTGGCTGTGGATCATCCCTACCGTCCCCACCCATCCTGCCTCCTCGCACGTCTGCCGTGGCAGCACGTGGGTTTGAGTTGAGTATGTGGGATCGACGTCCGCGGGAGCGACGCGCTCCACGTACACCGCCGGCCCGCGGACCTCGCCGATCATGCAGCCCATGAACTCGGTGGGCGAGCGGTATGCCAGCGTGAGATAGCGGCGCGCCTGATCGGAAACGACCAAGGCACGCGCCGTCATCGGCGCCGCGCCCTCGGCGCCGGCGGCCCCAAGGTGCGCCGCGAGCAGGGCAATCACGCCCGCCGTCCCGACCGCTGCGCGGAAGTGCAGGGCCTTCACGGGTGCGCCCCATACCGCATCAGCACCTGCGGTTGCAGCGCACTCGAGCCCAGGCACCACCACGCCGCCAGGACACGCAGGCAGCGCAAGTACGCGGTTTCGGGCAGGCTCACCGTGATCGTGGTTCTCATGACGCTTTCCCCTTCGCACGCCGCATGCCAGCCGCCGGCACGAGGTGGGCTGCTCAACTAAGTGGCCGCCGTGCCGCGCGTTCGCTCGCTGGAGGGCCCCGCCCGCTTCGCTGCGCCGGGGCGGATCGTGCGGAAGGTCGAGCAGAAGTGCGCGGAAGCCGACAGTGACACAGGTGAAGGTCAAGGGTGAGCAAGGTCGCTCCGACTGGCACGCTGCCTGCAAAACGACAGGCCATGTCCATCAACTCGCGGCGCTGGTACGCGCTGGCCGTCGTGCTGGCCGCTGTATTCCTCGCGGCGTTCGACTTCAATGTCGTCACCATTGCCATCCCGTCCATTCAGCGCGGGCTGGGGACGAGCTTCGGCGAGATCCAGCTGATCGTGGCAGGGTACGCGCTGTCGTTCGCCGTATTGCTGATTACGGGAGGTCGTCTGGGCGATCTCTACGGGCGCCGGCGGATGTACGTGGTTGGTATGACAGGCTTCACCATCGCGTCCGCGCTGTGCGGCTTCGCCCGCTCGCCGACCGCGCTGGTCGGCTCACGTCTGCTGCAGGGAGCCTGCGCCGCCGTCATGGTCCCGCAGGCGCTGTCGTTCATTCAGGTGACGTTCACGCCTCGGGAGCAGAGTCTCGCCTACGCGATGTACGGCATGACGATCGGGTTCGGGATGATCGCGGGCCAGCTGCTAGGCGGCCTGCTGCTCAGCGCCGACCTGTTGGGTCTCGGGTGGCGACCGGTGTTTCTCGTAAACCTCCCCTTCGGCGTCGTCGCCATTACCCTCGCCTGGTGGCTGGTCCGGGAATCGCGCGCGCGAGCCGGCCTGAAGCTCGATCCGGGCGGTGTCGTGCTCGTGTCCGCTGCGCTGGCTCTGCTCTTGTACCCGCTGATCCGCGGGGAGGCGGCGGGCTGGCCGACCTGGACCTGGCTCTCGCTCGCCGGCGCGGCCGTCCTGCTGCTCGTGTTCGTCCGCTACGAGCGTTGGAAGACGGACCGGGACGGGTCGCCGGTGCTCGACCTATCGCTGTTCCGTCATCGGTCGTTCGTGGTCGGACTGGGCGTGGGCCTGAGCTTCTTTTCGGTGCTCGCTCCGTTCCTCGTGCTGTTGACCGAATACCTCCAGAGCGGGCTGGACCTGACGCCGCGCGCTGCGGGCCTGCGCTTCCTGCCATTCGCGATCGGCTTCCTGTCGGCCTCGTTCGCTTCGGCGCGCCTCGCCCCGCGCCTCGGTCGCGCGATTCTGCAGCTCGGCGCCGCACTCATGGTCGCCGGACTCCTGACCCTCATGGCCGTCGTGCGCAGCGCCGCGTGGGACACCTCCCCGCTGGCGTACGTCCTGCCGTTGCTCGTTTACGGGTTCGGACAAGGGAGCCTGCAGGCGCCACTCGTCAACTTCATCCTGGCCGACGTGCCGCCCGACGAGGCGGGCTCCGCGTCGGGTGTGGTCACCATGCTGCAGCAGCTGTCCTTCGCACTCGGTGTGGCAGTGATAGGAAGCGTCTTCCTGGTGGCGCTCGGTCCGAATCCTGGTTCGACTGCGTACGGGCGAGCCTTGGATCATGCGTTGGCGTGGAATATCGGCCTTCTGACCGTCACCTTCGTCGCGGCGTTCGCGCTGCCTGCGCGGCTACGAGTGCGGGTCAAGGAGGCGGGGGCCGGCGCGTAGCTATGCGATTAGGGGCTCGCCTAGGCCTAGGGCGTCACCTCGATCGTCGCCATCATCCCCTTGTCTTCGTGCGACAGCAGGTGGCAGTGATACACGAACCTGCCGACCATGACCGGATCGGTGAACGGGACGATCACCTTCACCTCGCCGTGCACCGGCACGTTGACGATGTCCTGATAGCCCTCGAACGGTTGGCGCACGCGGTTCACCTCGGTCACCTGGAAGGGTGTCTGGTGGATGTGGAAGTCGTGCAGCTCGCCCGACTCGTTCCGGACGGTCCATTCTTCGATCGCGCCGAGCCTAACGCGGGCGTCGGTGCGGTTCGGGTCGAAGGTGCGGCCGTCGACGAAGAGTGTGTCGCCGTCGGCCGATTCGGAGAACACAATCGTGCGGCGACCCGTGATCTGGCCGCGTAGGTCGGTAACGGGGAGCAACCGCTTGGGAAGCGCGAGCGGCGGGACCGCGGCACCCTCCACGCGCACGGTCGCGAGCACGGCCCCTGAGTAATGGTTGCCTTGCGGCCCGGTGTCAAAGCCGGCGGTCCGGAGGACATAGGTACCGGGGCCGGCCGCTTGCACGAGCACTTCCTCTCTCGCACCCGGCGGGAGAAGGAGCTGCTGCTTCGGCACCAGACGGACGAGGCGGTGACCGTCGCGCGCCACCTCGTAGAACCGGTGACCGTCGAGCGTGAGCAGGTAATACAAGTCCGCTCCGACATTCCCAATGCGCCACAGCTGCGTCTCGCCGGGACGGAGCGTAATCGTGGGATTGAGCGCGCCATTCACCGTGCGCATGGCGTCGTCGCCGATCCCGCGATGCACGATTTGCCCGCCCCCGACCTGCGCGTCCTTCAACAGCAGTACGTGCTCAGTCAAATCGCGCAGCTCCGGAAACGGATCGAGCAGCCCCTCGACGATCAGTGCGCCGGACATACCGTTTCTCACCTGCTCATCAGAGCGGCCGTGGGGGTGCGGATGATACCAATACAGTCCCGGTGCGTGGGTTGCAGGAATGTGGATCTCGTAGTCCTGCGCGCGGCCGGGTGCGACGTGCAGGAAGACGTTGTCGGAGGTACCGAGCGGCGAGACGGCTAACCCGTGCATGTGGAGGTTCGTGGCCTCGTCGAGCCCATTGACGAGCCGCAGTCGGACCACGTCGCCCGGCCGCACGCGTAGTGTCGGCGGGACATAGCTCCCGTTGTACACCTGCGCGATAACCCGCCTTCCCGCGACTTGCATCGCACCCCGCGCGGCGGTGAGGGTCAGGTGCAACACGCCGTCGTGGCTCGCCACGACGGCCGGGTCGTGAAACGTCTCACGCCGGACCGGGCCGGCATCATGCGCTTCGACGGCGGCGAGGAGCAGCGCCAAGAGGACGGTTGCCCGCACGTTCATTGCGCTCGGGCGACGCCCGCCAGCCGTTCCATCGCTCGGACGACCACCGAGAAGTCTTCATCACTGTGGGCGGCCAACTGCCGGGCGTGCTCCGCGGCGGCCACCTGCACGGCCGCCGCGGTCGCAGGCATCGGGACCGACAACTCCATGGCCGTCTCCACGATCAATCCGAAGTCCTTGAACATCAGCCGCAGCGCGAACGCCGCGGGGTAGTCGTCCTTGCGAGCGTTCTCGAGCTTGGCCTTCTGACTGGGCGAGACCACCGCGGTTTCGCCCAGCACCTCGAGGAACCGCTCGCGCGGCAGCCCGGCTTTCAGGCCGAGCGCGATCGCCTCGGCCAGCGCCTGGACCCCCAGCCCCAGCAGCGTGTTGACGCACAGCTTCACGGTCGCACCGGCGCCACTGGGCCCGAGGTAGAAGGTCTTGCTGCCCAGCACAGCGAGGATCGGCTGGCACTTCCTGTACACGTCCTCATCGCCTCCCACGAAGATCACGAGCTGTCCCTGCTCCGCTTGCACCGTGCTCCCGGAGACGGGCGCGTCGAGCACGCAGACGCCCTTGCCCCGCGCTGCTTCGTGCAGCCGGCGCGAGGTGCGTGGGCTCACGGTGCTCATGTCGACAATCGTCGACCCGGCGCGAGCAGCCGCCAGAACGCCGTCGGGCTCGAACATCACCTGCTCCACTGCAGCGTCGTTCGTGACGCTCGAGAACACGATGTCGACGCCGGCCGCGAGGTCTCGCGACGTCGCCGCGACCTTCGCGCCACGTTGCTCCAAGGGCCGCGCATTCTCCCGGCTCCGGTCGTACACAACCACGTCGTGGTGGGCCGCGAGTAACCGGCCCGCCATGCGACTCCCCATCGCTCCCAGTCCAATAAAGCCGACACGCATGGTCTCACCCCAGCCATTGTGGATTCTGGTACGTTCCATCGAAATGATGAGTCGTCTTGTACAGCTCGTACTTCCCGTCGCGCGCGGCCTGCGCCGTCCGGCCGAGCAGCGCGGCCACGGCCGCCTCGCTCAGCGGGCGAAAGCTGCGTGCCGCGTGCAGTGCCTGCTCGAGCACCACGAGCGAGTCGCAGCCCGTGATCACCACGCTGGTCGGCAGGCTCATGGCATAATGGAGGCATTCGACGGCCGTCACCGTACCGCTCAGCAGGACGAATGGATCGCCCAGAGGCTTCATTCCCAGCACGCCGATGTCCTGCTCGACCAGCACGGGCACGACCTGCTTCGCGAAGCTGTCGTAATGGGCATCCATCACGTTCAACGGCATCTGCACCGCGTCGAACCGGAACCCCTGCGCCCGCGCGGCTTCGAGCATCCGGAGGTGGATGACGGGACTCTTATGGCCGGTGAATCCGACGTAGCGGATCTTCCCTGCCTGCCGCGCCGCCATCACCGCTTCCACCGCGCCGTCCGTCCCGAATACACGCTCCGGATCCGTCATCCGGATCACCTCGTGGAATTGCATGAGGTCGATGCGGTCGGTTTGGAGCCGGCGCAGCGATTCGTCGATCTGCCGCGCCGCGGTCTCCTCGTTGCGACCGTCGATCTTGGTCATGAGAAAGGCCTTGTCGCGATAGCCGTCCCGCAGCGCCTGTCCCATGCGGAGTTCGCTCGCTCCACCGTTGTAATCCCAGCAGTTGTCGAGAAAGTTGATGCCGTTGTCGATGGCCGTGCGCACGATGCGGATGGTCTCCTGCTCGTCCGCTTGTCTTCCGAGATGGTAGCCGCCCACGCCGATCAGCGACACCATTTCTCCAGTCCGCCCAAGGCGACGGTAGGGAATCCCGTTGCGGACGTCGTTCGACTCTTTCCCAGGCTGTCGCAGGGCCATGCTCGCGAACTCCTCAGGGGCTCGCTGGTTGTTCAACGAACTACACGCGGGGAACGGGCCACCGTCGGGGCCGCCTTGCTGCCGCTCGGCGACGCAATCCGCGACCGGTCAGCTCAATCGGCCCGCCCACCATCGTGCGGGATTCATCACTTCCCTGGCGCAGCCGTGAGCAGCAGCGCCGGGGTCTTGGCGCTGGCGCTCACCTGGAACCGGATCCACATGCCCGCCGCGCCGTGGCCCGGCACGCCACAGAAAATCAGATAGTCCCCGGCCGGTTGCGCCGTGAACCGCATCGTGTCCGTCGCCTCCGACACCAACCCCTGGTCCAGGCTGAGCGTGAACGCCCGCGGAATCGCGGGCGCCACGGACTGCACCGGCAGCGGCGTGCTGGGGTTGATGATTTCCGCGCTGTGCGGCAGCATCCCGTCGTGGTTGCGGAAGTCGATCTCGGTCTGCCATCCCACGGGCACCACGAACGTGAGTCCACCGTCCGAGAACCCGTTGAAGTTGAGCGCCCCGTTCAGGCCGGTGAGGCCGGCGATAAGCTGGAATCGCGCCGTCCGCGCGGCGGCGTTGAAGCTGAGCCACGTCGGGTCGATCGCCTGCTGCTGCGCGCGCGCGGACTGGGCGCCGAGCGGAATGACGACACCGACCAGGGCAATGATCGTCCCCACGGGCCCCACGATACGACATTCACACATCTCCGGGCTCCTGTCTGTGGTTGAGCAACGCACGCCGCTTGCACGCCACGTGCCAGTCGGCAGGCGACACGGGCCACGCACGGCAACTCCCTGCACCGCCGATCGTTGACCCGGGCGAGGGTGACATGCGCCAGTGCGGCGTCGGCGCGGTGAGGTGCGGACGTCCGAGCAGAAGTGCGCGGGAGCCGACAGGCGAGTAGAATGTTCCGCGAGATGGAGCGCACCTCATCGAGGTCGAACGGCCGCGCGCTTGCTCGGCCTCACGCTCTAGGCGCGAGCTCATGGTGCAGCATCCGCGTCGCGTCGCATCAGGGCGAGGGCGATGGCGCAGCCGCATGACACGACGCCGCTGACGACGAGGGGCAGCACCAGTGAGTGCCGGACCAGGAGCGCGCCTACCGCCGCCCCCAAGAACATGCTCAGAACAGACGCCACACGCCGCCACGCTCGCGGATTGGTACCGCCCGCGAGTGCCGAGTCCGCCGCGAGGCCCGTGAGCGTCAACGTGAGGACCGTGGTCGTGAGGTCAGGAAGTGCAATCTTCCGCACGGTGGCATTTCTCACCCCCATGGCGAACGCCGTCAGCACGATGACGCCGTAAACCGCGAACAGCGCCGCGCGAGTGCCGGCAACTGCTGCCAAGGCGGCAGCGAGCAGCAGCACAGCTTCCATCGTAAAAGCCGTAGCGACCCAGCGGTGTTGCGGACCGGCCCCGAGTCGCGCCGCCAGCCTTCCTCCAGCGACGGCACCGGCGAGAAATGCACCGAGGGAAACCGCCGACCGCGGGATCGACAGGCCCGGCGCGCCCACAACGGCGAACGCGAGGAACACGACGTTCCCCGTCATGTTCGCGGTGAACACGTGCCCGAGGGCGAGATAGCTGACGGCATCGATCAGCCCGGTTGCCACGGTCTGGACAAGCAGGGCTCTGGCAAGGCGTGTCTCGTGCGGTGGGGTCATCGTCCCCTCTCTATGAGGCGTGCGTCCCGAATTTGCGGCCATGCGCCCTCGCGCGGTAGAATCACCGCGACGTCAGAAGAAGGGGATTCCTGATCGCGACCTCTGGGTGGAAGGCGGGAGTATGTCGGACCTTAGGCTTCTCTGGCTGCACACCAAGACGTCGATTCGCGACTACACGGTGGCGGTACTGTCGACCGCCGTGGCCCTCGGGATCGCGCGGTGGCTGGATGTCCACCACGAAAGCGCTCCGGTCTCCTTGCTTCTGTGCGCCGTCATGCTCAGCGCATGGCTCGGCGGGGTGGGCCCGGGCTT
>Ga0209160_1002204_pt1 | contig 16299 bp, 21 predicted proteins | sample GraSoiAngelo_153_FD_186167 | JGI IMG/M metagenome (GOLD analysis project Ga0209160, IMG submission 186167) | Grasslands soil microbial communities from the Angelo Coastal Reserve, California, USA - 14_1009_12_40cm (SPAdes) (version 2) | ecosystem: Environmental > Terrestrial > Soil > Grasslands ... | reverse complement strand
GAACGAATCAATCGAGGCCACCTCTCGGAGGTGGAGTCTTCCTCCGCAGCGAACGCACTCGGCGACCTGGTGGTCCCGACAGTAGATGAAGAGGAGTGTGCGTTCCTCGGCGCTCAGAACACGAGGCCGACGACAATCGAGATGACCGAGAATCCCGAAGCCGAAGACGAGGGTGTCCTCCGGCGAAATCGTCAGCGAGCACTGCGGGCACGTCGCGGTCTGCGGTTCCGCCATTGGAGCATCCCCAATGCAAAGGGGGAACGGATGGGCCTACCGTAGGGGGCACGACGCCTGTTCGCGTCACCCCGGATGCTCCAGTGGTCGGCGAGCCAGAGGATAGCACCTAGGCCCTCCTTGCTCAATGCCCGGAGGGATCTTCAACTCGGACATTAGTTGCGAGAATGCTAAAAGGCCCGCCAGTTTTCGTCGCGCGCACGTTCTATGGGGAGCTGGCGCCGCGTTTCGCGCATCCTTTCGCCGTCCCGCGACCGGACTCGTGCCCGATGGTGTCGCCAAAACCACCCAAATACGATCGCGCCAACCGTTGGCACGATGAAGAAGGTCACCGCAGGGATCATGAGACGCAACTATTTCAAATGGCGTGCCGATCCCAGCATGACGACTTTTCGTAGGGATACGGCCACCGAAACGGCTCCGGGCCCGCGAGGAATTACTCAGTAAAGGTTACGCGTGTCTCGACGGACCCAATCAGCAGAGCGACCCATGCCCAGTTTCCCTTAACGGTGCCGAGATCCCGTATAACTGCCACGCCCGCTGTGGCCCCAGCGCATTCCAGAAGATCGTTGGCAGAGATTTGCCGTGTCGTTGACAGCCTGGTCTCACGCGATCTCAGTGACGCGTCTGATCTGTCGGTCAAAGAGAGTGCCCGTGCATGCTGCGAGGAATTCTGGGCGATCCCATATGCGAAGCAGGAGTAGTTCTTGACGAGCATGAAGCCGCGGTATGCATGGTCTTTCTGCCAGGATCGGTAGAGCATCTGGGCCTCGATCTCGTTATGCTCGGCACGGGTCTCGCCCCACGCGGCGTGCAGTGGTTGGTTGAGATTCTGGACAAAGTGGGTCGCTTGGCCCAGGGCAAAGGTCATCTCATCCAGGCCCGTCCGAGGCGAAACATTTCCTCAGCGTTTGTCGCAAATCGCGTGAACGCGTCAGGAGCCCAGGTCCTACGCGGCGGAGGCGTCCCACCCAGAGAAATGATGGGAATCTTATGACTGACTACTCGGTGGAAATCTGGCTCAACCACACCCGCCAGAAGCATCGACACTTGAGGGGCGAGTGCTTCCCGCATTGGGGGTGAGAGCACCGATGAGACTGAGCAGCACACGCGGTGCTGGGCAAAGCCACGGGCGTTGTGTCCTACGCATGTCTCCTAGTTTCTGATCGCTTCGAGCCGCGTCCAAGAGATCAGGTCGGCGTCCGCGTCGACGGATGTCACCCAGCGCTCAAACACCACCCGCACCGGCACACCACGGTGAGAAAATAGCCATTCCAGGCTGTCGCCGTTGCGTCGGCAGTCAGGATGCCGTGCGGCCCGTGATCGTGGACAAACTCGTCAAGGCCATCGAGAAGGCACATGCTTTGGCTACCATCTGGTGCGACACTCCGGTGAACGCGAATCATCTTGCCGACGCACATGGTCTTACACAGGCCGACGGCGGATCGGAGTTTCATCGGCTCTCTCAGCTACTCGGCGTTAGGCGTTCGCATACCGACCTCAACCCAGCCTGCTGATCGGAGCGCGAGGCTCACGTACCGCTCGTCGCGACGACGATCGCCGCGTCGACGATCTGGTTCATGGCCAAGGCTGTCTCGTCGTCGCTCGGCCAAGCGCCGGTCTGTAATCACTTTGACCGTCGGATCAGCGGCTAACTGGGCCCTAAAGCGCTGATACAACCCCAGGTCCTCGCGCCTCACGATGAGAAGGTGCATCTCGCTCCCTTTAGCATGTCGTTCCTGGGTCGTCGACGTCCTCGGACCAGCGTAGGAACTCGACCTCTTCTGACTCACTTCCGCGTGCGACATTCGGGTACCCAACCTTCTAGGTAGTTGGGCGACCACCCAGAACCAGCGGGGCTGGGAGTGGACCCTTCACCACGCATTGGTGGAGAACCTAAGACGGGCCGGGCCGATCGTCAATGGCGACGTCTTGATACAGATGCCGAAACGGCTGTGACCCGATGAAAGGGCTGAGTTCTGATTTGACCGAGGTGACGTGGGCCTCGCCCTCCTTCTCTGGGTCAGAGGGAAAGGTGTGGTGCGATGAAGAGGACCAAGTATCGGTCACGTGGGTCAATCGTGAAGGTTGGGAAAGTGGGCGAGGTGACCGGCCCTGGGACTATCTCCTACACAGAATCAAGTCTCACACTCTACACGGAGAGAAAAGGTCCCACCTGGCCCACCATGGCCACCGGCACCTCCTTCCGTGTGACAGCTATGGCGGTTCTCTCGAGCACGCGTAGCGGAACCGATGGCCCAGATATCCCGTCTTGCAGCCGGCCTGGAGCTGCGCACCAAACCCCGCTGCCACGTGACCGGTACCATCTGCGAGCAGCGCGGCGAGGATGGAGAGCACGAGCGCCAGGGCGAGTGAGAGAGAGGCCCGACGGTCACGCTGGCCCGCGCTCTCTGAGGTCGACTCTCACAGTTCTGCCTTCCCGAACGAGGTGTAGCTTCCCTTCTCGCGCAAGCCAGCCGACACCCAGGAGAAGGAGCTGGTCGGGGAGTTTGGTCCCTTGTCTCAACTTACTCAGCGTCGTCACGCCGTGTTCGTCGAGGTATTGCCAGATCGCGCCTGCGGCGTCTCCAATCTCGGCTTCCATGCTCCAACTCTCTCCCGCTCTGCCTCAGCCTGATCCAGCCAGAACCCCATCCAGGGTCTGGCCTTTGCCGCGTAATCGAGGTTGCCATATGTGGAATTGGCACGAGCGAGGCCCGAAATGGGCGCAGGTCAGGTCCAATCACTGGCTCCCGGTCACCGACACTACACCATCCAGCAGCTTGGGTCACTGGAGGGCAGAGTCTCGATGATGATGCTTGGGGACATCCAGGGGCACGATGGCCCAGCCAATCGCGCGCAGTAGCGCATCGACCTTCGAGGGCAAGCGGCGATCAGCCTGGCGCCGTTCGGCCTCATAGGGTTCGGAACGTGCCCGTCGCGCTATGACTCGGCGATCGAGGAGCACTCGAACGGTCCCGTTCCCGGCGAACCCTCGCTTGAGATGCTCATAGAGATACGCGCGATCGCCTTTGACGATAATGAGCTGCCGAACCATCTCCGGTGGGTCGTCGGGCCGTTTCGCCACCGTTTCACGGTGGCCGGGATGACGCGCCGACGAGGCCTGCTTCAGGAACCGCGAGAGCGAGGTCCACGTCGCGCTGCTGCAGGCGGGGCACGTCGGGGAGCCAATCTCAAAGCACTCGTCGCAATCGAGACACAGGGCGAGCTGTCGCAGCGGGAGATGCGCACGTGGCGCAAGTTGTCGCGCCCGGCTGATCATCGATGTCTGACTCCCTGAACCGGTCCAGGGCCGCGCGGACTCTCGGCAGCAACGGTCACTTCTGCAGGGCGTCCAACCCTCAGGCGTCTCACGAGCTCGTAGAGCGCGCTTTTGCCACCACGATAACCAGCCAGCCGGACGCGCCGCAGGATTTCGGCCCCCGAGAGGTTAGGATCCTCGCCTAGCCACTGCGTGACATGAGGCGCGTAGTGGGTCACCGTGGACGGGCGGCCACGAGGCTGTGAAGTCCGTCCCCCCCGCCGGCCCTCCCCCTGCGTCACCTTCTGGAGCCCTCCATTGACAGAAGAACTCCGGGGCAAATCCGATACCGGAATCGAATTTCCGAGTTATCAGTCACTTCTGAGGCACTGACCGGAGCTAGCCTGGCGAGCTCTGACCGCACCGATCATTCTGGAGCCAGTGTTCCCGCTCGCGGGACTTCCCGGAAAATCTGGGGAGCGTTTGGGATGTAGACCGTGGCGAGGACTCGAGGTAGAAGGCGTCGAGTGAGGTAGCGCCAGCATTCACTTCGGCTTCCGTATGCGCAGTAGGAGCAAGAAAATGCCGACAGCGAGGGCGGCGAGGATGCCGCCAGAAAGCACGACGTGCATGTCGATTCCCAGGACCAGGTCGAGAATGAGCGCGCCAAGGATCAGCCCGACCGCCCCGACCACCAAGTAAGCCCACCAATCCGTGAGGTCCAGCGACTCGCGATCGCGACTCGCCTCTCCCTGGGCTTTGTCTCGTTCGTGGCGGGCCGTCACTTCTTGGCCTTCATCGGCCCCACATTGAGCGTCCATGCGACGGGCAGTCGGGCCGAATCAATGCCGAGTGGCCGCATGTGGCACCTCGTTTCCGGAAGATAAGGATCTAAAGTGCCGTCCTTGTATCACGCGGCGGTACGCTGTCAATCCGTGAAAAATCTGCAGTTTCTGGAAGACGCCCCCATAACGGCCGGTCGCGCAAATCCCGGTGCCCGATGGTGGAGCCGCGGCACACCGCCGAACGCCGTTGGTGCCCGCGGGAAGCTGATCCTCTGCGTCGCGCGCCACGGCGTGCGCTCCCATGCGGTGCCCGTCGGGCTCGTGGGCGCTCCATCCCGTGGTGTTAGAAAGTGCCCCGCCAGTCCACTCTCGTCATACCGGGTGATTGCCCCCCTTGGCGCACGACCCCAGTGCTCACCGGAATACCCGCTGTCGCGAGCGTGGCCATGGCGGTGCCGTCCTTTTCATCCGCACCGTTCGCCGACCCCGTGGGCAAACGCTAGTCAGTGTGCCCGGCTATCGCGTTTAGCCCCGCAACGTGAACAGCGCCTCCTATCCGGCCAATCGCACAGGCGACGACGGATCACTAGCACCGGCGCACCCTCACCTCAGGATGTGACGTTTGCCACGCGGTAGGGGTCGTGTAAAAACGATCGATCCATGTAGGCGAGCCCGGGCAAATTTCCTCTGTTCTCCGTCGTACGGATAGCTGCGCGCCGAGCACGCGTGAGTGGCGCCAGGTCTCGCTGTCCCGGAACCGTCTCTGGGTGAATGTCGGCCTCATCGCTTCGCCCACGCTGATGGCGTCGAAGCTAAGCGAAATTGTAGAACGCGCGGCCGGCGGGTGTCGCGGTCGATGGCGGTGAGCACTCGGCGGTGCGCTGCGCAGTAGTCGACCCGTGGGTGAGCAGGCGCGGATCTGACTTCCTACCGACCGCGGCCTCCCCGCCTGGCATGTGAGTTGCGTAGTTACGGTTGCGTCCGCAGGGCAGCCCTCATCAAGCGCTGGACCGTCGGGGGTGATCAGGGCGCCGCGAATTTCAAGATACAGGGAGACCATGATGGCGAACCCAGAGAATCGAGCCTCCGGAGCACCAGCACCGCAGGATGAGCACGATCACGCAATAATCGTCGCGGGGTCTCGATCTAGCGGCCGGTCGACACGCTTGGCCAGTGCGGTCATCGACCAAACCGCCAAATTGACCGGCCGGGCCAGGCAGCTGATCAGCTGGCTGATGACCGAGCAGAAGAATCGGGCCGCCGACGGTCTCCACCGCCTCGCGTGCGCCCTTCAAGACACGACACCGAACCTCGGGCAGAACGATGTCGACCGCCAGATCGCGACCTACACCAACCGGGCCGGAGCCCGAATGGAGTCGATGTCGACTTACATGCGCGGCGCTGATTTTCCCACGATGCTGCAGGACGCCGGCCAGTTCGCACGGCGTCGGCCCGAGGTGTTACTGGCCAGCACCATCCTGACGGCGGTGCTTGTGGCCAGCTTGCTCAAGGCGTCGCGACGCGGCGCGGCTGAGCCCTGGACGTCGCGGACAAACCGCTGGCACGCCGCGATCCAGAAGGGCACGCGAGCCGTCTCGGCGGCTGCCAACGCCTTGAAACAGGGCGCCGAAGCACGAGGCTTGAGTCCGGAGGCTGTTGTCGAAAAGGTTACCGGGTCTCGGCGCGGAAAGTACCTCGCCATCGCCGACGTCCGTCAGTGGAGGAAATCATGAAAGCGACGGCGTTGTTAAAAGGGATTATGCCGCGGTCATGAAGCTATTCGCTGATTTCAGCCGCGGAAGGGTCGACATCCGGGCATCTGACGGTTCGAAAGTCCAAGTCATCCTGCCACCGTTGGCTGTAGCGACGACGAACAAGGGCGACCGCGCCTCGATCGATGTCACGATTGGGCCGGCGCGCTAGAGGCCCAGGCTGAGTGCGAACGCCGGTCGAATGGACGTGCTCACGCCACTCCTCGCGCTGAGGGTATGCGGCTACGTGAAACTGCACTCCGAGACACGATAAGACGGAGCCATCGTGTCCTGCAGCGAGTCCTATTTTCAAGTGATGGGGACCACCATCTCCGCTCCAGCGCGTATGCCGCATCACGCGCAGGACGCGGTTGATGCGGAGCCAGGGGTGCCAGAGGCGAGCGTCGGTGTCGTTCATTTCGCCTTCGGCCCCGAGGGTCCACGGCGTCGGCGAGGCACTCAAGTTGGGTGCTCTTGTGGATCGCCCCTGTCCTTAGTCCTCACGAGTGAGCATCATAAAGAGATCGCCGGCCGGTGACGTCGGTGTTAACACCGGAGCCACTCATCTTCTTCCCTGCCTTGTCGATCGTGAGACTAAAGACGGCTAGATTTCCGTTCGGATTCAACGACCCCCAGTTGAACTTGTCGGGCATCAATGGTTCCACGCAGGTATAACTCGCTGCCTGGGAACGCACTGACCATGCGTATGCCAATCACACTACTACCTTCTTGCTTTAGCTGCAGCGCGACCTCGAACCGTGAGGATCTGGAAGCTGCACAACACCCTTCCAGGTTCCGGTGATATCAGTCGTCCGCTCTTGGGCGGCGATAGCGGCACAGGAGAGGGTCCGGAATACCGATCACGGACGTCGTTCCAGGCCGGCTGCACGACGAAGTGAATGTGTCCCGGCACCCAGCCGGAATGCGACCAGAGGCACACATAGACCTGATCGGTATTGCTCAGCTCCTGCGTGCAGCCCGAGGCTTGTTTGAGTAGAGGCCCAAGATCGGCGGCCTCTTCCGCAGTCAGGTCTGCGACGACTGCGCGACAAGGGGGATCGCTTTCCGACGGTCGTGGCCGAGCACGACGGTCGGATCGTCGCGTGGGCGGGCGATCGAACGCGCCCGGCGTATGCGGGCGCGCCGAGCAGTCGGTCTATGTGGCTCGATCAGAGGTCGCACGCGCATAACGCTACGCTCAGCGGTGCACTGGTGCGCCAGTGCTCCATGCCTGCGTATAGAACGTGGCCCGCCAGCCCCGCTCGTCATATTGAGTCAATTGCAGGTCGTAGCCTTCTTTCCGTTCTCCTAACTGTGAGGCGATTTGCTCCGCGGTACGCGGCTCATTCTCGAAGGTAGCGTTTCGCTCGGCGATCCCCTCGTTGTAGATCGCGGCGACGACACCAGCGTCCTCGGGCGTCGCAAGTCTCGTCGGGAGCTTGAGTCGCGGCATCGGAACGATCGACTATTGGACGCGGGCGGCCTGAACCGGAGCTGGGGGCCGACCGACTGTCGCGACGGCAGCCCGCTGGCGCTCATACCAGCGGGACATCAGCTCCATCGCCAGCCATGCCGCCGAGCAGCCGACCAGGAGCGAGACGCGTCCTGGCCTCCAGCCCCAACGGTCCACGATCCAGGCAAACACCGTTGGTGCAGCAGCATTCACGACCAGCACGGGCGTGGCGATCAGGCCGAGCACGGCGCCATATCCTTGAGCACCGAATAGCGCGAGCGGAACCGCGCCGCGGACAATCGTGATCACGCCCTGCGACGCCCCCATGAGCAATGTGAACGCGACAACCAGCGGTAGGCTGCCGGTGCCCATTAGCAGCAAAGCGAGCGCGGGAGGCAGCACGCCCATCGCGATGCGGCCGACGGAGATCGCGCGCAAGTTCCGAGCGAAGACGATCTCGACCACCCGCCCGCCGAACTGCGCCACTCCCTTCAAGGAAGCGACCCAGACCGCGGCCGCAGTCGCTAGGCCCGCGGCCTCCAGCAAGGGGACGAGCTGCACCGAGATCACACCGAACACGAACCCGTTCAGCGACATGATCAGCGCGAAGAGCGCGATGGCGATCGACCGCGTCGTGCCCTGCAGCGGAGGCCCGTCAGGAGACGCGACGGGGCCGCCGGCCGGCCCTGAGCTTCGGTCCGATTCGCGACGCGCAAGACCGAACCAGTGCAGTGGCAAGCAGACCGCCAGGTTGATGAGTGCGAACACGACAAGGGTTTGCCGCCAGCCCAGGTGTTCCTCGAGCGCGTGGCCGACCACCCAGAACACCGATGAGGCAAACGCTCCGAACAGCGTCAGATAGGAGATGGCCTTCCGCCCACGCGACGGCGCGACCTGCACGAGCGCGGCGAACGCCGCGTCGTACAGGCACAACCGCATCCCGAGCCCGAGGAACGCCCAGACCACCAGATAGCCGGCTTCGCTGCGCACCTGCGAGAGCGCGAACAGGCCAATCGAGACGAGTACGGTGCCGAGTGTCATCACGGCGCGCCCGCCGTGGCGGTCGATCGCACGGCCGACGGCGTTGGAGACCACGCCCATCGCCAGCAGCGCGACCGTGAAGCCGAGGAAGACGAAGCCGCGGCTCCAGCCGGTATCCCGACCAATCGGCCCCGCGAGGACCCCGAGGCAGTAGTAGCTCGTGCCCCAGGCTGTGATCTGCGTGATCCCCAGGGCGACGACCGCGGCCACCATGGGGTCGCTGTGCCATCCGGCCCGCGGATTCGTACCTGGTGCGACGCTCACGAGGCGAGACCGGTCACGACAAGGGCTTCCGAGCCCTCACGAACGCGCTGATGAACTTGCCGTCGACGGCGGCGATCGCCTCGGCACCGAGCCCGGCGCCGGATAGAAAGTCGCGAGCGCTCTCGGCGGTGTAAATCCGTGTTGGCTCCAGGTCGATGTCCTCGAACCCGGCCTTCGCGAGCTTGGCGCGGTACTCAGACTCCTCGAGCGCCCCGGCGACGCACCCGATCCACAGCTCGACGCTGCGGCGGATTTCAGAAGGCACCGCACCGCGCACGACCACGTCGGAGACCGCGAACCGTCCGCCCGGCTTCAAGACGCGAAACGCCTCGGCCAGCACAGCATCCTTGTCAGCGGACAGATTTATGACGCAGTTCGAGATGATGACATCCACAGAATCGCCTGGGAGCGGGACATGCTCGATTTCACCCTTCAGGAACTCGACGTTCATCACGCCCGCCTTCCGCTGGTTCTCACGGGCAAGCGCCAGCATCTCATCAGTCATGTCGAGTCCGTAGGCCTTGCCCGTCGGGCCGACTCGCCGGGCTGAGAGCAGGACGTCGATTCCACCGCCAGACCCGAGATCAAGCACGGTCTCCCCCGGCTTCAGCTCGGCCAGCGCCGTCGGATTGCCGCACCCGAGGGACGCCGCCACGGCCTCAGCGGGAAGGTCCGCCGTCTGAGCAGTCCCGTAGAGGTTCGAAGTCACCGGGTCGCAGCAGCTCTGAGACGACGTGCTGTCGCAGCATGACGTCGAGCCGTCGACGACGCGGAGCGCCGCCTGTCCATACTTCTGTTTGACGAGATCTTTGAGGGCCTCGTCACTCATGACATCTCCGCCTTTCCTCTACCGACCGCCGCAGAGCAGGCGCGGCGTCATCCCCCGCCGTGGCACCTACGACCTTTTACGAGGAGCTGGAGCCGCCGCAGCACGCGGATGCGGTCGTGCCCAGCATCGCGAGTCGATTAGGTCGCCGGTTCCTCTCTTCCTCGTCGCCCTCGAGGTCGTAGTTGAGGTGGTACACCTCCCACTCGACGCCGTCGGGATCCTTCACCCAGAATTTGTCCTGGTTGGCATGGCAGCAGTTGACCCCCATCTCCTCCATCACGGCGAGGCCGGCGGCCTTGACGCGAGCCAGCTCAGTCATCACGGTTTCGACGGACTCAACCTGCACGCCGACGTGGTCGATCGTGCCCGCGCCAATGTGGCCGCCCGTGGAAAGAGCGAGGTTGACCGGTGCCCACTCGGGCAGGAACTTGACGTAGCCGGGCTTGACCTTGACGGGGTCCCCGCCCAGGAACTTCTCGTAGAACTCTCGGCTCTTTGCAAGATCCGACACGTGCATGTGGAGATGGACCTTTGCGCTCATGGCTCCCCCTAACAGCACGCGGTGAGCAGGCGCACCAACGCGGTGACCCGCTCCCGCTGCACCGAATAATAGATGTACCGCTCTTCCTTGCGGCTCTCGAGAAGGCCAGCCCGGCGCAGGATGTCCAGGTGATGGGACAAGGTCGGCCCCGGGATCTCGACCGCCTCCTGGATCTCTCCGACCGACATCTCCCGCCCAGCCTTCACCAATAGGAAAAAGACCTGGAGCCGGCTGAGATGGGCGAGCGCCTTGAAGGCTTCGACGTGTGTCTCATCGGCTGATAACTGCGCTAGCGGTAGGCGGGCTATCGTCTTCATGTTTCGAAGTCTATGAAACTATCGAACCCTTGTCAAGTGCAGGACCTTGCCGTCGCGAAAGCAGGCCCCCGCGCACGTCCACCTTGGGCGTGGCGTAGCGGGTTGAATAGTGAACCACTGTTCGACGGTCGTTAGGGTGTGGCCTGTGTGAGCGGCGAAAATCTCAGCGGCGACCTTTTGCAATTGCCGATACCGTTCTTTGTCGTACGGGTTTTGGACGTACGTCAGCCCGGTTTGCGCCAGAGCCTGAAGCTTGCGCGCCCCACATGAGCTAATCGGGCTGGATGCTCATCAAGATGATTTCAACATAGAGAGGCGCGGTTCAATGTGAGCAACAGAATGTTCCCACAGTCCGGTGTCGTCGGGCTCGCTCTTCTTCTGAGGACGGGGTTTGGCCATCCAGACCGACCCACTGACCGACCCACTGGATGTCCATGCGCCTGCTGTGCGCACTCGCCCGGGGGGTGGGGGTATCATTTAAAGCGTCGGTCCGGACGGCTCAAGTGATGCAGGAGAGTCCACAATGCTCCATCTGCCGACCTTCCTCGCCTTCTATGCCGCCGCTCTCGCCATCCAGCTGTCGCCAGGGCCGGACATGCTTCTCGTGATCGGGCGCGGTGTCGGTCAGGGCCGGCGCACCGCTTTCATGAGTGCGGTCAGGATGACTCTGGTGGCCGGCTTCATTCAAGTCCTCCTGCTGGCGCTCGGGATCGCTTCCCTGGTCCAGGCGTCGCCGTTCGCATTTGAGATGCTGCGCTGGGTCGGAGCTGCCTACCTGATGTGGCTGGGCGCCAGGCTTCTCGTTGGCTCCGGGCGGCGCATTCGAAGTGCTGCCGTGGCGCGGTCGATTTCCGATGCAGCGGCGCTACGCGAGGGCACGATCAACAACCTGACAAACCCCAAGGCGCTGGCCTTCCTATTCGCCTTCCTACCTCAGTTTGTTGATCCCGCCGATGGCTGGCCCGTGGCCGTGCAACTCCTCCTGCTCGGGGTCGTGACCAAGGTGTCTAACTTCGCCGTCCTGAGTACAGTTGCACTCGGCGCAGGCACGTTCGGTCGGTGGCTCGCACGCCGTCCGGGCCTAATTGCGTGGCAGGAGCGCTTCGCAGGCGTCGTGATGGTGGGGCTCGGCCTCCGCCTGGCGCTTTCGGGTGATGTGCGTTCAGCGCGCTAAGCACAGGCTTGAAAGAAAGCTCGGTCCTGACGCCGGCCTTGGAGCGCGCGAACTCTTCAGGGATCCTGGATTGCGAGAATCAGGACCAGTGAAGAAACCGCGGATGCCTCAGCATCCCACTCGGCATCACACCCCAGCAGACTCGCTGAGCCGTTTTCAGCTCAAAGGGCTCGCGACTGACGGCCGAGAGCAGTCAGCTAAAGCGGCTGAAGGCTCTCAGTGTTCGGATGGGATATTCTTCTCGATCCACTCCTTCGCCATTCTGACGGCGAAGTTCTCGGCGTCCGCTTCAGTCGCGAACCGCTCCTTGGGTACGGGCAGATCGATGTTCCGCTGAGCAGTACCTGTCGACTGCGTCACGGTTGCCACAGCCGCCCAGTTGCCGTCCTGCATCTGCTCGGTCGCGACGGCGATGTCGTAGCCTCCGGAAGCAGGGATCGTCTTTCGTTGAGCCATGGCGTCACCTCGCCCGAAAAGCTAGATCCTGACGCTGTCTTCACGTAACCATCGCCTCAACGAAGAGTCAAGGCGAAGCGGCATTGGGCCAGCCTGCGAAAGGTTGGTGAGGCGCTCGCAGAACTTGGGCAGATGAAAGAGGCCACGATCACTCATTGCACCAAGTCGCCTTCGGCGGGTCGTCTAGCGGTCTCGGCGGGAGTTGTTCCGTCCCTTGATTTCCTGTTGATGCCGTGCCGCCTCCATAACGATCACAAGCAGCCCAGCTTAACCGAAGCGCCCGCAGAGCATCGAGCGACGCGCGTGCCGGTGACTGCGCGTCTATGCGACTCCACAGCGCGCTGTCTAGCTCACAGTGACGAGGTAGCGCTCGGCGATCTCGCCACCGAATCACTCCGCGACGTGTGGCAGGGGGAACGGTTCCGGCGGCTCCGCTGGGCGCTGGTCACGCGTGAGAGATTGGCGGACTTTGCCATCTGCGAGAGGTGCAATTTCGATCTGGTATAGTTTTCTGATGAACGAAGGCCTCCGGTTATGAGCGGTCCCGCGAAGGTCCCGTACTCGGAGACGGCGCTCTTTCGGCAGCGGCACTCTGCCGCGCACATCCTTGCGCAAGCCGTCGTTGAGCTATTCCCGGGCACCAAGCTGGGGGCGGGACCCCCGACAGAGGATGGGTTCTACTACGATTTCGAGCTGCCGCGGCCGCTCACTGACGAAGATCTGCCCCGCATCGAGGAGCGCATGCGGGAGATCATCTGCGAAGACGTGCCGTTCATCTACCGGAGGCTCGAGGCGGACGAAGCGCGGCGGCTCTTCGCGGATCAGCCGTACAAGCTCGAGATCATTCAAGCGATCCTCAGTGGCACGCTCGATCCCGACGGTAACCAAGCCGACCACGGCGACGTCGTGCTCTCGACCTACCGGCACGGTCAATTCGAAGACCTGTGCCGCGGCCCGCACGTCGGTCGGACGAGCGAGATCGACCCCGACGCACTTAAGGTGACGCGGGTCGCCGGCGCCTATTGGCGTGGTGAGGAATCGCGGCCGATGCTGCAGCGCGTGTACGGCACGCTGTGGGAGTCCAAGGAGGCGCTGGCCGCCCACCTGTCGCGGCTCGAGGAGGCGAAGAGGCGCGACCACCGGCGTATCGGCGAGGATCTCAACCTATTCACGTTTAGCCGCGAGATTGGTCGGGGCCTGCCTCTCTGGCTGCCGAAAGGGACGATCATCCGCGAGGAACTTGAGAAATGGGCGAAGGAGACAGAGAGGAAGTGCGGTTACGAGCGGGTCGTCACTCCGCACATTACTCGCAGCGAGGTCTACTACATCTCTGGGCACCTTCCCTATTACAGGGAGGATCTTTACCCGCCGCTTGTGATCGACGACGAGGAGTACTACCTCAAGCCGATGAACTGCCCGCATCACCACATGCTGTACAAATCCCGGCCGCACAGCTACCGCGACCTGCCGATCCGGTACGCGGAGTACGGGACCGTATATCGCTACGAGCCATCCGGGCAGCTGCACGGGCTGATGCGTGTCCGCGGATTCACTCAAAACGATGCCCACATCTATTGCACGCGCGAGTCTGCCAAGGAAGAGTTTGTCGCCGTGATGCGATTGCATCAGTACTACTACGATGCCCTCGGCCTGCGGGACTATCATATGGTGCTCGCGCTTCGCGATCCGAAGAACACGAACAAGTATCACGGCGACGATGCAATGTGGGAAGAGTCCGAGCGTCTCAGCCGCGCGGCGATGGAGGAATCAGGGATTCCGTATGTCGACGAGGTCGGCTCCGCCGCCCACTACGGGCCGAAGGCGGACTTCGTCATTCGCTCCGTCACCGGCCGGCAGTTCGCGGCATCCACCAACCAGCTGGATCTCTACATGCCTCACCGCTTCGGGCTCACGTACGTGGACAGGTCTGGCGGTGACCAGCACGTCGTCATCTTGCACCGAGCGCCTCTTGGCTCCCACGAACGCTTTGTAGGCTTTCTCATTGAGCACTTCGCCGGCGCGTTTCCGGTCTGGCTCTCGCCCGTCCAGGCGCGTGTCATCCCAGTCGCCGACCGGCACGTGGAATACGCGCGGAAGGTCGCGAAGGGGCTGAATGACCTCGACTTCCGGGTTGACGTCGACGATGCAGACGAGCGCATGCAGAACAAGATCCGAAGGGCGCAGCTCGAAAAGGTACCGTTCATGTTGGTGGTGGGCGACCGCGAGGCTTCTGCGGAGCACGTTTCCATCCGGCTGCGGTCGGGGGAGAACCTCGGCCCGAAGCCGGTGGCAGAGTTCGTGGAGCGGTTGAGCCTGCTCGTCCGCAACCGGTCGCTGACGCTGCATCCCGCGTAGCGCCTTTGTGCCCAGGCGCCTCTGTTGAACGACTCATCGGACGAACGCATTCGCCATACGGAGCCGGGTATCGATCTGAAGCGTGATTCGCACTCGCAGCATCGAAGCAACGACCCAAGGTCCGGCGACGCGGGACACCTGGACCGCAGCGTCGCCGGTTCAGATGCAAGGAAACGATGGATCTGGCGCACATCCGCGCGGTGACCCTTGATCTGCTGGAAAAGCCGGTAACACGATCAGTACTGACTTCGTCGTTCCCGGATAGGGAGAGAATCGTCCGCCCATGGCATCAGTGACGACGTGCACCCGACTGGAACAAACCACCCGCCAATCATCGATGCAGGAGACGCTGGAGGCGCGGATTTACGATCCGCTCTGGATGCTGACGCGCCAGTGGCAGCTGGGAGAGTTCCAGGATGAAAGACGCCGGGATCCCCGCCGTCGCAATGCTCTCCGGAGAAAGCGCGCAGCTCACGCGCTTCACGCCGGCGCGGTCCGGTCGAAGGCAGGCGCTTCTCAAGGTCGCGGACCCGAGCGTCCTGATGCTTCTGCGACTTGCGGGGAGCAGCGGGCTTCGGCCTCCTATCGGCGGCGGGGCCGGCCAGGTTGCGCTGGCCGACGTAGTCGGCGTCATGGGCACGAGCGCATCGCGATCGCGCTCGAGCCATCGTTGGGCGCCGTGCATCGGGTCATGCCCTGCCCCGTCGCCGGATCGACCATGAAGTATTGCCAGTACGCGGCGTGCTTGACGCGGGTCCACCACGTCCAGGAGTTCTTGGGCACGTTCGTCCTCACCATCTCGTACTCGGAGTCGATCGGGCCCACGCCGAACAGCCACTTGCGGTTGTCCTGATTGGAGAGCCAGAAGTACACCCGATCGGTGCGGCGATTCTTGAGTCGAAATTCGCCGCAGATGCTGTGCGTGGTGGTGGTACGCACGACATGATCGCCCGACGGGGTTTCTATCGTGTTGCTCGACACGATCCGACAGCTCTCGTCCCATTCGAACGTCATGTACTCCTCGAAGTACCCGGAGGGAAACTGACGGAGGAACGCGCGGAGCGTCGCGTCCGCTGACGGCAGCTTGCGGTCGTCGATCACGATGGGAATCACCTGCCGCGGTCCCCGCAATCGCTCCGGCGGCGAGAAATCGAGCACGGCCTGACCGTCGGCCCGCCATCCCAGATGCGCTTCCAGGTCGTCCCACATCCAGGACGGCGTCTCTCGCGCAAACCGGATGTGCGCCATCCAGAGATAGCCGCCGCTCGGCGCTCGCTGGTACTCGCCGAGCTGCGTCACCAGCGTCACCGCGTACGGCCGGTAGCGCGGATCCTGCTTGCGGACGGCGCCGTTCACGGCCGGCCACAGCGAGTCGAACGTTCGCGCGACCGGCAACAGCACGCGCGTGAACCGCTCGGGTTTCTGATCGAGCTCCGTGAACGACGAGTGGGGCGCGTCGCGGGCGAACACTCGGCCCGTCTTGGCGTCGATGTCCCGCTCGACCGAGGCCAGCGTGCGCGAATGCTGGCCGAAGGTGATTCTCCACACGGGGCCCGCCGCATCGCCGCGCTCGTTCCAGTGCATGTGCAGCTCGGCCGTCTGTACGAGCCGGCAGGACGACCTCCGCGGATCTTCGCCCGCGCAATCGGCGGCGGCGGCGTTCTTCGCGGCGTCGATCGCCCTGCCGAGATCGAGAAACGTGTCAGGCAATGGCAAGGTGAACGGGCTGTGCGGCTCGTTCAGCGTCTCGACCTCGATGTCCTTGGCCAGGGCGCCGCGCTCCCGCAAGGTCTTCAAGACGTCCGGCGGATACTGAGCGTCGCGATTCATGCGAATG
>Ga0209160_1002202_pt1 | contig 16303 bp, 20 predicted proteins | sample GraSoiAngelo_153_FD_186167 | JGI IMG/M metagenome (GOLD analysis project Ga0209160, IMG submission 186167) | Grasslands soil microbial communities from the Angelo Coastal Reserve, California, USA - 14_1009_12_40cm (SPAdes) (version 2) | ecosystem: Environmental > Terrestrial > Soil > Grasslands ... | reverse complement strand
ATCAGGTTGCCGATAGTCTTGTCGTTGTTCGACGCGATCGTGGCGACCTGGGCGATCTCCCTCTTGTCCTTGGTGGCCTTGGACATGTGCTTCAGTTCTTCGACCACCGTGTCGACCGCCTGCTCGATCCCCCGCTTCAAGGCCATCGGGTTCGCACCGGCCGTCACGTTCTTGAGACCACCGCGGTAGATGGCCTGCGCGAGGACCGTCGCGGTCGTCGTCCCGTCGCCCGCGATGTCGGAGGTCTTGGAGGCGACCTCCTTCAGCATCTGCGCCCCCATGTTCTCGTAGGGGTCCTTGAGCTCGATCTCCTTGGCGACGGTGACGCCGTCCTTGGTCAGGGTGGGGCTGCCGAACTTTTTCGCGATGACGACGTTGCGTCCCCTCGGACCGAGCGTCACCTTGACGGCGTGCGACATCGTATTGATACCGCGCAAGAGCGCGGCGCGGGCTTCCTCACTGAACAGCAATTGCTTGGGCATGACGACCTTCCTCTCGAGTGTGCGCGTAATGGTTGACGGCGGCGGAGCCGCCCGTTCAGGATCCGACGATGCCGAGGACGTCCTCCTCCTTCATGATCAGGTACTCCTGACCGTCGAGCTTGACCTCGCTGCCGGAGTACTTGCCGAAGAGGATCCGATCGCCCTCCTTCAGCGCGAGGGGGAGCTTCTTGCCGTCCTCGGTCACTCGGCCGGTCCCGACCGCGATCACTTTGCCTTCCTGCGGCTTCTCCTTCGCGGTGTCGGGAATGATGATGCTGCCATGCTTGTCGTCCTGCTCCGCGACGCGTCTGACGAGCACGCGGTCATGGAGCGGGCGCAGTTTCGTCGTCGGCGCCTGAGCCATCGGGCTGGCAGGAGCGCGGTTCGGGACCGGCCGCAGCTTCGTCGTGGTTGCCTGAGTCATGATGCGGGTGCCTCCCTCGTCGTGGGGGTGGGTGGTGAGCGCGGCTGGTGGAATTGTCCAGCGAGCCAGTGTACCACTAATGTAGTACACGTTGTCGAAATTGATCTAGTGTACTATTCTAGTGATACAGACAGAGGAGGATCGCACCAATGCCCGGGAAGCCGACCGAGCAGGAAGACGAGTATTTCGCCCGACTCGAGTTCGAGCGGAAGCGGAAGGTTCTCGACGAACGGGAGGCCCGGGCCGCCGAAGACGTTCGCCGGCACACTCTTTCCGTGGTGCGGGGCCGGTGCCCGAAATGCGGCGCGGACCTGATCCCCGTCCCCTATCGGGGCATCGAGCTGGACAAGTGCTCGCGCTGCCAAGGGGTCTGGCTGGACTTCGGTGAGCTCGATCAGATCGTGACCGATGACGCAGGCCTGTTCGGCAGCCTTCGGCGGATCTTCAGTTGACCCAGGTGGGCCGAAGCAGCGCCTCGATGACGACAAGCAAGAAGGCGTCCGAGCGACAGCCGTCGCCGGAGCAAGCCGCCGCCGGTGAGCAGGCCGAGGCTCGCAAGGCCCAAAGCCAGAAAGCCACGAGCGCGGCGGCGAGCGAGACGCGGAGCGCTCGGCAGTTCACCAAGACTCGCGCGAGCGCCATCCAGGCCCACAGCCGCGCGCGTGGGCAGCGACGGCAGGCTCGACGCGATTGCCGCTGACAACGGATGGCGACGGCGTGGGGAGGTCGGGGATGAGGTGGCTCATGGAGTTCTACAACGAGAGACGGGGGATGCTGGCGCGTTACGGCATCGAGGCGCCGCTCCCGGCGGCCGCGGCCGTGTTGGGCCTGAAGGCGGTGCTCGCGGAATATCCATCGCCTCCGAGAAAGGGCCGGCTGAGCTTGTTCGAGCGGGCCGAGCGCATCGGAGGGCAAGACGCCAGCGGGTGGGTCCTCTACCGGATCGTGAAGGAGAGCGCGCAAGGATTGCCCGACGCCGTGCCGGCGCACGCGGCATAGAGGCCGCGAGCATGGACCTCAAACAGCGCAAATTCGCGATCGGCTATCTCGCGATCACCCTCATTGCGATTCTTGTGTTTCAGCTCCCGCTCTTCGGCCCTCGCGCCGCGAACCTGTCGTACAGCGAGTTCAAGGCGCTGGCCAAGAAGGGCAAGGTCAGCAACCTCACCGTCGACCGAGAAACCATCAGCGGCACGCTCTCAGCCGACGGGCTCGAGACCCTGCTCCCCAAGGAGAAGGTCGAGGAGCTGAAGCGGCTGGGTGATGGACCTCGTCGCTTCGTCGCGGCGCGGGTCGAGGATCCGGGGCTGGTGGCGGAGCTCGAGCAGGCGAACGTCAAGTTCACAGGGCACGTGGAGAACACCTGGCTCTCCACCCTCCTCTCCTGGATCCTGCCCGCCGTGGTGTTCGCCGGCGTGTGGGTCCTCCTCATGCGCCGCTTCGGCCCGCAGCAGGGACTGATGACGATCGGCAAGAGCAAGGCTCGCGTGTACGTCGAGCACAAGACCGGCGTCACGTTCGACGACGTCGCGGGCATCGACGAGGCGCGAGGTGAGCTGATGGAGGTCGTGGACTTCCTCAAGAACCCCGATCGCTACCGCCGCCTCGGCGGGAAAATCCCCAAAGGGGTGCTCATCGTCGGCGCGCCCGGCACCGGCAAGACGCTGCTGGCCAAGGCCGTCGCCGGGGAGGCCGGCGTGCCGTTCTTCAGCCTGAGTGGCTCGGACTTCGTCGAGATGTTCGTCGGCGTGGGGGCCGCGCGCGTCCGCGATCTCTTCGCCCAAGCCCAGCAGAAGGCCCCGAGCATCATCTTCATCGACGAGCTGGATGCGCTGGGAAAGGCGCGAGGTGTCAGCCCGATTGTGGGCGGCCACGACGAGCGCGAGCAAACGCTGAATCAGCTCCTCGCAGAGCTCGACGGCTTCGACACTCAGCTCGGGGTCATGATTCTCGCGGCCACGAACCGCCCGGAAATCCTGGACCCCGCGCTGCTCCGGCCCGGTCGCTTCGATCGGCAGGTGGTGCTCGACCGTCCCGACCTCAAAGGGCGGGAGAAAATTCTCAACGTGCACGTTCGCGACGTCAAGCTGGCCGCCGGCCTCGATCTCTCTTTGGTGGCGGCCAGGACGCCCGGCTTCGTCGGCGCCGATCTCGCCAATCTCGTCAACGAGGCCGCGCTCCTCGCCGCCCGCAAGGGCAAGGAAGTCGTGGATCTGACGGACTTCGACGAGGCCATCGACCGTGTGGTGGGTGGTCTCGAGCGCCGATCGCGCGTGATCAACCCGAAGGAAAAGGAGATCGTCGCCTATCACGAGGCCGGTCATGCGCTGGTGGCTGAGTCGCGCGAGCACGCGGATCGGGTTGCGAAGATCTCCGTGATCCCTCGCGGGGTGGCCGCGCTCGGGTACACGCAGCAGCAACCGACCGAGGACCGGTACCTCATGACGCGCGCCGAGCTCCTGGATCGACTCGACGTGTTGCTCGGCGGTCGCGTTGCGGAGGAGCTCGTCTTCGGCGACATCTCGACCGGCGCGCAGGATGACCTCCAGCGGGCCACCGACATAGCACGCCACATGGTCGCCCGCTACGGGATGACGGACGCTCTGGGGCTCGCGACGTTCGAGCCGCCGCGTCAGGCGCTCTTCCTCAACGTGCCGTCGATGGCTCAGCGCGAGTACAGCGAAGAGACCGCCCGCCGCATCGACGACGAGATCCGTAACCTCTTCGAGGCTGCCCACGAGCGAGTCCGCAAGACCCTGACGGCGAAGCGCGAATCCCTCACGTCGCTGGCGAAGCTGCTGATCGAGAAGGAGGTCGTGAGCCGGGACGATCTCACCGCTCTCCTGGCGTCCGCTGAGGTGTAGCGGAGGTCGAGCGGGCTCAAAGGCTCTTGGCTTTCGCGAGCGAGGTGGTCCGCCTGGGCGCGCTCGAGCTCGGCGATGATCGCCTCGCGCTCGGCCATGAGACATCGAGCCGCCGGCGCGCGGGTCAAGGCAAGGACGCCGAAGCGGAGCCGGCTCCGCAGGCGGCCGGCGCCCACCAGGTAGCGATACGCCACCACACCGGTCAGCGGCAGCGAAAGCGCGAAGACCGCGGCCCCAGCAACACCGGACAGTTGTCCGACCAGCCACGTCTCGAGCGTCCAGAACAGCGGAAACGCGGCGACGCTCGCGAGGAAGCGCACGGTCGCGTAGTCGGTTTCTTTCCGGGCGAGCCGGCGGGCCAGCCAGCGGGGAAGCAGGTACGGGAGGCCGTTGACGACGCCGCCGTAGACGCAGAAGGGGAAGCCCACGACCGCCTCCCACGAGCGGCGAATCCCCTCGCGGCGCAGCGGCCGTCGCAGCCGTGCCTGCACCGCCTCGTCCGTCACGTGATATTCAGCCAGAAGAGCGCGGTAGCCCTGGAGCCGTTGCCAGAGCCGCTGCATCCGCTCAGGGTCGCGCGCCGTGAAGTAGCCCACGGCGTCGACGATGGCGCGGGACAGCCCTCCGGGATCGACCGGCCAGGCACCGAGGCCTCGCGTGGTCGAGAGGTCATTCCTCAGCCCACCCCGGTGGAGCTCTTCGATCGCGCGAACGAGCTCGGTTGCCTCGATGGGTTCGAGGTGGACGATCTCGGCTTCCATCGCCCTCTGGATCGCTCGCGTCAGGGCGTCGACCGCCTTGCTCGGGTCCTCCCGATGGGCGTCGAGGTACGGCGCCACTGGGATCGGCTCTCCGAAAGAGACGAGCACCCGCCCCAGGAACGACGTGCGCGCCTCGAACGTGAGCCCCACCGGGACGAGCGACAGCTCGCCCGGACGCGCCGCCTCGTGGCGCAGCGCGAGGCGGGCCGCACCGCTCTTGATGCGCTGGACGGAGGCCTCGGCATGCGTCGTGCCTTCTGGGTAGATCGCGATGAGGCCGCCGCGGTCGAACGTCTGGAAGCAGGCGGAAAATGCCTTCGCATTCGGGTCCATCTTGGCCGGGTCGTCCTCCTTGCGGCACACGGGGATCGCCCCGCACGCACGCAGGAAACGGGCGGCCAGCCAATGACGAAACATCGCCGCGGCGGCGAGGAAGTGGATCTTTCTCCGGAGCGCCGCCGCAACGACGAGGGAGTCGATCAGGTTGTTCGGGTGGTTGATGCAGAGGAGCACTGGACCGTCGGCCGGGACGTGCTCCGGGTGCCGGACGTCGACGGGCTTGAAGCAGAACCAGAGCCAGAACCGAACGACGAGCCGTACGGCGGTATAGAAACGGTCCGTGGGCTCGGTTGCCGCCCGCGCCTGTCGCGGCGCGGCGCGGTCCGGGCGACCTCGGCGAGCCGGTGAATGCCGACGAGTCGCCGGTCCTCCGCGCGCCAGGACCACCCCGCCTTCATTCACGATCGCCTCCTCGCGTCCCTGGACGGTGCCGAGGCCGTCCACCCGGACGCAGTGTACCACTTAAATAGTACACCTTGACGAGGGCGGTCGCTCTAGTGTACTAATATAGTCATACAGTATGAGGAGCACGGTGAGCACGATGAACCTCACGATAAATGGGCACAGTCCGATCCCGATCCGGCGTCAACTGACTGAGCAGCTCCGCCATGCCATCGAGGCCGGTGGCGTCCCGCGGGACCAAGCGCTGCCCAGCATCCGCGAGCTCGCCGGCTTCCTCGGCGTCAATCCGAATACCGTCGCGCGCGTCATCGACGATTTGAAGCGAAGTGGATACGTCGAGGCGCGGCGGGGGAAGGGCGTGTTCGTCGCCCCGGCGCCGCCCGCCCGCCCCGCCCCTCACCTGCGCGAGACCTTCTTGCAGGATACGGTGATCCGGGCCGCGGCCCTCGGGATGACGGCCGACGACTTGTCGGTGGGCGTCCTGAGCTTGGCCGGGCTCCGGCCCGCCGCCATTCGCGGGGCCGCCGAGGTCTTGCTGGTCGAGTGCAGCCCGCCGGAGCTCGATTTCTTTGCCCGCCAGCTCGAGGCCCACCTACCGGTCCGCGTCGACAAAATGCTCCTCGCCGAGCTGGTGGCGGTCACGCGGCGCCCGAAGCAAGCCGGCCGCTGGCGAGCGGCAGTCACGAGCTTTTGTCATCTCCCGCAGGTGGAGCGCCTGTTGAAGGGCAAGGGGGTTCCAGTGATCGCGCTGCTCGCCGAGGCGCATCTCGAGACCCTCCACCGCCTGGCCCAGTTCCCGTCGGGGACACGGGTCGGCGTCGCCTCGACCACCGTCGAGACGGCCCACAATCTGGAGCACTCGATTGCAAACGCCAATCTGCCGAATATCGCGCTCGTCGGAGTCTGCCCCGCCGAGGGGGCCGCACTGGGTCGCCTGGTGCGGCGAGCCGACGTGATCGTCTGCTCCACCGCGGCCGCCGAGCGGGTCCGGGGACTCGCGGGTTCCACCGTGCAAGTGTTGATCGACGACCGGGCCCTCGACCCGCGGGCGATCGAAATGCTCGCGACCCTCCTGGTGCAACAAAACGGCGATCGGCCGACGGCCGCTCCGGTGCCGAGGCGGCGGACCGCTGGACGCAAATCACCCGAGGGCGCAACGCGCGCGACGGTACCGGGGAAGTGATGCGAGCGACCTGTAACCAGATGAAGGAGGAAGAGTCATGACGTTCTTGATGTGGATTCTCGCGGGACTGCTGGCCGGCTTGCTGGCCGGGTGGGTTGTGAAGCGCGGAGGCTATGGACTGAGCTGGGACATCACCCTCGGGCTCGTCGGGAGCATTGGGGGCAGCTGGCTCCTTCGGTCCCTGGGGTTCTACCCGGGAGCCGGGATCGTCGCGACGGCTGTCGTTGCGTTCATCGTGGCGGTGATCCCCATCGTCGCTCAGCGCAAGTTCTTTGCCACTGACCGTCCGGCCCAAAAGAAGGATGCGTACTGGCGGTGGGGGCTAGGCGCCATGCTCGTGGCCCTCGTCGCATGGATGACCCTCGGCCCCGTGCAGCAACCGGCGGCGGTGGCTGCGGCGATCGAGGAAAAGACGTACGCGGTGACGCCGGCGGCGGTGAAGATGCAGGCCGGGCTCGTCACGGGCGAAGTCACCGACATGAAGATCGCGGAGCGGGTCGAGAAAGGGTCCGACCGAATCGTCACGGCCGCGAAGCTCACGGGGATGCTCCGGCTGAAGAACACGTCGGCCAACCAGACGGTGCGGCTGCTCGAGGGAAGGCTTCTCTATATCGATGCCCAGGGACAGCCCATCAAGCTCGAGAACGCGCGGAGCGAACCCACCTTCAAGTTCGCCGCGTACGGTAGCAGCGAGCGCCTCGATCCGGGGCAGGAGGCCATCCAGTCGCTGGACGTGGAGTTCCCCGCCGAGGCCCTGAAGCCGAAGAATCTGAAGGAGATCCGCCTCGAGTTCGCGTACATCCCCTCACCCTACCGGGAGGAGACGGTCAACTTCCCGGTCTCGATCGGCGCGGGCAAATGGTGAACCCGGCGAGGTGGCTCCGAGGAGCCACCTCCCATCTACCTTCTGAGCCCCGGACGGTGGATGGCGGGAACAACCTGCAACCCATGCATGGCCTCGATGAGCTTGAGATGCAGGGCCGGATGACCTGGATCGAAGCCCGGCACGGGTGGGTCGCAGCGCCGGACGACGTCGTGGAGGCGCTCTCGAAGGATGGCTTCGAAGAATGCAAGCGCGAAACGACGTCGAGCCGACAGGATCTTCAGCCGGCCGGTGGCGTCTGGCAAGGTGTCAATCCGGGCACGGGTTCCGTGGCGTCCATGGTCTGGGTGAATCAGCCGCGCCGGACGCGAGCTCTGGTGTTCATTGCGATCGACGGAGAGTCGCGCCAGGACCGCGCGTTCAGCAGCCGCGAGCGTGATCCGTACATGGACGACGGCGGCGAAGGCTGATCGAGCAGCGTCGGCAATTCGGGAGAATGCGGCGGCACGCGACGAGACGCCGCCACCAAGAGGCGTTGATGAACACCAATGAACACCGGGACGATGATTCGCCGCGGCTCGGGACCGTCAGCCCGGCGCCGACGAAGTTCATCCAGATCTGCGCATCGCAAAACGACCTTTTTGCTCTCGACAAGGAAGGGAACATCTATCAGTACAACTTCAATGCGAAGGCGTGGATAAAGCTCGTCGCGAGCCGCTCATACGAGGAGCCCGCCTGACCGTCGTCGGGCGGGGTTACGGATTTCTCCGTAACCCCGCGGCGTTGGCAGCAGCTCGTGTCACGGTGAGACCGCCAACGGGTTTCCGAGCAGCGCCGAGCGCCACAGCCGCCGCTGAGCGGCGACCACGAGCGCTGCGCCGCCGCATCCGATCAGCAACATCGCCAGCATCCCGATGTCGCCCGAGGTCAAAACCCAGACGATTGCGCCTCCGACGACGCTTCCGATGAGACCGAGAAACATGTCGAAGACGAACCCATAGCCTCCCGCGCGTGAGGCGGCCTCAGCCACCCACCCGGCTATGAGGCCGGCGAGAACGAGCATTGGACCCATCTGTACGATGTGTTCGGACATGTAACGTACCCTGCCTTTCTGAAGCCAATCGAACCTGGGACTTCCTCCGATCCGTCTATCGGAAGGGTGCCGGGCGCGCCCCAGCAAGCCCGCAGAGGTAGCGGAAGGTCGTGTAGTGCTGGAGGTCCGAGTCCCATGTTTTGATCCCGTCCGACAGCCGCTCTGTCGTCGGCCCCACCCGCGATAGCGCGTCTTTGGCCATCGCCGCCTGCTGCGCGGCCTCGCACTCGGCCTTCGTTTCGTATGAGGTCATCTCGTACGTCGGGCCGGCCATCCGCAGCGGCCCACGGGCGCGGTAGATGCCGATGTCGCGCCACAGAACCGTGACCTCGCTCGAGCTGAGCCCGGCCGGCATCGACACCGGTTTCGCCATGTAGATTTGGTCCCCGACGGGTGCGGTCGGCGACACGAGCCCTCGCACGCAACCGAGGGTCAACACCGCCACCGCGATCGCCAAGGCTGTCAGTCCTATACGTTTCAACATCGTCGCCTCCTCGGCGAGTCCCGGACACTCAGCACGCCGGGTACTCTCTCCACCTACTGACTTCGAGACGGGAGCTGCCGGCTTTCACCTGCGCGCCGCACTCTGTTCCGCTTCTGGCGAAGCGCCCTGGCCTGGCGCTCGATGTCGGCAAATAGCGCTGAGTGACTCTCGCGCTTCAGCCCCACCCAGATCAGCGCACGCAGGACGATCTGGAGGCTCACTGGCAGCTTGAGCGCCGTCGTCGCTCTGCCCGCGATGACCCGAGCCTGATCCAAGAGGTCCTGCGAAAGAATGAGAAGGAGCCTTGTCCTGTTCTCCAGCATTCTGCTCTCCTGTCTCACAGGATGCTCATGTGATGCGTAAGCACTGGCGCTAGGCCGCCACATCTCGGATCGCCGCGCGCGCCTTTCTTTCGACCTCCATCGCAATCGCGATCATCCTGTGCGCGCGCTTGGCATGCTCGGCGGTCTTCTTCATCACCTCGCTGTCGTGCGTGCCCTGGGCCACGAAGTCGCAGCCGGGTATCAGATCCGCGCACCTGAGCTCTCTCGCCATTGGAGGACCCTCCTTCAGGCCGTTCAACAACTTCCCGAATGAACGGCATAGCAACACGACGAATCGGACGCGATGTGGCCGTGCGGCAGCAGGGGACCGGGGCGCGTCCTGGTCGGCCCCGGCACGGCCTCGGCCCCCGGCTGCCCTCCATCAGGCGGCCTTGACTTCGATCGTTCTCGGCATTGCGGCACGCGGCGCGGGGATCCGCACCTCGAGCATGCCGTTCGCGTACTTCGCCTCAACTTGGGTCGCGTCGACGCCCTCGGGGAGCGCGAAGCTCCGCTGGAACCCGCCGTAGGCGACCTCGCGAACGAAGTAGTCCTTGTCCGTGGTGTCGGGGTCGGCCTTGCGCTCGCCCTTGACGGTGAGGACGTTGTCCATCAGGGACACCGCGACGTCCTTCGGGTCCACGCCTGGCAGCGCGAGCTGGATGACATACGTGCCGTTCTCGATCCGGCCCTCCGCGGCAGGGAGCCACGAAGCAGGGCGCTGAACGGTCTCGTCCGTGACGCCGTCGACGAACCTCAAGAACAGGTCATCGACATCATGGTGGAAGTGGAATTGCCGGCTTGGGGACCAGCGAAGCATGGTGTTCATCGTGCTCTCCATTGGGTAGTACCCGCTCATCGCCGGCCTGCAACCTCTCTGGCGCGATAACCGGTTTGCTGCGACATCCTGCTTGACTTAACTTATATCACGATATAAATTATATAACAAGTAAAGAATATAGTAATTATGTGGGCACCCGCCTCGCACGGTCGTGCCACGCGTCGCCCGAGAGCGACAGGAAGGTCCGCGATGTCCGAACATGCAGCCAGAGCGCTTTTCAGTCTCTCTCACCATGCTCGTGGACGGCCCTTCAAGATCGACGCGATGCGCACCGAGTCGGCTCTCAAGCTCGCCGCCTACGGCAGCGCCCGGCTCGACCGCGGGCGGGATGCGATCCAGTCCCAGGGCGCGCGCGCTCCAGTGACCGGTCGTGTGCTCCTCGAGTCGGACTCACCCGAGGCCCGGAGCCTCGAGGGTCGTCCGCTGGCCATGTACGCCTCCCTGAGGTTCCCCGACCGTTCAAGGCTCAGGCTGTCGAATCCGGGGCAACGGTCCGCGCCGCATCCGGCGAACGGAAGCGACCCGCTGTCTGCTCCCCTTTCCTCGCTCGCGCAGGACAAGGGAGGACGTAGGCGGCCGACAGCTACGGAGCTGGAGAAATGGAAGAACGACCGACTCTGAGACGAGCGACGAAACTCTGGCGGGAGGCCTACCGCTGCCAGATAGGGGGAAAGGTGGATCGAGCGATCGAGCTCTACCGCCACTCTATCGAGCTGTGTCCGACGGCAGAGGCCCATACCTTCTTGGGGTGGGCCATGAGCTTCCAGGGTCGCCTGGCGGAGGCCACCCAGGAGTGCCTGCGCGCGATCGAGATCGATGCCGAGTTCGGCAATCCGTACAACGACATCGGGGTCTACCTGATGCAGCAGGACAGGCTGGACGAGTCGATCTCGTGGCTTGAAAAGGCCAAGCAGGCCAAACGCTACGAGCCGCGCCAGTTCCCCTTCCTGAACCTGGGACGGATCTACATGAAGCAGGGACGCTGGTGGCTGGCGCTCCTCGAGTTCGAGGGGGCAGTGCGGCTGGCTCCGCGTGACGTGCACGCGGCGAGAATGCTCCATGGGCTCCGCGCTCGGCTGAACTGACGTTACGGATATGACGAACGGGCCGACGTCGGGTCGCAGCGGGGCTGAGGCGGCCGAACTGGTCGGAGTCGTCGATCTGGGCTCGACGGCCGTTCGCCTGCTGGTCGCCCGAGTCACCCCCACCACGGGCTATCGCGTTCTCGCCGAGGAGCGAGTGCCGACGCGGCTGGGGGGCGGCGCGCCCGGCACCCTTCCCCGCAAGGCGATCGACGCGACATTGCGGACCGTACACCGCTTTTTCGCGCGGTACTCTCCGAACGGTCGCGGTCCGCGCATCGTCGCGGTCGCGACGTCGGCCGTTCGGGATGCCGAGAACCGCGAGGGGTTGCTCGACCCGCTCCGGCGAGACGAGGGCATCGACGTGCAAGTCCTGAGCGCGCGAGACGAGGCCCGGCTTGGCGTCGACGCCGCCCTCGAGAGCTTGTCGTTCAACAACGGCCTCGTCGTAGACCTCGGCGGCGCCAGCCTCCAACTCAGTCGGGTGCGGCGCCGCAAGGTCGTCTCGATGGCGAGCCTGTCGCTCGGCCCCGTCCGGACGACGCGCCGTTTTGTCCACCACGATCCGCCCACGCCGCGCGAGCTGCGAGCGCTCCGTCACGAGATCCGCACGCAGCTCTCGGCCGATCTGCCACCGGCCGCGCGTGGCGAGATCGTGGTGGGTCTCGGTGGCACCGTCCGCGCTCTGGCCGGCATCCACCTCCGTACCCGTCGCGACCGCACGCGCCGCCACGGGCTGCGGCTCCACCAGTCCGACGTCACGGCCATCCGCGAGCGACTCGAAGGTCTCTCCCAACGAAAGCGCCGCAGGATCCGCGGCCTCAAGGCTGAGCGCGTCGACATCATCCTGGCCGGAGCCATCGTCATCGAGGAGCTCATGGTCTTCGGCGGTTATCTGACGCTCGCGGTGTGCACGCGGGGGATTCGAGACGCCATTCTCGTGCGCGAGACCTTTCGCGGGAGAGCGTGAGTGAACTCGGACGCGTTCGTCAACCGCGAGCTCTCATGGCTCGAGTTCAATCGGCGCGTGCTCGAGGAGGCACAGGATCCGAGCGTGCCCTTGCTCGAGCGGGTGAAGTTCCTCGCGATCTTCAGCTCGAACCTGGACGAGTTTTTCATGGTGCGGGTCGCGGCGCTGAAGCGCCGCGTCCAGGCGGGCGATCAGATGCGGGGGCCCGACGGGCTCACGCCGGCGGAGACGATCAAGGCGGTGACGACGCGAGTCCGTGAGCTGGTGGATGCCCAGCACCACTGCTTTCTCGGCGAGATCCAGCCGCTGCTCACCGCCGCGGGGATCCTCCTGATTCGGCCCAAGGAGACCAGCGACGAGCAAGAGCGCTTCCTCGAGGAGTACTTCCGCCGCACGCTGCTACCCGTCCTGACGCCGCTGGCCGTCGACCCCGGCCATCCCTTCCCTTACCTCGGCAACCGCTCGCCGTGCCTCGTGGTCTCCATCCGGCCGTCGACGCCTTCGGCGCTCCCGGTGGGCACGCTTTCCGTGATCCACATCCCGAGTCAGATCCTGCCGCGCTTCGTCGCGCTGCCCGATCCCAGCGGCAAGCACGTCTTCATGCTTCTCGAGGACGTGATCCGTCAGCACCTGCCGAGCATCTACCACGGCGACGACGTCCTCTCGAGCCATAGCATCCGGGTCACGCGCGACGCGGATCTACAGGCGCGGGGCGGTCCCGAGGATCTGCTCGCCAGCATCGAAGAGGGCGTGCGCGAGCGACGCCTCGGCACGGCCGTGCGGCTCCAGTACGACGCCGATCTGCCGTCCGACATCCTGGCCATGCTGCTCGACGAGCTGGAGCTCTCGCCCGCGGACCTTTGCGAGGGTGAGGGCTTCACGGCCTTCTCGGATCTCTTCCAGCTCTACACGGCGCTCGACCTCCCAAGGCTCAAGGACCGCCCGCTGCCGCCGCAGCCGGTCCCGGCCTTCGAGAGCGCGCTCGACATCTGGACCGCGATCCGCGCGGGGGACGTTCTCGTGCATCACCCCTACCACGCCTTCGACGCGGTCACTCGCTTCGTGCGCGAAGCCGCGAGCGATCCCAAGGTGCTCGCCATCAAGATGACGCTCTACCGCGTGAGCCCGGCCTCGCCGATCGCGCACGCGTTGCGCACGGCCGTCGAGAACGGCAAGGAGGTGACGGTCCTCGTCGAGCTGCAGGCGCGCTTCGACGAGGAGGCGAATATTCGCTGGGCGCGCACGCTCGAAGAGGTGGGCGCCCACGTCGTCTACGGCCGCGCCGGCCTCAAGACCCACTGCAAGGCGTGCCTCGTCGTCCGGCAAGAGACCGACGGCGTGCGGCGCTACTGTCATCTCGCCACCGGGAACTACAACGTGCGGACGGGCGGCGTCTACGGAGATCTGGGCCTCTTCACGTGCCGCGACTCGTTCGGCGAGGACCTCACCGCGCTGTTCAATCTCCTCACCGGTTATACGCGCCCACGTGGATTCCACCACTTGCTGCTCGCGCCCACGGATTTGCGCGACGGGCTCGTCCAGCGCATCCGCCGTGAGGCGGACCATGCCCGCGCCGGGCGATCCGCGCGGATTATCGCGAAGATGAACGGCCTCGTCGACCGCCGCCTGATCGAGGAGCTGTACCGCGCCAGCGAGGCGGGCGTGCGGATCGACCTGATCGTGCGCGGCATGTGTTGCCTGCGCCCCGGAGTGCGCGGGCTCTCGTCGAGGATCCGCGTCATCTCCATCGTCGACCGCTACCTCGAGCACGCACGGATCTCGTACTTCCAGAACGGTGAGGACGCCGAATACCTGCTCGCCTCCGCGGACTGGATGCCCCGCAATCTCGACCGCCGCGTCGAGATCGCATTCCCGGTGCTGGATCCCCACCTCCAGACCCAGATCCGCGAGATCCTCGAGATCCAGCTCGCCGACACCGTAAAGGCTCGGCGTATTCTCCCGGATGGAAGCTCCGCGCGGATTCGGGGGCACGGAGAGCTCGGGCTCCGCTCGCAGGAACGTCTCTACGAGACGATCGCTCCCTGCCGGAGAATCCTGACGTCCCTCAATGCCAGACCGACGGCCGGATTCGCGTAGACACCAAAGGCGTCCACCAAGACCCCGCGGGTGCCGTCTCGGCTCTCGATCGCGTACACGATGGACATGTCCCCGGGGTCCGATACGCCTTCGAATCGGTAGTACTCCCGGATCGCGAGCTCGTCAGACCTGAACGTCTGGCCTCCATTCAAGACCTGCACGACGTGGCCCACCACCCCGAAATGGGCGCCGAAACCACGGCGCTCCAGCTCCTCGAGTTGCGCGGTGACCGTCCCCGGCTCAGTCATCGTTCCGATTGTCGACAGCGCCTTTCACGGCACGTCGTCTCGCTCGGTGCGCGCGGCGCAGTCCGACACGCCGAGCGGCCGGAAGATCAGGTCACCGGCGAGCCAGAGCGACTTCGAGAACGGGTAGGAGGCAATCGGGGTCACGATCATCTGAACAGCGCCGATCCAGATCAACGACGACCACGGCGGGTGCGGCCACGTCGCGATCAGGACCGCCAGCAGCAGCACGGCGAAGATGACCTCGGTCGCGATGAAGTTCAGCAGATACGCGCCGAGCCAGTAGTCTTCCTCCTCGTCGCGCTCGTACCAGAACCCGCAGTCGTCGCACCGTGCTCTGAGCGAGAACCATCCGTCGAACATGCGCCCGCGCCCGCAGACCGGACAGCGCCGCGCCAGTGCGCGCCAGAGCAGCCGGGCGGCCGTGGGGGATGTCACCGCATGGCCGTTCGGTTCACCGGCCAACGTCACATCGTCAGGACGACGCGAAACTGCGCCTTCCCGCTCATCATGCGCGCGTATGCGTCTTCAGCGTGCTCCAGCGGGTACTTCTCGATCATCGGTCGCACGCCCGTCAGCTCCGCAAATCGAAGCGTATCCTCCGAATCGGTCGGAATTCCCGACGCCCAGCCCTGGATGCTCCGCGTTCCGAAGATCAACTGAGCGGGCATCACCTCGATCGGGTCCGGCGCCGCTCCCACCACCATCAGCTTGCCGTTCACCCCCAGCCCAGCGACCAGCGACGACATCGCTTTCGAGCTCGGCGCAGTCGCCAGGATCACGCGGGCCCCGCCGCGTTTCTGCAACTCTGCCGCCGCGTCCGTCCGGACGCTGTCGATGTACTCACTGGCTCCCAGCTTCTTCGCGAGCAGAGCATTCTCCGGACCGCGCCCAATGGCGACGACCTGGTAGCCAAACTTCTGCGCGAACTGGATGCCCAGATGGCCGAGCCCGCCCATTCCCTGGATGGCCACCAGGTCACTCGGGAGCGCCCCGCTGTGGCGCAGCGCATTGAACGTCGTAATTCCCGCACACATGAGCGGTGCCGCTTCCGCCGCATCGAGCGACTCCGGCATCCGTGCGACCGCGTCCACCGGAGCGACCATGTACTCTTGATATCCGCCGTCGTAGCTGAGTCCTGTAACCTTCGAGCTCGCGCAATTCACAAAATCGCCCCGCCGGCACGCCAGGCAGGTCCCGTCATGACCGCCGTGCCAGCCGACACCGACTTTTTGACCCGGCTTCCACTGCGTCACCCCAGGGCCCGCTTCGTCGATCACACCGGCGACTTCGGCACGCGTGGGTACACAAGACCCGGCAAGCCGCCTTCCTTGGTGAGCACATCGCTGTGGCAGACTCCGCACGCCTGAACGCGGATCCTGACTTGCCCCGTCCCCGGTTGCGGGATCTCCCGGTCGACGATCTCGAGGTCCGCGCCCGCTTTCGCGATCTGTGCCACTTTCATCTTCGCCATCGCGGCCCTCCTCCGATCGGGAATGCTGCGCGTTGGTCACCGAGTCTTGCAGGGTCCCGCTCCTTTGGACGCTTCCCGAGCGGCCGTGGTTGCGCTCCAGATCGCCCGACACGTCCAGCAGGTGTGACGCCTGCCGCCGCTTGACACTCCGGCGGGTGCCCTTCACGCTCTAGGTCTAGCCGGTCCCTCACACATGGCCAGCCGCGCCTCGAAACGGGTCATCTATGCCGCCCTGGTCGGCAATCTCCTCGTCGCGCTGACGAAGTTCGTCGCCGCCGGCCTCACCGGCAGCTCCGCGATGGCGAGCGAGGCCGTTCATTCGCTCGTGGATACCGGCAACGAAGTCCTCCTCATCTACGGCCTTCGCCGTGCGGCGCGACCGCCCGATGAGCTCCACCCGTTGGGGCACGGCCGCG
>Ga0209160_1002200_pt1 | contig 16317 bp, 18 predicted proteins | sample GraSoiAngelo_153_FD_186167 | JGI IMG/M metagenome (GOLD analysis project Ga0209160, IMG submission 186167) | Grasslands soil microbial communities from the Angelo Coastal Reserve, California, USA - 14_1009_12_40cm (SPAdes) (version 2) | ecosystem: Environmental > Terrestrial > Soil > Grasslands ... | reverse complement strand
AACCTGAAGGGCTTCGAGATCGGCCTCGAGATGGCCCGCGCCGCAGCGGCCAGCAGCGGAACGATGACTGGCCCCGGCGCGAACGGAGGGGTTCCGGGGACGCCACCGGGGTCCCCCGACTCAGCGGAGAGCGTGCAACAGCGTAGGGTCAGGCGTGACTTCGCCGCCGACCTGAAGGCATTACCCGACGCGGTCAGGGGAGTCGTCGAGCACGCCCTCCCCAGGCTCGTCGACTATCAGGACGCGCCCTACGCGCGCCGGTATCTCGCGCGCCTCCGGCCGTTCGCCGCGCGCGAGGCCGTCGGCGCCATCGTCGCGCGCCATCTGGCGACGTGGATGACCTACGAGGACGCGATCCGCGTGGCGCAGGCCAAGACGCGCGCCTCGCGTTTCGCGCGCATCCGCGGCGAGATGCGGGCGGGCGACGCCGTGATCGAGGTCACCGACTATCTCAAGCCCGACCTCGACGAGATCTGGGGCATCCTGCCGCATCGCCTGGTGGCGCCATTCGCGCGCTGGGCGGAGCGCCGCTGGCCTCACGGCCGGCCGACGCTTGGCCAGCACGTGCGCACGACGACGGTGAGCGGCTACCTGCGCGTCTGGCTCCTCGCCCGACTGCGCGCGCTGCGCCCGGTCTCGTGGCGTGCGCACGCCGAGCACGGGCGCATCGACCGCTGGCTGGAGGCCGTCGAGCGGGCGCTCGCGTGGGACGAGGCGCTGGCGTGCGAGGTCGCGCAGCTCGCGCGGCTCGTGAAGGGCTACGGCGACGTGCGCCGGCGGCTCGCGGCGCTGTTCGACACCGGGCTGGCGCTGGCGCTGAGCGCGGGGGAGATCGAGGCGCGGCGCCGCGCGGGCTTCGCCCTCTCGACGGCGCTCACCGAGCGGTTCCGGACGCTCGTCCTCGAGGGGCCGGACGGCGAGACGCGCGCGGCGGCGCTGGCGGCGGCCGCGAGCGCGCACGTGGCCGCCGGAGACCTGGACGGCCTCCACACGCTCGTGACACGGTCAGCTACCGGCATCGGGTAACCCCCGTTCGAGCGCCGGCTCCGCCGGCGCACTCGAGTTCTGGGGGGTGGCTCGGAGGGGGCCGTCGAGGCCCCCTTCGATGCTCGAGCGCGGGTTTGCCCGCGCAATCCTGGGGGGGCGGCTCGGAGGGGGGCGAAGCCCCCCTTCGACTCTTCTAGCGCGGCAGGTCGAGGTCGAGGCCCAGCCGCGCCAGCGTGACACACGCGTCGCGCCGGTGGTCCACGGTGGCGATCATCCGGGTCTGCCGGGCGACTTCCTTGATCCGATACGCGCACGCGACGTTTTGCCAGTTGCGTGCCTGCTGGCGCTGCTCGTACCCCCACGTGGCGGGCAGCAGGATGAGGCTGATCAGCGCCGCGATCCCCATGATCTTCAGCGCTGTCTCGATTTCTGGCCTGAAGATTCGCATACGCTGCCTCTAGGCACCGAGGAACTAGCATTTCCGTTGCCAGACCCGGTCGGCGCAAGTCGCAATGAACTCGCGCGCTCCGCCGAGACGAGGACGGTCGGCGGATGGACAGGCTGGGAATACAGGGCAAGGGGATCGCGAGATTGTCCAAGCGCTTACCGAGCGGGGTGAAGGGTCAGCGGCTCAGGCGGCGGACGATCTCTCCGAGCCGGCGGGCCTCGTGCCCGGGGAGATTGACGAACGAGAGCGCGGCGCCGTCGGCGCCGACCCGCAGGACGAGCGAGATGATGTCGAGCGGCGCGCCGTCGTCGGGCGGCGTGAAGAGGCACTTGATGGCCACGCCCGTCGAGAGCGTCGCGTCCGTCTTCACCTTCATGCCGGTCATCGACAGCTCCACGCACGTGCCGCTCCACGAGGCCCCGCGGTACTCGCGCAGCGTGACCGGCATCTCGAGGCGCGCGCGCGGCGACTGCCGGCGATCGGCGCGCCGCGCCGACTCCTCGCGGGTGCGGCTGATCGCGTGCGGCTCGAGGAAGATCAGCACGTCGTGCAGCCGCTCGAGCGGCACCGGCTTGCCGACGAAGTCGAGCGCGCCGAGGCGCAGGCACTCGCGGGCCTGACTCTCGGTGGCCACGCCGGACACGGCGACGATCGGCAGGCCCGACTCGCGCACGGGACGCAGCTGCAGGAAGTCGAGGCCGCTCATGCCGGGCAGGTGGATGTCGAGGATGATCGCGTCCGGTCGATCGGTCTGCAGCTTGCCGAGCGCCGCCTCCGCGCTTCGCACGAGCACGGGTTGGTGACCGAGCTCGCTCAGGAAGTCGCGAAAAACCTCGCCCAGGTCGGTCTCGTCTTCGACGACCAGGACGCGCATGGCCGGGGGGAAGTCTAGCACGAAGGCTTCGAGGGCGGCCACGTCCGGGCCAGCGACGGCGAGGCCGGCGCGTCGGCGAGGCGGCCGCCGGAGAAGAAGGCCGCCCAGAACCCGGCCGGTGCCGGCTCGAAGTCGACGGCGCCGAGCAGTCGTCGGGCGTCGAAGCCGTGGGCGAGCCGGTAGGCGAAGCTGTAGAAGGCGACGATCGAGCGCGGCGTGATCTCCCCGTTGAAGGTGAGGTCCAGCGCCAGGTGCAGCGTCGCCCCCAACAGGTACGCCCAGAGCCAGAGGGATCCGGTCCACCACGCGGCGAGGCCGAGCAGCGCGAAGAGCTCGTACGAGTGCAGCAGGAGCACGGCGTACCGCGTGCGGCCTTCGATGTAGTGGCGCAGGAACGCGTCGGGCGTCAGCGGGCGATCGCGCTCGAGGAGGACGTAGTCGGCGACGTGGTCCAGGTCGATGAAGAATCCGCCGGCCGCGACGGCAGCGGTGGCCGCCCACGACCCTGTGAGGGCCGTGGTGCCGGCACAGGCGATGGCGGTGGTGACGAGGTGGCCTCCCGGGCTCATGCTCCCATTCTCACGCAACGCGCGTGCCGTCACGCGAAATCCCTTTTCGGGGGTCGGCGGCACGCCCCGGATGCGCAGCGGCGTGCCCGGAATGGGACGGCGACTTCCGGTCCGACCACGCGTGCTATATACTCGCCTTCCGGAGCGATTTCCCAGAGGAGGAGACGGGTGTCGGGGTATGTCCCGGTGGCGATCTTTGCGGCGCTCATCGTCGGGTTCGGCGTGGTCTCCCTCGCGATCGCGTGGCTGCTCCGGCCGAGCCGGCCTGACATCGTGAAGCTGATGAACTACGAGTGCGGCGCCGAGCCGATCGGCCCCGCCTGGGTCCGCTTCCCGGTCGGCTTCTACCTGGTCGCCCTCGTCTTCATCGTCTTCGACGCGCTCGCCGTCTTCCTCGTGCCCTGGCTGCTCGTGCTCAAGCCCCTGGGTCTGCCCGCCTTCTGGGGGATGGCCGGCTTCGTCGGGATCATCGCGCTGGGCTGGCTGTACGCCTACCGCGAGGGGGTGCTGGAGTGGAAGTAAAGCCGCCCCTTCCGCAGATTCCCGCGCCGGTGTGGACGGAGTTCAAGGATCTCCAGGAATTCGAGAAGTACCGGCAGCACCGCGCCGACGACGACAAGGTGTCCAACGCGCTGACCTCGATCGCCGACGCCATCCACCACATGCCCGGCGGCTGGATCGTCACCACGGGCACCGACAAGGTCTTCAACTGGGCGCGCAAGTCGTCGATCTGGCCGGTCACCTTCGGGCTCGCGTGCTGCGCCATCGAGATGATGGCGACGTTCGCGTCGCGCTTCGACGTCGAGCGCTTCGGCATGGTGCCGTGGGCGTCGCCGCGTCACTCGGACCTCATGATCGTGTCCGGCACCGTGACCATCAAGATGGCGCCGATGCTCAAGCGCATCTACGGCCAGATGCCCGATCCGAAGTGGGTCGTCTCGATGGGCTCGTGCGCGAATTCCGGCGGGCCGTTTCGCCACGGCTACCACGTGGTGAAGGGCGTGGACCGCGTGGTGCCGGTGGACGTCTACGTGCCCGGCTGCCCGCCGACGCCGGACTCGCTGATGTACGGGCTGCTCAAGCTGCAGGAGCAGGTGGCGCACTTCCAGAAGACGGGCGAGCGCCTTCCCGCGGCCGCCGAGACGAAGTGACGCCGCTGACCGCCGCCGACGCGGCCGCGCGTCTCCGCGAGCAGTTCGCCGTCGAGCCGACCGTGGACGGCGCCCTCGTCACCGTGCCCCTCGCCCTCGAGCAGTGGCAGGCGGCCGCGCGCTTCGCCCGCGCCACCCTGGGCTGCGCCTACTTCAGCTTCCTCACCGCCGTCGACTGGAAGGAGCAGGGGTTCGAGGTGCTCTGCCGCGTCGAGAACCTCGACGCGCGCGTCGCCGTCTTCATGCGCACGCGGCTGGCCCCCGGCGCCGACCGCTGCCCGACGCTCACCGGCGTCTGGCGGGGCGCCGACTGGATGGAGCGCGAGTGCTGGGACATGTTCGGCGTGCGGTTCGAGGGACATCCCGACCACCGCCGCATCCTCCTGGGCGAGGACTGGGAGGGCCATCCCCTGCGCAAGGACTACGCCGTCGACACGCCGCACGCACCGTACCGCTGAACCGAGAGGAGCCGCACCATGATCTACGAGCTGCGCACCTACACCCTCCAGCCCGGCAAGCAGCCCGAATACCTGAAGCTCAACGCCGAGGTGGGCCGCAAGATCCGCGGGGACAAGTACGGGAAGTTCGAGGGCGGCTGGACGACGGAGTTCGGGACGCTGAACCAGTACGTCCACCTCTGGAGCTATCCCGACCTGAACGAGCGCGAGCGGCTGCGCGGTGAGCTCGCCAAGAACGAGGAGTGGACGAGGGGCTACGTGCCGCAGATCCGCCCGCTGCTGCTCGCGCAGGAGAACAAGATCCTCTCGGCGGTGACCCCGTTCAAGCCGCCGGCGGACAGCGGCAACATCTACGAGCTGCGCTGGTACCGCGCGCAGGTCGGCAGGCTCGGCGAGTGGCTGGGTCTCGCCAAGGGCGTGCTGCCGAGCCGCGAGAAGTACTCGCGCAACGTGTGCTACTGGCAGACCGAGGCCGGCCAGCTCAACGAGGCCGTGCACCTCTGGGTCTACAAGGATCTGAACGATCGGGCCGCCGCGCGCGCGAAGGCGCTCGGCGACCCCGACTGGCAGGCGTTCCTCGGGAAGGCGCTCCCGCTGCTGATGACCATGCAGGCGGTGGTGCTCGTCCCGACGTCCGTATCGCCGATGAAATGAGCAGACGGAATTTTCTCGCCCGACCGTCGAGCGCCGGAGACCTCCGAAGGCGCTCCGACGGCAAATAAGAGACCCGTGCCCCAGACTCTCGAAATCGGCTACGGGGGCAGCGAGCGCCTCACGATGAACATGGGGCCGCAGCACCCGTCCGCCCACGGCGTGTTCCGCGCCATCCTCACCCTCGAGGGGGAGACGGTCGTCGGCGTGGACGCGGTGATCGGCTATCTCCACCGCTGCCACGAGAAGCTCGGCGAGACGCTGACGTACGTGCAGTACCCGTCCATCGCCTCCAAGACCGACTACGTGGCGGCGATGACGGCGGAGCTCGCGTACGTCTCCGCGGTCGAGCTGGTCGGCAAGATCGAGGTGCCGAAGCGCGCGCAGTGGCTGCGCGTGCTCGCCGCCGAGCTGCAGCGCGTGGCGTCGCACTGCCTCTGGCTCGGCACCTGGTGCATGGACATGGGCGGCGCGCTCGGCGGCGGCGCCACCGTCTTCCTCTACGCGATCCGCGAGCGCGAGGACATCCTCGACCTCTTCGAGGCGCTCACGGGCGCGCGGCTGCTCTACGGCTTCCACCAGCCCGGCGGCACGCGCTACGACCTGCCGGCGGGCTGGGCGGAGCAGTGCCGTAAGGCGCTCGATCGGGTGGAGCGCCGTCTCGACGAGTACGAGGCGATGCTCGACGACAATGCCTTCTTCCTCGTCCGCACGCAGGGCGTCGGCATCATCTCGCGCGAGCTGGCGCAGGAGATCGGCGTCTCCGGCCCGCTGCTGCGCGGCTCCGGCGTGAACCACGACTTGCGGAAGGCGGCGCCGTACTCCTCGTACGAGGACTTCCAGTTCCGCGTGCCCGTCGAGACGGCCGGCGACTGCTTCGCGCGCTACCGCGTGCGGATGGTGGAGTTTCGCGAGTCGATCACGATCGCGCGGCAGGTGCTCGACGGGCTGCCCGAGGGGCCGATCTCCTCGCGGCCGGGCGTGAAGTCGGTCGGGCAGGTGCGCGTGCCCAAGGGCGAGGGCTACGCGCGCGTCGAGGGCGCGCGCGGCGAGGTCGGCTGCTACCTCGTCGCCGACGGCGGGCCCAAGCCCTACCGTCTCAAGTGGCGCGGCGCGTCCTTCTCGAATCTCTCCGTGCTGCCGCACATCCTGCCCGGCGTCAAGGTCGCCGACGTCGTCGCCATCATGGGCTCGGTCGACCCCGTGTTCGGCGAGGTCGACCGGTGACCCTGCCGCCGCTGGCCTACCACGCGCTCGTCGGGTTCGTGGTGCTCAACGTCGTGATCGGCATGGTGACGTACGTGACGCTGCTCGAGCGAAAGTTCGCGGCGCGCATGCAGTCGCGGATCGGCCCCTACTACGTGGGGCCGCACGGCCTGCTCCAGCCCATCGCCGACGCCATCAAGCTGATGCTGAAGGAGGACGTGGTGCCGACGACGGCCGACCGCTGGGTCTACAACCTGGCGCCGATCGTCTTCCTGGTTCCGTGCGTCCTGATCTTCGCCACGCTGCCGTTCGCGCCGGGGCTCGGCGTGGCCGACCTCAACATCGGCGTGCTGTTCTTCCTGGCCGTCTCCTCGCTCGAGATCGTCGGCCTCTTCATGGGCGGCTGGGGAAGCAACAACAAGTACGCGCTGCTCTCCGCGATGCGCGCGGTGAACCAGATCATCTCCTACGACCTGCCGTTCGTCTTCGCGGCCTTCGTGCCGGTCGTGCTGGCGGGGTCGCTCCAGATGTCGGCGATCGTGGCCGCGCAGCAAGGGGTGTGGCTCGGCTTCGTCCCGAAGTGGTTCGTCGTGTACCCGGTGATCGGACAATTGGCGTTCGTGGCCTTCCTCGTGGCCACGCTGGCCGCCGAGAACCGCGTGCCCTTCGACATCCTGGAGGCCGAGTCGGAGCTGGTGGCGGGCTTCCGCGTCGAGTACAGCGGCATGAAGTTTGCGCTCATCCAGCTCGGCGAGTACGCGCACATGATCGGGACGTCGTTCCTCGCCGCCCTGCTCTTCCTCGGCGGCTGGCTCGGGCCCGGCTCCGAGCACGCGCTCGTCGGCGCGCTGTGGTTCCTGCTCAAGGCGATGCTCGTGTTCCTGGTCGTCACGTGGGTGCGCTGGAGCTTCGTGCGGATCCGTGTCGATCAGATCCTCGCCATCTCGTGGAAGCTGCTGCTGCCCGCGTCCATCGTCCTGCTGCTGGCGACCGCGTTCTGGGTCGCCGCGCGAGGCGGCCATGGTGTCTGACGGCTTCTGGACCGAGACCGGCCAGCTGGTCCGCGCGGTGGGCCGCGCCATGGGCGTGACCTTCAAGAATCTGCTGCGGCGGCCGATCACCGTGCGCTATCCGACGGTGAAGCGCGTCTATCCCGACCGCTTCCGCGGCCTCCTCGCGCTGACCTACGATCCCCAGACGGGCGAGGAGAACTGCATCGGGTGCCGGCTCTGCGAGTACATCTGTCCGCCCACTGTCATCAAGGTCGAGATGCTCAAGGCCGAGAAGCGCAACTTCGCCAAGAGCTTCACGCTCGAGCTCTATGCCTGCGAGTTCTGCGAGCTCTGCGTGCAGGTGTGTCCCACCGACGCCATCATCATGATGAAGTCGTTCGACCTCGCGACGGCCGACCGGCGTGAGCTGCTGCTCGACAAGGACCGGCTGCACGCGCTGGGCCTGCAGTTCGATCCGTCGTGGGCGACCGGCAACCGGCTCCGCGACATGCAGGCCCCGCCCAAGGTCGCCAAAGCTCCCGCGCACGCGCCGGAGCCCGCGTCCGCCGCCCAGAGTTCGCCCGACCGTCGAGCGCCGGAGCCCGCGTCCGCCGCGCAGACTTCGCCCGACCGTCGGGCGCCGGAGCCCACGTCCGCCGAGCAGAGTTCGCCCGACCGTCGAGCGCCGGAGGCCTCCGCAGGCGCTCCGACGGCAAATCCAAAGTGACCGAGACGCTGGGGTTCTGGGTGGCGGCCGTGGTGCTGGTCGCCGCGAGCCTCGCGGTCGTGCTCACGCCGAACCTGTTCCACGCGGTGCTCTGGCTGGCCGCGGCGCTCGTGGCCACCGGCGGCGTGTTCCTGCTCCTCGACTCGCCGTTCCTCTTCGGCGTCCAGCTGCTGCTCTACGCGGGCGGCGTCGTCACCATCGTCGTCTTCGCGATCATGCTGACCGAGCGGCTGGTGGGCGAGTCCATCCGACAGACGAGCCGCTTCGTCTTCAACGGCGCCGTGCTGGCGGCCGCCGTCTTCGTCGGCATCCTCGGCTTCCTCCTGCAGGCGGGCGCCGTCACGCGCCCGGCCGCCGTCGGCGACCAGCTCGGCGACCTCGGTCGCGCGCTCGTCGGGCCGTTCGCGGCGCCGCTCCAGCTCCTCGGCGTGCTGCTCGTGATCGCGCTGCTCGGCGCCCTCTACTTCGCGCGGGCGGAGGACTGAGGGTGCCGCTCCACGCCTACCTCGTGCTCGCCGCGCTCGTCTTCGTCATCGGCCTCTTCGGCGTGCTGACGCGCAGGAACGCCGTCGGCATCCTGCTCGGCATCGAGCTGATGCTCAACGCGGTGAACATCAACCTCGTCGCCTTCTCGCGCTTCCGCGCCGACCTGGCCGGGCTCATCTTCACGCTGTTCACCATCGCGATCACGGTGGCCGAAGTCGCGGTCGGCCTCGCCATCGTCATCGTGATCTTCCGCGTGCGGCGGACGATCGAGGCCGACCACCTCGATCTGCTGCGGGGCTGAGCGTGCGCATCGGCTCGCCCGAGCTGGCGCTGCTGGTGCTGGCGCTGCCCTTCGCGAGCTTCCTGGCCATCGGGCTGATCCGGCCGCTGCGCCGCCGCGGGCGCCCCGCGGCCGCCGTCTCGATCCTGGCCATGGCCGGCGCGTTCCTCACCGCCGGCGCCATGTCGTGGCAGGCAATCCCGGTGGCGCGCGGGCTGAATCCCGCCGTGCTCTGGTCGTGGCTCCCCGCCGACGGCGGACCCATGGCCTCGGTCGGCGTCTGGGTCGATGGCATGGCGATGCAGATGTGCGTGCTCGTCACCCTCGTCTCGCTCCTCGTGCAGGTCTACTCGTGGTCGTATCTCGCCGACGAGCCGCCGCCGTCGCTCGGCCGCTACTACGCGTACCAGTCGCTCTTCGCATTCTCGATGCTCGGCCTCGTGCTCTCGCCGGGATTTTTACAGATGTTCGTCTTCTGGGAGCTGGTGGGCCTCTGCTCGTATCTCCTGATCGGCTACTGGTACGACCGGCCGTCGGCGGCGCAGGCGGCGGTGAAGGCGTTCTGGATCACCAAGCTCGGCGACCTCGGCTTCGTGGCCGGCATCGTGATGCTCTGGTCGGGGACCGGCACCTTCGACTTCTGGCCGCTGTTCCAGGCGGCCGAGGGCGGCGCGCTGCACGTGGACGGGCTCACCACGATCATGTTCCTGATCTATCTCGGCGCGGTCGGCAAGTCGGCGCAGTTCCCCCTGCACGTCTGGCTGCCCGACGCCATGGAAGGCCCCACGCCGGTGTCGGCACTGATCCACGCCGCCACCATGGTGACGGCGGGCGTCTACATGGTCGCGCGCGCGTATCCGCTGTTCGCGCTGGTGCCCTCGGTGCTCACGCTGATCGCGTGGGTGGGCGCCTTCACCGCGCTGCTGGCGGCGACCATGGCCTGCGTCGAGCGCGACATCAAGCGCGTGCTCGCGTACTCGACGGTCTCGCAGCTCGGCTACATGATGGCCGCCAACGGCGCCGGCGCGCCCGAGGCCGCCTTCCAGCACCTCACCACGCACGGCGTGTTCAAGGCGCTGCTGTTTCTCGGCGCGGGCATCGTGATCCACCACTTCCACACCAACGACGTGTTCCGGATGGGCGGGCTCTTTGGGCAGCGGCCGTGGGTGGGCGGATCGTTCCTCGTGGCCACGCTCGCGCTGGCCGGGGTGATCCCGCCCGGCTTCTTCTCGAAGGAGGCGGTGCTGGCCGGCGTGCTGCGCGCGCATCTCTCCGTGCCGTTCCTGATGCTGCTCGCCACATCGTTCCTCACCGCGTTCTACATGTTCCGCGTGGTGTTCCTCGCCTTCTTCGGCCACGCGCCCGTGCACCACGCGCACCCCCAGCCTCCGGTGGCCATGGACGCCGTCTGCCGCGCCCTCGCCGCGCTCACGCTCGCGCTCGGCCTGCGCGCCGCCGTCGCCGGCCACCACGTCGAGGGGCCCGCGTGGCTGCCGTGGATCTCGCTGACCTGGGCGTTCGCGGGGATCGCCCTGGCGTGGGCGACCTACCAGGCGGGCCGCCTGGATCCGGCGCGGCTCGCCGCGGCGTTCGCGCCGATCGACTTCCTCGCGCGCCGCCGCTACTTCCTCGACGACATCTACGGCGGCACGTATCGGCTGCTCCTGCTCGGGCTCTCGCGCGTGGTCGGCTGGGTCGACCGGTACGTCGTGGACGGCGTGCTCAACGCGCTGAGCGCCGGCGCGCTGCGCGCGGGCGACGCCCTGCGGCGGATCCAGACCGGCCAGCCGCAAGACTACGTGTACGGCGTCGCGCTCGGGGTGCTGCTCCTGCTCGTCTGGGCGCAGCTGGGCTAGCCATGCGCTTCCCGATCCTGTCGGTCATCACGTGGGCGCCGTTCGTCGGCGCGCTGCTGATCATGTTCACGGCGCGCCGCAGTCCGCTCGCGGTGCGGCTCATCGCCGCCGTCAGCACCGGGATCTCGACCGCGCTCTCCCTCTGGCTCTACGGGGCGTACGACCGCGAGTCGGCGCTCACCGGCGGCCCCGGCTTCCAGTTCTACGAGAAGATCCCGCTGGTGCCGCCGCTCGGGATCAACTACGAGCTCGGCGTGGACGGCATCAGCCTGTTGCTGGTGCTGCTGACCTCCATCATCATCTTCGCCGGCGTCTTCGCGTCGTGGACGGTGACGGTGCGGAGCCAGGAGTTCTACGCGCTGCTGCTCGCCCTCGTCACCGGCGTGTACGGTGTCTTCGTCTCGCTCGACCTCTTCGTGTTCTTCCTGTTCTACGAGCTGGCGGTGCTGCCGATGTACCTGCTCATCGGCATCTGGGGCTCGAGCGGCGAGGTGCGGCCACGCGGGATCTTCGCGTGGGCGTATCGAGAGACGGGCGTCGGCACCAAGGAGTACGCGGCGATGAAGCTGACCCTGTATCTCTTGTTCGGGTCGGCGTTCATCCTCGTCGGCATCTTCGCGCTCTACGTCGCGGCCGGCACGGCGTCGTTCTCGTTCCTCGAGCTCGAGGCCGCCACCTTCGACCCCGTGCTGCAGCGCTGGGTCTTCCTCGCGTTCTACGTCGGCTTCGGCATCCTCGCCGGCATCTGGCCGCTCCACACGTGGTCGCCCGACGGCCACGCCTCGGCGCCGACGGCGGTGTCGATGCTCCACGCCGGTGTCCTCATGAAGCTCGGCGCCTACGGCGTGGTGCGCGTGGGCATGGGGCTCCTGCCCGACGGGGCCGCCGAGCTCGCGTGGCTCGTGGGCGGCATCGCCTGCATCAACGTCGTGTACGGCGCCCTCTCGGCGATGGCCCAGGTGGACTTGAAATACGTCATCGCGTACTCGTCGGTCTCGCACATGGGGCTCGTGATGCTCGGCGCGGCCACGCTCACCGAGGCGGGCCTCAACGGCTCCGTCTTCCAGATGTTCGCCCACGGCGTGATGACGGGCCTCTTCTTCGCCCTCGTCGGCCTCGTCTACGAGAAGGCGCATTCGCGCGAGATCTTCCGGATGGGCGGCTTCGGGCGCGTGATGCCCGGCATCGCGACCGCGTTCACCATCGGTGGCCTCTCGTCGCTCGGCCTGCCGGGCACCTCCGGCTTCGTGGCCGAGATCCTGACCTTCATGGGCGCGTGGCGTTCGGACTTCCCCTGGTGGTTGCTGCCGGCGGTGGCCGGCACCTTCCTCACCGCGGTCTACGTCCTGCGCGTGGCCAAGCAGATCTTCTGGGGCCCGCCGTCGCCGCACTTCCACCAGCTCGAGGACGCACGCGGGCCCGAGTGGGTCGCGCTCGTGCTCCTCGTCGGCGTCCTCGTCGTGTTCGGGTTCGCGCCGGGCCTCGCGCTGGTCCCGGTGGACACCGCGACGGTCCCGCTGCTGGCGAGGATCCTGCAGCCGTGACCGTCGCCCCGTACGTGCTCGAGCTGGGCGTGGGCGCGCTGATGCTCGTGGTATTCGCGGTGGGGGTCTTCGGGCGTCGCCGCGTCGGCGCCCTGGCCACGGCCGGCGTCTTCGTGCTCGCCGCGGGAGCGCTGGCGCTGGCGCCGTCGGGCCCGGCGCTGGGCGGCATGTTCGTGCAGGACGGGCTCGCGATCTTCGTCAAGCGCGTCTTTCTCGCGGCGACGTTCATCGGGCTGCTCTCGGGCCTGGGCTCACCGGACCGCGCGCTGGCGCGACGGGGCACCGAGTACCATCTGCTGCTGCTCGCCTCGCTGCTCGGCATGCTGGTCCTCGCCTCGGCGCGCGACCTGATCGTGTTGTTCGTCGCCTTTGAGCTGATGTCGATCCCGCTCTACATCCTGACCGGCTTCGCCAAGCGTGAGCCCGAGCCCATCGAGGCCTCGCTGAAGTTCTTCCTCGTGGGCTCCGTCTCCTCCGCGGTGATGGCCTACGGGTTGTCGTTCGTCTACGGCGCCACCGGCAGCACGTCGCTCGCCGCCATCGCCAGGGCGCCGGCCTCGCCGCTGCTCACGCTCGGCCTGCTGGCCGCGCTGGCGGGGCTCGCGTTCAAGATCGCCGCGTTCCCGTTCCATATGTGGGTTCCGGACGCCTACGAGGCGGGGCCGACGCCGTTCGTCGCGTGGCTCAGCGTGGCGCCGAAGGCGGCGGGCTTCGTCACGCTCTTCCGCGTCTACTTCGAGGGCGTCGGCGATCGCGCCGCGGTGTGGGCGCCGGCGGCGGCCGGGCTGGCGACCCTGACCATGCTCGGCGGCAATCTGATGGCGCTGCCGCAGACGAACACCAAGCGCCTGCTCGCGTACTCCGGGATCGCCCAGATCGGCTACATGCTGGTGGGGTTCGCCGCGGCGTCGGCCTCCGGCACCGCGATGATCCTGTTCTACCTGGTCGCGTACGTGTTCGGCAACATGGGCGCCTTCCTCGTGGTGGAGGCGGTCGCGCGCTCCGAGGGCTCCGAGGCGACGTCGGCGTTCCGCGGCCTCGCCCAGCGCTCGCCGCTGCTCGCGCTGGCCATGCTGCTCTTCCTGCTCTCGCTGGGCGGTATCCCGTTCGTGGCGGGATTCTGGGCGAAGCTCTACGTCTTCTGGGCCGCGGCCGAGCGCGGGCTCTACTGGCTCGTGCTCGTCGGCGCCATTCTCACCGTCGTCGCGCTCTTCTACTACCTGCTCGTCGCGCGCAGCATGTACATCGAGGCGCCGACCCGCACGGGACGGGTACCGGTGGCGCCCGCGCTCGCCCTCTCGCTCGTGCTCTGCGTGCTCGGCGTCGTCGCCCTCGGCGTGTACCCGAAGGCCGTCGTCATGGCCGCGCTCCGCGTCGCCAGTCCTCTCTTCTAATCTTCTAAGGGGGCCTCGAAGGGCCCCCTTCACCCCGGGGCGGCTCGGAGCGTCCCGGCGGAGCCGTGACGCTCCTCGAATGCCCCTCTTCACCCCGGGGCGGCTCGGAGCGTCCGGGCGGAGCCGTGACGCTCCTCGGAGAGGGCCCACCTAAGACCTCCGGGTGGCTCGGAGCGTCCCGGCGGAGCTGTGACGCTCCTCGGTAGCCCCTTCACCCCGGTCGGCCCGAAATCGAGGAGCGCCACGGGTTTCCCGGGGCGCTCCGAGCGCTAGGGACCTCCTATGGGGGCGTCAAGCATTTTCGGGCCCCCTCAGGCCGTCTGCCGCAGGTGCTGTCGCGCCATGGTCGCCAGGTGGTGGGTTTCGTCGTAGGCGACCTGGCGGCTCCACAGCGCGAAGATGATCTTGAGCCACTTCGCCGCGAGCGCGCGGAGCGCGTGGTGATGGCGCTGGCCTCGGCGCCGGCCGCGGTCGTAGTAGGCGCGCGCCCACTCGCTCGTCTGCAGCGAGTGCAGGGCGAACTGGTGCACCGCGTCGCGCAAGTGCGTGTTGCAGGCGAACCGGAACATCACGATCACCTGCTTGCCGCTGCGCTCGGTGACGGGGACGGCGCCGGCGTGGCCCTGGAGATGGCGGAAGGTTTGCCAGCGCCCGGGGGCGTCGCCCAGCTCGGCGTAGAGGCGCGGCACGGTCGTGCCGCGCCCCCCGCCGGGCAACGACCGCGCCCACTCAGCCGCCGGCATGCGCCCGAAAAAATCGGCGATCGCCTCCCGGTAGGCGTCGACCGCGGCCACGGTGACGCCGAGCTGCTCGAGCAAGGCCCCGACGAGTCGCGCCTGGACCCGGACGACGTGCGCCGGCACCGCCAACTGCGGGCGTTGGACGAGGGGCCACAGCTCGGCGGCACGCGCGCCACTGAGCCGATGCGCGCGCGCCCACCGGTGCCACTGCCGCTCGGTCAGGGTCGCCAGCGCGGCCGGCGTCGGATATGCGCCCACGAAGTCCCGGCCCCACCGGCTCTTGAGGTCGTCGACGACCTCGAGCGCGCGCGGATAGTACGCCTTGAGCGCGGCCGTGAGTTGATTGAGCAGGCGCGTCTGTTGCCGCACCTGGCGGGTGTAGTCGCGGGTCAGCCCCTTGAGCTCTTGGGCGGCCTCGGAGCTCGGTCGCAGCGGCGCCAGATGGCCGTGATCGGTGCGCAGGAACGTGGCGAGGACCCGGGCATCGAAGGGATCGCTCTTCGCCCCACTCATCCGGAATCGATCACGGGCGCGGTCGACGGCCTTCGGATTGATGGCAAAGACCACGACGCCGTGGTCCAACAGGAAGTCGACGATGCGGCCCTCCGGCTTCTCGATCGCCGCCCACAGCTCCCGCTCCGCCGCGCGCCGTTCGTCGAGCCAGCGGCCGAATTCGGCGAAGCCGTCCACCGTGTGCGGCACGGTGCGGCTCAGGACCTTCGTTCCCGCCTCGTCCTCGACCCACACCGCGTGTTCGGCATCCGCCCAATCCACTCCGAGGTAGTCGCGCATCGGTCCTCCAAGACTCCTGGGCGAGGTGCACGGCACGCGTCAGCGAGCGGGAACGGCCGGTTCCCCCTATATCGGCCCTCGGCGGGGCGACCTCCTATGGAACCTTATGCCGTTCACTCACGAGGCGGGACAGTCCCCAGCGGATCCTCAGAGCCGGATGGGTTTGGAATGGTCCTCATCCCCGCGAGCTCGGTGACGCCGTGACTACGCGGGGATCATATAGGGGTTTGGGGGGCCATTTCGTGGCCCCCCATTTTCCTAGTTCGAGAAGAGCCGCGTGAAGAAGTTCTTCACGCTCGCGCCGAACGCGTCGGCGCTCTCCCTGATGCTCCCGTCCTTGAGATGCCCCCAGGCGCTCTTGGCCGGAGGCTTCGCCGCCTGGCCGGACTCCTTGAGCTTCTCGCCGCTGAACTTCGCGCCCTCGACGACGGTGTGGCCGATGCCCTTCGCGGTCTCCTCGACGCCGGTGCCGAGCTTGCCTTCACCGATCTTTTTCGCGCCGGTCTCGACCTCGCGGGTGGCGGATTTGACCTTCGATTCGTCGGCGGCCGTGGCCGGCGCCGCCATCCAGCCGATCAGGGCCGCCAGCGGGATCGCGACGGCCAGGAGTCTCTTGGTGGTCATGGTGGGTTGCCTCCTCGTGTGCTTCACGCCCCCAGGGTACCGCGGGGCGGTCGCCGGCGGAGGGTCCGGCGACTCAGCCCCGGCGGTCGGGTAGGTCCGTCGACAATCGCGCCAGCGGATGGCCGGCCGGGATGACGGCCTCGTGGCCAAGCCGCACGACCGAATCGTGCTGCTCGATCATCCAGGCGTCGCCGCCCACGGCCGCACGCGCCGAGCCCCGGCCCTCGCGAACCGAGGCCAGCACGAGCCAGATCGCGGTGACGATCAGAACCGCCGCCAGCACCTTCATGCCTGTCTTCTCTCGCTTACGAGGTGAAGCCACGCGCGCGCATGCAGCTCGCGTACGCGGCCCGATAGCGCTCGTCGTGCTTCTTGTTCTCGTTGAGACCGTAGAGCGTGCCGCCGCCGACGCCGACGACGCCACCGATGGCCGCGCCCTTGCCGGCACCCTTGCCGCCGCCGGCGATCGCTCCGCCCGCGGCACCGACCGCGGCGCCGACAACCGCCCCGATCGCGCCGTCCTTGACGACTTCCATCG
>Ga0209160_1002199_pt1 | contig 16319 bp, 15 predicted proteins | sample GraSoiAngelo_153_FD_186167 | JGI IMG/M metagenome (GOLD analysis project Ga0209160, IMG submission 186167) | Grasslands soil microbial communities from the Angelo Coastal Reserve, California, USA - 14_1009_12_40cm (SPAdes) (version 2) | ecosystem: Environmental > Terrestrial > Soil > Grasslands ... | reverse complement strand
TCCGGGCCGGCGTCGCGGCGCCGCTGCGCGCCCGGATTGAGGGAACGGGTGTCGGCGCGACGCGCTACTGCGACTTCACGACGGGCAGTTTCGTCGAGCCGATCACGGTGTGGGAGGAGAATCGCCGGCTAGGGTTCGACATCACGGCCCAGGCGCCCCCGATGCGGGAATGGAGCCCCTACCGGGGGGTGAACCCGCCGCACCTCGCCGGGTACTTCCGTGCGACCCAGGGGGAGTTCTGGCTTAGTCCGCTGTCGGGCAACCGGACCCGCCTGGAGGGACGCACCCGGTACGTCGTGGACATGTTTCCGCAGAGTTACTGGACGCTACCCGCCGACCGCCTGGTCACGGCGATCCACCGACGGGTGCTGCGGCACATCAAAGCAGTAGCCGAGGAGGAAGATCACCCATGAGAGCGACCGTCCTCTGCGCCACCGTCGCCGCCCTCTGCGCCGCATGTCTCCAACGCGCGGACCGTGCACCACCCGCGTCGGACACGTCCGCGGTGCCCGATACGACCGCGACTCCGGCGACCCCCGCCCCCGCCGCGGCACCAACGCCGACGCCCCCGCCGTCTCCCGGCGCGACGAAGCTGATCGTGGTGGAAGGGTTTCTCACGCCCGAGTCCGTGCTGCATGACCCGGCGCAGGACATCTACTTCGTCTCCAACATCAACGGCGGTCCCACGACGAAGGACAACAACGGGTTCATCAGCCGTGTGCGGCCGGACGGGGCGGTCGAGAACCTCAAGTTCATCGAAGGCGGCCATGGCGGGGTGACGCTCAACGCCCCGAAGGGGCTGGCCATCCGAGGGGACACGTTGTGGGTAGCGGACATCGACATGGTCCGCTCATTCGACGCGAAGACCGGCGCGCCGCGTGACAGCGTGAGCCTGGCCGGTCTGGGGGCGGTATTCCTGAACGACATCGCGATCGCGCAGACCGGCGCACTCTACATCACCGATACCGGCATTCGGTTCGACGACGTGGGCAACGTGCTGCATCCGGGGCCCGATCGGATCTTCCGGATCGGCACGGACCGGCAGGTGACCGTCGCGGTGCGAGGTGACACGCTGGGCCGGCCCAACGGGATCACGCTGGACTCCGTGGGCAAGCGCTTCATCGTCGTGCAATTTGGGGGGCGCTCGGTGCTGGCGTGGAAGCCGGGCGACAAGGCGCCGAGCGTGATCGCCAAGGGCCCTGGTGGGTTCGACGGCGTCGAGATGGCCGGGAGTCGGATGCTCATCTCGAGCTGGAGCGACTCGACCGTGTCGAGCTACGAGACCGGACAGGAAGTGAAGGTGATTACCGGCGTGCCCAGCCCGGCCGACATCGGATACGACGGCAAGCGGAAGCGTGTATTGATCCCGATCTTCACGGGAAACAGAGTGGAGATCTGGCAGCTGCAGTGAGCGGGCGCCGGAGTCGGGGTGTCGGCGGCGCGCAACGGGCGGCGCGGTGCGTCGAGCAGCATCGCTCGCACGCGCCTATTCCCAAGTCTCTTCTTTCACGTCCGCCAGAACGGATTCCAACGGGTTGAACTCGACCCGCGTGGGCTCCGCGGGAAGGTCCAGGGCCGCCTCGGTGACAGGTCCGGTCACCTTGATCCGCACGTATGCGTACATCGTTTCGTCGGCGAACCCGATTTTTACCGGCACGGGCATGACGAAGTGCTCGGGCACGTCCTCTTGGCGTACACGCAGCTGCAGGGTGTAGTGCCCGCCCTGAGCGGGTTCGGCGCGCCAGGAGAAGACATACTTGGGGATGGCGTTGCCCCGCACCCACTCGTCGAAGAACCAGCTCATGTCGGAACCCAGGTGCTGCTCGACGATTCTCTGGAAGTCCCGCGTCGAAGCCCGGCGGCCTCGATACTCGCTGTAGAAGTCCTGCATCGTCCCGATGAAGACGTCTTCGTTCATGGTACGGAGGTTGATCAGAAGATTGCGGAGCATCTGCAGCACCCAGGCACCCTTGTGATAAGTCATCAGGGTATAGTCCCGGAAGTTCAGCTGTTCGGCACGCCATCCGATCCCGATCGGCGGTGCGTCGTTGCGCCGCGAGCGGATTTCGCGTCGCCAGTGTTTCAGGTGCCTGAAGAACTTCTCGTTGTCCTTGAGGATGAGCTGCATGTACCAGAGGCCGGAGAACTCCGCGAACCCTTCCGACAGCCAGACGTCCCGGTAGCTGGCCGGCTCGACGCCGATGCCCCACCACTGGTGTGCCACCTCATGGGAGCGGAGGATCTCGTCGTAGCCGCTGTCGCTCATCGCCTGGAAGGTCCACACGGGCAAGTACATGAGGCCCGGGAAGGCCTGCCCGTACGAAAACGGGATCTCAGCCGCATAGTATCGATCGAACAGCGGGGGACCGTACACTCGGGTGAAGAACGCGAGACTGTTCGCTACGTCGGCGCCCACCTCCTCCTCGGGTGAGCGGCTCGAGAGGAACCTCGACAGGAACACGGACCCCTGGAGCCGTCTTTCCACCGAGCGAAAGAACGTGTTGAGCTGCCGATGCGCCTCGCTGTTGGTCTGGACGGTCACCGGCGGAATGCGAGGATCGGCGACCTTGAAATCGTCGAGCTCACCCAGGCTGAAGCACACCTGGTCGGTGGGGCGCACCGTGGTCCAGTGCGATGTTACTACGTCGCCTTCCAGACGCGAATCGAGCGGACGGCCGATGCTCGCGAACCGATACTTCTTTGGGGTGTGGAACGTCATGTCCACGTCCGCAGCCTGTTCCCCGTATCGCGGGAACCAGCTGTAGGACGACTTGACGAACAGCCACTGATCGAGCGCCGTGGCAGTCTGAACCTTGAGCCAGCCCGGCCACTGTCGCGTGATCTCTTCCACGATCGACGTGTACCCGATGAGGTCGCCGTGATAGGCGACACGCAGGGCGACTGTGTCTCCCAGGCGGGGCGCCGGATCGAACCGAACCCACAGGTCGGAGCTCTTCTTGGTGCGGTAGATGCTCACGGCCCGGCCCCGTTCTTCGTGCACCGAGTCCACGTCCAGTTCCGAGAACAGGCTGAACCGGGCCCAGCTCGCTCCAGGGCGTCGGGCGGTGAGCCGCGTCGTTGTCACGGCCGAGAAGGCGAGCCCTTTGGCGATCGTCGCTTCGATCCGATAGGCGACGAGTTTGAACGCCTGCCCCCGCGCCGGGTCCGTCGTGGTCGTGTCCTTCAAGTCCTCCGCTCGCCGGAACTCAGCGACGGTCTGAACCTTTAGCCCCTCCCGGCCGCCACGCAGGAGCGAGACCTGCTCGTCGTCGTCCGGATCCACCATGAACATCAGATCTTCGCCGTGCTCCCGCTTGACATGGGCGTAGAAGAACCCGTTCGTGTCGCCGTTCAGCAAGGCGGTGATGAGGGTCGGTTGTACGACCCGCCGCCCGTCCACGAGGTGATCGATCGCGTCGCCAAGCACGTCGGTAGCGGGACTCACCGCGGGACGCGGGCCGAAGCTGAGCTGGCGCTCGAACTCGGCCAGCGTGGAGTCGGTGAAGACAAAGGCGGCCGCCGAGATCGGCGCGTCCACGACCGAATCGCGAAGCACCCGCTGCACCTCGGCCCGTTCGATCGCGAGGGGCGGTATGAACGAGACAGAGCCCCGTCCCACGAAGACCGCGCCGATCGTCCGGCCTACGACGGGCGTCGCGAGAAAGAGATTACCGTCATCGAGGTGGAACACGACGGCGTCGCGCCGCAGCGTGACATTCCGTACCGGCGCCACGCGTTCGCCTTGCGTCATGTGGCGCAGGCCATCGAACACCGGCTCGTAGCGCTCGGCAGCCGACTGCGCGGGGGTGAACAGCGCGGCGATAACGAGGGATGAAATCGGGACCACGCGGCGCTCCGATGTGGTCGGAGCAAGAAATGTGGTGCCGTCGCACCCTGCTGGTTAGGGTGTTACCCGACGAGAATGCCCTCCCGCGCCGGGGGCTGCCGGTAGACGTACCGCTGGCCCGCGTAGTTCTTGAGCACGACTGCCTCGTCGCTGATCGACTCCACGTACTCGGGCAGGAGCGGGATCTTCCCGCCGCCTCCCGGCGCGTCGATCACGAAATGGGGCACGGCGAGCCCCGAGGTCCACCCACGCAGCGCTCGGATGATCTCCAGGCCCTTCTCGACCGTGGTGCGGAAATGCTCCGCCCCCGCTACCTGGTCGCACATGTAGATGTAGTACGGCCGCACCCGCGCGGCGAGCAGTTTCTGCATCAGCCGCTTCATGATCTCAGGATCGTCGTTCACGCCCTTCAAGAGCACCGTCTGGCAGCCGAGCGGGACGCCCGCGTCGGCGAGACGGCCCAGCGCTGCCACCGCCGCGGGTGTGAGCTCGTCGGGGTGATTGAAGTGCGTGTTGATGTAGAGCGGATGGTATTGCTTCAGGATGCCGCACAGCTCGGGCGTGATCCGCTCCGGGAGATGACACGGCACCCTGCTGCCGATCCGGATGACCTCGAGGTGCGGGATGGCCCGCAGGCGCCCGCAGAGCTCGGCGATGCGCCGATCAGAGAGGAGTAAGGGATCCCCGCCCGACATGATCACGTCGCGGATCTCGACGTGCTCCTCGAGGTAACGGAACGCCGATTCGAGCTCGGCCATGGGGATCTTCTCGGGGTCGCCCACTTTCCGGCGGCGGGTGCAGAAGCGGCAATACGCGGCGCATACCGGCGACACCAGGAACAGCGCACGGTCCGGATAGCGGTGAGTGATGTTCGGCACGGGCGAGTGGGCGTCCTCGGCCAACGAGTCCACGAGGCCGTCGTGTACTTCGAGCTCCTGCAGGTCGGGCACGTACTGCCGCCAGATGGGGTCGCCCGGCGATTTGATGAGGTCCACCATCGCGGGGGAGATCCGAAACTCGAAATTCTCCGCCGCCTGTCGCAGCCGCTCGAGGTCGGGAAAGTGTTCGGCGCCGAACTTGGCGACGAGCGCTTCGAGCGAGGCGATGCTCTGCTTACGCAGTAGCTGTTGCCAGGACTCCATGCGTCAAATCCTTGAGATAGATCACCAGGTCGTCGCCGGGGGCGTAGTAGCCCGGCAGCCGGGCCGCCTGGGTGTAGCCGCGCCGCTCGTAGAAGGCGCGCGTGGGTGCGTAGTCGGCGCGCGACGACGTCTCGACGACGATCAGGCGTCCGGCGTCCGTCGTCAGTTTCTCCTCGACCGCCCGCAACAGTCGGGTGCCGACTCCCTCCCGCTGTCGGACCGGATCCACGACGATCCAGTAGAGATCGAAGGTGCCCGTGGTGCCCGGCGTCGGCCCCCAGCACGCATAGCCGACGAGCCGGTCATCGGCGTACGCGCCCAGGAAGCGGTAGTCGTCGTCGCCCGCGAGGGCGTCGTCGAGCAGCTCCACGGCGATGGCGACCTCGTCCGGCCGGAACAGGCCGGTGGCCGCCGTGAGCCGCTCAAGCGGTGCGCGTTGCGCGTAGTCGACGGGACGGAGCGAGCAGCTCACGCGCCGCCTTGGCGCCCTGTGCCTCGCGGAGCGCGACCTCCGCGATCCGGCGCACCAGCTCCGCGTAGTCCCAGCCGGCGACCTTCGCCATGCGGGACAGACCGGCGTCGTCGTTCAGGTCCGGATTGGGGTTGACCTCGAGCACCCAGGGCCGGCCCTGGTCGTCCACGCGGAGATCGACGCGGCCGTAGCCCTTTCCCTGCATGGTCCGCCAGGCGAGCTCGGCGATCCGAATGAGGCGGTCGGCGAGCTTCTGCGGGATGCCGGCCGGGCACACGGGTGCGGAGCCGAGGTCGTCGGCGGACCCGAGCTCCCACTTGCCGGCGTAGGTGAGGATGGGCCAGGCGCCCTCGGGCATGCGACTGAAGTCGATCTCCGCGATTGGCAGCACGCGGTTCCCCACGAAGCCGACGTTGAACTCGCGCCCGCCGATGTACTCCTGGACGAGTACTTCGTCGAACTGCTCCGTCATGGCTGCGAGGCGCGCGCGCAGCGACTTGCGGTCGCTCACGACGGAGCCGCGGTCGAGTCCCGCGCTCGCGTCCTCCGCCGCCGGCTTGACGATGGCAGGCAGCGGGAAGTCGTCCTCGATCTTGCCTTGTGCCACCGTCCAGCGGGGAATGGGGAGCCCCGCCTGCTGGAGCAACGCGTTCGCAATGGGCTTGCGGCGGCACGCGGCGAGGGTCCAGAGACTCGCGCCCGTGATGGGGATCCCCGCGAATTCGAGCGTTCCCACGACATGCTCTTCCCACTCGCTCTTCCCGTGGACGCCCTCGCACAGATTGAACACGAGGTCCGCCCGACGCGCCACCTGGAACCAGCGCATGTCGTGGCGGACGGCCACCTTGCGGATCTCGTGGCCCATCGAGGCGAAGATCGCGCCGATCTCGTCCACGGCTTTCATCACGCCGCGGATGTCCTCCGGCGTCCAGTCTTCGGCGCCCGGGTCGAACAGGATGACGACCTTCACGCGCCCACCACCGCCCGCTGCTGGGCCGGTACCGCGCGGCGGGTCCCCGCGTCGACCGTCAGCTCCTGTCCCGCCAGCCGGCGCCAGGCGATGCGGACCAGTTCCTGGATCAGCTCGTCGTAACCGAACCCGGCGGCGCGCGCCGCCTTGGGGAAGCAGGAGTTCATGGCCGGATCGGGAATGATGCCCGGCAGCGGGTTCAGCTCGAGGACGTTCGGCACGCCGAACCGGTCCACCCGAAGGTCTACGCGACACCAGTCGCGGCATCCGAGCGCGTGGTAGGCGTCGAGCGCCGTGCGCTCGATTTCGCGGTACAGCCCCGCCGGCACGCGTGCGGGGCATTGGAAGATCGCGAGCGGGGCTTCAGGGCGGTCCCACACCCACTTCGCCTCGTAGCCGTACACCGGCGGCGCGCCCTCGGGCAGGGCCGAGAAATCGAATCCGATCACCGGCAGGCAGTAGGCCTCCGGGCCGTTCCCGAGGATCGCGACGGTGAACTCGGGGCCCGGGAGGTACGTCTCGACCAGCACGGGCTCGGCGTAGCGCTCGAGCAGGAACCGGGCTCGCTCCCGCAGCGCCGCGACGTTCGCGCACAAGTTGCTGGCGAACACACCCTTTCCCGATCCCTCCGCGACCGGCTTGACGAACACGGGGTAGGTCAGCGCCATGCGCTCGATCTGTCCCGGCGCCTCGATGCAGGTGAACGGCGCCGTGGGAACACCGCGGTACGCCAGCGTCTCCTTGGTCCGACCCTTGTGCAGCGACAGCGCCAGCGTGAGCGGGTCCGAGCCTGTGTACGGGATGTTCAGGTACTCGCAGATCGCCGGGACGAGCGCTTCGCGGCTCTGGCCGTGGAGCCCTTCGGCCATGTTGAAGACGAGATCGGGGCGAGCGAGGACGAGGTTCTGCGGAAAGAACTGGTCGGCTTCGAGTCGGATGACGCTGCCGAAGAGACCGAGAGCCTGCTCCACCGCAGCGATGGTCGACGGATCGTCCCATTCCGCAAACGCGTCACTGGCACTGTCGGACGCTGCGTCGGGCGCGGGATCGGGTTTTTCGTTGTATGCGAGACCGATTCGCATGTGGTCTCGGGTGACCTCCTACAAAAAAGGCCGCTCGTGCGGTCTGTGAATCAAAACGCGTTGTCGTGTAGACAATAAGGAACACCGGAGCGATGCGCAATAGGCAAATCGGAATTTTTTTCGGAGTCGACGCGCGTCAAACTTTGTGGTATGCGACGCGCGCCGCGTCGTGTTTGTCGTCGGCGAGATAGATCTCGAAATCGGCGAAGAGGGCCGGCGCCTCGCGCCGCAGGACGCGAAGACATGCGATCGCCATTCGCCGGATCTCGAGCTCCGCGCCCTCGCTCGAACGCAGCTCGAGCATCGTGCGCCACGCCCGCGCGTTCCCCGATACGACGATCTTCACCTCGGTGGCGTTGGGAAGGACGCTGCGCGCCGCCTCGCGCGCCACCTTGCGCCGGTGCACCTTGTCCGCGATCCACGCGTAGCGCTGCATCAGCGCTTCCACGGCGCGCACGTAGGCCGCCTGGGCGTCCGCCACCTCCCGTTCCCACTCGGCCTCGAGCGCCGGATCGCCCAGCATGGCCGGCGGCACCACGAACGCGGCGTGCGACTCGTCGACGTAGCGCTGCGACAGCTGGGAGTAGCCGAACCCCGCACGATGTCGCACCAGCTCGTGCGAGCAGGAGCGCGAGATGCCCTCGATCAACAGCACGTAGACCGCGTGCTCCAGTACCGAGCCATGGCCCTGCTTCTTGATGTTCTCGAGGTAGTCGGCCGTCGACCGGTTGGCCGGGTTGTGCTGGCTCATGTAGCAGATCCGGCCGGCGAACTCGGCGAGGCGCTCTCCGGCGGAGGCGCTACCCTGCCATTGCACCCGGAGGTGCTCGGGTTCGAGGAACTCAGGCCGGGCGATGAGCGAGACGCGAGGGGCGCGGAAGACTTCCATGAGAGCGAGGTGCTAGGGATTAGGGGCTTGGGGGCTTGGGGTTGCCAAGTCCAGCTTTGGTGTCGCCCAGCCGGCCGTCCGCTCCACCTCTCGCAGCCGGGCGGCAATGTCATCGGGAATCGGGGCCGCCTCTGGACCGACCTTGAGATCGGCGAGGGGCGCCCAGTCAGCCGACGGGATTATAACACCCGGGTTGAGCGTGCAGCGCGGGTCGTACGCCTGCTTCAGCTCCCGGAACAGCCCGGCCACCTCCGGGCCGTAGAACCGCTCCAACAGCCCGGCCCGCAGCCGGCCAACCCCGTGCTCCCCGCTCGGCGTCCCGCCCAGTCGCAGCAGCAGCTCGGCCGCGTCCCCGTAGAGCGCCGCCAGGGCATCGCGCCACCCGGATACGGTCAGATCGGGGAGCGCGTTCACGTGCACGTGGCCGTCGCCCGCGTGTCCGAAGATCGCCACCGGAATGCCGCGCGCCGCCGCCGCCGCGCGGATCCCGGTGACATAGTCGGCCAGCCGCTCGAGCGGCACGCACCCGTCTTCGACGACTTGCAGGGAGCGTCGGTTCTCCGGGAGGCGGGCCAGGGCGGGGCTCGCCAGGCGGCGTACCGCCCACAGCGTCTCGAGGCTCGCGCGGTCGACTGCCGTCGCGACGTGCGCCGTGCTGGCGCGCAGACCGCGCACCGCGTCCCCGACCACGCCTCGCGCCGCCGCCTGCGTCTCACGCTCGAACTCGATCAGCAGCAGTGCTTCGAGCCCCTCGGGCAGGCCGGGGGGAGCGGCCGCAGCCCGCACGAAGTCGAGCAGCGTCCGGTCCAACAGCTCGACCGCCGACGGGTTCAGGGCCACGAGGTAGGGGACCGCCTCCGCGACCTGCTCCAGCCGTTCGAACCCCAGGGCGGCGCCCGCCACATCGGCGGGGATCGGCTCCAACCGCCATTGGACCGCGGTGATGAAGGCGAGCGTGCCCTCCGACCCGGTGAGCAGGTCGAGCTCGTCTCCGGATTCGGCAAAGCGATCGAGCGCATAGCCGGCGGCATTCTTGCGCGTCTTGGGAAAGCGAGTCGCGATCAACCGGCGCTGGTCGGCGGACAGATGGAACCGCTCCCCCGGACCGGCAGGGACTCCTTTAGGGCTCCCCGCTCCCCGAATGACCCGCCGCGCCTCGCCGTCCGCTCCGATGATTTCGATCGCTTCCACCCAGCTCCGCACGCTGCCACTCCGCACCGAGCGCGGCCCTGCTGCGTTGGTGGCCACCATGCCGCCCGACGTCGCGAACGCGCCCGAGGATGGGTCGGGGGGGAGCCGCAGGCCGAAGGGTCGCGCGGCCGCCGTCAGCTCGGCCCACGTGACGGAGGCGCCCGCCCAGAGCCTCCGGCGGGGCCAGTCGGGCGCGGTCCAGTGGAAGCCTTGGCTCAGGTCCACGATGACGCCGCGCCCCACGCCTCCCCCGGCCATCCCGCTCCCGGCGCCCCGGGGCACGAGCGGGGTGCCCGTCGCTCCCGCCCATCTGACGAGCGCTTGCAGCTCCTCCACCCCCCGCGGCAGAGCGACCGCCGCCGGAACGATCCGATAGATCCCTGCGCCTTCCGAGTACGCGGCTCGGCTGCGGGGATCGGTGAGGAGGGGAAGGGGTGCTTGCGTCAAGACCGTCACGGCTCACAAGTTACCACGCACCACGTGCCACGCACCATTCGCGCTTGACACCGCAGGGGGTGCGGGTGATGCTTGACGCCTCATGACCGCCGACGCTCCCCGCGCCCAACTCATCCACATCGAGACCGATCGCCGTCTCGGTCACGAGTGGGACGAGTGGGACGGGCGGCCTCTCCCCGGGAACGGGGACTTCTCCGCGCCTCCCGGACTCTTCTTCCGCTTTGCCGCCCTGACGATCGGTATCGGCATGGCGGTGGGGGCGGCGCTCATCTTCCTGCTTGGCCCGCGACTCGGCACCCTCTGGGCGATGCTGCCCCGCACGCTGTGGCTCGCCCTGGGGGCGGCGTCCGCGGCGACCTGGGTGTGGTTCGGGACCCTGCTCCTTTCCTTCTATGGGGGCGTGCTCGCGCTCCCCGAGGGCTGGCTCGAGCGGGGGCCCTATCTCCGCCTGATGAGCCTCACCTCGTTTGTCTCTCGGGCGTTCGGCAAGCGGGATTGGGTGGAGCACGCGGCCATCGACGTGTACAACACCCTCGCCGAGCGCCGCCGCCGGACGGTGGGCAAGGGCGAGTTGCTGGTTCTCATCCCGCGCTGTCTCTCCAAGCAGGCGCTCGATGGGGTGCTGGCGATCGCCGGGCGCTACGACGTCCCGGTATTCGTAGCAACCCGAGGACAGCTCGCGCGGCGGGTGATCCGCGAGCGCCGCCCCCGCGCGGTCGTCGCGGTAGCGTGCGAGCGGGACATGATGACCGGGCTCCGCGACGTGGCTGGCCGGTTGCCGGTGCTCGGGCTCACCATGCGCCTCCCGAACGGACCGTGCCGCGACGCGATGCTCGACCTCGACATCATGGAGGAGTGGGTGAGGGGCTTGGTGGGGGCGTAGGGCGGCCCTCCTCCTGGGCGGCTTTCGGTACCCCGAATTTCTGCTTCAGCTTATCCACCAACCGCTGCGCGATCTTGTAGCCCTCGTGCTCCTTCGACGCGATCACCTCGAGATCGCGCTCGGGGCGTGACGGGTCGTAGCGGGGCCGGTACACCGGCTCGGTGGTGAGCCGGGTTTGACCGGGCACCCACGGATCGGCCCAGAACCGGATCTTCACGGTGGGGGCGAGGTTCGTGATCTCGCGCTCGTGGTGGCGGGTGCGATGAGCCTGCGTGTCGTACCACGCCGTTTCGACGTAGCCGTCCCGCACGTTCGCACGCGCGACCTCGAGGCTCTCGGCCGCCACCAGGCTGTCGAGCACGGTGGTGACCCGCTCCGGTCGGGCGTCGAGAACGACGGTGAGAGCACGCGGGTCGGGCCGGAAGTCGGGGCGGGTGGTGATCGGGGTGCAGGCGGCGAGTAAGACCAAAATGCGGAATGCGGAATGGGGAATGCGGAATGTCAGGGTGGGTATCGTGTCGCGTGACATCCCACTGCGATTCCGCATTCCGCATTCCGAATTCCGCATTAGTGTTTGTGGGGCGGCGTGCCCGGCGCGTGCGTGTGCGCGGCGGCCTTAGCCGTGTCGGCGGGCGCTGCGTGCTGCTGCTCTTCGGCTTCGCCCGCCTCGTGATGATGCCCCGCTTCCCGGTTCTCGATCTCCGCCTGCAAGGTGGCATTGGGAATGCCCGCCGCGTGCTCGAACATCAGCTTCGAGCCGAGCACACCGGTCCAGATGATGGCCACGAGCCCCGCGACGCTCAACACCCGCAGGCCGGCCTCCTCGGCGCTGGTGAGCTTGGAACGGCGGAACAGCTTCCACCCGAGCACCACCGTGAAGATCCCCATGGTGGTGAGCGCCACCGTCTCGTGCGTCTCCATCAGCTCGTGAATGGCTTCGCCGTGCTCGATCACGTCTTCGGCCTGGAGGCCGGCGAGCACGGCTACCCAGCCGCCGATCACTCCGGCCCACAGGGTCCACACCGCCGCGGATTTGAGCGAATCGCGCTTCGTGACCCAGGCGCCGAGGTCGAAGAGCACCGTCACGAATAGCAGTGCGGCGGGCAGGTCGTTCACCGCCGCGTGAAAGCGGGGCCAGTCGTAGCCGAGCATGCGGATCCTTGGGGGGTGAGGGTTGGGTGTGGCGCGTGTCAGACGCCGAGGGCGAGCACCTTGGGCGGATCGGCGGAATAGTCGTAGAAGCCCTTGCCGCTCTTCCGGCCATTCATTCCTGCCAGAACCATGCGCTTGAGGAGCGGCGGCGGCGCGTAGCGCTGCTCGCGGTACTCGGTGAACATGATCTCGGCGATCTTGTAGGTCGTATCCAGTCCGACGAAGTCGAGCAGCGTCAGTGGACCCATGGGATAGCCGCAGCCCAGCTGCATCGCCTTGTCGATATCCGGTACGCTCCCCACGCCGCGCTCGACCGCACGGATGGCATCGAGCAGGTACGGGACGAGCAGCAAATTGACGATGAAGCCCGAGTTGTCCTTCGCCGCCACGGGCTCCTTGCCGAGCGATTTGGCGAACGCGAACGCGTGTTGAAATGTCTCCGCTGAGGTGGTCACGGTCCGGACGACCTCGACGAGCGGCATGAGCGGCACGGGATTGAAGAAGTGCAGCCCGACGAAGCGGTCGCCTCGTTTCGTGGCCGCCGCCATCGCCGCGATGGTGAGGCTCGACGTATTCGAGGCGAAGATGGCGGCTGGGCCGCACAGGCCGTCGAGCTCCTTCCAGAGGGCGTTCTTGAGCTCCAGGTCCTCGGTCACGGCCTCGACCACGATGTCGCACGTCTTCAGGTCGGCCGTGGTGGTCGTGAAGCGGAGGCGCTTGAGAGTCGCGTCGCGGTCCGCAGCCGCAAGCTTCCCTTTCTCCACGAACTTGGCGAGCGATTTCTCGATCCCGGCGCGTGCCTTGTCCCAGACCTGCTGGGACACGTCCCGCACGGTCGTGTCGTATCCCGCCGCGGCAGCCACCTGAGCGATCCCGCTTCCCATGAGTCCAGAGCCCAGCACCCCAACCCGTTTGATGTCGGTCATGGCGCTCCCACGCTCACCTGGGGTTGATCAATGTGCGGATCTCGTCTGCGATGCGGAGGAACGGGTTCGCCTGTTCGCCCGGTAGGGCGTGCCCGGGTTTGATCTCCCCGCGCTCGAGCCGGTCCAGCACCTGCTCCAGCCCGATCTGGACGTGCTCGTGCTGCGCACGGTGGCTACGAAGAGTCGCAGCGGCCGCCGGAGCGAGGATCAGGAGCGGCAGGAATGGGAACGGCGCGAGCAGCCCCATCAACCAAAGGGCGCCGCTCGCCGCGGTCCCTAAGCCGAGGAGCGTCGTCGCGCCGGCCAAGCGTTGCCTGCGGCCGTTGCGCACGTCCGCGACCAGCTGGACGTGGCAAAAGCCGCTCTCGAGCGGAGTCACCCGGCCAGCCACTTCCGTCGCTCGCGCCAGAGCGAACCGCCGACCTCCCGCTCCGAGCGCCCGCTGAATCGACGCGAACGCGCCGACCTTCGGCTCCCAGGTGGTGTGGTCGGCGTATCGGCGCTTCACCTGGAGCAGCTCCTCCTCCTGCATCCAGGTGCCGAGCGCGCGATCGATCACGGCGGGCTCTCCCGCGACCACGCGCTGAGCGGAGAGCCGTCCGGGGCCCACCAGCCATGCCAGCACGCCGCCGCGTGCCTCGGCCGGCGGACGCGTCTGCTCTTCGAGCAGTGCCTGCCGCAGGTAGCGCGACGGGATCCCGACGTCCTGGCCGAGCGCGAGCAATTCGGGTTCGGTGAGCCCCTCGCCGATGTCCTGCTCGCCGGCCTGCAGCTCCGCCGCGCGCTGGATGATGCGCTCGAGCGCTTCCCGGCGGATGAGCTCGCCCGCCATCGTTAGGCCTTGGCCTTTGTCTTCGCAGGCTCGGCCGGGACGGTGTCACCCGAGGTCCGCTCGGGGAGCGCGGGTGTCGTCGGCTTCCGGGCCACGGCTTCGAGGAATCCCTTGAACAGATCGATCGGGATCGGGAAGAAGGTCGTCGAGTTGTTCTCGGAGGAGATCTCCGTCACCGTCTGCAGGTAGCGCAGCTGGATGGCGGCGGGCTCCGAGCCGATGATGTGCGCGGCCTGGGCGAGCTTCTCCGACGCCTGCAGCTCGCCCTCCGCATTGATGACCTTGGCCCGGCGCTCCCGCTCCGCCTCGGCCTGTCGCGCAATCGCGCGCTTCATCTCGGGCGGCAGGTCCACGTCCTTCACTTCTACCGCTGAGACTTCGATCCCCCAGTCCTCGGCGCGCTTGTCGATGATGTTCTTCAGGATGTTGTTGATCTTCTCGCGGCTCATCAGCAGCTCGTCGAGCTCGGTCTCGCCCAGCACGGAGCGCAGCGTGGTCTGCGCCAGCTGGCTGGTCGCGTAGAGATAGTTCTCGACTCCGATCACCGCCTTCACCGGCTCTCTCACGCGCATGTACAGGACGGCGTTCACCTTGATCGAGATGTTGTCGCGCGTGATGACGTCCTGGGGCGGAATGTCCAGCGCCACGACCCGGAGGGACACGGTCTGCGTCTTGGCGAAAAGGGGCGGCACGTAGATCAGCCCGGGCCCCTTCGCGCCCCACGATCGGCCCAGGAAGAAGTACACTGCTCGCTCGTATTCCCGAAGCACCTTGAGACCGCCGAACAGATACAGCGCCAGGGTGCCGAGCACGACCGTCACTACGATATCCATCGCGACTCCTCTTCAGGCCGGGAAGGCTTCCACGATGACCGCCGCGCCCTGGCCGCCACCGATGCAGGCGGAGCCCAGCCCGAAGCGCTGCTTGCCGCGGCGCAAGGCGTGGAGCAGATGGATGGTGACGCGGGTCCCGGTCGCGGCGAGCGGGTGACCGATGGCAATCGCGCCGCCGTGTACGTTGGTTTTGCCGCGGTCGAGGCCGAGCTCCCGCTCGACCGCGAGATATTGCGGGGCGAACGCCTCGTTCACTTCCACCAGATCCATTTGCTCGAGCTTCATCCCGGCCTTCTGCAGCGCCTTGCGCGCCGCAGGGGCCGGGCCGATCCCCATGTACTTGGGCTCGACCCCCACCACCGCCCAGGACACGAGCCGGCCCAGCGGCTTGAGGCCGTGCGTCTTGGCGTAGTCCGCGCTCGCGATCACGGTGGCGGCGGCGCCGTCCACGATCCCGGAGGCGTTGCCGGCGGTGACGAGCCCATCCTTCTTGAAATACGGTTTGAGGGAGAGCAGCACCTCGAGCGTTGTGCTGGGTCGCATGTGCTCGTCGGCGCGATACTCGGTCGGCTCGCCTTTCTTCCCTTTCACTGTCACCGGCACCACCTCGTCCTGGAACACGCACGCGTCCCAGGCTTGTTTCGCGCGCTGTTGCGACGCGAGGGCAACCTCATCGACCTCCTTCCGAGTCAGCTTGTATTTCTCCGCGAGGCCTTCGGCGGTCTCGGCCATTGACAGGCCGCATTGCGGGTCTTTCAGCGCTTCCCAGAGAAGGTCCTCGAGCGGGGCCGAGGGACCGAGCCGCAGGCCCCAGCGCGCGCCGCGCACGACATGCGGGGCCTGGCTCATGGACTCCGTGCCGCCGGCGAGCACCACCTGGGCTTCACCCAGCAGAATGAGCTGCGCGCCCTGGGTGACCGCTTCGAACCCCGAGCCGCACAGCCGGTTCACGGTGACGGCCGGGACTTCGATCGGCAGGCCCGCTTTCAGACCGATGTGGCGGGCGCAGTAGATCGCGTCGGCGGAGGTCTGGAGGGCGTTGCCGAAGATGCTGTGGCCCACCTCGGCCGGCGGGACGCCCGAGCGCTCGAGCGCGTGCTTCGAGGCGACGGCGCCCAGCTCGATCGCCGAGAGGTCCTTCAGCGTGCCCCCGAAGGTGCCGAAGCCGGTCCGGACGCCCGAGAGGAACACGACATCTGTATTTGAACCCTGGGTCTTCATTGGGGGGAAGCTCCACGTGAGACGAGGGGAATATCGGGGGGATGGGGGGAGGGCGGTAGGGCGCGGCGACCTAACGTGTTCTAGGCTACCCCGGGCTAAGAGCCCGGGCTCGGCGTTGTGTGCGCCCTGTAAGGGCGCACCCTCCGGCCGAGCGCGCCCTCTCAGGGCGCGTACAAACCGACCTCCACGTCTTCCCGATTCTTCACATCGCGCTCGAGCTAGCGCGTCTTCTCCACACGAAGTACGCGGGCACCCCCGTCGCCACGATCCCGAGGCCGATCAAGGCCTGCACCGGCCGGGCGACGATCGTATTTCCGACGATCGCCGCCGCAGCGGCGATGAACAACGCCGGCGTAACGGGATAGCCCGGGACGCGGAACGGCCGGGGGGCGTCCGGGCGGCGCCGGCGTAGCACGAAGACAC
>Ga0209160_1002197_pt1 | contig 16321 bp, 10 predicted proteins | sample GraSoiAngelo_153_FD_186167 | JGI IMG/M metagenome (GOLD analysis project Ga0209160, IMG submission 186167) | Grasslands soil microbial communities from the Angelo Coastal Reserve, California, USA - 14_1009_12_40cm (SPAdes) (version 2) | ecosystem: Environmental > Terrestrial > Soil > Grasslands ... | reverse complement strand
CTCGCGCGCCATGCGCTGCCGGATCGGCTCCTTGCTCTCCTCGAAGCTCCGGTTCATCGCCACCGTCTTCACCTGCAACTTTACCAGCTCGACGCCGGCGGGCGTGTCGAAGGGCTGCGTCTTGTCCCCCGGATTCTTCAGCTCGAAGGCCGCGTTCGCCAGCTCGGCGTTGTAGGCCCTGGTCAGCTCGTCCTTGGAGAGGAAGCGCAGATCGCCGCCCAGCGGAGCGGAGGGCGCGTCCTTGCTCTCCTTGATCGCGGCGCCCTGGAACGCGTTCACCTCGCCCTTCTTCTCACGGGCGTCGATGTCCTTGAGCAGGACAGCCGCCTTCTTCTTCGCTTCCGCGCGCTCCCTGGCGTCTTTCGCGGGCAGGAGGATGTGAAACACGCGCGCCCGCTCCGGCTTTACGAAATCGTCCAGGTGCGCGTCGTAGAACTTCTTCAGCTCCTCCTCGGGGATGTCGGTGCCGGCGAGCTTCGAGTCGAGCTGGTGCTTGATGAGCTCCTGGATCATCGCCCGTTTCGTCTGCTCGCGCACCGCCGGGCTCTTGTCGTATCCCTGCCGGATGGCCTCCTGCGCGAGCAGCTCGTTGCGGACCATGTTCTCGAGGAATTCCTTCTTGCGCTCGACCGTGTTGTAGCGCGCCCGCAGGAAGGGGCTGGTCTCGTTGAGTCTCTGGCGGACCTCATCGACGGTGATCTTCTCGCCGCCGACCTCCGCGACGACCGGTCCGGACTTCTCCCCCTTGCGGCAAGCGGCAAGGGCGAGCACGGCGCAAAGAACGCTGGCAAGGCGGTTGTTCATGCGGCGGATCCTTCGTGAGGGGGCCGAGCGGAAATACCAGACGCAGCCGGGTACGGCAAAGCGCTAGTTCGCCTGTGCGCAACCGCGCAGCTCACGGACGAGCTGGCGAGCGCTCTCCAGGGCGGCCGCGTCGCCGTCCATCGTGGCCACCAGCTCCATTCCCGGGGTGAGGCGGTATCGGCCCTTTCCCTTCGCCACGAGTTGCGCCAGGCGGGCGGGGTCCAGGGCGGCGTCCGGTCCGAGCTGCACGACGAGCCGGCCCGGTCCGCTCTTGAGCCCGCGCATGCGCAGCGCGCGCAGCTCATTTTTGAGCGACATCACCTCGACGAGAGCGTCAACCTCCGGCGGCGGCTCTCCGCACTGATCGCGCAGCTCGCCCTTGGCGTCGTACAGCGCTTCCTCCGTGGCCGCCGACGCCAGGCGCTTGTAGAAGAAGAGCCGCTGCTGCACGTCCGGGACGTAGTCCTCCGGGATCAACGCCGGAATCGGCAGCTCGACGTCCGGCTCGAACTCCTCCCTCCGCTCCTCGCCCTTGAGCTGCGCGACTGCCTCCTCCATCAGCTGCGTGTACAGATCGAAGCCGACGGAAGCGATGTTGCCGCTCTGGTCCGGACCGAGCAGGTTTCCGGCGCCGCGGATCTCCAGGTCGTGCGAGGCGATCTGGAAACCGGCGCCCAGCTCCGTGAACTGCTGCAATACGGATAGCCGCTTCTGAGCGTCGCGCGTGATCTTGCGCCGCGCCGGGATGAGCAGGTAGGCGTAGGCCCGCTCCCGGCTCCGGCCGACGCGGCCGCGGATCTGGTAGAGCTGCGAGAGCCCGAAATGGTCGGCCCGGTCGACCAGGATGGTGTTGGCGGAGGGGATGTCCAACCCGCTCTCGATGATCGCGGTGCAGAGCAGCACGTCGTGTTTGCGGTCGATGAACTCCGTCATCACCCTCTCGAGCTTGCCCTCCGGCATCTGGCCGTGCGCGACCGCGATCTTCGCCTGCGGGACGAGCTTCGTCAGGTAGTCGAGCACGCCGCCGATGGTCTCGATCCGGTTGTGCAGGAAAAAGACCTGCCCGCCGCGGGCCAGCTCCCGCTCGATGGCCTCTTTGATCGTCGCGCCGTCGAACTTCGAAACGAAGGTGCGGATGGCGCGCCGATCCACCGGAGGAGTGCCGATGATCGAGAGATCGCGCACCCCCATCATCGACATGTGCAGCGTCCGTGGGATCGGCGTCGCGGTGAGCGTGAGCACGTCCACCAGCTTGCGCAGCTTCTTCAGTTGCTCCTTGTGCTTCACGCCGAAGCGCTGCTCCTCGTCGATCACCACCAGCCCGAGGTCCTTGAAGGAGACGTCAGCGGAGAGCAGCCGGTGGGTGCCGATGACCACGTCCACCCTTCCCTCGCGGGCGCGCTGCAGGATCTCGCGGACATGCTTCTCGTCGCGCAGCCGCGAGATCATCTCCACCGTCACGGGGTAATCCGCGAACCGCTTGCCGAAGGTGCGGAAGTGCTGCGCCGCGAGCACAGTGGTCGGCACCAGCACGGCCACCTGCTTCTTGTCCTCCACGGCCTTGAAGGCCGCCCGCAGCGCGACCTCGGTCTTGCCGTAGCCCACATCCCCGCAGACGAGCCGGTCCATCGGCTTCTGCTGCTGCATGTCGCCGAGCACCTCGCCGATGGCGCGCTCTTGATCGGGGGTCTCCTCGAACTCGAAGTCCGCCTCGAACTGCCGGTACATCGCGTCCGGCGGCGTATACGCGTATCCCTGGTGCGCGGCCCGCGCGGCGTAGATGTCCAGCAGCTCGGCGGCCATCTTGAGCAGCTCTTCCTTGACCCGGGCTTTGCGCTTCTGGAAGGTCTGGCTCTTGAGCGAGTCGAGCCGGACCTTCTCGGGGTCGCCGCCCGCGTACTTCTGGATCTGCCGCAGCCGCCCGACCGGCAGGTACAGCTTGTCCTTGCCGGCGAAGTGCAGAAGGATGAAATCAGCCGCGAACCCGCGCACGTTCAGCCGGGTGAGCCCGTCGTATCGCGCGATGCCGTGATCGACGTGCACCACCAGGTTGCCTTCTTTCAGGTCGCGGAAGTCGGCCCCTTCGTCCCCGAAGGTGCGCGGCCGGCGCGGCGTCCTGCGCGTCTGGGCGCGGGGCCCGAAGACGTCCTCGTCGGAGAAGAGGGCCAGCCGGGAGTGCAGATCGACGAACCCCGCGCTGATCTCGCCGACCACCAGATGGGCATGGACGTGCGGCGAGAACGCCGCCTCGCGCAGCGGCACGATCTGCGCCATCAGATTGCGGTCCAGCAGCAGGCGCCGCGTCCGCTCCGCCTGCGCCGACGAGTGGCACGCGACCATCACCGTGACCCCACGCTCGCGCAGCGACTCCAGCCGCCGCACCAGCGGCGACAGTGCCCCGTCCTCGCCGTGGTGGCTCTGGATCTCGGCGCGCAGGTCGCTCGTCGGCTGCAACTCGAAATCGATCTCCGCGGTTCCGGCCGCGGCCTCCGCCCCGATGGTCAAGCCGGACAACTCGAGCACCGGCGCCGCCTCCACCGCCGGCCGCAGGTCGCGTTCGTGCAGGAAATGCTGGTCGGGCGCCAGCGCCAGCTCGCCCTTCTTGCGCGCCTCGGCAAAGGCATCTTCCAGCGCTTGCCACAGCTCGCCCCACTGCCGTTCCAGCTCCAGCGGGTCGTCGAGGACCCAGATGGCGTCCTTGGGCAAATACTCCGTGAGGGGCGAAAGGCCGCCGGGATAGAACCCGGGCAGGATCGCGGTGAGCCCGGCCGCAAAGAGCGCGTCCTCCTGCGACGCGGTGGAGAGGTCGTCGATCAGCTCGCGCAGCTGGCGCGAGGGCGTCTCCACGGCGTCCGCGGCCGCCCGCACGGTGGCGATCGCCGCGCGCCGGCCCTCCTCGTCCAGGACGATCTCGCGTGCGGGGCAGAGCGAGAGCTCCTTCAACTCGCCCGAGGTGCGCTGCGACTGTGGATCGAACGACCGGATCTTCTCCACGAGGTCGCCGAAGAACTCCAGCCGGGCCGGTTGGGGATCGAGCGGCGACCAGACGTCGAAGACGCCGCCGCGAATCGCGTACGTGCCGGGATCCTCGACCAGGGGGACCTTCGCGTATCCGGCCGCGGTGAGCATGCGCGCGAGCTGGTCGCGGTCCTGCTCCATCTCGAGGGAGATCTGCAGGCTGCGGCGGTCGAGAGCGGCGCGGGGGAGGACGCGGCGCCCGATCGACTTGATCGAGCAGACCACGATGGGCCGCTCGCCGAGATGGAGGCGGAAGAGCGCCGCCATCCTCTGCTGCGCGACGAGACGGTCCGGAGTCAGCCCCTCGTAGGGGAGGATTTCGTCCGCCGGGATGCGCACCACCGCCCGCTCGCCGGCAAAGAAGCGCAGGTCGCGCTCCAGCGCCTCGGCTGCCTCCTCGTCGGGCTCTACGCAGACGAGCGGCCGCTTCGAGTCCTGGACGAGTTGGGAGAGCGCGTACCCCCGGGCAGCGCCGAAGAGCCCGCGCGCCTGCACCTTGCGGACGTCGCCGCGGATGGCGGCGAGCAACTCGGCGAGAGCGGTCGGGCTGCCCTTCGGCCGGGCCGCGAAAGGCGAAGTTGTGGATGCAGTCGGTTCCAAAGCACACGACCGCCTCCGCGATTCTTTTGCGCGGGGCGGGCGGACTTTGTAACGGCGGTAACGTTTCAGATCAAACGCCGAGCAGGCCGGGTTTCTTACGTGAGGTGGTCGAACCCGGTCCGGCGAGGGAGGGGGCGGGGCTGACCCAGCTCGGTGAGCTGGACGTCACGGCCCCGGACCATCCGGCCGACCTCGGCGAGACGCACCTTCTTGCGCAGCTTCTCCAGATTCCGGCGCGGGATGCTGAGGAGGAGGGCGTAATCTTCGCCGCCGGTGAGGGCCAGGTCCAACCCGTCGCGCAGACGGCGGGCGGCAGATCCCAGCGGGAGCGAGGTGCATTCGACGATGGCGCCGACCGCGCTCTCGTTGCACAGGTGCCCCAGGTCCTGGAGGAAGCCGTCGCTGACGTCGATGGCGGCGGTGGCGTAACGGGCGGCGAGAAGGCCCTCGCGGACGAGCGGCCTCGGACGCCGCTGCGCGCGGGAGGCCGCCGGCGCGGGATCGGGCCTGAGGCCGGCGGCGGCGTCACCGAGCGAGCCGACCACGACCAGGGCGTCGCCGGGCCGGGCGCCGTCGCGGGACAACGGACGCCGGGCCTCGCCGAGGGCGGTGATGGTCACCGACCATTCCGAGGCGCGGGTCACGTTGCCGCCCACCAGGGCGCAGCCGGACTGTCGCGCGAGCGGAGCCATGCCGCGCGAGATCCGGCGGGCGATCTGCGTCGTGCGGCTGGTCCTCGGCACCGCCAACGCACAGAGGAACCAGCGCGGCCTCGCGCCGGCGGCGGCGAGATCCGAAAGGTTCACGGCGAGCGCCTTCCAACCCACGTCCTCGGGGGAAAAGCGCCGCAGGTCGAAGTGCACGCCCTCGACGACGGCATCGGTCGTTGCGACGAGCTGCATTCCCGGGGCGACGGACAGCGCCGCGCAGTCGCTTCCCGGGCCGATCGCCACCGCCCGGCCGCGCGGGAACGGCTTGAGGAACTCCTCGATGAGCTCGAATTCCGTGCTCAATTCCGCGGCATCTAGAGCCCGCTGCCCGGCGGCTCGATCGGCACGATCATCGTGAAGGTGGAGCCCTTGCCGAGCTCGCTCCTGACGAAGACTTCGCCGCCGTGCGCGTCGACGTAGCTGCGGACGATCGAGAGCCCGAGCCCGGCGCCTCCGTACTCACGGGAGGCGGACGAGTCGGCCTGGAAGAACGTCTCGAAAACCTTGCTCTGCAGCTCGGGAGCGATCCCGATCCCATTGTCCGTGACCGAGATCTGGAAGTACCCGGAGCTGCCGAAGGGCCCCGATTGCGTTGGCGGCCGTTCGGCGGGGCCTGCCTGGATCAGGATCTGGCCGCCCGCGGGCGTGAACTTCACCGAGTTGGAGAGCAGGTTGACCACGCACTGCCGTATCTTGTCGCTGTCGACCGTCACGTTCTTGATCGTGCGCGACACCTCGGACTTCAGCTGGAGGTTCTTCTTCAGGCTCTGCGGCAGCACGCTCTCCATCGCGCTCTGCACGATGTCATCCAGGCCGGTCGCCTTGCGCACGAGCTGCACGCCACGCGCCTCGATGCGCGAGAGATCGAGGATGGAAGAGATCAGCCGCAAGAGCGACTCGCCCTTTTCTAGAATCGTCTTCAGATAGTCCTTCTGCTCGTCGTTCAGGTCGCCGGCGAGGCCGGCGAGCAGCATCTCGCTGTACCCGATCACGGAGGTGAGCGGCGTGCGCAGCTCGTGCGAGACGGTGGCGAGGAAGTTCGACTTGAGCCGTGAGAGCTCTTGCAGGCGCTCGAGGGCGTCGGAGAGCTTCTTGTTCTTCTCCTGCACCTCCCGGTAGCTCTCGGTCACGCTCTCGATGTGCAGCTGGCTGGAGATCATCGCCTTGTGCGAGGTGAAGACGAGCACGTCGACCAGCCTGGCGAAGTGCTCGAGGATGCGGCGGACGGTGTTCTCCGGCGCCCGGCGGATCCGGTCGATCAGCTCCTTCGCCTTCTTCAGATCGAATTCGCCCTGGAGCGCCGTCAGCTCGGCGCCCAGCTCGCCAACTTCGTCGGGCATGAAGGGCCCGAAGATGATGCGGCCGAGCAGATCCCCCTCGTACAGGATGGGCATCATCAAGTAGCGCAAGCCGCTGAAGCAGTTGCGCACGGCCATCGCAGGCTGTGCGTTCGGCGCTTCCAGCGGCCGGACCTTGATGTGCGTGACGGTCTCCGTGCACAGCCGTCGGCCGTTCGGCCCGGTGAACATGTAAGCGCAGAAGTCGCCGGAGGCGACCTTCATGTCCACCAGCTTGGTGCCGTTTGCGTCGAATACCTTCAGGCCGACCTTGTAGAGGTCGACGAACGTCCGGCAGACGTTGGTGAAGCTCGTCAAATCGAGCAACTCGCCGAGCACGAGTTGCTTGTGGAGGATGCTCTCGGCCACCTCTCAGGCTCCGTCCGTTCCCGTCTTGCCGCCGCCCGAGGGCGGATCGACCAGACACCGCCTCAGCTCGTCGACGAAGGCCTGGCGATCGAGCCCGACCTTCTGCGAGAGCTGGTACACCTTGTCCACGTGATCGAACGTCATCTCCACCAGCCCGAGGAAGGTCTCGACCACGCCCTCGCCCCGCACCGCCACCGCCTCGTAGACGGGCTGCTTGTTCTCCTTGCGCATCTTCTCGATCGCTTCATCGGTCGAGGCGTCGCCGAGGTCCTTCTTGTTCCACTGGACCACGTTCGGCATCGACTCGATGGTCAGCCCGTTGGCCTTGAGGTTCTCCACCATGTTCAGCCAGTACTTGTAGTTTTCCTGCCGCTTCGATGGCTGGCTGTCGGCGATGAAGGCGATCGCGTCGGCGCCCTGCAGCACGATCCGCCGCGTCGAGTTGTGCATCACCTGGCCCGGCACGGTGAACAACTTGAGCTTCACCTTGAGGTTTCCGGCGGTGAACACGAGGGGAAGCGTGTCGAAGAAGAGGGTGCGGTCGTCGGCCGTGTCCAGCGTCATCAGATGCCCGCGCAGCTGCGGCTGGATGCGCTGGTAGAGAGCGCGCAGGTTGGTCGTCTTCCCGGACAGCCCGGGGCCGTAGTAGACGATCTTGAGCGTCAGCTCGCGTTGGCCCGTGTTGAACTGCACGGTACGATCACCCGATCCGACACGTCTGCCCGATGGGCCTTCGCGCGGTCCCGCTGCCTTCGCCCGGCGCCTCGCCGGCGGAGAAGATCAGTCGCGACTAGTTTCTCCTGAACACCCGACCACGCCAAGAGTTCTTTCCGGCCGTTCCCGATGCGGGGAGGTGAGCATGGCTACGCTCCTGTCGCACCTTTACAGGCAGCACGGCCGGACCAGAGCTCCGCCACCTCGTCGGCAGTGCGCAGCATCCGGCAGGGCGGGAGCGAGTCGATGAAGACCCGCCCGTACCCCTTGCGGGTCATGCGCGCATCGAGCACCGCCACGATCCCGCGATCGGTGGCGCTGCGGATGAGGCGCCCGAAGCCCTGCTTCAGCGCCAGCGCGGCCTGCGGCAGCTGGTAGCGGTAGAACGGGTCTTGCCCTTCGGCGCGGAGCCGATCGATCCGCGCGGCGACGATCGGCTCTGCCGGCGAGGCGAAGGGAAGCTTGTCGATCACGACCAGGCTGAGCGCTTCGCCCGGAACATCGACGCCTTCCCAGAAGCTCTGCGAGGCGAAGAGCACGCTCGGCTTCTCCCGGAAGCGCTTGAGCAGCTGCCCCTTCGGTGCATCGCCCTGCAGCAGGACCTGCCAGGGCAGCTCGTCCACAAGCAATCCGTGCACCGCGCGCATGTTGCGCAGCGAGGTGAAGAGCACGAACGCCCGGCCGGAGGTGATCGGGAGCAGCGCGCGCAGCTCGCCAGCAACCGCCTCGACGAAAGCGGGATCCTGCGGGTCGGGCATCTCCCGCGGCAGATACAGGGCCGCATTCGACTGGTAATCGAACGACGAGGCGAGGACATGGGTCTCGAGCGGAAAGAGCGGGCCGGAGTCATCGGAGAGCCCGATGCGCTGCGCGAAGTACTCGAGCTGCCCGCCCACGGCGAGCGTCGCGCTGGTGAAGACGACGGGACCGATGCGGTCGTAGAGCTTGTCCTGCAACAGGCCTTTGACGTCGATCGGCGAAGCGTGCAGGAACAGATGCCCCCCTCGCGATTCGGCCCAATGGATCAGGTCGGGACGACGCTTCGTCTCTGAGAACAGCTCCAGGTCCGCGTTCAGCCCGAGGCAGCGGCGCTCGAGAAGGGCCAGCTGCTCGTCGCCCGTCCCGGAGAGCGCGGCGCCGAGCGCGCGGATCGCTTCGGCGAGCTTCTGGCGCTCGGCTTCCGCGGGACGCAGGGCTCCGGGAAGGAGCGCCCATCGCCCTTCGCCCTGTACGGCAGGGCCCCCACCCCCCTTGCGGGAGGATCGCCCCGGATCGGTCTGACGCTCCGGCGCGGCCTCCGCCGCCACCTCGAAGAAGTCGCGCCCCTCCCGCAGCAGCCGTGTCGCCAACCCCAGCGCCTCGACCCGGTCGGGATGGTCCTGCAAGCTCTTCAGCGCGTCCCGCGCCAGCTCCCCGACCCGGAAGCTCGAAAGCTGCGCGCCGAAGTGCTCCGTCGCCACCTCCTCGACGGCGTGCGCCTCGTCGAACACCACCGCGTCGTATTTCGGCAGCACGGCGGCGCCCGTGTCTCCGGCGGACGAGGTGCGCAGCGCGAGATCCGCGAAGAAGAGGTGGTGGTTGACGACGATCACGTCTGCTTCCGCGGCCTTCTGCCGCATGCGAAAAACGAAACAGCGATCGTAGTGCGCGCACTTGGCTCCGATGCATTGATCCGCCGTCGCCGACAGGTCGCGCCAGGAGGCGAGGTTCTCCGGGAGCTCGCTCAGCTCCGCGCGGTCGCCCGTCTGCGTGGTCTCCGCCCACGCGGCGATGGCGTCGAAGACGGCCGCTTCCTCGCGCACCGAGAAGGTCGGATTGCGCAGGAACTGCTCGAACCGCAGCAGGCAGAGATAGTTCTGCCTCCCCTTGAGGAAGGCGACCTTCGCATCGACGCCGAGCGCCCGCAAAAGCGGCACGTCCTTCTCCGCGAGCTGCTCCTGGAGCGTCTTGGTCGCCGTTGAGACGACTGTCTTGAGTCCGCTGCGCGCCGCGGGAAGCAGGTACGCCAGGGTCTTCCCGGTGCCGGTCCCGGCCTCGACCACCAGCGCCCGCCCGCGGGCGAGCGCGTGCTCGACCTGCGCCGCCATCGCCAGCTGCGGCGGGCGCGCCTCGTACGCGGGAAGCACGCGCGAGAGCGCTCCGCCCGGACCGAGCATCTCGCGCAGTGAATCGGGCACGGTCCCGTTCTACCGCGCGAGCAGGGCGAGAGGCACCGGCGAAAACGAGAGCAGGAAAAGCAGCAGGCTCACCGCCACCTGCACCCTGCGCGCGAGATCGATCCGGTGCTCCGGCTCGGAAAGGCGGGGGTGCATGCCGAGGCCGAGCCCCATCAAGAGCCCCCAGAGGATCCAGCCGGGAAAGGCCGTGAAAATGCCCAGGCCGAGAAGCACGGCCGCGAGCGGAGGACCGAGCAGACGGTGCAGCCGCGGCGCGGCGCCGAACAGGACGTGTCCACCGTCGAGCTGGCCGAGCGGCAAGAGGTTGAGCGCGGTGAGCAGGAAGCCAAACCAGCCAGCGACCGCGATCGGATGCAGCGCGAGCGTCTTGCCCTCCGGCAGCGGACCGACCACGAGGTCCTGGAGGATGGACATGCCCAGCGGATACCCGAGGTCGAACGCTTCGCGCAGCGGCGGCCAGGTGCCCTGCTGGAACCACTGCAGCAGCGCCTCGAAGAGCGTCCAGTGCGGCGTCTGGGGCTCGACCGGCACTACCGTCGACCACCGCAGCCCGAGGATCAGCACAGGCATCGTGGCGACGAAGCCGACGATAGGCCCTGCCGCGCCGATGTCGATGAGCGCGCGCCGCGTCCGCGGCAGCGAGCGCAGCCGGATCACCGCGCCGAGCGTGCCGATCACCGAGAGCAATGGCGCCGGGATGAAGAACGGCCAGGTGGCGTCGACACCGTGGCGGCGCGCGAGGAAGAAGTGCCCCATCTCGTGGGCCAGCATGATGAAGAGAAGAGCGAGCGCGAACCCGAGCCCGTGGCGCAGCATTTCGTCCCGCGTGGGATCGGGCAGCTGCGTGTCCTTGAGCGCGCTTCCAGCGAGGAATGCGGAGGCGAACGTGAGCAGGAAGAGGAGGATGTTGAGCAGGGGCGGCCGCAGCGCGCCCAGCGTTCCTGGTCCGGGGGCCGGGGGCGGAAGCAGCGTCTCTTCAGCGGCCGGGACTGGTTCCACCGGACAGCCAATCCCACGCTTCGCGGAGCAGATCCAGCCCGAATCGCCGCTTTCCCTGCAAGCGGCGGGAAAGTGCACGATGCTCGCGCGCCTGTGACTTTCGCCCGAGAAGCGAGAGGGCGTTGGCGAGGTTCTCGTGCAGATGGCTGGTGTTCACCCCGCAAGCCAGCGCTGCCCGCCAGCGCTGCACGGCGCTCTCGAGCTGGCCGCATTCCGCCAGCGCGACGCCGAGACCCTGCAGCGCGTCGGTATCGTCCTTTCTCTCCGCGAGCGCCTTCTCGAACCAGGCGATCGCCTCGCCATGCCGGCCCTGTCGCGCGAGAGCAGTTCCCATCCGTTCGAACGCGGGCGCCCACTCCGGCTGCAGGGCCAAGGCGGTGGAGACGCGCCGCTCAGCCGACTTCGCGTCGCCCTGCGCAAGATCGATCTCCGCGAGCGCGAGATGGGCCTTGAAGGCGGACGGATCGATCGCCAGCAGCTTCTCGCAAGCCTCGCGGCCGGCCGGCAGCGGCCCCTGTCCGCCGAGGGCGAAGTCGAGCGCGAGGGCGAGCAGCCGCTCCTGCGCGTCGGTGAACCGGGGATCGCGCCTCGTCGCCTCCAGATACGGATCGAAGCTGCGGCGCGGGTCGGGCACGCGCACGCCCATCTCGTGGGCGGCGCTCATGTCGCGGCCGCGCAGATAGGCGACGTACGCCTCCACGTCGCGGGTCGGCCAGGAGAAGTCCGGCGGCTCCTCGCCAACCGCCCGCGCGATCTCCCGGGCGGCCTCGTCGAGGGCGGAGAACAGCTCGCCGCGCGGCCGCAGCACCACATGGTCCAAGGCGAGCTGCTTCAGTGGCGAATCCACCAGCAGGATCCGGATACGGACGCGATCCGTCAGCTCGGCCGAGCCGTGCAGGACGTACTCGGTCCCATCCGGCAGGCCGATGTGGCAGGCCTCCTCCAGGGTCCAAGGCTGCGAGGCGACGACCCAGCCGTGTCCATGGACGCCGTTCTCGCCGTCCAGGGGGCCGTCGGCAGTGAGCTGGGCCAGGCTGGCGTTCAGGCGCGGCGGCTCGCTGAGGCGCTCCGCGAGGGTCCGCGCCAGCGACCGGGCGTAGACGCCCTGCGCCGCATCCAGCATCCGCCCGCTGCCGTCGAGCGGCACCGTGAACGGAAAGACCATCATCTGCTTGGCCACGCCAGACCCCTGCCCTGGGCCAAAGTCTAGTGCCGGTCCCCCGGGGCGGCTCGTGCGCAAGCGCACACTTAGCGAGTCCTGGCACCCTTGGTAGCGTCGGCCATCGGTGCGGCGGGTGGCACCGGAGGTGGTCCTTCCGGGTCGAATTCGACGATGCTGCCGCGGTTGATCCAGAGCCAGAAGAAGGGCTTTTGCGCCTCGCGATCCTTGGCGAACACGGTGTCCCCCGCGGCGCCCTCGAAGGGCTTCCTGAGATTGACCAACGCCTCGCGCAGCTCTTCGCGCGACTGCGGCCGGCGATCCTCGAGGACCCGCTTGAGCAGGCCGGCCGCGTCGTAGGCGTGCGCTTCCAGGAACCCGGGCGGGCGCCGGTAGGTGGTGCTGAACTCGTCGACGAACTTCTTCGTGGCAGGGCGCTCGGAGTTGGCGAAGAACACGTCGACGAAGATGCTGCACTGCACGTAGCGGGCAACGCCGGAGCGCTCATCCACCAGATCGGGCGAATCCCAGAGGCTCGTTCCGAGGAGCTGGACCGTGTGCAGCTGTTCGTTCTTCGTCGTCCGCTTCACCACCTCCAGCTCGCGGGTGTCGCAGCCGGTCGTGATCACGTCCTCCGCCGCGATGGCGGGCGCGATCAGGCGCACCGTGCGCGCGGAGTCGGGGATGAAGACGGCGTCGAAATCGACGATCGGCGCCTGCTGGTTGCGCAGCTGGCTCAGCGCCTTGCGGCGTCGATAGGGGTCGCTGATCTCCTTGGCGATCTTCTCGGACTGCTCCGAGAACTGCTGCCGCTCGTCAAGGTCCTCCGGCGATCGCCCGACCATGCGCTGCACGAACGGCTTGAAGGTCGTCGTCCGCAGCGGATAGTGCTCGAACGCGCGCACCTCGCTGCCGCCGGCGTCGACCGCGTCCCAGAAGTAGCGCGACATCTCGTCGCCGTAGGCGGAGTCCGGCTGCAGGATGCCGAAGCTCTTCGCGTTCAGCTTTTTTTGCGCGTACTCGGCCACCGCTTTGGCCTGCGCGTTGGAGGTGGGCATGTCGCGGAAGATGTACTCGCCGAGCGCAGTGAGGCCGTCGGCGCGCGAGAGAGAGATCATCGGCACGCCCAGTTGCTGCGCGCGCGTCGCGGCGGCGAGCCCTTCGGCGATGCCGAGCGGCCCGAGTATGGCGATGGCTCCCTTCTGCGCGAGCTGCTCGACGGCGTCTGCGGCGACGTCCGGCTCGCCCTTGGTATCCACCACCTCCACCTGCACCTTGCCGCGTCCCTGCAGATCGAGAGTCAGGGCGATTCCATTCAGCGCCTGGTCGGCGAATCCCTTCAGGTCTCCGGTGAGGGGCAGCACGATGCCGACGAGATTCGACCGCAGCGCGGCGCCTTGCGCCGCCTGCTGCACCGCGCGCGCGCCTTCGGCATACGGGCCCTGGCCGGTCGCGGAGAGGACGTCGTGGGCGAGGTCCTGTGCGTGCGAGCGGTCGCCGGTGTGGAGCTGGATGCGCGCGAGCTTGAGCGCCGCGGCCGGCCAGGCCGGGGACTTGCGGTCCAGATCGGAGACGAGCTTGGCGATGTCCGGCGCCGGCGCGGCTTCCACCGCCCGCTCGTACTGCTTCAGGCGCGATTCCCGCTCCGCGCCGCTCGTCGTCTCGAGCGCCCGCGCTCCCCAGCGCATCGCTTCCGCCCACTGTCCGTTGCGCGCATACGACTCCGCAAGCGCCGCGGCTGCCAGGTCCTTGTCCTGCTCGCTCATCTGCGAGGCATCCACCGGGGGAAGCGGGGGAGCGGGTTGTCCGAGCCTCGCCTGGATCGCCGCCAGCTCGACGACCGCGGAGTTCTTGAAGGGCGAGGTCGGCCGGCGTTCCAGGAAGTCCTGCAGCGCGACCTGCGCTTCCTGCAGCTTGTTCGCTTTCGCGAGCGCCTGACCGTGGCGGAAGAGGGCCTCGTCGAGCAGATCGCTGTCCCGGTAGCGCTGGATGAAGCTGGCGAACTGTTGCGCCGCGAGGTCGTACTTGCCGGCGTCGAACGACGCCTTGGCGGCGCCGAGCTCGATGCGGGCTCCCTCCTCGTAAGGAACCTGGCGCCCGTTGACCATCACGGTGCGCGCGGGCGCGCAGGCGAGCAGCAGCAGCAGGACCGCGGTCGACCGCTTCATGGCGATGTGCCTTGTACCGCGTTCCGGTCTCATGCGCCGCAACCAGCCTGGCTGTGCCTACAACTCCTGCACGTACGCGCCTTTCGGCGGCGCGAAGTGGAACAGCGAATCGGACAGCCCCTGGTCGATCTTCGCCTCGCTGAAGATGATCTGGTTCACGTCTCCCTGCGGGTTGGTGACGACGCTCGCGAGCACCTGTCCGTCCTTTGCCACCACGAAGAGGAGCTTCTGGACGCCCGCCACGGGCTTGAGCGGCGTCAGCTCCAGCCCGTCGCCTGGAGGCAGTCCCGGCGGCACCGGCACCGATTTCGGCGAGAACTCCTTCAGCAGGTTTCCCTTGCCCCACAGGAACGTGAAGGCGCTGCTCAATTGTTCGCCGCCGAAGTCGCGCTTGACCTGCGCTTCCTGGTCGTCGGGCCGCCAGATCCACAGCGTCCGACCCTCGATGTAGAGCGTGCGCCGGTCCGGACTGGCATAGTCCCAGCGCACCAGTCCGGGCTTCTTCACCTGAACGAGGCCCTCGGAGTCCTCGGTGCGCCCGATCGCCACGTACGTGTAATGCTGCCGGAAGCTGGCGGAGAAATCCCTGGTGTGCGCGTAGAAGGCCTGCACGCGCTGGGCGAGGGCGCGGCCGGGGTCCCTGGCGGGCACGGCGAGAAGGAGGGCGAGAAGAAGGGCGGCCATGGTGGTTGGACTCGCGTCAGGGACGTGGCTTCATCCGCCGGGCGAGCTTCGCCGCCAGCAGCGTGAACCGGTCGCGGAGTTGAACGCGCGCTTCCTCTGAAAGATCTCCGGGCCGTCCCAGCAGGCGGCGGCGCGCGCCTGCAAGATGTGCCAGCGCGATGCCGGCGGCGACCGAGACGTTGAAGCTCTGGGTGAATCCGGCCATCGGAATGCGGAAGGTGCCCGTGCAGGCGGCGAGGGTCTCCGGCGATGGACCTTCGTGCTCGTTGCCGAACAGCAGGGCCACGGGACGGTCGGCGGGCAATTCGCTGTAGAGCCGCGCCGCTCGATCGAGATGTCCTGCCCATACCTCGAAGCCGCTCTCGCGGAGCCTCCTCGCGGCCTGTGCGCCGCTCGCATGCGGCTCCACCTCGAGCCACTTGTGCGCATCCTGCGTCACGCGGCGGTGCGCAATACCGTCGGCGGCCTCGTGCGCGACCACGTGCACTCGCGCGAGGCCCAGTCCTTCTGCCGTGCGCAGGATGGCGGCGGTGTTGTGCGGATCGAGCAGGCGGTCAAGAACGACGGTGACGCTCTGGAGACGCGCCTCGACCACGGACTCGATGCGCGCCTTGCGCTCCGCGGTGAGCAGCGGCCAGTAGAAAGCGGCGGACGCGGGCGCGACTCCGGCGTCGCCCTCGTCCTCGCGCAGGACTTCCTCCGTCAGACCACGAGGACCGGGCAGATCCGCCGGATCGACCGGCGTGACCGGTCCCACCCACGGCCGTGGCGGGCGGCGGCGGCTCAAGTGTGGCCCATCGGATGCGCATCGCGCTCGAGGGGCGCCGGCACCGGCGCCGAGTCCAGCGCCCGCATGGTCGCGTCGAGCAGCTCCTCCAGGCCCTCGCCGGTCGCTCCCGAGACGAGATGGACGTCGATCTTGCGCCGCTTCAGCTTCTTGCGCAGCGCCTGGGCCCGCTCGCGGGCCTCGGGAATGTCGATCTTGTTCGCGGCGGCGATCTGCGGCTTGCGGCCCAGGGCAGGGTCGAACAGCTCCAACTCGCGGTTGATCGCCTCGAAGTCGGCGGCCAGGTCGCGGTCCTGCGAAGCATCGATCAGATGGATGATCGCCCGGCACCGCGCCATGTGTTTGAGAAACCGGTGGCCGAGCCCCGCGCCGCGATGGGCCCCCTCGATCAACCCTGGCAGATCGGAGAGCACGAAGCTGCGGCCATCCCGGTATTGCACGACGCCGAGGTGCGGCTGCAGCGTCGTGAACGGATAGTCGGCGATCTTCGGCCTCGCCCGCGAGAGCCGCGAGACCAGCGTGCTCTTGCCGGCGTTGGGGAAGCCCACCAGCCCGACGTCCGCGAGCAGCCGCAGCTCCAGGCGGACCCGCTTCTCCTCTCCCTCGGTGCCGGGCTGCGCGAAACGCGGCGCCTGCAGCGTGGAGGTGGCGAAGTTCATGTTTCCCAGGCCGCCCCTTCCGCCTTTCGCGAGCACCCAGCGGCGCCCGTTCTCGCGCAGATCGGCGAGCACTTCCGCGCTGGCGGCGTCCCGCACCAGCGTTCCCGGCGGCACCTTCAGCACCAACTCCGGGGCG
>Ga0209160_1002194_pt1 | contig 16338 bp, 17 predicted proteins | sample GraSoiAngelo_153_FD_186167 | JGI IMG/M metagenome (GOLD analysis project Ga0209160, IMG submission 186167) | Grasslands soil microbial communities from the Angelo Coastal Reserve, California, USA - 14_1009_12_40cm (SPAdes) (version 2) | ecosystem: Environmental > Terrestrial > Soil > Grasslands ... | reverse complement strand
AAAAGTCTTTGCCGCCGACGTTCCTCCGTTGAAAAGGGATGCACACGCGCCACGCGGAGTACCACCCATTTACGTTGCGGCTACCGGACCCGTTCTGCAGAAGATGTCAGGTGCGGTTGGAGACGGGCTTTTGACGGCCAGCATTACAACCCCTGAGTTTGTGCGCTACTCACGTAAGAACATGGAAGAGGGCGCGCGCAAAGCAGGCAAGGACGCCTCGAAGCTGGTGCTGGGATCTGTAATTGTGGGGAGCATCGGACGCGACTCTATTAAAGGGAAGGAAGGTGCTCGTGAGCAGGCCGCGATGTACCTGGCTAACAAAGTGCAAAATATTAGAGGCTCCGCCGACGTGCTACTCGAGTGCGCAGGCCTAACCTTCGACGAGCTAAGGCCGGTAGCTGACGCCATGGAAAAAGGCGGGCGCAAAGCCGCAGCCAAGGCGGTTACTGACGAGATTTTACGTAAGGTCTTCCCCATCGCAGGGACGCCGGAGGAGTGCATCCAACGCATTGAAGAATACCGTGAGGCTGGATGCACTCACATCATGCTGGAAATCTGGGGCGATGACCGCACAGGGCAGGCCAGACTTTTCGGCGAGGCAGTGCTGCCGCACTTCAGGAAATAGCCACAGAGCACAGACAGGAGAGCGAATCAGGGAACTATCATTTGTCGAATCTGGGAACTAGCCAAGGTGTCCGGTTGATCCTCTCACGATTTTACTAAACTCCTCATCGCTTAGTAACCCACGCTTGGCAATGGCCCGCTTTTTCACAGCGGCTAAAACCGCAGTACGCTGCTCTGGCGTAATTGAGAGGCCGAGTTCTTTGCACTTGAGATCGATATTGTCCAGTCCGCTTTTTTTCCCGAGAACGATGCTCCGCTGGGCGTGCACGAGTTCCGAGGAGTAAGGCTCGATCGCCTCAGGGATATGAAACTGGCTGGCTACGGCGCCGCTTTCGCGCATGAAAAGGTTTTCGCCGACTAGCGGTTTCCATGCTTCGAGCGTGTAATTCGCCGCTTTCCGGACCACTTCCGAAACTTCTCGCACTTTGCCCAGCTTCAAATCGACTGGGACGTTATAAAGGCACTGCAGTGCGAGCGCAATCTCACAGATATCGGCATTGCCCGCACGTTCACCCATACCATTGATTGTGCCTTGGATCCATGAAGCGCCGCCGCGCACGGCAGCAACTGCGCAGGCAGTAGCCATACCGAAATCGTTGTGACCGTGAAAGTGAACAGGCACCTCCTTGCCAACCCAGGCGCACACTTCGCGCACCAGAAACTCTACTGCTTCCGGTCCACAGGCGCCGATGGTGTCAACCACCACGATTTCTTTGGCGCCGGCGTCCATCGCGGCAAGATAGACACGTTTCAGGAAGTCGAGGTCGGTGCGGGTGCCGTCCACGGCAAAGAAGGCTACAGTGATGCTGTTCTGTTTTGCGAAAGAGACCGCATCGCCGACCCGGCGCAGGACTTCGTCCCGTGAAATGCCATAGGCGCTGAGTTTGATGTCACTGGTAGGCGCTTCAATAATGGAAGCGCGCAAGCCGAGTCTGACGAGTTCCTCAACGTCGGCGCGTACGGCGCGCGAGAAGCCCCACAGCTCGGCTTTCAAATTCGCTTTTAACATCAACTGGATGGCTTCGGCGTCTTCCGCCGAGACTCGGGGGAATCCGGCTTCAATTCGGCTCACGCCCAGCTCGTCCAACTGGCGAGCGATGTCCACCTTCTGCTGGGGGGAGAAAACAACACCCACCGTTTGCTCACCGTCGCGAAGCGTGGTGTCGTAGAAACGGACGGTTTTGGATCGAAATGCGGAACGAATTTCCGGCCGTGAGTTAAGGTCGCTGACCCAGATTTGGGAGTTCGTGATCATGGTTGAAACTTGTTGGAGGATCTGGGCATGCAAACTCGTTGCCGGCGGAATGCCAACCTAAACCAGTGCCCCGCGTGGGCTACGACTGCAGCCGGTCCCTCGAACCTAGCGCACTTCCTGCTTTGCTAATACCGATGGCTTGCGGCCGTAGGCTTCTTCCCACGAAATAACGCGATTGCGCAAGATGCCGATGTTTTCGATTTCACATTCCATGACATCGCCGACCTTCAAGTACCAGGCTTTGGGATCGCCGGAAAAAGCGGCGACACCGGAAACCGTTCCCGTCGAAACCACATCGCCTGCGCTATAGCCCATGGGCGAATAGTGCGAGAGAATTTCGGGAATCTTGACTGACATCTTGCTGGAATGCGAATGCTGGCGCGGCTCTCCATTGACGCGTAGGTCCATAGCGAGATTGTGCGGATCAGAAATTTCATCGGCGGTGACGATCCATGGTCCCAAAGGGCAGAAGGTATCAATGCCTTTGCAGAAGCTGAAGACGCCGGATTTCATCTCGCGGCGCTGGATATCACGCGCAGTAATATCATTGAAAATGACGTAACCCCCAACGTAGTCGCGGGCTTCTTCTGGGGTGAAGTTTTTACCGGTCTTCTTCAGTACCACCGCGAGTTCGAGCTCGTAATCCAATTCCTGCGTGAGGTGTTCGGGATAAACTACGGCCTCGTCGTGACCGATGATGGCGTCGACGTTCTGGAAGAACACGATCCATGGCATCACGGGGTGGGAAAACCCGGCATGAGTGGCTTCCTCGTGGTGCTCGCGGAAGTTTCCCGCGGTGTGGAAAAACTTCTTTGGAATGATTGGCGCCTTGAGTCTTATTTCGTCTTCAGCATAAAAGATCATTTCACCCTGGGGCCCAGCCGCACCGTTTTGCAGATGCAAGGCAAATTCAAAAGCCTTGTGAGCGGCTTCCAGACTTGTGTCGCCGCCCTCGAAGAGCGCTCGCATGTTCGCTGGTACGAAAGCGTCGGCAAGACGGACATGAGCATTTTCGCCCTCGACGTCACGCAAATACAGAGCGCAGGCCGAATTCAAGTCGACAATGCGACGGTCAGTTGTTAGGGCTCCGATGCATGCCTGCCGGACCGGATTTTCGAAAGTGACAAGTCGCATAGGAATACGGCAGAATGGCCCGCCGCGAATACTAAAGAGTGTATTGGCAGGCGTCAGAGTTGTCTAGAAAGCGTTCGTGGTTTCTCCCACTCCGAGTCCATCGGGCATTGGCGGAGTTCCATGCTCGAATTGCTTTGACTTGATCGGCAATCTTCTCGATCTCTCGGCGCCGGACCACCGGCATTGACATCCGTGGCTAGACTAGCGTTCCGGCTTCTTCCAGATGCCGCGATCGTGCATAAGCCGGATCTGGCGCTTGATTATTTTTTGGCGGTATTCAGCATGTTTCATGGGCTCTCGCTTCAGATATAGGTTCTTGGGATAGATCGGCTTTTCGTAAAGCAGCTGATAAAGTTCGGTACGCAGATCTTTCAGCCAGTTGTCCCACTGCGCCCGCGCCCGGTGGTCGCGAAGAGCCTCAATGTCGATCACTCCCGCCACATAGGTTGAGCCTCCGCCGTACTCGTGGCGTCCTACGATCTGGCCTTTGTAGTTGATGATGAAGGAGCGTCCGCCGAAGGTGTCGATTGGGGTGACTTCCTCGGGGAATAGGTAATAAGTCCCGAGATTAGGGGCGACAATATACATATTGTTGTCGAGTGCACGTGCCCGGCTCTGGATCTCGAAGATTTCATTTCCGGTTGCGGGGTGCGGGTACGAGGCGCGATATACAACCTCGGCTCCGTTCAGGGCCAGCGCCCGCGCATTCTCGGGATACGATCCTTCGTTTGCCATCATGATGCCCATGCGGCCGATTTCGGTGTCCACGACGGGCCAGAAAGCCTCCAGGTTGCGGCCGTATTTCTCGATCCACCAGTCGTAGACGTCGTGCGGGCACACTGAATGTTCCACCGGAAACAGCGGTGAAACCTTGTAGTGCTTGAGAATTACCTTTCCCTTCGGGTTGATAATAAAGCCGACGTTGAAGAAGCGGTCTTTCAGGTCGGGGTGTCGCGCCTTGGCCTGGGCGATGATGAAAGCGTTGTACTCGCGCGCGATTTTCCCCAGTTCTTCGGTTTCTTCCCCGGGTATGTCGATGGCGCACTCCCGCGCGAACTTCACATGATCGAGATCGAGTACCTCGTCGTTGAAGGCCTCCTGCGGAGCCGCTTCGGGGATTGCGATGAGACGCACCGGAATACCCAGGGCGGAAAGCCAACTGGCTGCCTTGACCAGATGATGCAGATGATCGAGGTTGATCTTGATGTCCTTACGGCGCCGAATTCCACGAACAGAAGGAATGAGCCCAACGGCGGTGTACGGTTTGACCACGGCTGTGTCCTCGCTGCATGGCGCCGGATGGGCGAGCAGTGCCCGGCTGCAAAGATTTTTTGGCAAGGAGGACTCACCGTCCCCTTGCCTGGATGCTTTTAGAACGTAATCCGGAACGAAAGCTGGAACTGGCGTGCCGGGGCGACGAACTTCGGCGTCCCGAAACTGCCGGTGACGTCAGTGACGTGGTGGGCCACTCCTTCGGTGTCTCCGCCAGGAGTGCGAGAGTGAAACGGTGTCGAACGTCGTTGTCCCCGACTGCACGGTCCAGGTTCGGCAGCAGGTAGTTTTCGGGAGTATTAGGCAAGTTGACTGTAGTGGCGATGTCGATGGATTTGGAGAATGTGTAGTTTGCCAAAAAGTTGAAGTGGTGGGTAAGGAAAGCAGTACTAGACTTTCCCCCAACCAGCCCTTCCCCGGCAAGCCAAAGACCAAACCCCGCCCCAGATTCAGTGAAACTGCACCACTACCCCCAATGCTGTTGGCTACTTCATCGGGCTCAGGCTCATTAAGCGCAGCGTTTCAGCATATCTGACAGTTCCCGTTTGATCTGCAGCAGGCGTTCCTGCCGTGAGGCGCGAGCTGAGTTGTCCAGAGCGGTATGTTTGTCCCGAACGCGATGACGGCCATTGAAGTCCTGTAAATCTTGCATCTCTTGCTTTAGGCTGGTGAGGCGTTCCGAGACATAGTTAGCATCCATCATGCGACGATCATACGCCCTATTACGCTGGGGCGCGTGCGCCGACATGGATGCTCACATCTATTTTGAATAAAGATTGTCAATTCTCTGCATGATCCGGTCGGTAATCGGGCTTCCGTTCGGCATTCTGAACAGATCGTCCGCTCTTTGCATGTGCATGGCAGTGAGGATTGCCGCCATTAACCCGATTAGACGTTTACGACTCTCTTCCATCGGGAAAAATCCTAGGCTTTCGCCTTTCATTCGTCCATCACTGGAATACGGTATGAACTGTATCGAACAACTCACCTCTATTGTGGCACCCTTACGCATTGGCACCCCCCATGCCGCCAGAAAAGCCAGCCGACGAACAGGCCCCGCACGCAACGCAACCCGCCGACGAGCGGCCGCACGGGGTTAGGGTCATCAATCCTGGCGACCAAGTCCGCTGGCTAGCTCTCGCCGATACCGCCCTCCGTCACGCACCCACGGAACAAGATGTAGCCGAGATGGAAGCTCTAGCCCGCGAGGAACAAGCCTTCATCAAGCGCCGGATTCGTCGCACTGCTGAAAAAGTCAAAAGGCAGAGTAAGTCCAAACAGTAAGTGTGAGGGACAGTTCAGAGGTACGCGATGGCGTTCCAAAAACGTCGCAGTTCGCAACTCCCTAAATCATTGTCCGATTAGAATCAGGAAACGACGATCTTAGCGTTCCGAATTCACATGTTTGTTTCGCGGCCCGAAACTCCCTGTGAGACGAGATCTCCTAGAAGGGCTAAAGGCAGGGTCTGATGTAATGGCGACTTTACGACAGTAACCATGGGCCGTGGAAGCTCTCTATTTTCTCGCGCCGAACGTGAAGCAGCGTTTTCTCGCTACCCTACCGGGAGCGGTCCTTGCGGTGGGATGCTGGATCGGATTGTCTTATCTGCTCGGAATCTATTTTCGGCATTTCGCGAATTTCAATAAAACCTATGGCACGCTTGGCGCAGCAATTGCACTGATGGTCTGGTTGTATTGGACAGGCTTTGCCATGTTGGTGGGAGCGGAGCTTAATGCCGAACTGGCCAAGATTAGCCGTCACGGCAGAGTGCAAGAAAAGCACGAGCCTCCCGCCATTACAAGAATTGGTCTTGCAGCCTAAAATCTTCGTACTAAACAGTCGTCGTTCCTACGCAGCGCGTCTTTGTTGTCCCCTGGTTCTTGAATCATCGAGAGGGGCAACTAGAAAATGCTCATCGAGCAAGTAGTCGACGATCTGCAATAAATTCGCGGGCGACTCGCTCTTAGATATAAACGCCTCCACCGATCTTAGCGTGCTCTCTGGCAGTTCATCGTCGGCCGACAGGAGTGCGATCGGAATATCGGATTGGCTAGCTTTCATGTGCTGGGCGACGACATCCCCATTCATGCCGGGCATGTGATAGTCGATCAGCACCAAATCCACCGGATGGGAGGCGAATAGTTGTAAGGCTTCCGCTCCGCCTGTGGCGACCAAGACCTGGTACTCACGCTCCTCCAACAGCATCTTGCGACCCTCCAGCCCATTCCAATCGTCATCAACGCAGAGGATTAGAGATCTTTTTGTCATGGCACTCCTCCATTTTGTTCGCCAGAGAAGTACAAGAAGAACCTGCCTTTTGCACCGTCCCCGAAGCAGCGCGTTCATACAAAGAGAGGCACGATTCGTGCCAAACTCCGAGCGACAGTCGCACAAGGAGTTAGCTCCAGCAGCACCTTAGGAGCTGAGCAGTACCTGGGTGGATACGCGCATTCCCGAGCGTAAGAACAGCGTGAAGTAGGTAAAACAGGCGAGCGTCTAGGATCATCTCGGGGCTCGGTAAGTGTGAATCACGGCGAACATGCAAAATAGCAAGTTATGAGATTGAGTGCCGTGACGCCGCTGTTGAACGTGCTCTGAATATCTTCTTTCGTACTGCGGCCCGCAATTTTGACTTCCAGGCATCAAATACTGAAGTCGCGAATCCAGGCGGAACCCTAGAAACGGAAAACGGCTTGCCCGCCGACTGGATGGGCTCCTCGGCGGGCATTTTTCTGACTCGGGAACGTACCCCGCCTAGCACGTACAGCTTTTCCTGTATTGCCTGCTCAGGATGATTGGAGCAGAGTAGCCGCACATTGCAAAAGTCATCTTCAACAAAGAAACGACGGAAGAAATCCGTTCGGCGCGTTCCGCCAACTGCGCCTGCCGCCAGAGACGAAGGGCCGCGACTGATTCCTTTGGACGAGAAGCGAGAGGACCCTGGTCTTGGCAAGACTGGCGAATACTACTCAAAACTAGCCGAGAAGTTACTTCGCAACCGAAAGTAGGCTGGTCGCCACGAATCGAGCGCGGTAACTTCGACAGGCCGCGCCGTTAGGCTTGAAACCGGATGCCCCAAGCTTTCTCCTTGCGATCCTGACCGCAAGAAATTGATCAAGTACAATCGCACGGTGTTCAATCAGGAGCAGGGAGACGCTCTGAGCGCGCAGGACTACTGGAACATCAGCCATGCAGTGACTCGTTTGTTTGCCGAAGCGCCTGATGAGCGTCCTCCCACTGACAGAACACTACGTCTGCCGACAACTCGATTGGGGTGGGATGTTGGAGGATTTTGGATCGTCAACGAGTTGCGTATGGTCCTGGAATGCGCAGCTTTCTACAGTCCGACACCAGATTCGTTCAAGAACTTTGAAACCGTGTCGCGTGCCCGACACTTCACTTTTGGTGAAGGGCTTCCAGGATCTACATGGAAAGCACGTAGCGTAGTTTGCTTCCCGGATGTGAGCAAAGAAGAAAACTTTCCCCGATTGTCGCTGATAAGAGTTCACAAACTCTGGATCAGCATATCGGGGTTCGAATCCCTGGGGGGCAGCCAAATCTTTTCAGCGATTTCCACTCTTTCCCGAGGGCACTCGTTCTTTGGTGATTTCGCCCGGATCTCTTCTCCTACTTGAAGAGCAGATGGCCACAGCTCGATTCAGATCATCGTGGACATCTTCGGGCAACCGAACCCGCGATCCGGATTACTGATGATATCCCGGAAGCCTCTGCTGTAAAGTAATTGCGCCCGCGAGCGCCACATGGTGATCGCGGTCGCGCAAGGCGATTGTGGCTCCCAATTCCAAACAACTTTACGACGCGATCGTGGTCGGCGGCGGTCACAACGGACTCACCGCGGCCGCTTATTTGGCGCGGGCCGGAATGTCAACCCTAGTCCTCGAACGGCGACACATGGTGGGCGGCTGTTGCGTGACGGAGGAAATCGCTCCCGGCTGCCGCGCGTCCACTACCTCTTACATCGCCAGCATGCTAAGACCGGAGGTGATCAGCGATCTCGATCTGCGGGAGCATGGGCTTCGTATGGTTCCGTGCGATCCAGCTCTTCAGGTCCCGTTCCCGGATGGAGAAGTTGTGCCGTGGTGGACAAACCGCGATCGTGCTGTCGCGGAATTTCGCAGGTTTTCCGTCAAAGATGCCAAGGCTTTTGTACGCATAGATGACCAACTGAAGAAATTGGCTCGCTACTTGCAGCCGTTCTTTCTCGAGCCACCGCCGGAGATCGATACTCACAGTCTGCACGGTTGGTCGGATTTGTTCCGGGCTGGCAGACGATTCCGGTCGATCTCCAACGCTGAAATCGCGCAGCTTATCTCGTTCTTAACCGGGAGTCTGGGCGAATTTCTCGATCGCAATTACGAATCCGACAAAATTAAGACACTGTTTCTGGCCAACAACGTCTACGGAAAGCACGGGGGACCTTATCAACACGGTACCGCGATCGGCCTGCTGTTTCATTTGTTGAGTGGAGGGGAACACGAACTGCAAGGATTTTTCGGGCATGTAATGGGCGGAATGGGCGCTATCACTCAAGCGCTTTCCTCTGCCGGACAAAAACTTGGCGTGGAGATTCGCACTTCTGCCTCAGTGGCGCAGATTAATGTTCGCAACGGCCGGGTTTGCAGAGTAGTCCTTGAAGATGGGACAGAGCTTCGTTCCAAGGTCGTGCTTTCCAATGCCGATCCCAAGCGGACGTTTTTGAAGCTGGTCCCGGCAGGCGAACTTCCTGAAGATTTTATTCAGGCAGTGGAAGGTATAAAGATGGACGGTCCGTGCGCCAAGGTAAATATGGTGCTGGCGGAAGAACCGCGCTTCACCGGAACTTCGCCCAACGCCAGTCCTTTGGAGCGTACCTTATACACGCTGGTTCCCTCGCTGGAGTTTGCGGAACGCTGCTATGCCGTTTCTAGATCCGGCGAAATCCCGGAGGAACTCTGGGTGGATTGCGTGGTCTCTTCCAATGCTGACGCTTCCCTCGCGCCGGCGGGCAAACATATTTTGACTTGTTTCGTACAATACGTGCCCTATCGCCTGCGGCAGGGAACATGGGATGAAAATCGTGAACTGCTGGGCGATCGTGTGGTGAAGAAAATCGCAGAGTACGCTCCCAATGTGCCGAACGCTGTCGTGGCGCGACAAGTGCTAACCCCTCTCGACCTGGAACGCACGTACGGTCTAACGGAGGGAAATATTTTCCACGGTGACCTGACACTCGAGCAGTTATTTTTCATGCGCCCCGTGCCGGGGTGGTCGCAGTACCGCACTCCAATCGCCGGATTGTATCTGTGCGGGGCGGGAGCGCATCCTGGCGGTGGAGTCACCGGCGCCCCGGGCCATAATGCCGCGCATCAGGTTTTGCGGGATGTAAAGAAACGGTACTTCAACGGGAATACCGCATGACGATAGTCGACAACATGTAGGCAAATGACGACAAGGAGCAGGCATGACGAAGAAAGGAATTCTGGAGCGACTGAAGGAAGGCCCCGTCCTTGGTGACGGCGGCTATCTATTGGAACTGGAAAAGCGCGGATGGGTGCGTGCGGGTCCGTTCACGCCAGAAGTGGCGCTCGTGTATCCCCAAGCTCTTCGCGAATTGCATGTCGAATTTCGCGAAGCAGGAGCCGACGTGCTGCAGGCGCTCACCTTTTATGCCAGCCGCGACAAACTGGCAACTGTAGGTCTGGAAAACCGATTGGAGGACTTGAATCGTGCCTCTGTCCGCATAGCCCGTGAAGTCGCTGGCGACCGGTGTCTGGTGGCGGGCAATTTGAGTCTGACGTGGATGTACGAACCAAATAGTCCGTCAGCAGCAGATCGCGTCCGTAGGACCTTTGATGAGCAACTCGCGGTGCAAGCGGATGAGGGGATTGACTTCATCATTGGGGAGACTTTTTCCTGGCTGGGGGAAGCACTTCTTGCCGTTGAACGAGCCCGGACGACGGGGCTGCCCACCATGGTGACCATCTGCTTCGAGAACAAAGACCAAACAGCCGAAGGAAAAACCGCCGTCGAAGCAGCGCAAGCGCTCTTCGATGCCGGGGCTGACATCGTGGGCATGAATTGTTTGCGGCCGCCAGAACACATGTTGCCCGCCATGGAACAGATGCGCCGCGCGGTGTCGGGCTATCTCGGCTGCCAGCCTGTCGCTTATAGAACACCGAAAGAAAAACCGGACTTCACTAGCTTGCCCGAGTTTCCTTACGCCCTCGATCCATTGCAGCTCACGCGCAAGGAAATGGCCGACTATGCGCTGCGTGCGCGCGACATCGGAATCAACTACATCGGCGCTTGCTGCGGTTCCGTTGCCATGCACATACGCGAGATGGGTCGCGCACTGGGCAAGGTGTCCGAAGATTTAGGTCCGTGGAAGAAGGGTGGCGCGAAGCCAATGTCGGCGTATGAATACTACGATCATGATCACAGTGCCAGCGCCGGAAAGAAGTAGCCGGCACAGGTCAGAAAAAGTCAATGGACGACAACAGAGCGGGCGCGATCCGAGTCAAAATCTCAGCAGCGCCGGGCCGGGCATTTCGGTTGCCGAGACATCCGATCCTCAACGGCCGCCTCGTGTTCTCGGCTTTCGCGACCTGGTGATGTTCTACGTGGTTACCGGCATCAGCCTGCGCTGGATCGCCACCGCGGCGGCAGCCGGACCAAGTTCGGTTGTGATTTGGATAGGCGCCTGGCTCGTCTTCTACATACCGCTCGCGCTCTCAGTCATTGAACTTTCCTCGCGCTATCCCAATGAAGGCGGTTTGTATGTCTGGAGCAAACGCGCTTTTGGGGATTTTGCCGGATTCATGTCTGCTTGGACTTACTGGACCTGCAACCTGCCTTACTTCCCAGCGGTTCTGTACTTTGCCGCCAGCAACGCGTTGTTCATGCGTCCGCATGCGTGGATGCACCTCTCCTCCGATAGTACCTACTACATCGTGTTTTCCTTCGTCACACTGGCGGTGGTGGCAATTCTGAACATCATCGGCCTGGACGTGGGCAAGTGGCTCCACAACCTCGGGGCACTCGCTATGTGGGTGCCGGTAGCAATCCTCATTATCATGGGTCTGGTAGCCTGGCACCGCTTCGGCCCGGCCACCTCCTTCGCTCCTTCTGCCCTGGTTCCCAGCTTCAAACTCAAGGACGTCCTCTTCTGGTCGGTGCTGATTTTTGCATTCGCCGGCTGCGAAGCTGCTTCGTTTATGGGTGACGAGATTAAGAATCCGCGGCGATCCATTCCCCTTGCGCTCTTTTTTGCCGGCCTGACCGTGGTGCTGTGTTACGTCCTCGGAACAGTTTCGGTTCTGATCGCCCTGCCTCAGTCAGAAGTTAGCAACCTTCAGGGCCTCATGCAGGCCATATCAAAGACTGCCCACCGCATTGGCTTTGATGGCATCATCCCCTGGGCAGCCCTCCTGATCGCGCTCAGCAACCTCGGCGCCGCCGGAGCCTTTCTTGCGGCCGTAGCTCGCCTGCCCTTTGTGGCAGGCCTCGATCATTTTCTTCCCGCGATTTTCGGGGCGGTCCATCCCCGCTGGCGAACGCCCTGGTTTGCCCTGTTGATGCAAGCAGTGTTTGGCATGGTCTTCGCTCTTCTGGGACAGGTGGGCACCAGCGTAAAGGGCGCTTATGACGTGCTGGTCAGCATGGGCGTAATCACGTACTTCATTCCGTTCCTCTATCTTTTCGCTGCCATGTTCAAACTACAACGTGAGCCGGCCGGTCAAGATGTGATTCGAGTGCCTGGCGGCAGACCTGTTGCCCTGATGGTGGCCGCCTTAGGCTTCTGTACCACCTTGCTGACGATCGCTCTGTCCCTGATTCCCGCGGCGGATGAGCCCAACAAAGTGCTGGCCGTGGTGAAGGTTGTCGGCTTAACCGGACTGGTGCTGATCACAGGCGTGGTGCTGTACTGGCTGGGAAAGAGAAGAGCGAGCCGAGAAACGGCGGCAACTATGTGAGCCCCAAAGCCCTACCGAGCCGCGGAGCGGCGTCAGATCACACCCCACGGCACAAGCCGTGGGTCAGCGTGACCCCACAGCCGCACAGAGCCGCGACGTCAGATTACAAGCCCACGGCGCGGGCCGTGGGTCAGCGCCGTGACCGCACAAGCCCCGAAGGAGGCGCAAGAAACCTCCACGGCCAGCGTCGTGAAAGAATAAGGTAATGTAGTTGTCTCCCCTTCAACTTCCTTACTGAATCATATTCAAGACGGCGGGTCCTGGCGCTGGTCCAGGGCGCGTGCCGTAGAATGTTGCCCAAAGTTCGAGAAAACCCATGCCGATTTCCAAAGACGCCATGCGCGTCGACGCTGACATCACGCGGGCCTGGACACTCCCCGCCACGCGTTACACCGACGCGGGCGTCTTTGCGGCTGAAAGGGAAAAAATATTTTCGCGCACATGGCAGGTAGTCGGTCACAGCGACAAAGTCATAAATCCGGGAGACTATTTCACCACTGAACTCATTGGCGAGCCTCTGCTGTTGGTGCGCGGGACGGACAGAAAACTACGTGGCTTCTACAACGTGTGCCGTCATCGTGCTGGCCCTCCCGCCGTAGGATGCGGCTCCTGCAAACTTTTTCGCTGCGGCTATCACGGTTGGACCTATGGACTGGACGGCTCGCTGATCCACGCCACTGAGATCGAGGGGGTGGAGGGATTTCGTTCCGAAGATTTTGCCCTCGCCCCGGTTCGGACGGAAGAATGGTTCAATCTGGTCTTCGTCAATCTCGATCCAGACGCCCCGCCTTTGCGCGAAAGTCTAGACGAGTTGCCGCAACAAACCGCAAAATTTCCCTTCGAAAAAATGAAGTTGTTTGAACGCCGAACCTACGACATGAAGTGCAACTGGAAAACATATGTTGATAACTACCTCGAGGGCTATCACCTGCCCAGCGTGCATCCTGCGCTCAACCGCGAACTGGATTTCAATGCTTACACGGTCGAGCCCTATGGCAGGCATGTGCGGCAGTTCAGTCCGATCCGCGGGGCCCAGCCTGGCGATGCGACATCGCGTCGCTACCCGGAGGCACGGGAAGACCTGACCACCGAATACTTTTGGATTTTTCCCAACTGGATGCTGAACTGCTACCCGGACAATGTGTCGCTGAACATCGTGTTGCCGTTGGAACCCGAGCGCTCGCTGGCAATCTTCGAGTGGTATTTACAAGAAAAAGATCACGGCGCTCCGGCGGCGAAGGCTTCAGTGGAGTTCAGCGACCAGATCCAGATAGAGGATGTCAGCATCTGCGAAGCAGTGCAGAAGAATCTGAGGTCGCGGAGCTACGCCCGCGGGCGGTTCAGTGTGACGCAGGAAAAGGGAGTGCACGCTTTTCACAGGATGTATTCGGAAGTCATGGGAGAAAGCACTGAGTGAAACGCCATGTTTCACTAACAAAGCCATGATGGTTTTTGTAGGCACTACTTCGTTCCACTTCTTAAGATGATGCTGAATGTCGTGCTTCCCACCTTTGTTGACAGCAAGATGGGGCACCTCGAGTGATCTTAGATATACTTCGCCAATCGGCACTTACCCGATCGGAGGACCAACCGTGTTGAAAGATGCAGCACTTGTTCCGTACATCCCAGTCAGCGACGTGGCACGAGCCCGCAGGTTCTACGAACAGAAGGTCGGATTAAAACCCAAGGAAGAATACGCCGGCGGTGTGATTTACGAATGTGGCAAGGGTTCATGGGTCTTCATGTACCCGTCAGCGGGAGCGGGCACGTCGAAAGCCAGCACGGCATTTTGGTCGGTTGAGGACGTGGCGGCGGAAGTCCGCGAACTGAAGGCGAGAGGCGTGGTCTTCGAGGAATACGACATGCACGGGATCAAGACCGTGAACAGCATCGCCACTGCAGGCGGTGCAAAGACGGCGTGGTTCAAAGACAGCGAGGGAAATATTTTGGCCATCAGTCAAAGGCTTTGAGCGTAACCCGGCTTCTCGACCAATCGAGAGCACGCAACGGGTCTGTAAGGGCATTTCAGTGTCTGTCGCAGGCGCTCGAAGGGCGCGACTTTAATCTCTAGGGTTTTGCTTACATCGCAAGGAACCTAACCTATGAACAAAATAAACTTCTGGGCCGTCATCGTGGCGGCGGTTGTAGCGTTTGTGCTGGGAGCGCTTTGGTACGGTCCTTTTTTGTTCGGCAAGGCATATCTCGAAGTGCGCGCCGTGAACCCGGCCGCCATTGCCGATATGAGGCCGCCGGCTTGGGAGCTCGTCGGTGAATTTGCCAAGAATCTTGTCGTCGCCTTCGTGATCGCTTACTTTGTCGTGCGTCTTGGCGTCGGCGACTGGAAGAGTGCGCTGCAGCTTGGACTCTGGATCTGGGTTGGGTTTCAAGCCATGCTTCTGATGGGCGCCGTCCTTCATGAACACATGCCCTGGACGCTCTACGCCATCCACGCCGGGGACGCACTGGTGAAGACACTGCTCATGACCGTGATACTCGGCGTCTGGCGCAAGTAAAAATTGTCGTTGGGGTTTTCGCAATACCACCCGAAACTCGAAGGACATGAAAAAGAAAAGCGGACAACAGCCATGATAAAGCAACGCGAACGACCAAACATGGACGACAGGCTCCGATTCTTCGAGCATGAGGGGCACCGGATTTTGCTGGTCGATCTATCCCATTGCACGGCTCGTGAAGTTGAAGAAATTACCCGCAGAGTTCCCGATTACGTCACCACTCAACCACTCGGCTCGACCCTGATACTTACGGATTTTGGAGGAGCCTCGTTTGACAGTGATACCCTCATCGCCATGAAAGAAACCGCCGTATTCGATAAGCCATATGTAAAGAAATCGGCCCTTTTTTTCAAGACATCTCCAAACAATCGCCGACGGGGAAATCGCGAACCTTACCATAGAGGCTGGCGATGCGAAGAAGTCTGCTGAGGGTGCAGCCGATGCGGCATCACGCGCCAAGGCATTTGCGGATGAAGCGAGTACTGTGGCTGGCGTTGCGATAGGTAAGTCTAAGGCAGCAGAAGATGCTTCCGAACACGCTCTAGCTCTTGTGCGGAGAACAGAGAGATACGCCGCTTGGCGGACAATCTCCGACAAACAGGCTGGCATCATCGTCAAGGATCTTGCGTCGTTACAAGGCCATACCTTGAATATGTTCGTCTTTACCGACGAACCTGAAACCGCTGGATACGCCGAACGGCTTGGCACAGTCCTAGCCAAAGTCATGCAAGTCACGTTTTCGCCGTATCCAGGGAAATTGCTTCCTCCGCCCGGACTGAGGTTTGTCGTTGGTAAAGATCGCGAGAAGGACTTCGCGCTTGTCGTAGAAGCGCTGGACATGGCTGGCGTTGAGAAGGCGGCCGCATTGAAGAAAGCAGCGGTACACCAAGCGCCAGATGATGATATAGAAATTGACGTTGGAGGAAGACACTGATCGAAACAAGCCCAAGGCGTGAGGATTGTCAGCGTTACGGCCTGTGCAAGCGAAACGGCACTACTACCCGCCCCGTATCTGAGTTGGAAACTTAACGATTTTGGCGTATAAAAGTTAGTTGCGGCGGCACGCGTCGTCTTCTTCCTTCCCGTGCGGCAACAACTCTAATTCAGGAGCTCGAGCGTCCAATGTCCAGCCTGTCTACCACCCATGCCTCCAAGGGAGGGCTGGAGGGAGTAGTAGCAACCACTTCCAGCATCTGCTACATCGATGGAGACCAGGGAGTTTTGGCCTATCGTGGTATCGATATCCACGAACTTGCGGACAATTCCAATTTCGAGGAAACTTGCTACCTCTTGTGGTTTGGCCGGCTGCCCAAACGCAATGAACTGAAAGAGCTTCGCGATCGTTTGGCAGAAGAGCGCAAGCTGGACGCCTCCATCCTCAGTCTGATGCGCATGGCTCCCAAGCACGTCCTGCCCATGGACGTGCTGCGCACCGCAGTTTCAGCTCTGTCTTTCTACGATCCCGACGGAAAAAACAATGATCGCCAAGCCAATGTGAACAAGGCCATCCGCTTAACTTCGCAGATTGCCATGATCGTAGCCGCCTATGACCGCATTCGAAAAGGA
>Ga0209160_1002189_pt1 | contig 16354 bp, 17 predicted proteins | sample GraSoiAngelo_153_FD_186167 | JGI IMG/M metagenome (GOLD analysis project Ga0209160, IMG submission 186167) | Grasslands soil microbial communities from the Angelo Coastal Reserve, California, USA - 14_1009_12_40cm (SPAdes) (version 2) | ecosystem: Environmental > Terrestrial > Soil > Grasslands ... | reverse complement strand
CCGTCACGACCGCCTCGCGCTCCTCGGGGGGCACGCGCGCCTCCCCGAGCCGGTGCACCAAGCGCTCGACCAGGCCACGCTCGGAGAGCGCGACCGCCGCCTGGTCGATCGCCTGCACGACCTTCGGATCGTTTGCCGTCGGCAGCAGGCGGTCGAGCGCCGCGATCGCATCCGCCACGATGGCGACGTCGTGCAACCCCAACAGCTGGGGGGCGAGCGCGGCGAGCTTCTCGACCGCGGCGGCCTGCTCCTCGGGCGTTGCGGCGTTCCCGAGCGCGGTCACGGCCCGCTTCACTTCCACATCGACCGGCAACACGTCGGGCCGGAAGGCGGCACTGGCGCGTTTTCCGGCCATCAGGGTGTGGGCCGCCGCGGCGGTCGACTGCTCCGTCGTGACGGCGGTCGGGGGACTCGATTCGGCCGACGGCTCCGCGATCGCCGGCGCACCCGACGCCGGCGTCGGCGTGCGCAGTCGCTCGAGCCGGGCGGAGGTGCGGCGTCCCAGGGTCAGAGTGATACGACCCAGCGTCCCATCGTCGGGCGGGACGGCGCCGGTGGCCACCTGGAACAGCGCCAGCACGTGGTCGGGCGCCATGCCCGGATTCAGGGTCACCGCCCGCACGCCACGCGCGTACAACAGGCCGGCGAGCTCGGCAATCTGTGCGTTGCGGGGCAGCAGGTGCTGGCCGTGCCAGTGCAAGCCGGTGACGCCCACCTTCCACTCCACGGTACCCAGCGCGGCGAGGCCCGGTAACGCCTCGCCGATTTGCTTCAAGGCCTCGACCACCGCCGGGTGCGTCGGTGGATAGAGCCGCATCAGGCGGAACGTCGTCCCGATGGCGCCGAGGGCGCGCTCGACTCCTGCGGTTTCCGCCGCCATGGCCTAGCGCTCGACTCCTTCACGCAGGTTCATGCAGTCGCTCGATGGCCTCGACTTCGTTCTGGGCAAGCCGCCGGTACTTGCCCTCGGCCAGTCTCCCGAGCCGCACCGGCCCGTAGGAAACGCGGTGCAGCCACTCGACCTTGAGTCCCAGCGCCTCGGCGAGCCGCCGGACGATGCGCTGGCGGCCTTCTGCAAGCGTGATCTCGACCTCGACGCTGCGCTCTACAGGGCGCACCCGAAAGTCCACGACCCGCACCGGGCGACCGTCGATGGCCGGGGGTCGCGCCAGGGCGGCGCGCACTTCGTCCACGCCGCGGCCATGGACTCGCAGCCAATACGTGCGAGGCACGGCGAAGCGCGGGTGCATCAGTCGATGCGCCGCGGCACCGTCCGTCGTGAACAACAGCAGCCCCGACGTCATGACGTCCAGCCTTCCAACGTACGTGAGCCCCGGTACGTTGGGGAGGAGACCATAGACGGTCTGTCGCCCTTCCGGATCTCCGCGGCTCACTACATAGCCGACCGGCTTGTTGAGCGCTAGCCAAGTAACGGGCCCCGCGGCCCGCACCGCGCGGCCGTCCACCGTTACGCGCTGGCGCAGCGGATCCACGCTCATGCCGATCGTGGCCACGGCGCCGTCCACGCGCACGCGACCCGCGCGGATCAGGTCCTCGGCCTTGCGGCGGGACGTCACGCCCGCACGCGCCAGGGCGCGTTGCAGGCGCATCAGCATCATTCGGGTTCGGCGGGTGCGGGCGGCCGGAGCGCTACCGACAGCTCATCCAGCCGCGGCAGCTCATCCAGGTCCTTGAGGCCGAGGATCTCCAGAAACTGCGGCGTGGTGCCGTACAGCAGCGGCCGGCCCAGCCCTTCCCCTCGGGTCACGATCTCCACCAGCCCGCGCTCGCTCAGCTTCTCGATCACGGCGCCAGAATCCACGCCCCGGATCTCGTCCACCTCGACCCGTCCCACGGGCTGCCGGTAGGCGATGATGGCCAGCGTCTCGAGCGCCGCCGGGCTGAGCCGACGCGGGCGCAGCGCGAACTGCGCGCGATCGATCGCCTCCGCATACTCCCGCCGCGTCAGGAACTGCCACCCCTGCGCGATCTCGACCAGCTCGACCCCGTGGTCGCCCGTCGCGAACGCGTTCCGGAGCTCGGCCAAGGCGCCCCGCACCGCCGCCGCGCCCGACTGCGGGTCGAGGGTCACGAGCTCCTCGACCGTGAGCGGTCGCGCTGAGGCGAACAGCGCCGACTCAACGAGCTTCGCGAGCGGACTCACGGCGGATCTGAATCGGGGCGAACGGCCCCTCCTGGTGAACGTGCAGCGAGCCGCGCTTGGCGAGCTCGAGCAGGGCGATGAAGGCGGACAGGACGTCCACGATCGTGGGACGCTCCCCCACGATGTCGCCCCACCCGAACGCCGACCGTTCCGTGAGCAGCGCCTGAATCCGCTCGGTCGCGCCCTCCACGTCGAGCGGCCGCGGCACCACGCGGTGCAGCACCGGCTCGGGAATGAGGGCGATCACCCGCTCCGCCGCCGCCAGCAGATCGTTCAGGTCGATCACGAGCGGCGCCGGCGGCGCAGCGGGCGGCTCGGGAGAGAAGCCCCGCCCGAACTGCTCGGCCCGGCGCGCCGCCGCCGCGCCCAGCCATTCCACCAGCTCGCGGATTTGCTGATACTCGAGCAACCGGCGCACCAGCTCGGCGCGCGGATCTTCCCACTCGTCGTCGCCCAGGCGCCGCGGCAAGAGCATCTGTGCCTTGATCCGCAGCAGGCGGGCGGCCATCTCGAGATAGTCCGCTGCCTGGTTGAGCCCCAACTCGCTGATCACGGCCAGGAACTGGTCGGCGATCTTCGCGATGGGCAGGTCGGTGATGTCGACCTCGTCCTCGCGGATCAGATGGAGCAACAGGTCGAGCGGGCCGGAGAACTGCTCCAGCTCGACGACGAAGCCGTTCTGGTCCTGGGCCGTGGGTGGGAGCGCGGTCATGACGCGGGCAGGCCCCCCGGCAACGCGTACCGGCCGACCACCGACCAACCCAGCTGCAGCAGCGCGCTGGCGGGCCACAGGAACGGCGTCAAGAGCGCGGGCGCGAGCCAGAGAATCAGAAACAGCGGGAGCATGCCGAGCTGGTAGAACTGGCGGTACTTCAGGCCCCAGCCCGGCGGCAGGAGGTGGTAGAACACATGGCTGCCGTCGAGCGGCGGGATCGGGATCAGGTTGAAGAACGCGAGCACCAGGTTGAGGCGCATCCCGTAGAACATCATCCGCTGCAGGATCTCGAGACTCGCCGTGAGCGACGGTACGCGCTCGGCCACGAGCCCGACCACGGCGAACAGCCCCGCGAACACCAGGAACAGGATCAGGTTCACGACGATACCCGCGAGCGACACGATCACGTCGCCCCGCACGAACTTGCGGTAATTCCTGGGGTTCACCGGCACCGGCTTGGCGGCACCGAACAGAAACCCGGCATGGGACAACCACAGCACGACCGGCAGCAGCACGGTCATGATGGGATCGATGTGCTTGAGCGGATTCAGCGTCAGCCGCCCGAGCATGTAGGCGGTGTCGTCACCCTGCCGATAGGCAGCTTCGGCGTGAGCGTATTCGTGGGCCACCATCGAGAACAAAAGCACCGGGGCCCAGATGAGGATGTCGAACGAAATAGCTCGGGCTCGGGGGTCGGTGACCGCCTAAGATAACGATCCGGCGGTGGCCCGGTCAACGGCGTAGCGCCTTGACCGACCTGCACTTACCCTCTATCTTCCGCGCCTCACGAGGAGGCCTCGAGTGCCGAGAATCAAGTCCGCGAAGAAGGCGATGCGCCAGGGGCGCGCCCGCCAAATACGTAACCGTGCTCAGAGCTCCGCGCTCCGCACCGCCCTCAAGCGCGTGCGCGCCGCCACGACGGCCGAGCAGGCGGGTGCGGCGTATCGGGTGGCCGCGCGGCTGCTCGATCGCGCCGCCCGAAAGAATCTGATCCATCACAACAACGCGGCACGACACAAGAGCCGGCTTGCTGCCGTGGTGCGGAAACTGTCGAAGTAATAAAGACGTCAAGCTAAGGCGCGTGACGTTTTTTGCGTGACGTTTCTCTTCATTTCAGACCGCGTCGAGCTGAACGCCACACTGCCCGCAATACCACTCCGTCGGCAGGTTCATCGTACCGCACTGCTTGCACCGCAGCGTCCGCTCGACTTCTTCATCGCCCGCCGCTGACGGGTCGGGGACGATCGGCGCAGGCACAGGGTTGGCGGCCCGCTGCGACGGCGGCGCGGCGGCGCGGGGCGGATCGGACGGGATCGTGGGCTGGAACTGGGCACCGCTGGCACGTCGCGGCGACGGAGCCGCCCCCGTGTCGTCCTCGGTGACCGACTTGATGAACTCGAGCTCGTCCACCTGGGCCGGTTTTTGCGGCGGCTCTGGAGGCATGAAGATGGGTGGAGCGGCGTGGCGCTCGGGCGGTGTCGGGGCAGGCGCAGCGGCGGGTCTCGGAGCCGGCCGATTGCGAACCAGCGCGTCCAGCTCCTCGAGCTTCTGGATATCCGCCTCGACCGCCTGCAGGTCCTCGCGCACGGACACCAGCTCCGCAAGCACGTCCTGGTGCACCTGTTCCCATTGCGACTCGTCGTACTCGCCGACCGAATGGCGCAGCTCGGTCTCGGTCAGCTTCTCGGCGGCGAGCGCCTCCTTTTTCTGTAACTCCCCGCGCATATAGCGCTTTTCCTGGATCGCCAGGCGCGCGCTCTCGGCGTGAGCCTTGAGCTCCTCCATCACCGCGACGAGCCGGGCCTCGTAATCCTCGCGCACGCGCGCCCGCACGTTCCCCGGCGTCGCGTCCGCCGAGCTGTTCAGGCGCGCGATCCAGGCTTCGTACTGGCGCCGCTCCTCCAACAACCGCTGGATGATGGCTGTACTCTTAGACATGCCCTTCGACATCTCGCTCCCGTCGGAGGCCCGCTGCCGCCTCAGGACTGAGTTCGTTCACCCGCCCGAGCGTGCGCGCGACCCAGATGATGCGCGCGCCGTGCTCGAGACTCTCCATGCGGATCCACGCCGCGTCGAGCGTGGCGCCGACCGTCACGGCCCCGTGGTTCGCCAACAGCCACGCCTCGTGCCCCGGCAGGTACGGCTCGAGCCGGTCGCCTAACTCCCGCGTCCCGGGCGTCCCGTAGGGCACCAGGGGCACATCCCCGCACTGCAGGATAAGCTCAGGCAGGACCAATATATGCAAGTCTTGGCCTGCGACCGCCAAACCGGTCGCCACGGGGGGGTGCGCGTGCACGACCGCCCCGACGTCCGGCCGGCGCGTCAGGATCCGCAGATGTAAGTCCAATTCACTCGTAGGGTTATAGCGCCCACGCCGCTTGCGGCCGCGCAGGTCCACTTCGACCATGTCCGCAGGCCCCACCAGCGCCTTGATCACTCCGGTCGGCGTCACGAGCACGCGGTCGGGCCCCAGCCGGACCGCCAGGTTGCCGTCCTGTCCGGCCATGAGCCCCCGCTCCGCGAGCTGCCGACAGCACAATGCCATGCGGTCGGCCACCGCGCGCCGCGTCACGAGCCGGCGGGAGCCTCCGCCTGATGGACGACCTTGCCGCCGACGATTGTGAGCGCAGCGCGGCCGGTGAGCGCCCGGCCCGCGAACGGCGTGTTGCGGCTTTTCGAGAAGAACCCTGCGGGATGCACGGTCCAGCGCGCGGCGACGTCCAGCACGACGACGTCGGCGGCCGCCTCGGGTTTCAGCGTTCCGCCCGGAAGCCGAAATGCGACGGCGGGTGCGGTGCTCATGCGAAGGATCAGCTCGGGGAGCGTCAGCATTCCTCCCCCTACGAGCTCCGTATGAGCCACTGCGAACGCGGTCTCCAGCCCGACGATCCCGAATGGCGCGTCGTCGAAGGCGGCTTCCTTGGCGTCGTACGCATGCGGGGCATGGTCGGAGGCGATGCAGTCGATCACGCCCTCCTTGAGCGCCTGGCGCAGCGCCGCGACGTCCGCCGCCTCGCGCAGCGGCGGGTTCATTTTGGCGTGGGTATCGTAGCGCTCGCAGGCGCGCTCGGTGAGCGTGAGGTGGTGCGGTGTGACTTCGGCGGTGACGCGGACCCCCTGCTCTTTGGCGCTGCGAATGAGCGCGACCGAGCCACGCGTGGACACGTGGCACAGATGCACGTGCCCGCCGGTGAGGCCGGCCAGCAGCACGTCGCGTCCCACCATGATCTCTTCGGCCGCCGCCGGGATGCCTTTGAGACCCAGCCGGGCGGCGACCAGTCCCTCGTGCATCACGCCGCCCGCGGCGAGCGTCGGCTCCTCGCAGTGGTCGGCGACCGGGATCTCGAAGGTGCGCGCGTACTCGAGCGCGGTGCGCATGAGGTGGCTCGAGACGACGGGCTTGCCATCGTCCGAGACGGCCACGGCGCCGGCCCCGACCATCTCCCCGAACTCGGAGAGCCGCTCGCCCTTCTGGCCGACCGAGATGGCCCCGATCGGGTACACGCGTGTGAGCCCGGCACGGACCGACTGGCGCACGATGAAGCCGACGGCTGCCTGGTTGTCGGTGACGGGATCCGTGTTCGGCATGGCGCACACAGTGGTGAACCCGCCCGCCGCGGCGGCGCGGGCGCCGCTCGCAATCGTTTCGACGTCCTCGTTGCCGGGCTCGCGCAGGTGGACGTGCACGTCCACCAGCCCGGGGGCGACAACCTTGTTCCGCACGTCCCGAACCTCGGCGCCGTCGGGCGTCCCGAGACCGGGGCCAACCGCGGCGATTTTCCCGTCCTGAATGAGGACGTCCGCGACCTGGTCGAAGCCCCGGCTCGGGTCGATCACGCGCCCGCCCTTCAAGAGCAGCGACCGCATCACTCCGGGCCTCCGGACCGTTTCGCCGCGTCGGCCAGCTCAGGACGCCCGCCGGCCAGCAGGTACAGCACGGCCATCCGGACGGCGACGCCGTTCGTCACCTGATCGAGGATCACGCTGTGCGGCCCGTCGGCGACACGTGAATCGATCTCCACGCCGCGATTCATGGGCCCCGGGTGCATGATGGTCATGGGGCGTGCCGCCTTTTCGAGCCGCTCGGCGGTGACGCCGAAGACGCGGTAGTACTCCCGCACGCTGGGGATGAATCCCATCTCCATGCGCTCGAGTTGAAGCCGCAGCACGTTCAGCACGTCGGCCCACTCGATCGCCTCCTCGATGCGGCGGAAGCGGCACACGCCGAGCTCCTCGATGCCGCGCGGCAGGAGCGTATCGGGGCCGCACACGCCGACTTCGGCGCCGAGCTTCAGGAGGCCCCAGATGTTCGAGCGGGCGACGCGCGAGTGCAGGACATCGCCCACGAGACACACCTTGATGCCCTCGATTCTCCCGTGTTTGTCGCGGATGGTCAGGAGATCGAGCAGGCCCTGCGTGGGATGCTCGTGCTTGCCGTCGCCGGCGTTGATGACGTTGGAACGAATCCGGTTGCCCAGGAACTCGGCGGCCCCGGAGGAGGGATGGCGGATGACCACCATGTCGATCCGCATCGCCTCGAGGTTCCGGGCGGTGTCGACCAGGGTCTCCCCCTTCTGCACCGAGCTGCCGCTCGCCACCACGTTGACGGTATCGGCGGAGAGACGTTTTTCCGCGAATTCGAACGAGATACGCGTACGCGTGGACGCTTCGAAGAACAGATTGACGATGGTCTTGCCGCGGAGCGCCGGGACCTTCTTGATGGGCCGCTCGGAGACTTCCTTGAAGGGCTCGGCGGTATCGAGGATGAGCCGGATCTGGTCTGCCGAGAGGTCTTCGAGCCCGACCAGGTCCTTGCCGAGGGGGGGCGCCGTCATGCCGGCGCTCCCTGACGCACCAGGGCCACCTCGTCGCGTCCGTCCAGCTCCTCGACCAGCACGTCGACCCGTTCCCCGCTGTTCACTTTGACCTGCTTGCCGACGATGTCCGGGTGGATCGGCAGCTCACGCCCGCCGCGATCCACCAGCACACAGAGTGAGATGCGTTTGGGGCGCCCGAAGTCGGCGAGCTCGTCGAGCGCGGCGCGCACGGTCCGGCCGGTGTAGAGCACGTCGTCCACGATCACGACGTGCTTGCCGGCCAGCTCCCCGGGAATGCGGGTCTCGCCAATGACGGGTTTGGGGCCCACAGTTTCGAGGTCGTCGCGGTAGAGGGTGATGTCGAGGGCGCCGCGGGGCACGACCGCGCCCTCGTCCTGCTCGATCGACTTGGCGATCCGTTCGGCGAGCTCGACGCCGCGCCGCTGGATGCCGATGAGCACGAGATCGTCGGTGCCATGGGAGAGCTCGAGCACTTCTACCGCCACACGCTGCAACGCCCGCGACATGGCGCGGGCGTCCAGGATGATCGTGCGGTCGGGCCGGCTCATCTCAGGTTTGGAAGGTAACCAGCCAGCCAACGAGGTCAACGGTGCATCTATCCCTTCCGATGAATCCCGTGGCTTGCCGATGAATCCCGTGGCTTCCATAGAGTCTCGTCCTTCTTCTCGGTCTTCCGGTCACAGGCGACGCTGTGAACGACGCCTGCTTGACGTGCCAGCGCACGAGCACAATGTTCCAGTAGCCTAGTTCGAGGCAACGCGGCAGACGCCGAGCTCCCGACCCGGGAACTCGGCGTCTTGCTTGTTGGGGGACCAAGGTGCGGCTCGGTTCGCAGCTCGTGTCGATCGCCTTCGCGACGCTCCTCACCGCCGCGGGACCGATGTCGGCCCAGACGCTCGGAGCGCCCGCCCCCGACTTCACGCTGAAAACGCTCGCGGGCGAGACAGCGAGCCTCTCCGATTACAAGGACCGTCCCGTCTTTCTCAATTTCTGGGCCTCGTGGTGCAAACCGTGTCGCGGGGAGATGAAGGACATCATCGCCGCGTACGACGCTCACAAGGATCAGCACCTGCAGGTGCTGGCGATCAACTTGACGGATCAAGAGCGGATGAAGGATGTACGCCAGTTCCGGGACGACTTCCCAATGCCCTTTCCTGTGCTGCTCGACGAGAAGGGCAAGGTTCGCAAGAGCTATGCGCTACGCGGTGTGCCAACGTCAGTGTTCATAGACGCACGCGGCATCGTGCGCCTTGTGAATCCCGGCCCGATCACGAGTGTGACGATCCAGCGAGGGCTCGCGGAGATACTACCAGCGCGGTAGCGGACTGCAGGCGACAAGAACGAGGAGGTTGTATGCGCGTTCACCCGGCGATTGTTCTCACGATCGGCATCGGCCTGGTCGTTCTCCCGCGGCCGTCCTTCGCCCAGGGCTGACCCCCGATCCGATTCACAACCCCCAGTTTGGGGGGACAAGGCGAATCCAAGCTGACGGATCTCGAGGCTCACGAATGGCGGGTCGCCGTCGGTTACCGTTATCTCCATGGCAATCAGTTCTTCCTGGGCGATCAGGTCAACAGCAGCTTCGCCCCGTTCGGCCAACCGATCATCTACCACATCCATTCCGCGGACGTCACCGTGACGTACGCCGCGACCGATCGATTTAGCCTGAGCTTGACGGTGCCCGTCTTGGACGGAACGCAGTCCGCTGTTCGGGCTGACACCGTTCGCCATGACGCTCACGCCTTTGGGCTCGGCGACATCAGTCTCGTCGGCAGCGCATGGTTGTTGAACCCCCAGACACACGCCAAAGGCAATGTCGCGCTCGGCGTGGGCGTGAAGGCGCCCACGGGCAGCAACAGATACGCCGACAACTTCTTCCGAGCCAACGGAACCTCGATGCAGTACCCCGTGGACCAATCCGTCCAGCCGGGCGACGGTGGCTGGGGTGTGATCCTGCAGATGCAGGCCTTCCGGAGGTTGTTCGCCCGAGCCTTCGCGTACGTCGCCGGTGCCTATCTCGTCAGTCCGCGCGCGTTGAGCGACGTGTCGAGACCGCCGCCGAATACCGCCGTCTACTGGTCGGTGCCGGACGTGTATTCAGGGCGCGCGGGACTGATGTACGCGCTGTTGCCAGCGCAGGGCGTGTCTGTCAGCCTCGGCGGACGCATCGATGGCATCCCGTATCACGATCTGATCGGCGGCGGCGACCAGGGCTTCCGGCGACCCGGGCACGTGGTGTTTCTGGATCCGGGCGTAGCGCTCACCCGTGGCAGCAGTACGTTCACGTTGAGCACTCCGATCAGAGTGGCCGGGAGTTTGGCGGACAGCGCGATGGTGCGGCCCAAGGGGATCCCCAACCCCACGCGCGCCGCCGGTGATCTCGCGCGGATCCTGATCTTCGTGGGCTATGCGCGGCGGTTCTGATCAGGCCTGCCCGGCACCCGGCGGTGAAGAGGCTGCCGCCGGGTGCCGTGGTGTGTGTCGCCGCCTAACCCCTCGGCCGGCTGCCGCTATCCTTTCTTGCGAGTCTCGTCTCTCGCGTGAGTCTTTTCCCTCCGCTGCTTCTCCGCCCCGTCATTCTCCGCCACGTCCCGCCCGCGCAGCCGCGTGCGGGTCGTCACATACAAGTCGTTCCCCCCGGCCCCGCCAGGCCGATTCGAGTGGAAGTAGAGTGTCGTGCCATCAAACGACAGCGCGGGGCCCCCATCGAACGCGGTGGTGTTCACCACAGCTCCCAGGTTCACCGGCGTGGACCAGGGATCGAGAGTCGAGGCTCGCGTCGACACCCACAGGTCCTCGCTGCCCACGCCGCCCGGGCGGCCACTGGACAGGATCATCTCGAGCCCGTCGCGCCGAATGGTGGTGCGCGTGTCGCGGAACGGGCTGCTGAGCTCCGGAACCAGGACGGGCGGACCGAACGCCCCTTGGTCCCCCGTCCGCGTGCTCGCGTAGATGTCGAAGCCCTGGTCGCTGCCCGGCGGATTATTTTGCACGGTGAAGTACAGGGTCGTCGTGCCTGTGCTCTCGTCCTCAAAGATGGTGGGGCCGGCGTTGACGTACGGGGTATTCACGACGCAGCCGAGATCCTCCGGGGGTCCCCATCCGAAATCATCACGTGTGTCACGACGTCGGGAGACGTAGATGTCTGCTAGGCCACATCCGCCCGGGCGGAAGCTGTGGAAGTACATCCGATGCCCATCCGGTGAGAACGTGGGAGCGACGTCGTTGGAGCTCGAGTTGACCGTCGGCCCGAGGTTCTGCGGCGGCCCCCAGGGATCGTCGAGACTCGCGCGGTGCGAGACCCAGATGTCGAGCCCGCCGAAGCCGCCTAGGCGACCGGACGTGATGTAGAGGCTCAGGCCGTCCTTGGAAATCGCCGGGCGGTTGTCGTCGAGCGGCGAATTGACGAGCGGGCCAAGGTTGATCGGCGTTGACCAGGGCCCCCACTCGGGCCCGTCCGCCATGACGTCGGCGGCGACGCTCCCGGGAGCGTTAGGGCCTGCCGGCTCCATATCGACACGACACGCCTGGAAAAGGATGCCGCAGGACAACAAGGCGAAGAATCTCGTGCTGGGCTTCATTGTAGCCTCCTCTTGCGTGTTTGTTACCGGGGCCTCCAGGTCGGGGAGAAGTCTCTCCCCGGCCCAGGGGTGAGCCAAACGAGGCCAGAGCCATCCTCATTCATGACGCCGATGTCCTGGCACTCAGCGCACTCAGCGTGGTCGAACACGATCTTGGCCCCGTCGGGGGACCAGGCAACCTTCGCCCACATCCCAGGGGCGATCACGTGGACGTCGCTCCAGAGGTCGACGCTCATCACACTGATCCCCCCCTCTTTGCCCGAGAAAGCGATCTTCCTGCCGTCGGGCGACCAAGCGGGCCCGCCACCTTCGCCGACCCATTCCTTGCCCGTGCCGTCCGCATTCATGACGTTGATGTGGAGCTCGCAGACGCCATTATTCTCATCGCAAATGCGTTCGGCGTAAGCGATCCTGGTGCCGTCGGGAGACCACGCGGGCTCGAAGTCGTCCCACAGACCGAGATTGTCGGTGAGCTGGGTGGGGTTCGAGCCGTCCGCGTTCGTCACGAAGATCTCGGGAGTGCCAAAAACGTCCTCGGCCGTGAAGACAATTCTCTTGCCGTCGGATGACCAGGATGGTTCGTATCCTCGGTTGATGCCGGTGGGGTTCGAGCCGTCAGCGTTCATGACGTAGATGCTGCCATCTCTGGTGAAGGCGATCTTCCTGCCGTCAGGCGACCACGAAGGGTCGAGGCCGGCGTTGGTGAGTCGGATGGGATTCGACCCGTCAGCGTTCATCGCATAGATCTGAAACGGGTAGCCGTCGCGGTTAGACGCAAAGACGATCGGCCCAATGACTGTGCAGGCCACGTTGAACGCAACCAGCACCGTGTCGCCGGCGAGGACATCAAAGGCGCGCGTGTTCGCACCGTTGGGCGCGCAGTTGGGAGGAGCGCCGTACAAACTGACGCTGTGGCTGCCGGCGGTTAGCCCGGCCAGGCTTACCTTCCCGTTGACGGAGACAGGCTGCCCTGCGCCGCTATCCACACTGACGGTGTAGCCGTTTGCAGGGAGGTCGGCCCCGCTTGTCGAAACGGTCACCTGCAGCACACCTGTGGCTCGTCCTGCAAGCCCAACCGGAATCGAGTCGCCGCACCCCGCTGCCGCCAGCACCAACCCGCACGCGATGATCACGCGCGCGCACCGGCGGGCAGTAGTCACGCTTTTCATACCTCCTCCTTGCAGCCGCATTGCTGCACTCTTGGCCAGAGCCTACGTTTCCCTTGCCAGCCAGTATGAGGCGAAGGTGTCAGGCCACCGTCATGGGCGCGTCACGCCCGCCGTGACGGGGCCCAGCCTCGCAGGGGCGTCCATGATCCGATTCCGAATGCTGGGCGGAGTGAGCCTGACGGCGGCCGACGGGCACGAGGTCCGCAGCCTCCTCGCACAACCCCGGCGCCTCGCGCTGCTTGCCTACCTTGCTGCCGCCACCCCTCGTGACTTTCAGCGGCGCGACAGTCTCGTCGCGCTGTTCTGGCCAGAGCTCGACCAGAAGCACGCTCGCGCGGCGCTCCGCGAAGCACTCCACGTGCTGCGCGGTGCGGTGGGCCAGGGCATTGTGACACGGCGTGGCGATGAGGAGATCGGCCTCGACTCCGACCTCTTCTGGAACGACGTCGCGGCCTTTGATCGAGCGGTCGCCGCGGCGGAGTGGGGCGAGGCACTCGAGCTCTATCGGGGCGACCTGCTGGAAGGGTTCTTCATCTCGGAGGCGCCTGAGTTCGAACGCTGGCTGGAGACCGAGCGCGCCCGACTCAAGGACGCGGCCTGTCGCAGCGCGCACGCCCTCATCGAGCGCAGCGAGGCAAGTGGTGACTACGCGGCTGCCACGAGCTGGGCTCGACGCGCTGCGGGGCTCACGCCCTTCGATGAAAAGCTGGTGCGCCACTGGATCTCACTGCTCGACCGGCTGGGCGACCGTGCCAGGGCCGTACAGGTGTACGACGAATTCGCGTCACGGCTTGCTCAGGAATATGAGATGCAGCCCGCCACCGAAACGCAGGCGCTGATCGCCGCCATCCGCAGTCGAGAGGCCGCACCGCCGCAACGTGCGCCAGCCGCCTCACCGTCGCCTCCCCCACCTTCGCCCGCCCCACCCACCCGCTCCAGTCCTCCGACCCGGGGCCGGCCGAGCGTGTGGTGGTCCGCATCACTTGTCGCGGGCGTGGCGGCCATCCTGTTGCTGGCGAATCCCGGCGACTGGGAAGGGCGGGCGCGGCCGGGAGCGCGAATCGCCCGGATTCGATCGCTCGCCGTGCGGCCGCTCGCGGACCTGTCGCGCGACACGCTTCACTCCTGGTTCGCCGACGGCATGACCGAAGCCTTGATTACCGACCTCGGCCGAATCACGGCATTACGAGTGACTTCGCTTGGCGCCGTGCTCCAGTTCAAAGACACGGCATCGTTCCGCAACATGGTCCGCGAGCTCAACGTCGATGCGGTGGTAGAGGGCGGAGTGCAGAGATCGGGTGACCGCGTGCGGGTGGACGTGCGCCTGATTGACGCGGCATCGGGTTATCAGCTCTGGGCAGACCGCTTCGAGGAGAGCGACCGCGACCGCTTCGCGCTCGAGGACCGCGTCAGGCGGGGCATCATGGCCGCCCTTAAGGTTCCGGTGACGGCCACGGAGAAGCGCACTCTAGATACTCCTCCCACCAGCGTCCCGGAGGCGTACGACCTGTACCTGCGCGGCAAGCTGGGGGCGAGAAGGGTCACACCGGCGCACTTGTCGAGCGCAATCGCGTTGCTCGAAAAGGCGGTTGCCTTGGATCCCGGGTTCGCCGCGGCGTATGCCGAGTTGGCGCACACGTACGCTCAACGGGTGTTCGCCCTGACCCCGGATGACACAGCGAGCTGGGAGCGGGCGCTCGTAGCCGGGGAGAAGGCGCTGCGGCTCCGTCCCGATCTCGCCGAAGCGCACTACGCGCGGGCGTACGTCTTGTGGGGCCCCCCCTACCGATTCCCTCATGTTTTGGCGATCCAAGAGTATCGCCGTGCGCTGTCGCTCAACCCGAGCCTGGAGGACGCGCACCACCAGCTCGGGGTGGTCTACAACCACATCGGCTTCCTCGACGACGCGATCGCCGAATTCCAGCAGGCTCTGGCCCTGGACCCCACCGACCTGCTCGCTGAGGAGCGCATCGGGGTCGCCCTCGTCCATCAGGGGAAATACCAGGACGCCCTGCGCGTCCTTCGACAAATCCCACGTGACAAGAACCCGGCCCTTTGGCACTATCACGTCGCCTGGGCGCTGCTGCATCTCGGCCAGGACAGCGAAGCCTCGGCGCTGATCGAGCGCTACCTGCGCGAGCACCCCGAGGATCGTGGGGGCCTGCTCACCAGCGCCCGCGCGTTCCTGCGCGCGGAGCGGGGCGACGTGCGCGGCGCAACGGAGGACATTCGCAGGGCTGAAGCGATCGGTGCGGGATACATCCACTTCCATCATTCCGCGTCCCGAATCGCCTCAGCCTACGCCGTGCTCGGTCGACCGGGCCTGGCAGTGCAATGGCTGCGTCGGGCGGCGGACGACGGGCTTCCCTGCTACCCCTGTTTCGCGACCGACCCCGACCTGGATCGCATCCGCAACGAACCTGGGTTCGTTGCCTTCATGAAGGAGCTGAAGGCACAGTGGGAGCAGTACCGCGCGGCGCTCCGCGAACCCCTGGCGAACGCGCCTTGAGCGTCGCTGCTTCAACTCACTCCTCGTCCCTCTGCGCGATGTCCTCGCGCCCGTCTCGCGCCGTCATCAGATAGCGCCACGCGTCTTCCAGAATCGGCGTGCCGTCCGGGTTGAGCGGCGTGTTCGCATCGTTGGAGACGCTGCCACGTGCGTTGTTGCCGACGAACCCACCCCGTGGCAGCAAGTCGGTGACGAGCATGTGCGTGAGACCGTAGGGCGGCTCGCTCGTTTCCGGAGGCACGGCGCCCCCGAACGCGGCCATGCCCAGGGAGTCCCAGCTGGCACGGATGGGCCGGAAGAATGAATCACGATCATGCGCGAGTCCGTAGTAGCGGTCCGACGGTGTCTGGTGGGTCGTAACCCATGGAACCGATTGGGTACCGATGCTGTCCGTCACCGCGGCGAACAGCACCACGCGCGCCACGACCCGGACCTTCGCGATCATGGCCGCGAATCCGCCGCCGCCCGAATGCCCACTGATGGCGATCTGCGACCACTTCGGCTTGTCGTGTGCGAGGAAGCGGGACCAGCCTTCGTCGGGGTATTGAGCGGCCAGGTACTCGAGCAGCTTCGTGAGACGGTTGTCGATACTGTTCGCCGCGTTCACGTCCACGATGGGACTGCGGTCGATTCCGTCCATGACTTCGAGACGCGCGTTCTCATAGCACGCGGCGGGGTCAGGATCTGTCGGGCATGCCTGGGCGATCCCCCCGCTGTTGACGTACATCAGGCCGATGACGTGGTATCCCAACCGGGCGGCCTCTTGCTGCACGAGCTGGAACGCGCCGGGCGTTGCGGCGTCGCCGACCCGACCACCGTGCCCGGCAGGAAGACGAAGAGTTTGTGGTTCGTCCGGGCGGTCGTGTCGAGCCAGACGTAGTGACCGTCGAGAAATCTGTCGATCGCCGGATCGGTCGCCTGAGGCGCGATGACGTGCAGCACAAGTGGTGCCGCGGGTGCGAGAGATTCGTCGAACGCCAGCCCGCGCGGGCCGACCGGGGCCTTGTCGAGATTGCAGCCGAGAGCCATGGTCGATAGCCACGCGCCCAAGAGCCTTGTGGTCGCTCTCATCGGTCACCGCCAGACGCGATGTCGTCGAGCTTCGCGTCCTCCTGCCCGGCGCCCCGCGCCGTCAACAGGTAGCGCCAGGCGTCGCGGAGCAGCGGCGTGCCATCCGAACCGAGCGGCGTGTTCAGGTCGTTGGACGGACTGCCGTGTGCGTTGGTGCCAACGAAGCCGTTCGGCCGCGGCAGCAGATCGGTGACGAGCATGTGCGTCCCATCGTACGGAGGGCTGCTGGTCTCGGGCATCGCGGGACCGCCGAAGACGTCGAGCCCGAGGGAGTCCCACGCCGCCCGGATCGGGCGATAGAACCCGT
>Ga0209160_1002188_pt1 | contig 16361 bp, 16 predicted proteins | sample GraSoiAngelo_153_FD_186167 | JGI IMG/M metagenome (GOLD analysis project Ga0209160, IMG submission 186167) | Grasslands soil microbial communities from the Angelo Coastal Reserve, California, USA - 14_1009_12_40cm (SPAdes) (version 2) | ecosystem: Environmental > Terrestrial > Soil > Grasslands ... | reverse complement strand
GCGTGGCGCTGCAGAACGCGGCGTCGATCGCGTCGCTGCTGCTCACGACCGAGGCGCTCATCACGGATATCCCGGAGGAGAAGTCGGCGGCCGCGCCGGCAATGCCGCACGGCGACATGTATTAGCGAGGAGGGAGATCCCCCTCAGACTCCCCCGTAACCCCTCCGGTGGGGGTCTTCCCTGCGGCCCGGGTCGAGTCGTGACCCGGGCCACTTCACCGTCGGGCGCTCACTCGGCGCTTGGGATGCGGAGTCACGACGAGGCCATCCTGGCCGTTGTGGCTTGAGCGAGTCCCACGGGTGCTGACGATAGACAAGGGAGGGCTGAAGGCGGTGCGAACCTGGAGACCCCTGACACTGGCTGCAGTACTAACTGCTGAGGAGGCGGGCGAGCCCGATCGTCTCCCCGTTACCTCCTCGGGGCACCGCAGCGCACTCTAGCGCAGCATCGCCCGTATCCGCTCGATCGCGGACTCCGGGGCCCTGACTCGGTAGTGCACGCCGTCCTCTTCGTAGGACTCCGAGATCACGTGGACCTTGTGGACCTCGCCGATCGCGCTGCCCGCGTCGTAGGGGACGACGAGGTCGACCTCGGTCATGTTCGCCTCGAAGGCACCGATGATCGCGTCCCGTACGTGCCGGACGTCCGCCGGGTCCTTGGCCGAGACGAGCAGCGCGGCCGGGAACTCCTTCAACAGCTCCTCCCGCTCGGTCTGGGCGACCTTGTCGATCTTATTGAGGACGAGGATCCACGGCACGTCGCCGGCGCCGATCTCTTCGAGCACCTCGCGTGTGACCTGCATCTGGGCGTGGAAGACAGGGTCGGCCGCATCGACGATCTGCAGCAGCAGTGACGCTTCGAGCGCCTCGTCGAGCGTGGAGCGGAAGCTAGCGACGAGGTCGTGCGGGAGCTTCTTGATGAAACCAACCGTGTCCGAAACCAAGATGCGCGGCCGGCTCTCGGGCCACAGCGCACGGACGGTGGTGTCGAGGGTCGCGAACAGCTTATCGGCGACGAACACGTGCGAGCCGGTGAGCGCGCGCATCAGCGACGACTTGCCCGCGTTGGTGTACCCGACCAGCGCGACGCGCAGCGCCTCCTGACGCCTCGCCCGTCGCGTTTTCGACTCGTCTTCGATGGCGGCCAGCTCCGCCTTGAGCTCGGAGATGCGGTCGCGGATCTTGCGGCGATCGAGCTCCACGGAGGATTCCCCCGCGCCCCTCAGCCCGATGCCGCCGCGCCGGCGCTCGCCGCCGCCGGTCGCGCGCAACCGAGGGGCTACATAGGTGAGCCGCGCGATCTCGACCTGCAGCCGCGCCGGTCGGCTCGACGCGTGCCGATGGAAGATCTCGATGATCACACCCGTGCGATCCAGGACCTGCGCGGCCGAGGTCGCGCCCTCGATGTTGCGGAGCTGGCGAGGCGACAGCTCGTGGTCGATGACGACGACGGTGGCACGCGGCTCCCCGGTCGGCGCCGGCGGCGCCGCGACGTCCAGTGGTTCGGTCTCGTCCTCCTCTTCCTCTTCGTCTTCTTCGGTCGCTTTCTTCTTGCCAGGAGGACCCTTGGGCACGACGCCCGCGCCGCCGGTCCAGGCGGCCAGCTCCACCAGCTTGCCCGCGCCGAGCAGCGTGGCGGCGCCGAGGCCCTTGCGCTTCTGCGTCACCTCGCCGACGACCTCGAAGCTGAGCGTCTCGCACAGACGCTTGAGCTCCTTCAGCGAGGACCGCTGTACCGCGTCGGTAACGCCTGAAAGTTGCACGCCGACGAGGACCGCCTTGGGGCGCGGGGCTTCGGTGGGGGCTGACATGATGGTACTCCGGGGTTTCCAGGTCGGTCCCTTGGATCCCCAACTTGGATCGGGATAACGTGCGCCGCCCCCCGAAGGAGACTCCATGCTGGTCGCGCTCGCCTTGTACACTTCGACCGCTCACGCCGGCATCCCCGCCGGATTCGGCGAAACGCCAAACGTCAGTCCGAATGCAGACCAGTCTAACTGAAGATCAGGGGCGCTTCCTCCTCAGGCCCTCTTGTACTGCTCCCCGAGGACGCGCTTGAGCGTCTTACCCTCGACGATGCGCGGGAAGTCGTCCATGATCATGACGCCGGTCACACCTTGGAACTTGTGGCGACGGCGCCACCAAGAAGCTCGGCATGAGCCGCCGAAAGCTCCTGGCGAGCACGGGAGGCTCTGACAGAGCAACGGCGAGGACCGATTGCACATGGCTTGATCGCGCGAGTTTCCAATGACGGAGCAAAGGAGAATCCCCCGAGAGTAATCCTGCGTCGCAATAGCAACAGGGGGGCTCGCGTCCGATCAGGAGGAGGAATGAGCCCAGCGGACAGCTTGCCGTTTCTCGACCGTTACGGCGTCGTGATCCTGCCGGCCCTGGCTGTCGCCGAACAGATCGGGATTCCACTCCCCGCCGTGCCGGCTCTCCTCGCGGTCGGGGCCCTGGCCGCGCACGGCCGCATCAGTATCCCGCTCGTGCTCGGGGCGATCTCCGTCGCGGCCCTGGCCATCGACTTCGTCTGGTATGAGCTCGGCCGCCGTCGCGGAGCGAGGGTGCTGGTGAGACTCTGCCAACTCTGCCAACTATCCCTCGAGGCCGACTCGTGCTTGCGCCGGGCCGAAAGTACCTTCGCCCGCTACGGCGCTCGGAGTATGCTCGCCGCAAAGTTCATCCCGGCCTGACGACGGTCATGCCGCCCCTCGCCGGCGTTTTCGCGGTCACGCGAGGGCGTTTTGCTCTCTACGACCTCGCCGGCGTGCTGCTCTGGGCGAGCACGTGGTTGGCGCTGGGATACTTCTTCAGCGACGCCATCGTCCTGATCACCGCCAAAGCTTCCGCGCTTGGACGCATGTTGGGTCTCGTCATCGTGACCGCGCTCGCCGGGTACATCCTGGTCAAGTACGGGCGCCGTCGCCTGTTCCTACGGAAGCTCCGGACAGCCCCTGTCTCGCCCGAGGCGCTGAAGCGGCGGCTCGACGCCGGAGACGACGTCACGATCATCGATCTCCGGACAGCGCTCGACGTCGAGGCCACACCTTATGCCATCCCGGGGGGCCGCTGGCTGGCCGCCGACGCCATCGACGAGCATGAGGTCGAGCTCCTCCGCTCTCGGGACGTTGTGCTCTACTGCGCCTCACCCAACGACACGGCGAGCGCCCGGGTGGCGCTTCAGCTGAAACACAAGGGAATAAGTCGGGTCCGTCCGCTCGAGGGCGGACTTGCGGCGTGGATGGCCCTGAATTTTCCGGTTCGAGCGGTTCAGCTCCCGGTTGCGGTTGCCGACGGAAGATCGCGTAGCGCGCAGCCGACTGCCGCCTAAAAATCAGGAGCTGGAGCCCAGCCACCGCCACAACGCTATCGGCCCACGATAGTTGTTCGTTGCGGTGAGCTCGACCGTGAGATCGCTGAGGGCCCGAGCCTGACACGAGAGGAACGAGCCGTTCTCCCTCTCCTCCTCCAGGAGAACGGCCGCCGAGCAACGGCCATGCTCCACCCTGCCCGAGACCAAACGCATCTTGCAGGTGCCACAACCGCCTCCTCGGCACCCGAAGACAACCTTCGCCCCTGACCGCAAAATTGCGCTCAACACAGTCTCTTCGCGACGACACACGACCGTATCCCCGATCGGGCTCAAAGTGATCGTGTACGATCCGACGTCGCGCGCGCAGCCGCCTCTACTCCTGTGGTCCGCGGTCACGACCTATGTATAAACGCTCAAGAACGTCTCGTTCAGTTCCTGTGAATAGTAGAAGACGGCGGGCCCAATTTGATCCGTAGTCCACTTGATCGCTCGACAGTCCGGATCCATCTGATAGGCCGTATAACCGCCGAAGGCTTCGAGCCGGTTGCCCGACGGATCGAAGAAGTAGATAGTGGTGCCTCGCGTGATCCCATGTCGGCCTGGCCCATAGTCGATCCGGGCCTTGTGCATCGTTAGGATATCTGCCGCGCGAAATAGCGCCTCGGCGGAATCCACGACGAACGCAGCATGATGGAACCCTCCCGCTCGGCCCGGCACGATGGCGATGTCATGCGGCGATGGCCGTTGCCAGAGCCATGCGGCCACCGGCACACCCTCGGGGTTGACGAGCATCTCGCTCACGCGGAACTCCAGGACCTCTTGAAAGAACTGGATGGCCTTGGCGGGATCGGGCGCAGTCACAAGCGTGTGATCCAGGCGCGGGGGCGCGATTCCCTTGAGGCCCTCCGGCCACGGCGCCGGGTTGACGGTGGGCAGAAGATTGCCCGTGTAGTCCATATCGTTGTAGAGCTCGACGAGGTGGCCTGACGGCACGGTAAAGCGAAGCGCGCGGCCTCGACGGTAGTCCTCGGGAATCACGTCGTACTTCACACTGAATTGCCGTAGGCGGTTTTCATAGTAGTCGAGGTCCTCGGGATCGACCGTCCGAAACGCGAGTCGAACCATTCCCGCCCGGTCGGCCTCGGTCAGCACGACCGAGTACGCGTGGCGTTCGTCCCAGCCCTTGAGGTAGGCGGTTCTCCCCTCGCGCGCCGTCAACTGCAACCCCAAGACGTTCAGGTAGTAGTCGAGGTCGCGATCGAGGTCGAGGCTGCGAATCTCCACGGTGCCCAGCCGAGAAATTCTGTACGGCATCTTCCCCCTCCTGAGGACACGCGCCAGCCGGCGCGAGTCAAGCCGCCACGTCGGTGTGATTGAGGACTGCCGCGATTGTCCGTCAGCCGTCGATCCTACGCAACGCCGCTCGAGCCATTGCTCGTGTGCACTTGAATGGCGGCGATATCTACGCAATCCTCGGGCCGCGAAGAACGACGCCCACGACGCATTACTCGAGCAGTGAAGGATGGCATCGCCATCGCTCTTGTGCGCTACCCGCGATAGTCTGAAGACACTCAAGCTGCGGGAACCGGCGTCCGTGCCCGCGGCACCCAGCGTGTGAGCCGGACGCCGCGGGCGATTCGCGTCACATGCCGACGGTTCTCCGGATGCTCCCTATGTGCTCGTCGATGTGGCCGAGCAGGCCGAGCATGATGAGCTGCTCGGCCGTCATGGGTGGCACGTCGGTGAACACCGTTCCGCTCTTCGCCAGCTGATCGTCGCTCAGTCCCCTGACCACGGCAAACGCCGTCGCTGCTCCCTTCCGAAAGAGCGCGAGCGTCTCCGCCCGTGTGCAGTCGGCGTGCTCCTTCGCATGCTGGGCGTTCATCTCGTCCAGCATGACACGGGTAAAGTTGCCGTGTGACGGCCCCCCGGACACGATGCCGGTCACGATGCCGGCAACCGCCTCCAGCCCCCCGGCCAGATGGTGCGCGGTCACGCCCACCGTCCACTTCTCCGCCGCGGTCACCTTCTTCCAGTCTGCGTCGCCAAGCTTCTCCAGCGTCGCCGCGGCGTCCCGTGCCTTCCCGTCGAGCTGCCCCGCCAGTGCCTCCGTCCTCGCTCCCATAGACGTCCTCCCTTTCTCATCCGGCATGCAACCGGCCCCGCCGGACTCTGCCTCTATTAATACGTCGAACGAGGCTGGCCGAAATCGACATTGGCCGGGGTCACGGGCAACCATGTCGGGGAGATCACTGCCGCCACGATCCTCGCCCGTGGCAGAGACGGGTATGCCGCCCAGAAGTCTGGGGCCGGATCCCATTGCCAGCCGGAACCCAAAACCTCACCTGCCGGAGCCGCCGCTCGTCATCGGTTGACTCTGAAAAGCCTACGTGCGGCCCCCGGTCAGGTGCAGCGCCTGGTTGGCAGCTGCTGAACGCCGCTGCCGTCGGCGCTTTCGCAACGAATCAATCGACAGAGCACCCGCGCCGCCAAGAATCAGCGCCACCAAGCCAGCGATGTATAGCAGGTTGATTTCGTAACCGGGCGGGCCAAATTGGGGACCCTCTGGTGTTAGGCCGATCGTGTTGACAGCACTGAAGCCGTACTTGATGCTGACGGTAAACATCGCACTCAGCATCGAGAGGAGCAGTGGAATGCTTACGATGGCGACAAATGCCCCGATCAAGACAGCCAAGCCGCCAAAAATCTCCAGCAACGTCACAACCCAGGCGTTAGCCACAGGCAATGGCACGCCCAGGTATTTTAGAAGCTCGGCGAACGCCGCCGGTCCGCGACTCCACTTGGCCCATCCATGAACCATGAACCCCACACCGATGATCATCCGAATCGGTATGGGAACCCATCGCCGCCATCGTTCGCCGTTCAACCCTTCGTCATGTGATTCCGTGCGAAAGAGGGTAGTACGGATGCCGTCGCGAGCGCGTGCGAGCCATCGATCCGGTCGAACGTGTTGTTGGGTTTTCATCTTCTTAGTTGTCAGTGGACGGGAGATCGTGGACGACCACCATCTTCCCGCCGGCCTCATTCGCCTCCATGACGCGATGCGCTTCGCGGATCTCCTCGAAGCCAAACACGCGGGCCGGCTTGGCCTCGAGCCTGCCCGCCGCCACTTGTTGCGCAATTTCCTGCAGCGGCACGTCGGACAGCGGGAAGCCCGGCGCGCCGAACACAAAACTACCGAAGAACGTGAGGTAGACACCACTCGACATTTGCAGCAGCGGGTTGAAGTCCTTGATCGGCGCGAGTCCCCCCAGCCAACCTGCGAGGCACGCGCGGCCGCCTCGGCGCAGCATGGCAAGGGAATCGAGGATGGTGCTGTTGCCGACAAGATCGAGCACCGCGTCGAGTAGTTTGGCCTCGGCGATGCGCTGGGAGAGATCCGGGCCCTCCAACTCGACGCGCGAGGCGCCCAGCTTCTGCACCATAGCGAATCGTTGCTGGCTGCGCGTGGTGGCAATGATTCGCGCGCCGGCATTGACGGCCATCTTGAGTGCAGCCTGGCCGAACGACGAGGTCGCACCGCGGATCACCAGCGTCTGGTCCTTGGTGATCTCGAGATTGCGGAAGAGGCAGGTCCATGCGGTCGCGTAGGTTTCCGGGATCGCGGCCAGCTCTGCCCAGGGCAATTCAGACTCGATGAGCGCGACATTCGAGACTGGCACGCGGGTGTATTCGGCATAGCTACCATTGATGGTGCGTCCGAGGCCGCCCATCAGCGCCGCCACCTTGGCCCCGACCGGAAACTCGCCGCCGGGACAGGACTTCACCAGCCCGACGCACTCGATGCCGATCACCTTCGCGGCTTCAGCCCATTCGCCCCGGCGCATGTGCATTTCGGCATGGTTGAGGCCGAACGCCTTGATCTCGATGACGACATGACCGGCCTTGGGCTCCGGGTCTGGAATCTCCTTGTACACGAGGCCGTCGAGCCCTCCGAACTTCTCCAAGACGATTGCGCGCATCACAGTCCTCCAGTTGATCGGTACGGATTCAGGGTGCGAGGAAGCCGCGGATCGCCGCCGCGATCTCCGCGGCATGCGTTTCCAGCGCGAAGTGACCCGTGTCGAAGAATCGGACGACGGCACCGGGAATATCCCGCTTGAACGCCTCGGCGCCGGACGGCAGGAAGAACGGGTCGTTCTTGCCCCACACCGCCAGCAGCGGCGGCCGGTGCGTGCGGAAGTATTCCTGGAACGTCGGGTACAGCGCGACATTGCTGGCGTAATCGAGGAACAGGTCGAGCTGGATCTCGTCGTTGCCGGGCCGAGCGAGCAGCGCCGAGTCCAGCGTGTAGCTCTCGGGCGCGACCAGCGACTCGTCTGGCACGCCATGCACGTACTGCCACTTGGTCGCCTCGGGCGTGAGGAAGTTGCGGAGCGCCGCACGGTTCGCGGCTGTGGGCTCCTTCCAGTAGCGCTGAATCGGGTTCCAGCCCTCGCTCAACCCCTCTTCATAGGCGTTGCCGTTCTGCGAGATGATCGCCGTGATCCGCTCCGGGTGGCGCGTCGCCAGACGGAAGCCAACCGGCGCGCCGTAGTCGAAGACGTACACGGCATGACGGGTAAGCCCCGCGACCTTCGTGAACCGGTCGATGACGTCGGCGAGGTGATCGAAGGTGTATCTGAACCGCGCCCGGTCCGGCGCCTCGGAGAAACCGAAGCCCGGCAGGTCGGGGGCGACGACATGATAGTCATCCGCCAAGGCCGGGATCAGGTCGCGGAACATGTGGGAGGACGTCGGAAATCCGTGAAGCAGGAGCAGCGCCGGCGACGTGTCGGCCCCCGCTTCTCGGTAGAAGATCTTAAGGCCATCCACCCCCACAAAGCGGTGCCTCGTCCTGCGCAGCTTGTCCGGCAAGGGAAATTCCACGGCTCCCCTCCTGCGCGTTCTAGACGCGCCTCTGCCCACCTCCGGCTCCCGACGCTCGAGTCCAGCTCGCCACCCGGGCCCTCACCGTGCAGCGCCCTCGCCTCAGCAGGTCATTCAGTTAGTTTGACGCGACCGATCGAAGATCGGTTACGAGAGTTAAATCATTCGTGCCTCGGGCGGTGGGGCGGTGGTTCCCCAATCAGCGGTGCGTCGGCTTCGTCAATACGGAGGTTATCCAGAGGGGGCAGAGCCTCGATCTCCTCACCGAGCAGATTGTCCGATCCGTCTACGAAATCCTCCGGGTTGGCGGCATGTCAAGCCTCGTGAGCGCAAGTACAAACATCACACTTGCCATCACCACGGGCTTTGTCGGCCACTATGGCGTCTCAGCGCTTGCCGGCTACGGGGCTGGGGCTCGCCTCGAATTCTTGCTGGTGTCGCTGTCGTACGCGATCGGTGGACCGGCCGGGATCCTGATCGGTACCAGTGTCGGGGCGCACCACAACACGCGAGCCCTACGGGTCGCGTGGATTGGAACGTTGGTCGCCGGTCTCACGGCCGAGACAATCGGTCTGGCGGCTGCGTGCTGGCCGGGCGTGTGGCTGAGCACGTTCACCCGTGATCCGGTCGCACTCGCCACCGGATCAACCTACCTCCGGACGGTCGGTCCCTTCTTCGGCTTCTTTGGTGTGGGGTATGCCCTGTACTGCGCCGGTCAAGGCACAAGCCGAATGCAGTGGCCGGTCACGGGGGCGCTTGTCCGCGCCGCGATAGCCATCGCGGGTGGCTTCCTGGTCACTCGCTTCGGCAATGGGACGAGTGGCATCTTTCTCGCGGTTGCCGCCGGCATGGCGACGTTCGGGTTCCTTAGTCTCCCGAGTCTGATCTGGTGGGTTGGCGACGGCAGTTGTGGTCAGCATCCACGAGCCATGATCAGGACCCGCAACCAGGAATCTGGAGGAGGATATGAGTCGGACCAAGGAGTCGCGAAACAAAGCACTTGTCCTCGAGGCCTTCGATACCCTCTTCAACAAGAGAGACTATGTGGCGGCTGAGCGCTACTGGTCTCCCGACTACATTCAGCACAGCGCTCACATCGAGCCCGGCCGCGATGGTCTCTTCAATCTGATCAAAAGCGTTCCGGCGACGCTGAAATATGAGCCGGGCGTGATCGTCGCCGACGGGGACTTCGTGATCGTCCATGGACGCTTCTCGGGGCACGGCCGGCCAAAAGAGCTGGATCGCGGCGGACATCCTCCGCATCGCCGATGGAGTTCTCGTCGAACACTGGGACGTTCCTCAGGACGAGGCTTCGCAAGCGGAATCCAGGAGCGGTCTACCGATGTTCGGAGCCAGTTTCACCGAGTGATGCCGACTAATTCGAGCCCGATCGTCACATCACGGTTCGCGGAGAGTTGCGACGCGAGCAGCTTAGATCTGTTCACCTCCGCGAACGCCGCACCGTGGTGGGGAACCTAAAGCGGGCGTAACGCTGGAGTCAATGGCTGGGCTTGGATACGTTGTCATGTCACGGCGCATCGGTCGCTGGCGGGGATTCTGGCCGACCCCTGGGACGCGCACTACCCAAGTCGAATCGGCGCGAAGCTGCAATCGCCGACAGTCGGTTCGAAGTTCGCGTGACCCCTGAAGAGATCCTGAAGATTGGCTGAAGGTTTCTTCAGTGTTTTCGGCTTGACCGTCCTGGTGGCAGTGACTAGCTTTGACAAACCTGTGGGTATGCGCGTAGGTGATCCCGAGTTCGACAGCCCCTCAGTGGGAGGAGACCGATGAAGCGATTCGTCTCAGCACTCGTCTTGGTCGCTTCGACCGCGAGCCCAGTACTGGCCACAGAATGTCCGACGTTGCAAGCTCAGGTCGACGCCGCGATCGGAACCCGCTACGACCCGGGTGCCGCCAACGCCCGCCAACTCGCGGCGGAGGCCTGGGCGCTGCATCAAGCTGGGAAGCACGCGGAGTCGGTCGCGAAGTACGACGAGGCTGCCCAAGCTGCCGGCATCAAGCTGACGCATAAGCAGTAGCGGCCCGCCCGGGGAGGCTCAGTTCAGCGACTCGAGGCGCAGCAGATCCGTGTCCGCTTCTTGAGGCGTAACCCACCACCCCACAAGGGCAGGCGACAGTGAGCAGGTACCCATTCCACGCAGGCTGAGTGGCATCGGCGGTCAGGGGGCCGTGGGGGCGGTGGGCAGCGATGTCGAATCACCTGACCCTCATCGCAATGCGGCGCCGTTCCAGGGAAAATGAAGACCAACTGTCTCTTCATCGTTAACGGTCTGGGCATGGGCAACAGCACGCGTTGTTTCGCCATCATGCAGCATTTGCACGACCGCGGCGCGAACATCCACGTCCTGACTTCAGGCAACGGCTTGGAATTCTTTCAGGACAAGAAACAAGTCAGCTCGCTCAGCCCAATGGCCTCGTTTTACTACGCCGTCAGCCGCGGGCGAATTAGCGCGTGGCACACGGTTGCCTCATTGCGCGTGCTCGCTCAACGCGCGCGAGAGAAAAACGCGGAACTGGAAAAGGTACTCTCAGCAATTCGCCCCGACGTGGCGGTCATTGACTCCGAATACACCGTCGGGCCGCTCCGCAAACGCGCAATCCCCGTTGTCGGTCTGAACAACTCCGAAGTTGTCGTCTCTGAATACTTACGCGCCAAGCACAATCCGCCCTCTGTTCGCAGCCACTTTTGGTGCATCGAGTTTGGCGATTATCTCTTCCACCGCTATTTCTGCGATCTGGTTTTGAGTTCCGCGCCGCTGCCGACGCCGACGCGCCACAACAAATTCAAGCGCATCGGCCTGATCCTCCGCCGCAGCCTGCTCTCTCAGATTCCCCGCGTGGCCCCGAAACCTTTCGTCCGCCCGCGCCAAGTCCACAATATCCTCTTCATGCTCAGCGGTTCCATTCACGCCTCTGCAATTTCCTTCGCCACGTCTCACTTCCCCTTTCATATCGACGTGGTTGGGCGGTCGGGCGAGACCAAGGGCGATGTCGTCTTCCACGGCCGCTTGATGAACAACATCGAGCTGCTGATGAAGGCCGATGCGCTCGTTGTCAACGGTGGCTACTCCGCGTTCAGCGAAGCGATCGCGTTGGGTAAGCCAACGGTCATCATTCCCGTCGCCGGCCACGCCGAACAGCTCGTGAACGCGCGGTTCGTCGAACAGCTCGGCTGCGGATTCATTGCCAGCGACACCACGGTCATGGACAAAATTGAAGCGTGCTACGAAGCGAATGAGTGGCCCGGCCTGAAGCCCCGTTCGGAGAATCTCCAGCTGGACGGCGCGACTCAAGCTGCCGACGCCATTCTCGCGCTTGCCGAGAGACGTTCATGATTGTCTGCGCCGATGACTATGGCTGGTCGGACGACGCCAACCGCGCCATCGTCGAACTGGTCGCTGCTCGCCGCGTATCGGCGGTCTCGTGCATGGCGGGCTTGCCGCATTGCGCCCCGGACAACCTAAAGCCGCTCTTGGAGCACGCCGACCACATTGACGTCGGGCTGCACTTCACGGTGACCGCGCGTTTCTTGGATGGCGCCCGCTTCGAGCGTTCGGTTCCGGTGCGCCTGGTCAATTTTTTCTCCGCTCTGAAGTCGTGCGTGCTCCGAAAAATCACCCCAGCGCAGGCCAGGGAAGAAATCGCGGCCCAGTACCAGCTCTTCGCCGAACGGACTGGACGCCTTCCCGACTTTATTGACGGCCACCTCCACGTCCAGCAACTACCCGTCCTCGCTGACGCAATGATCCAGTTCGTGGAGAAAATCCCCGTCGGAAATCGGCCTTACGTGCGCAACAGCTACATGCCCCTCGCCAAAATTCGGGCGCAAGGAGTCTCGTTTTGGAAAAGCGCTTCGATTTCCACGCCCGGGAAACAATTCCGTCGGCGGCTCGAGGCCAGCGGCTTGGCGACCAACGACGGTTTTGCCGGCGTCTACCATTATCGGCACTGGCGCCGATACCGCGACTTTCTGCGCCTATTCACGACGCACATGGAGTCGCCGACTGGAATTCTCATGGTGCACCCCGGCTTCGCTGAATCATGGCGTCGCGCAGAGTTTGAAGCGTTGCGCCAGGCCACCTTTTTGACGGGTGTCGTCCAGCGATTTAGAAAATAGGCACCCGATTTGCGCTCACTCCTCGTCGGAGAAACACGCCGGGCTGCCTCAGTTGGTCGCCCCGGACGGCGTCGTCAGTCGATAGAGCTGGAGCCCATCGATGGAATCGATCAGGCGATACCGGGACGCGAGCTCGCCGTCGAGCCACGTAAGGGCCGCGGGCTCGCTTCTAAGGTAACGGATTTCGGTGGGGCGCGCGACAAAGCGCGGAGCCTGCGCGAAGATCAGCTGCAGCTCTTCGATGGGCGTCGCGTTGGGTCCGCGCATCACTCGAAGTATGTCGCGCTTTGCGATGTTCGATGGATGCGTCGACATCGGCGTGAGCGGCCGGTTCCCGGTCAGCCAGTAGACCACGTGTTCCTCCATGAGGTACATGGGGACAGGAGCTCGACTTTGGGCAGCCAGAATTCGCGCGAGCTCGTATGCGCGGCCCACCCGGAGGTGTCCGTCGTGCAGGAGCCTCGTCGTCAGGTCTCGATATTCGGATGCGATTGGCAGCAGCGCGATCAGCAAACCCGCGGCCAGAACGAGGAAGTAGGCATGTCGCAGGTGCCGGTTCAGCGAGTCCCTGCTCATCACCGCAAACGCGACGAGCACATACATGGGCGCGAGTAGGATCAGGTAATGTCCGTAGCCCGCGCCGATTGCGATGACCGAGTAGCTCGAGCTCAGCTGCACGACGACAAGCCAGAACCTCCACTGCTTCGGCTCGGCCCCCTCCGTGCGACGCACAAAGAGCAGCATCGATCCCAAGAGGCCGGCGGCCCATACGGTCAGGGCGAGAAACGGATTGTGGACGAGGAAACCGGCCAACTTGACTACGGCCGAGAAGCTCTCCCACGGGCCGCGCCCACCCGAAAGCAGAGCGAGTGCCGCGGACCGGATCAGCACATCGTGATTGCCCGTATAAACATAGGGGGCCAGGACGGTCGACAGGGTCACGACTGCTCCCGTCACGAGCATCCCGACGTCCGCAATGCGACGGCGCGCTGTGCCCCCGCCGGGCCGCAGACCCGCCCCGACGATCACCGCGGCGACCGTGTAGGCCAGATGCAATCGGATGAGCGCGCCGGTCATCAGTAACGCGCCCGCGATCACCAGGATCGGCCGCGACTCTCCGCTCGCGAGCAGAGCGACCAGCCCCCAGGTGAGAAAGGCTGCCGCAAAGTGTTCCGTCATGGTGGCCTGTCCCGATCGCTGCGCCACCATGACGACGATCGTGACGACACCCGCAAGAACTGCTATCACGGGTGGCATGGCTCGTCTCGCCACGACGTAGACGGCCAGGCCAGTCAGTGCCACGCAGATCGTTCCGGCTACACGGACCGCTTCGATCGAGTGTCCCAGGGTCGCGATGGCCAGGGCGTATGCGGCGAAAGCCAGCGGCGGCTTGAAATCCCAGAGCCGTGTATACGGCAGATAGCCATCGAGAATCTCCTGCCCCATGATGACGAACGTGCCCTCGTCCCAGTCGATGCCCAACACGAAGGAAAATGGCAGGCGAAGGAACAAGCTCAGCGCGAGATAGGCGAGCAGAACAACCGGAATCGGGCACTGGCCAGCGTAGCGACGCAATCGGTTGACCATTCAACCCTTCCCCAGAACGCAACTCCTGCGCCCGGATATTCTTGACTGCAGATCCCGGAGGCCGCGAATCAGGCGGCGCCCGCGCGGAGCGTAGTCGCCATACGGACCACCCGACCGGTACTCCGGGTCCGACGCGGCCAGTCGCCCGACGGGGTAGCGCGCGCGAGATCAGTGGCGATCGTCGCGTGGGTCGTCGTGGTTCAGGCCTGTCACCGCGGGGATGCGGGCGCGGATGCGCGACACCGTGTGCGTCGTGACCCGCGCTGCCCATGGTGAATCGACCGTGCGCTTCTCAGGGTCTCCGAGCGCCGCGCCGAGGTCGAGCGAGAGATTCGTGACCAACAAGTCCTTACCTGAGAACACCAGGCTGGCCGGGAAGAGGAAGCCGATCGGTGCCCCGTCGCGCCCGATCCCGTCGAAGTCGCCTAGCTTGGCGATGACGCGCCCCTGGGTCGGTTCGATCACGACGATCTCGTCGGCCTGATTGGCGCACACCCAGATGTTGTCGTCGTCGTCGACGATCAACCCGTCCGCTCCGTTGATACTGTTGACGAAGACGATGACCGGACCGGCCGTGGGATTGTCCGACTTGCCGTTGTTCACCGCGATCTTCACCACGGTGTCATTGCCGGTATTGGCCACGTAGAGCGCTGTCCGCGCGTGGTTGAAGGCGAGCCCGTTGGCGCCGAACGGCGGCACGCCGGTCGTGCCGAGCCGCGCGTCGGTCACCCACGGCGCCGCGGTGCCCCCGTTCGGTCCCGTCCGCCAGATGATGCTCTGGAACGAGTCGGAGACGTACACATTCCCCGCGTCGTCGAACGTCAGCGCGTTCAGTCCCGAGCCGGTACCGGTGACGGTCATGAACACCGTCGAAGCGCCGGTGAACTTGTCCACGTTCAGCACGCGCGCGTTGCCGAAGTCGATCACCAGGAACGCACCGGTCGTCGGATGAAAATCCAGGCCGAGCAGGAGGCTGCTCGGTGGCGGGGCCGTCTTCGTCGTCAGCGTCAGCGTTCTCAGGAACCGCCCCTTCGGGTCGAAGACCACGACGTGCCCCGCGCTGCCGGTGGCCTCGAAGTCGGCGACATACACGTCACCCGTCTGGCGGTCGACTGTGATCCCCTCGGGGTGCGACGTCCCGGCTGGCAGTGTCGCGAATCTGTCAACGTCGCCCCGGTCCCACCCGTGGGCGGTCAGCGGCAGCGCGATCAGCAACAGCAGTGTAACGAGCGGCGTGACTCTCAACATTCTCGTGGGCCTCCCTGGTCCGTTGTCCATCCCGAGCGTGATGGTTCTTCCTTGGCACGAGGACTGTTCGCCGGAACAGCACCACCACCTCTCCACGCTGGTTGCGTCCGCGCGTCCGCGGTCTCGACACGTACCACACCTCGTTCGCGTTGTCTCGACTCGTAGACGTCGAGCACAAGAGACGACGACCGCGAAGGTAGTGGCCATTAGTGGAGAGAGGATGATGAAGCCCGCGACCTGCCCGCTGTGGGGAGCCTCCATCCGAACGGAGAGTCCGCTGTGAGCCTTCCCTACCCGCATCTCATCGCCATAACGCCCAGCCACGTGCGCAGTGCCCATAGTGCACGCGATGAGCACGCGCAAGGGAACTCTCCGCGGCGCTTCTTCCGCTTCAGCAACCTTAAGTTAACTTAAGTTGATTAATTTTCCTTTAGCCTGATATAAGCCGCTCTGGCTGACATGGCGCCGTGGCGAGAAATTGTCTCGCCGCGCTGCTCGATCCTATCGTCCGGCCCTGAGGGAGACAGGGATGCCCCTGGCTCATTGGCCCCGGACAGCCCTTCCATGGCCGCTCACCATACAAATGGCAGACGGCGTCGTCTGCACAGAGGTGCCTCTAGCGTCCGTCTTGGGAGGTCCGTGATGGGGAAACGATTGATCCTTGCACTCATCGCCTTCCTGACCCTTCTCACGCTGGCGACGCCCTCGTGCGCCCAGGTGCCGGCGCCGAAGGTGACGATCACCGGACTCTTCGATCAGGTCACCTCGATGGGCCGGAACTTCTACGACGGCAACTACGCGCGCGACGGCGATCGTGAATGGTACGCACGGACTCGCTTCCGCCCGGACTTCGAGTTCGCGGTCGGGCGGACGAAGGCCGTGCTCGGCATCGAGCTCGATCTGATGTACGGCCAGGGCGGGTCCAACGACGGTGGCTTTCCCGGCAACAATAGCGGTCAACCGTGCGGCTTCAACGGAGGCTGCCATTTCGGCACCGGAGGCGGCCTGGATATCAACACCGACGTGGCGGGCCTCTTCGAGATCAAGTGGATCTATACGGAGTTCGATCTGACCGGCAAGGACAGTCTCCTGCCGTTCATCCCGGTTCTGACCGTGGCCCGCGCCGGTGGCCAGCCGTTCGCGACCATCGCGAACTACAAGGTCTACTACGCCAACGGTGACT
>Ga0209160_1002187_pt1 | contig 16364 bp, 15 predicted proteins | sample GraSoiAngelo_153_FD_186167 | JGI IMG/M metagenome (GOLD analysis project Ga0209160, IMG submission 186167) | Grasslands soil microbial communities from the Angelo Coastal Reserve, California, USA - 14_1009_12_40cm (SPAdes) (version 2) | ecosystem: Environmental > Terrestrial > Soil > Grasslands ... | reverse complement strand
CTGGAACAAATGGGAATCTCAGTGAAGGGGGCCATCGCGATTGCGCGGTACGGGCATTCCTGGCGCGGCATTAAGCCCAAAGTTGCGGCCGAGCACGGCGCCGTGGGGTGCCTGATCTACTCTGATCCCAGGGACGACGGCTATTTTGAAGGAGACGTATTTCCGCAGGGAGCGTGGCGTCCAGCGGACGGCGTGCAACGCGGCAGTGTCATGGATATGCCCATCCATCCCGGCGACCCACTGACTCCGGACGTAGGAGCCACGAAAGACGCAAAGCGCCTGGCTTTGAAAGACGTGAAGACCTTTACCCGCATCCCGGTTCTCCCTATTTCCTATGGCGACGCACAGAATCTGCTCAAAGCTCTGAAGGGTCCGATAGGGCCGGAGAGTTGGCGCGGTTCCCTGCCCTTCACGTATCACGTAGGACCTGGACCCGCGAAAGTCCATCTGAAAGTGCAATCAAACTGGGACATCAAAACTCTCTACGATGTTGTGGTCAAAATTCCTGGCTCGAAATATCCCGATGAGTGGGTAGTGCGCGGCAATCATCATGACGCCTGGGTAAACGGCGCCGAGGATCCGGTTTCAGGCACGGTTTCCCTGATGGAAGAAGCTCGGGCGCTTGGAACATTGCTGAAGCAAGGCTGGAAGCCGAGCCGAACCATTATTTATTGCGTGTGGGACGGCGAAGAGCCAGGCCTGCTGGGGTCGACCGAGTGGGCGGAAACCCATGCTGATGAACTCCGCCAACACGCCGCGGTCTACATTAATACTGATGCAAATGGCCGTGGTTATTTGTCTGCCGGAGGATCGCATACGCTGGAAAAGTTCATGAATGGAGTGGCGCGCGACGTTGAGGATCCTGAGAAAAAAATCTCGATCTGGAAAAGAAGCCAATTCAAGCAAATTGCCGATGCCACTTCAACCGAAGAACGTCAGGAGGCACGTCAACGGACTGATCTGCGAATCCATGGCCTTGGTTCAGGTTCTGACTACACCGTCTTCCTCGATCATCTCGGCATAGCTTCGCTTGATGTGGGTTTCGGTGATGAAGACGGCGGAGGAATTTACCATTCCATCTATGATGATTTTTATTGGTACACGCATTTTTCCGACACCGACTTCAGCTACGGGCGTGCCTTGGCACAGACGGTTGGCACCGCCGTCATGCGAATGGCCGATGCCGATCTGCTTCCCTACGAGTTCACAGATTTTGCCGACACGGTTCATCGCTATCTGGGTGAATTACAGAAACTATTGAAAGACAAGCAGGACCAGGTCAGCGAGCGGAATAAAGAAATGGATGAAGGCGTTTTTTCCGCAACCGCCGATCCGAAAAAAACCTTTGTCCCTCCTCAGCGTGAAGAGGTTCCACCACATCTCAACTTCGCCCCGCTCGAGAATGCTTCGGAAGCGCTCACTCGCAGTGCGGAGCGTTATCAAAAAGCGTATGAGAAGGTGGCGAAGAATGGAGACTTGGCTATGAATTCCGCTTCGCTCCAAATTGTGAATGCAAAACTGCTGCAGAGCGAACGCAAACTAGCCAGTCAAGATGGGCTCCCAGGGAGACCATGGTTCAAGCACATGATTTATGCGCCAGGGCAATACACCGGATACGGAGTGAAGACAATCCCTGGAGTTCGCGAGGCCATTGAACAGAAGAAGTGGAAAGAAGCGGATGACCAGATGCAGCGCGCCGCTGCCGTGCTGCTGGACGAAGCGGCGCTGATCGACGAGGCCGCGCAGGAATTAGAGAGAGGACGATAACTTCAGACTGAGAAAGTCATTTCCAGCGCTCGAGCCTCAAAAGTTAAGCGCTCATTTCCAGGGTTCGCTTGAGTTGCCCGCAAGCAGCATAGATGTCGCGGCCGCGCGGACGGCGGATGAATGTAGGCACACCAAAATCGATCAATATATTTTGAAACCGGGCGACACGATCTTGGGCCGGCGTGAGAAATGGAATTCCCGGCCCCGGATTGAGTGCAATCAGATTGACCTTGGCGCGTACCCCACGAATGAGCTCCACTAATTCACGGGCATTCTGTTCAAAATCATTCACTTCGTCCAGCAGAACGTATTCAAAAGTCAGTCTCTCCCGGTTTCTGAGAGGAAAATCACGCGCAGCGGCCATCAGCTTTTCCAGGTTCCACTTGCGGTTGATGGGCATCAGCCGCGTGCGTAAGTCATCATTGGGCGCATTTAGCGAGATAGCCAGCTTGGGCCGGATGGATTCGGCACCGAGATCATAGATACGCGGCACAATCCCAGCTGTTGACACGGTCATACGAGACTCGGGAATGCCCACGCCTTCTACGAGCAGACGAACCGCCTTGATGAAATTGTCATAATTCAGAAAAGGCTCTCCCATTCCCATGAACACGAGGTTCACTCGATCGCGAGGTGGGGCAACATGCTGCTCATTAAGAACGGCGGCAATCTGCCCTACAATTTCTCCGGCAGTAAGATTGCGCTTTACTCCTAAAAGCCCGGTCAGGCAAAACTTGCAATCCACAGCGCAGCCGACCTGACTGGAAACGCAAATGGTGGCGCGATCCCACGTCCGGCTTGTCTGTTTTTCCGATTCGTTTCCCGCCTCGCTGCCGTCCCCGGCTTCACCCGCGTCGCCTTCGGGCATCCAGACGGTTTCCACACTTTCTCCGTCGGCAAGAGTGACGAGATAGCGGACTGTGCCGTCCACCGAAACGAATTTCTTATCCGTTGTGGGGAGGCCTACGGAGAATCCTTTTTGGACCAGGGCGGCCCGACATTCCTGCGACAAGGTAGAAATCTGCTCCGCAGACCCCACCCTTTGCCGGTAGATAGCTTCAAAAAGCTGCTGAGCCCGATATTGGGGCTGGCCGGATTCTTCCACCAATAATGTAAGTTCATGAAGGCCAAGGCCCAAAAGTATGTTCTGTTGTTTTGTGTTTGTCATCATCTAACTACTAGCATTCATTTTCTATAATTGTAGAGTATTGTGAGATTCAGCCAGGGAAAACGTCACTTGGCTGCTAACTTACCTGTAAGTTATTGATTATAAGCCATTAATCGCCCATTCGCGCATGTCGGCGGGGTGTGTAACAATACTTAGGGAAGGAACTCCTCCCCGCAATCGGTTGGCAAGAAATATGGTTGAAGAGAAGCGCAATATCCATCGCGAAGTTCTCCCCAACGGTCTGATTGTTCTGACCGAGGAGATGCAGCATATCCGGTCGGTCTCCATTGGTATCTGGATCAAGACCGGGTCGCGCGATGAAGACCTGCAATGGAACGGCATTTCGCATTTCATTGAGCACATGGTTTTCAAAGGAACCAAGCATCGCTCGGCCGAGGAGATTGCCCGGCAGGTGGATTCGATTGGTGGCAACATGGACGCCTTCACCGCCAAAGAGTGCGTTTGTTTCAACGTGAAGGTGCTCGACGATCATCTTCCGATTGCTATGGATGTGCTTAGCGATCTGGTCCTCAATCCGGTGTTTGATGGGGCGGACATTACTCGTGAGCGCGGTGTCATCCTGGAAGAAATCAAGATGGATGAGGATAGTCCTGACTACCTGGTCCATGAGATCTTTACCCAGAATTTCTGGAAGGATCATCCGCTGGGTAAGCCAATTCTGGGAACCAAGGAGACAGTGAAGAAGTTCGAGCAACCGGTAGTGCTTGATTTTTACGGCCAGCGCTTTGCTCCCGGGAATTTGATCATTTGTGCAGCCGGGAATTTAAAACATGCCCAATTCGTGGAGTTGGTGAACAAACACTTCGCGCAGATGCCACCCAAAAAGAATGGCTTTCACAGCCCACAGCCAAAGATCGTCCCGCGCATCATTATGCGTAACAAGAAAGCACTGGAGCAGGTTCAGATCTGCGTGGGTGTTCCGTCTCATCCCATTGCACATGGGAAGCGGTATGCCTCGTATATTTTGAACACTCTTTTGGGTGGAGGCATGAGTTCGCGGTTGTTCCAAAATATCCGCGAACAGCGATTTGAATCCTTACCGCGACACCGGCTGTCTTTCTGTTTACGCCGGAACGTCGCGCGAATCGGCTGGCAAGGTGGTGCAATCGATTGTCTCGGAATTCCGGAAGCTAAAAACTGAGACCGTTCCCCCTGAGGAACTCCGCCGGGCAAAAGACCAGTTGAAGGGCAGCCTGATGCTTTCTCTGGAATCCTCAACAGCGCGCATGTCTAATCTGGCGCGGCAAGAGATGTACTTCGATCGCTTCTATACCTTGGACGAACTTATCGAAAAAATCGAAGGCGTCACAGCCGAGGAATTAAAAGAATTGGCAGAGCAGTTTTTTCACACCGATTCGATTGCGGTCACTGTGCTGGGAAACCTGAATGGCCTGAAGCTTACCCGCGAGCAACTGGCCTGCTGACAGACTTACTTCTTCCAACCTGAACTCAAAGACATTGAACCTGCGCCCTGCCCGCCGCCCTGCCTTCCCCTGGCATCATTGTGCTCTGCTGCCCGCATCTAACTAAGTAATTGAGCACACGTACATCCCCGGGTGACACTGTGAAACGGTGGGCGTGCTGCTGTCTCGGATCGGAGGGGTGATATGGCACAGGTGATTGAGTTCTATATTCCGGCAAGGTTTCACAAGAAAGTAAAATGGATTCCCCCGGAGCAGCGAGGGAAAGTGATTGACTTTCCTGTTGAGATAAGAAAATCAGCATGAACAAGTGAACCGAACATTCCGGCAACTACAGGCGCCCGGCTGATCATGGCCGGGCGTTTCCTTTTTGAGCAGTGACCGGCAAAGCAGGAAGCCTAACTTCGACCGGCAGCAATTGTCGGCGGCGGCGGCCACGCCCTAATCCGATCACACGCATGCGGTTATAGGCAACATGCAAGTCGTGGCTCAGCAGTTGAGCTAGCTGCAAGCAGGTCTCACGGTGGTCGTTCAGAAACTGCAGCAGATCCTTGCGATTGATCATGGCCACGCGAGCGTCGTCCACTATCTCCGCAGTCAGTTCATAAGGGCCACTGCACAGCGAGGCGCTTAGTCCCAACACTTCTCCGGGGCCGGCAATGCGAAACATTAAACGCTTGCCTGACTGCGAACATACCGACAGTCTTACCTTGCCCTCGCACAATACAAAAATGGCTCGGGCCCAGGCGCCCTCGCGAAACAGAGTCCTGCCACTCGAATAAAGCGAGAGCGACTTGAGGGTATCGAAATCCTTCAGGGCCTCAGCTGGCAAATGGCAAAAGAGGCGCTCCGGACGCAAGACGCATTCGAAGCAGGCCTCCTGAATGGATCTCATTGCTCTGTAATATCTCAACCGCGGCGGAAAAGCGGTGACTCCAGTCACCTATCTGCGTAACTTGTGCACGTCATGGTTGCGTAAAGGGAATAGTGTCCGAACACCGACGGTTGTGACTAACTGGTGTAGGAACCCCTGCTTTTACTAGCTTCCTCACAGCCTTTCGAGGCATACTAGGCGACGATACCTGAGGGTCCGAAGGGTGCGGAGGGGATTGATTCATGCCAATGCTCGAGGAGAACCACCAACCGGAGATGAATGAGGTTCCGTTTGATAGCGGTTCCGAACTGAAACAGCGACGCCAGATGTTAATCGCGCTGGCATTGCTGCTCGCCGCTTTGATTGTGGTCCTCTACAAGGACTGGCAGTTCTGGTACCCATCCACCGCCACTGTCGAATCAGAGACTTCGGAACCGAGTGCGTCCCAAACTACCGGGGAATCTCAACGATTAGCGAGCAAAGGGCAAACAACTCCCGCAGCACGATCAAAGTCGAAAAAGCCGGTGACTGAAGTTACGGCGACGCCCACTGCAGACACAAATCCCTCACCGGTGATTACCAATCGAAAAGTGCTCCCGCCTCTACAGGTCGAGGTGGTCGCCGGAGACCAGCATCAGACTGTGACACCCGGTAACCCTTCTATCAAGCTCGATCTCGGACCAAAATCGCCTGCTAGCAGTGAAACAGCTCCTTCTGCCATATCCCAAAGCCCTAGCGGTGGGGTGACTAATGCCACGGCACAGGTTCGCCTTTCGCCAGGTACCGCCGAAGTAGTCTCGCATCCAGTCGATCCCAACTATCCGATGCTGGCAAAGCAAATGAAAGTGCAAGGCTCGGTGGTGCTACAGGCTCTGATCGGAAAAGACGGGAACATCCAGGATCTGCAGGTGCTCAGCGGGCCGGCCATTCTCTCCGCAGCGGCCCGGGAAGCGGTGAAACAGTGGCGCTTTAAACCTTACCTTCAGGCGGGCCAGCCGGTCGAAACCGAAGCACGCATTACGGTTAATTTCACTATTTCCACTTACTGACAGAGAGCGCGGTGGAGAGAGATTGTAAAGCCCAGTAGGCGAGCCTTGGCACTATCCCTGCTACGGTCAATTCTCGCGCTGATGATGGCAGAGTTGAGCTCTATCGCTCTTCCCCGCATCAAAGAGCAAGGTTACTTCTCAGTGAAGGGAGGAGCACCGATGGCATTCAGTATTTCCAGCCCAAGTTTTCAAAATGGAAAAGATATTCCGAAAAAATTTACTTGCGACGGCGACGACGTTTCCCCCGCATTATCCTGGATGGATCCTCCGCAGGGCAGCAAAAGTTTCGCGCTGATTGCTGACGATCCCGATGCGCCAAGGGGCACGTGGACCCACTGGGTATTATTCGACCTGCCGTCGACGACTTCTAATCTTCCAGAAGCCATGCCGAAGGTTGGCGAATTACCGGACGGTGGATTCCAAGGCGTCAATGATTTTCCCAAAATCGGCTACGGAGGCCCCTGCCCGCCTCCCGGCAAACCTCATCGTTACTTTTTTAATTTGTATGCGCTCGACAACAAGCTCAATCTCAAAGCAGGCGCAAGCAAGCGGGAAGTTGAGCAGGCAATGCAGAATCACATCTTGGGTAAGGCTGAAATAATGGGCAAATATAGCCGATAATCGCGTGACGTAATTTTTCTTGCACTAAAGCCAAAACTCCGGAAGGAAATCAGCGGTGTAATTATCTCCAAAAAATTAACAGGCGTCCCGACTCTTTCGAGTCAGCGGACGCCCGGGCAGCCCTCCCCCAGAACTGCTCGCCCAATAAAGTAAATCGTCTCTCCCCGGGTGTGAATAGCACTTCGGTGCCAGCGCAGTCCACTAAGGTGCTATCGCAAGGTTTGTTTCTTCCACTATTGGGGCGCAACCTTGAGTTCAGCGATCTCTACGGGGTTTCGGCCTTTGGCTTTGGCGCGATACAGCGCGGAATCTGCCGCCTGCACTAGAGCAATGTGTTCGATGGGTTTCAAATTGCCGGCGCCAACAGATACAAGTCCGACACTGATAGTGACAGGAATTGGACCCGAAGTATTGTTGATCGGGCTCTCAGCTATCACGCCACGCAGCCTTTCCGCGCTGATGATCAAGCCCTGAGGATCGCAGCCCGGAAATCGGCAACGTGAGGAGAAGAACGGCAGATCCGGAAGAGCGAGTGTTGCTGTCGGTATCGTTGTACTGTTGGCTATGGCCGGACAGTTCTCCTGGGCGTCCACTCGGGGGCAGCCGCATCCAGCATCAGAGGGACCGGCGATTGAAGTGTTGAGCGCAGGTATTCCGGAGCCTGTGCCAATGCCAACTTCTCGACCGCAAGAAGGCGAAGTCGTGGTGGCGGATCTACCATTTTCATCGCTGCAGCTTTCAGCTTCATTGGTCAGCTACTTGGAGCTCACACAATCGCAGATAGTAATGATCCAAGTCCTGGTGGGAGCCGAACGGCAGCGGATTGAACCCGTGTTGACGAGACTCAGTGCAAACCGGCAGCTCCTCGTCACCGCGACAAAGAACGGGAGGTTCGACGAAAAACATATCCGAAAACTTGCCACTCAACAGTCGCGTCTGATGGCAGAGTTGATTGTGGCCACATCGCGATTCCAGGCCGAAGTCCACAGTTTGCTAACTCCCGAACAACGGGGCAAGGTTGACGATGCGCGCGATCGGCAAGACGATGCCTCCGAGACTGAGGGGCCATGAGATGATCTAGAACCTGACGTCGTGTTGTTGCGACCTAGGGCCTCCTAAGCGAGATCCCCTCGATGGACGGTTAGCTTCTCACCTCTGCCCATGGTCCGGCGAGAACGGCGGCAATTCCGCAACGCTCGCTTCTTTCGCTGGCGGCTCAGCCTCGATCGGTCGATGATATATTCTCCCGGTAATCGTTTTCCTTACGAGAGACACGATGCCAGAATCGACACGACGAACTTTTCTCACACTCTCTGCTCTTGGACTTGCCAACACCGCAACCTCAAAAATGGTCGCAGGTCTCAACGATGAAACTTCTAGTGCAATGCCAGCTGGCAACATCAGATCCTGGGTCAGCGCTCAGCAGATGCGTTGTGCTCAGTCTCAAACCATTTCCTGGCAACAGGCCTCCGGTAAGCCTTCGGAGCCGGCGATTGTTCTGAATCCTGGCAAGAAGTTTCAAGCCATTCTGGGGTTCGGCGCGGCTTTTACCGATGCGGCCTGTTACCTGTTCAACCAACTGGCTGGTCCCGCGCGGGAGCAGTTGTTTCATGAAATGTTCCATCCCTCAGAGATGGGCCTGAATGTGTGCCGCACCTGCATGGGGGCAAGCGACTATTCGACTCAGGCCTACAGCTACGACGAGGGCGACCCCGACCCCGAGTTGAAGCGCTTCTCCATCGCTCACGATCGTGAATACATCCTGCCCATGTTGCGCCAGGCCCGACAAATGAATCCTGATCTGTTTCTTTTCTCCTCGCCCTGGAGCCCTCCCGGGTGGATGAAATCTAGCGGAACGATGTTGGGCGGATCAATGCGGCGGAGATACATAGGGACCTATTCGCAATATTTTCTTAAGTTCCTTCAGGCCTACGCCACCGAAGGGGTGCCAGTGCAAGCAGTCACTCCGCAAAACGAGGTCGATACCGACCAGGACGGCAGAATGCCAGCCTGCATTTGGCCCCAGGAATATGAGATTGAATTCGTAAAGCTACTCGGCCCATTGCTAAAGCAAAATGGCCTAGTGACGAAGATCTGGATCCTCGATCACAACTATAACCTCTGGGGCCGCGCAACTGATGAACTCGAGGACCCTATCCTGCGCGCATCCTGTAACGGTGTTGCCTGGCACGGATACGCCGGGACGCCCGAAATGATGAGCCGAGTTCACGATGCTTTTCCTGATGTCGGGATGCACTGGACCGAAGGCGGGCCGGACTATACCAATCCGGACTATCTCACGGATTGGACGAAATGGGGACGAACCTTTACCGCTGCACTGCGCAATTGGTGCGATTCAATCACTGGTTGGAATCTCGCGCTCGATGAGAAGGGCCGGCCGAATATCGGGCCGTTCCCCTGCGGCGGTGTTGTCACCATTCATTCCCAAACGAAAGAGATCACGCGCAGCGGCCAATATTGGGCATTCGCCCATTTCGCCCGGTTTATGCGCCGCGGAGCGCGTCGATTCGATTCCCAAACCGCGGTGACTGGTTTGGATCACGTGGGCGTGGAGAATCCCGACGGCCAGCGCGTACTAGTGCTGAGCAATTCTGCCGGCGAGCGAAAGGTCACCCTGCAAATGGGCGGAATGTCAGCGGATGTGAATTTGAAGAGCGATTCAGTGACCACACTACTCTGGGCCTGATGGTAGAGCGGATCTCATTTCCCATAAGCGAAGGCATCGGGTTTCAGGACAAATGTCATTTTCTGGTCTCTCCAGGAACACAAAGCAAACGCACGCGACGGCTACTTGCGAGCGCCGAGCCAGAGAACGGCGTTTTCGAATAGTTTATTCTGCTCCCTGCTAGTGAAAATCTTGTCGCCGTGGCCCATGTTCATGTAGATCATCCGATAGCGCGTATTTGTCCACACTACGGGAAGATCCCCACCGATGATGGTGTCCTTGAGTCCTATCGGATAATTCTGCGGATTGAGCGTGAGCAGCACTTTTACGTGCGTATTCAGCCGAGGGCTGGGCTTCCAGATGTACCACTCATTTGCCGGTGAAGTGAATGTGTCTGGCAGGTGATGCGTAACCGGGTGTGCGCGGTCGTCGACGATGAGCTTCGCGGGAAGCGGAGGCCAATTGTTGCCATAGAAGACGCCGCCACCGATAAAATCAACGAACCAGGGCCAGCGCGTACTCTCATCGTTGTAAGCAGACACATGAAAGCCAAGCCAGGCGCCGCCCTGTGTCATGTAGTCCTGGAACGCCGCGCGCTGCTCCGCTTTTGTCGGGAAATCGTTAATCCACATAATCAACTGGAAGTGCTTTAATTTTTCGGCGTTCAAGGATTCCCATTGGGTGGTCGACTCGAAGTAAAAATTGTTTTTCTTGGCGAGTTCCGCGAAGAATGGCAGGGCTTGCTCCGCGAATGCGATATGGTCCAGTTCGCCTTTTGCGGTATAGAACGCCAGGACACGGAAGGAAGCCTGTTGTGCAAGAGTCACTGCAGGCGAGAGAATGGCCGCCGCACTGATGAGAAGAGTGAGAAAGGAACGAATTATCGATTGACGGATCAAAAAATCGAATGACGAAAGAGGGTTGTAAAAATCTGACTGTGAATGTATTCGAACGAGAACCTGCTGGCAACTCCAGAGCTGCGGTGCTACACAAAAGATCGTCGTATAGTGCTTCTGAGGTTCCCACAAGTCGTGGATAAGACAATCCGAACCTGCGCTCGCGCCTTGACTCCCGGGGGTGCCCCGTCCAAGCTCTGCTTGGGCGGGTCTTTTCTTTCGCCGCGGCGCTCGGGATGTCCGAAAAGCGCAGTTGAAGTATCCATGGCCGTAGTCGTCGCGCTTCTCGCTTGCGTCGCCTTCTCGATCCAGGCGCATGCGCAGACAAAACAGCCCTCGACCGCGCTGATCAGCAGCAGAGGTGTCGCACTGAACCCGGAAAACGGGAAAGTCTATGGCGTCGAAACAAGCCGTGGGTTTGTGTCGGTCTTTGATCCAAAAACAAAATCCATGTCGAACGTACGGGTAGGGGCGGGGCCGATTGCAATCGCCGTGAATGCGGTAACGGACAGAGTCTATGTTGCCAATTCCGAAGGTGGCTCGGTAAGTGTGATCGACGGGAAAAACGATTCGGTGCTGGCATCCCTCAGTGTAGGACCGCACCCTTACGTTGTAGCGGTCAATCCCGCCACAAACCGGATCTATGTATCGAATACTTTCAGCAACCTGATTACGGTGATCGAGGGCACGACAAACTCCACAACCACAGTGAAGGCTGCCTCCGCGGATGCGATCGCCGTAGATTCGCGGTTGGACCAGGTATACCTGTTAGGGTACGAGAACACGAATCTGATTGTGCTTAACCGACTACCTTCCGTTGTCGGTAAGGTTCCCGTGGGCATACATGCTTGGGGCATAGCATTGGATGACGCAACCGGAACACTTTACGTGACGCGATCCGGAAACTCGGAAGTGCTCGTGGTGGATGAGGTGTCTGGCCTTGCTACAACCGTTGCAACGGGCGCGATTCCTTGTGCAATTGCCGTCAATCCTGTCACCAACACGGCTTACATCGTGAATCACGGAGACGACACCGTAACTGTGATTGACGGCGTAAGACGCGCGGTGATCGCGACGGTGAAGGTGGGAATGCATCCCCAGGCGGTCGCAGTGGACGCGAAAAGAAATCGGGTGTATGTCGCCAACACGCATAGTAGCGACATCACGGTGATCGACAGTGCTCGGAACAGTGTCCTAAAAACGCTCCACGCGGGGAAAAATCCTTACGCCCTTGCGGTCGACCCGAACAGCGGTCAGTTATATGTGGAGTCGTATGGAGAACCGGCGCTCGCGGTCATTGACCCAAGATAATGAGATACGCAGGTCGAACAGGCCCAAAGTCCGGAGGTCCGATTAGCTTGGCACCAGCGTCTGGGTCAGCTAACTACGGTGACAATACAGTTTCCAAGTTCTAAAATGAACGGTTTAAGTCTCACAGTTGGCAGTTGCGGTCGGTCTTAATTGTGGGCATCCAGGTCAACCTAGACTTTCATGACAAATCTGACACGGCGCCAATTCGGTAAGACTTTAGCTGGCACGGCTGCTGCTTTAGCCACCGGATCCTTCCCGCGAGTTGCACTGGCTCAAGTACCCAGAGCGAATTCGCTGCGATTTCCGACTGGCTTTCTCTGGGGCTGCGCGACCGCTGCCTATCAGATAGAGGGAGCGACGAATGAAGATGGACGGGAACCATCGATTTGGGACACCTTTTCGCACACGCCGGGCAGAACATTTCAGGGAGACACGGGCGATGTCGCTGACGATTCATACCATCTCTACAAAGAGGACGTGAGGCTTCTTAAAAACCTGGGAGTCACTGGCTACAGATTCTCGGTCTCGTGGTCGCGTATTTTCCCCAAGGGGACGGGCAAGCCGAACGAAAAAGGCCTCTCCTATTACGATCGGGTCGTCGACGAACTGCTCAAAAGCAATATCGCGCCGTACATCACGCTCTTTCACTGGGACCTGCCAGAGGCTTTGCCTGACGGGTGGCAGTCCCGCTCTACCTCGCATGCGTTCGCCGATTACGCAGCCTATGTTTCGAGGCGGTTCTCTGATCGTGTCCGGCACTTCTTCACCACCAACGAATTTGTATGCTTCACCGATTTGGGCTACAAGACAGGCAAGTTCGCCCCGGGCCTGAAGCTGCCAGATGCACATGTGAATCAGATTCGCCACCATGCGATTCTCGGGCATGGCCTGGCGGTCCAGGCAATTAGGGCAACCGCCAGGAGCGGAACGCAGATTGGTCTTGCGGAGAACGCCACGGTGTACGTGCCCGTCATCGAAACCCACGAACACATCGAGGCTGCGCGGCGCGCGACTCGCGAGGGGAACGCCCCGTTCCTCACCGCGGTCCTGGAAGGCAAGTACACTGACGGCTATCTGGAGCGCGCGGGCGCGAACGCTCCCAAGGTGGAGGCCGGTGACATGAAGGCCATCGGCAGTAGGCTAGATTTCGTCGGCCTCAACGTGTACACACCGGAGTACGTCCGCGCCAGCGCGTCACCGGCCGGCTACTCGGTGGAACGGCGCCAGGCTTCCTACCCGCGCATGGCTTCGGACTGGCTTTACATCGGCCCTGAAGTGATCTACTGGGCGATTCGCAACGTCAGCGATATTTGGAAGGCGCCGGCGCTTTATATCACCGAGAACGGTTGCTCGGCTGACGATGTGGTAACCGCGGACGGACGTATCGAGGACACGGACCGCGTAATGTATTTGCGCAATCACCTCACACACCTGCACCGCGCTGCTTCGGAAGGCTACCCCATCAAAGGTTATTTCTTGTGGAGCCTGCTCGACAATTATGAATGGGCGGACGGCTACAGCAAACGATTCGGTGTCCACTACGTTGACTTCAAAACGCAGAAGCGGACACCGAAACTCAGTGCGGAGTGGTACCGCGAAGTAATTTCACGAAATGCGGTCGAGTAAGCCTGGTGCATCCAACGTCGGGCCTCAGACCAGAACCCCCAAAAGTCAGAAGAGTTCAGAAGAGTTTAAAACGTGCGAAATTAAATTAAGCTCATGAAAAAGATGGCTCCTCAGGTAGGACTCGAACCTACAACCCTCCGGTTAACAGCCTCGCGGGATGCAGCAAATCCAGGAGGTAGCAAACATCGTGACCCTTGTTTGACTCAGAATTTGGTCCCTATCACCGACCTTTTTGAACACCTAAGGGCAACGATAGCGGAAGCAACGCTGCTCTACCAACTGGGTGCAAGCGTTCTGGAGACCTAGGTCGAATTCTGTCCAAACAGGAGTTTTCGCACGCGGAAGTTTAGGTTCCCAAGGCGTTTGGCATGTTTCCCCAGTTCTCATGCTTGACTTCCCATTTCAGCCGCAGCTCGCGATTGCAATTGCGGAATGCCCCCTGCAAGCTCCGCTTCCAACTCGCCAACACTTCTCATCTTCTCCCGCACATCCACAAGCTTGCCCTCGAGCATGGATTGCACTTCGGAACAGGCGTGATCCTTTGTCGCAACGCGAGCAGTTCTTTAACTTCGTTGAGCGAAAACCCCAACTCCTGGGTATGCCGCACAAATTCGAGATCGCGAATCCGCCCTCCATCGAACAAGCGATACCCGCCCGCGCTGCGACCAGCAGTCTTAGTGAGTCCGAGTCTTTGAGAGAAGCGGTGTCCCGTCGGCTTGCACCCGCATTCCATTTGCAGGATTCCCTTTTGACTCTAGACGCCGAGAAGATTGCTCAGGTGTCTTGGCTCAGCCTGAAATGGAGAAGCGGCGTTCTCCGTTAGTGTAGATTCCGCCCCTTCGGGGCGGGGATTTTCAAGGCATGGGGGTCTATCGTCCGATGACCGTTTCCATTCCGTGCAGCGCGAGAGGATTGGCTCCCGCGCTGCTGAGCATCGGCTCGATGAGCCCCACCAGGTTATCCCTCAGCATGGTTGCATCCCTGCAGTGCCGCTTCCGTTTCACCCGGCGAGGCCATTGTAGCTGCGGTGGAAGAGTGTGCAAACATCAAAGACGCTGTCTGCTGCCGGCGAAGTTGCCGCTGGCTACGAGCCTCTTCTAATTTGCGATCGCGGGCCGCGTGGATCTCGGCCTGTCGTCCGGCGAGCCGATCCTGCGGCGTCACATAGCCGATAGCGCTATGGAGTCGCACCGTGTTGTAGTGATCCACGTAGATCTGAATCAGGCGGCGCGCATCGTCCAGGGTCAACGGAGTAAGTGGCCGGATGCACTCCCGTTTGAGCGACTTATGCCAGCGTTCGATCTTCCCGTTCGACTGCGGATAAAACGGCGAGGTGCGCACGTGTGTCATCCCCGAGATGCGAATGAACTCCTTGAAGTCCCGCGCAATGAACTGCGGTGCGTTGTCGGAGATGATCCGCGGCTTGGCTTTCGGGTACTTCTCCTTGGCTCGTTCCAGAATCATCTCTATGTCAGCTTCCTTCATCGATTCCCGCAGATCCCAATGCACCAGAAAACGACTGCATCCATCCAAAACGCTGCATAAGTAATAGAACGTGCCCGACAGATTGATATAGGAAACATCGACATGCCAATGCTGGTGCGGCTGCAGCGGCTGTTCGAAGCCGGTGCCCTTGCGCGACGGGTTGCTTTTCCAGCGCGACAGGAGTCCCGCTTGTTTCAGCACGCGCCATACACTCGCCGGACTCACTGCCGCCACATCGTGATCTAACATCATGAACGTAAGTCGCCGATAGCCTTCCAACGGATTCTTCAGGTGGAAGCCGATGATGGCTTCCTTCTCCCACGGCTCCAACCAGAAATCTCGGGGTACCCAACCGTTGTGCTCATTCACTCGTCCATAGCGCTGCCGCCAGTCGTAGAACTTGCTCACGGTAACGCCCAGCCACGAAATGAATCGGCCGACGCTGATCTCGCTCTTCTCCGACCAGCGCCGGACGAAATCGACCGCCTGATCCCGCACATCGTGCGGCACCCAGGTCTCGGTCAGAGTTCCCCAAGGCTTTTTTTTAACGCGATGTGCTCCGCCATCAGCTCGGCCAGGACCTCGTCCTTGGTCTGCACCTTCTTCTCCAAGAACTCAATCCGTTTCTGTTTCTCCTCCACCTGGCGGCGAGGACGCTCGGTCGCTTGGAAGGCGGCCGCTCCGTTCTCGAAGAACTCTTTTTGCCAGCGGTAGAACACCGTCGGCTGCAGGCCCAGTTCTTCACACAGATCGGAAACTGGGACCTTGTCTAAAAGATGGCGCCGTAGAATGGCCACCTTCTCCTCGGCAGTGTAGTGCTTGCGCTCTTTTCTCATACGTTCGCTCCGCTATCTTAACGGACGAACGCTTTCTCCATTTCCAACTGAGGCGGGACACAGGCGTTTACACCAACTATCGGGTCAATGGGTGAAATGACGATGCTTCGACAGCGATCAACCAAACTTCCTTGACCGAATGTGGGGTGCGCTTCAGGTTTGCCGGCGAAGGCTAGTGCGTTCTGAAATAACTCATAGCCGACAACTTCCTTACCCCGACGTTCGAGGATTTTCCTCAGCCCTTCAAGGTTTACCTCAACCCAGCCTGCCTTGCCGTTCTTCATTGGTTCCCCCGTAGAGTCCAGAGTGCCTCCGCAACTATCTCGATGCTGACCTTCCTTGTGCGATATCGAAGCGTGCCATCCTTCTCCCGTGTTAGGCACAGGTCTCGGACAACCACCCAGCGATACCCACGCTTCAATTCGATTGCGTGATGCCACCCATGATTGGTGTGGTAGCGAACTATTTTTGTGCCACACCGCCCGGTGCTATTCAACGAGAATCCGTGCCACCGACACTGTCACATCATCAGGCAATCGCTCTGCTGAAAAGACAATCAGAGCGCGCACAGGAAATTGCAGCCCTGCGCTTCGATGACCCAAA
>Ga0209160_1002186_pt1 | contig 16372 bp, 17 predicted proteins | sample GraSoiAngelo_153_FD_186167 | JGI IMG/M metagenome (GOLD analysis project Ga0209160, IMG submission 186167) | Grasslands soil microbial communities from the Angelo Coastal Reserve, California, USA - 14_1009_12_40cm (SPAdes) (version 2) | ecosystem: Environmental > Terrestrial > Soil > Grasslands ... | reverse complement strand
CCGGCGAGAATCGGGCTCGCGGCGTGACGTAGCTCCCAGATGTCGTGTTCCGCTTCGCTCGTCAGTGCGACGTCAACATCCGTCGCACCGGCCTGCCGGAATGCCCGGGCCAAATCCTGCGCAGCCGCAGCCGCCGAATCGACGCTGGAGGCTTCTACTTCCGCGAGCAGAACCGCGGCGGCGCCTTGCGTCAGTTTGAATTTCGAGCCGGCCGGCTGCCCGCTCGCTGCATACGCCAGAAAAGTCTTGTCGAGGAGCTCACACGCGCTCGCTCCGGCCTCGACGGCTTTCGTCGCCGCCACGGTTGCCTGCTCGAGTGAGGCAAAGATTCCGAGTAGACTGCTCGTCGCGGCGGGTACGGGCTCCAGCTTGAGCTGAATGCCGACGATGATCGCCAGCGTTCCTTCGCTTCCGACCAGCAAATCGACGAGATCAGCCTTGGTGGCGTAGTCGTGAACCGCGTAGCCGGAGGATTCCTTGCGGACTCCGAGATGCATGATCGGCCGACGCTTGTCGCTGGACACGATCTCGCCGTGGACATCGCGCATGAATCGATTGATTGCCTCTATCCGCTTTGGGGGCGGCTCTCCACGCGTGATCACCGCGCGATCACCATCGCTGAAGACGCAGTCGAGCGCGTAAACCCAGGCGCGCGTCGATCCATAACGGAGTGAGTGAGCGCCGGCCGCATTGGTCGCGACCATTCCGCCGAGCGTACAAAATTTTCCGCTCGACGGATCTACTGGAAAGCGAAGTCCCTTTCTGCGTGCAGCCACATCGAGGGTCGACCAAAGAACTCCCGGCTCGGCCCAGACCGTCCGATCACGCTCGTCGATTCTGCCAAGATGATTGATGCGTGACAGATCGGCCACGACTCCTGATCCGACCGCTGCACCGGACATGCTGCTGCCCGAGCCGCGCGGAATGAGCGCGCTCCCCGATTCGGCGGCCCACTTCACCAAGACGACGACATCTTCTGCATCGACCGGTACTGCGACGGCCGAAGGAATCGCACGGGCGATCCCGGCCGCCTCAGAGTAAACCGCGCGGGCCAGCTCGTCTTCGCGAAAGTAGCCGCGGAATCCGGAAACGCTCACAGTCCGAGGTTGCTGACCCGGGGTGGGTTGGAAGAGTAGTCGTAAAACCCTTTCCCGGACTTCTTGCCGAGCATGCCTGCCAGCACCATCCGCCGCAGCAGCGGAGGCGGCGCGTAGCGGCTCTCTCTGTACTCCGTAAACATGATCTCCGCGATCTTATAAACGGTATCGAGGCCGACGAAGTCGATAAGCGTGAACGGCCCCATGGGATGGCCTGCGCCCAGCTGCATCCCCTTATCGATGTCCTCGACGGAGCCGACGTTCGACTCCAGCGCTTTGATCGCGTCGATCATGTAAGGAACCAGCAGCAGGTTCACAATGAAGCCAGAGCTGTCTTTGGCGCGAATCGGCTCCTTACCGAGGGCGCGCACGAAATCCATCGCGCGCTGTTCGGTCTCATCGCTGGTGGTGATGGTCCGCACGACCTCGACGAGCTTCATCAGCGGTACCGGGTTGAAGAAGTGGAGGCCGAGCATTCGATCGGGTCGTCCGCTGGCTGCCGCCATGGCAATGATCGTCAGACTCGACGTGTTGGACGCGAAGATCGCTTCCGGTCGCGCGATTTTGTCCAACTGGGACCAGAGTGTGTTCTTAACCTCCAGATCTTCGACGACTGCCTCGATGAACAGATCCGAATCGGCGAGGTCTTTCAAGTCGGTCACGAAGCGGAGGTTGGCGAGAGCCTTATCGCGCTCGCCTTCGCTCACCTTACCGCGCTCGATTCCTTTGGCGAGGGTTTTCTCGATCGACTGTCGACTTTTGGCGCACAGCGCTTCCGAGATCTCGCGGACCGTCGTTGGAAAACCAGCGGCGGCCGAGACCTGAGCGATGCCGCTGCCCATCAATCCTCCACCGAGGACGCCGACCTTTTCGATCTTTTTCATCGAAGGCTCAAGGAGCGATTTCGGTCTAATCTATCCTCGCGGCAACCGCGCTCGCGAAGCAAGCGCGCCGAGCAGCCCGGCGGACCGCTCGAACTCGCCATGCTCCAGTCGATCGAGAATCTGCTCGAGCGCGAGCTGGACGCTGGAAAGGACCCCGCGGTGTGTGCGCGCCACCTTATAACCGGCGAACGTGCTGCCCGCAAAAGGGAGGACCGCCGCGCCGGCGGCGATGAACAGCGGCAGGTGGGCGATGACCAACCCGAGGCCGACAATTCCGCTGGCGGCGGCTCCCATTGCGGTTACAAATCCTCCGATCCCGACGCGACGCGCCCTGCTGGCGTGAATGTCGGCGTCGAGTCTCACTACGACGCGGGAAGCATCGACCGCGAGCACCGTTGCTGATACCTGTCCCGCATCCATCAAATAATAGCCGTGCCCGCTGACGTTGACCGTGCGGCGCAGCTTTCCGAAGAGTCCGCGCTGGGGTTCCCAGGTGATTCTGTCAGCGAAGCGTCGCTGCACCTGAAGACATTCGTCGCGTTGCATCCAGGAGTCGATGGTGGCGAGAATGTCGCGCGGCGTCCCGGGAACCGTTCTGGTGGCACTCGCGAATCCGGCACCGGCGATTTGCGCCACCAGGCCCCGCTCCTCCGGAACGTTGATGCGCGTTCTCTCTTCCGCCAACGCCTGATTCAGAACAGCGGGCGCCAAACCAACTTCATTTCCGATCTCGAGAAGCTGGCTCTCGGTGATCAGGTCGCCCGATTCGGGCATCGCGCTCGCGCCCTGCAGCTCCGCGGCCCGGGCAAGTACGCGCTCGAGCGCCTGTCGATCCAAAGGCGGCTGCCGCGTCGGAGAAGACGCGGGCAGCGAAGAGTTCTCATCAGCCATGCAGAATTATATCTGCTAAATCCCTCCCAGTACGACGTCCAGCTGTCGGGCAATGGCATCGCGAATGGTGTCGGGAATCGCAAACGTGGATGTGAACGTCGTCTGAAGGTTGGACCCAACCGGCCTGTTTACTGAGCGCAGGTAGTATCGCATGTACCCGTCGAGAATCTCCGGCGATGTGCGTTGAATCAGCAACGCCCCGCCTCTGACCGCCGCCGAGCTCTGATAACGCTCGCCGAGTCCGGAGCGGCGTTGCTCAGGAGTGATGTTGTCGGTGACAGCGGTGCTGGCGAGCTGACTGATCGCTTCGTGCGCGATCACGTAGATCGCTTCAATCGCATCGTTTGGCCGGTCGGGGAATGTTACCGTGATCGTATTCGATCGAGTGCCGTTCGTTTGAGTTCTGCCCTCGCCGTCCAGCGGCAGCGACAGGAGGATGTCACCCTGTGCCTGCTGTGTGTTGCTGAAGAAGCGTTGCATACGTGGACGATAGGTGCGCTGCCACAGAGTGTCGGCAAGCTCGAGGACGTTACCGCGCTCACGCTGCTGCTGCTGCCAATAGGAGTGGTAAAAACGGTTGCTCTCGTCGGTCAGCGATTGGACGAATAGGCGAAGCCAATCACGGTCGGGACCGGTCTGGAAGTAAGCGGCGAGGAACGCGATCGCGTTGGCCTGCTGCTGCGACGACGCCGCGCGCGGGTCACCGTTGGACCGAATGAAAAGATCGACTGTCTGAGCGAGCTCGCTCCATGAGGAGAAGTTGAGCGGAACGAACTGCGCATTTATCAACTGCGGATTGACGGCCAGACGCGCGCGCAGCCTGTCGCGATTGGCGTCGAGCTGGGTTACGACGTTAGCTCTGTTCTTGAGAACGGTCATGTCCGTGCCGTAACCACGCTTGAAGAAAGGAACGAAGGTGGTGTCTTCCTGGAGCATGGCGAAGCCGTGCAGCCACAGGTCGACGTGCTCGCGGACCTTGATCGGCCAGATTACATCGGGCCGGCCGACGTTCTGGTTCGTCGGGGTTCCGCCGCCATTCGTTACTGTCCCCCCGGGCCCGCCGCCCACAGTTGCGCATGCCGCCAGCAACGCGGCGGCCGACGCCGCGGCGAGGGCTCTTAGTTGTCGGTTCATATTTTCCTCGATCGCTGCGGCGAGCGCAGTCTAATGAATGGATTCGACGACCACCGCGATCCCCTGACCACCGCCGATACATGCGGTGCCCAGCCCGTATCGCTTTCCTTGGGCGCGTAAGGCATGCAGTAGATGGGCCGTTATCCGCGCGCCGGATGCGGCGAGCGGATGGCTCAGCGCAATCGCTCCGCCGTGGACGTTCAGCCGCTCGCGCGGGAGCGAAAGCTCGCGCTCGACGGCGCAGGTCTGGGCGGCGAAAGCTTCGTTTACCTCGATCAGTTCCATGTCCTTCATGGACAAGCCCGCTTTGGCGAGCGCAGCCTTTGACGCCGGAACCGGTCCGATTCCCATCACCGACGGATCGACGCCCGCCACTCCCCACGATATCAACCGTCCGAGCGGCTTGAGCTTGCGATCGCGCGCGACTTTCTCGCTGGCGATGATCATCGCCGCGGCGCCATCGCCGATGCCGGACGCATTGCCGGCTGTCACCACACCGCCTTTCCGAAATACCGGTTTGAGTGCAGCCAATCGTTCGGCGGTCGTGTCGGGCCGCATGTGTTCGTCCCGCGCGAGCTCCTCTGGCTTTCCGGTTTTGGGATTGGTGAGCGGCACCGGAACGACTTCGTCGTCAAACACTCCTTCTTCCCACGCCGCATTGGAGAGCTGCTGCGATCTCAGTGCGAACTCGTCGACGCAGCCGCGATCGAGCTTGTATCGCTCAGCGAGATTCTCCGCGGTCTCCGCCATGCCGAGTCCAACGAATGAATCGGTGAGACCCTCCCACAAAACGTCTTCCATCACCGGCGCCTTGCCGAGCGGGGTTCCCCAGCGGAGACCGCGGGTTACGTGAGGCGCCTGCGACATCGACTCGGCGCCGCCGACGAGGCAGAACTGCGCGTCGCCGAAGAGGATTTCCTGCGCGCCGCTGACGACAGCCTGGAAACCGGATCCACAGAGGCGATTGAGAGTCAGCGCCGAAGTTTCCTGTCGCGCGCCTGATTTCAGCGCGACATGGCGCGCGAAATAAATCGAATCGCTGGTGGTGTAGAGAACGTTGCCGAAGATGGTCTGATCGATGTCATCGGGGGTGATGCCGGCGCGATCGATCGCGTTTTTGGATGCGAGAACGGCAAGATCGACGGGGGACGTGTCCTTGAGCTTGCCGCCGAAGGTGCCGAACGGGGTGCGGACGGCGGAAAGGAAGACTACGCCGGGAGAGCTGGACGGTACTGGCATTTTATCAAAGGTAGTGAGCGGTCGGGGGTAACTGAACACTGCCAGCAGTCAGCGAGGGAGTGTCGTTCCCAGTTCGCAGTTTACGCCCTCTTCCCGCAATTGATGCAAAACTTCCAGACTGGATCGAGCTCGGCGCCGCACCCCGCGCAGTGCTTCGCCGCAAGGTTCTGTCCGCAGTGCGGGCAGAATGTGACGGCGCGGCCTTCGGGAAGAGTCCCGCCGCAGAACTTGCACCCCTCGGCGACTTCCATCGTGCCGGGAAGGGTAAACGACGTTCCCGCCTGGCCGGGTGCGCCGCCGTTGCCGTTTCCGGCGAATCCGCCTGCATTCTGGGATGGGATCGCGACGCCGAGTTTCTGCAGCGCGTCGGGGGCGAGAGAGATTCTCGTTTCGGCGTAATCACGGAACGCTCCGACATCGGCGTGGGGCGATTCGATTTCCTTCTTGAGCCGATCCTGCATCGCCTTGTCGGCGCGGACGTATCCCTTCTCTCCGGAAAGCAGGCGAGTCACCGCCGCTTCGTAATCCTGATTGGTCTCGATGCCGAGGTCGCGGCGATAGTGACGATAGGGGACCAGCGTATCGTACAACTCCTGGACAGTGAACGGCACGCTGAGATACTCGGCGTGGCCGTTTCTGATATTGTGCACCAGTCGTTGGAAGAGTCTGTCTAGGTCGTCCATGTCCGCTTGGTCGGCCGGAATGAATGAAGATCGGGGAAGGGAGCCGTCGGTTTCAAGGGAGCAACTCCCGCATTGGTCTCCTCGAGCCACGCATCAAACGATGATTGCCGTAACCCCCCGGAATTCGATTGTTCCGTTGCCGCGCGTGTCGCAAGGAAGTTGGCATACTCGTTTTGCGGATGGCCGGCGTGGCCACGCACCCACCGCCACTGCACTTCGTGGGTTCCCACCGCCGCATCGGCTTCCTTCCAGAGCTCTACGTTCTCGAGCTTTCCACTCTTTCTCTTCCAATCGCGCTTCTTCCAATCCGGCACCCACGAATTCATCCCTTCGACGATGTACTTCGAATCGCTGGTGAACAAGACTTTATATGTATTGCCTCGGCGGGAGATCTCCCGAAACGCCTCGATGACGGAACGGAGAGCCATGCGATTGTTGGTCGTCGCCGGCTCGGAGATCCAGTAATCGTAGCGGGTCACTTCGTTGGACCTGGGATGAAGCCACTCGATCATGCCGCCCGCGCCGCCGGGATTTTCTCCCTCACGGCCGTTGCCAAGGCAGGATTCGTCGGCGTAGATGGCGACGAGGTCGCCCGCTTTTGCCTTCCCGCGAGTCAACGCACTACCTCGAAGCTATCCATCTCGTCGAGAAACAACGTGATCTGTTCGCCGGTCGTGGGATGCATCGCTTCGACCGCTTCCCGTCCGCTGATCATGCGTAATCTTCGCGGTACGACGACGTACTCGGTCCCGCGACGATAAGCGGCGATCTGCTTCCCGTTCATGATCGCCCGCTCGAGCAAATCGTATTGCTTGTGATTCCACTCTGTCACTGAGATCCCCTCAGCCTTCGCCGCTGCACCACTCTCTAACGACTGTCGTCAGGACTTGCGTTGCGACCTCGATCTCTTCCACCTGCACAAACTCTTCCGCTGCGTGCGCCAGCGCGATGTCTCCCGGACCGAAGCAAATCGTCGGCACCCCCGCCTCGTTGAGCAAGGCCGCGTCGGTCCAGGCTGAGAGTCCTTCGATCCGGAGCGGTACCTTCTCGCGCTGCAGCGCCTTGCTCAATCTCTCCACGATGAGGGAATCGACCGCGACATCGCTCGGCAGCTGCGCAGTAGTCAATGTAACTCGCGCGTCGAGGCGTAGGTGACTGGCACGTACCGCCGCGCACGCATCCGTAATCTCTTTCATCGCCTTCTCGGCTGATTCACCGGGGAGCGTACGGCGCTCGATGGCCAATCTGCATTCTTCCGGATAAGTGGACAAACCGACGCCGCCGGAAATTGTCGACGCGTGCAGCGATCCGCGGCCGAGCAAGGGATGGCGTGGCCCCGCCTCGCGGGTCTGCTCGAGCTTGTCCAGCTCCGCCAGCACCAGTCCGGCGTGGGTGATGGCGTCGACGCCGATGTCGTAGCGGCTGCCGTGCGCCGCTCTTCCCTTGAAGGCGACATCCATCCACACGAAGCCGCGGTGCGCTGGACAGATTGCGAGTCTGGTCGGCTCGGTGATAATCGCTGCCTCGGCACGCACTCCCGCTGACAACAACGCGCGCGTGCCGAGGCTCTCGTATTCCTCGTCGACGACAGCGGTGACGAGGATCTGCCTTTCGGATCGCGTGCCGGCCCCAGCGACCGCCGCGGCGCACATTGAGGCGACACCAGCTTTCATGTCCCCAGATCCACGACCATAGATACGACCATCGCGCAGCTCGGCGCCGAATGGCTCGTGCACCATGCCTTCGACGCCGACGACATCAAGGTGGCCGTTGAGCATCAACGCCGGCGCGTCATTCGGGCCGATTCGAGCGACGACGTTGGGGCGGTTCGGGACACCAGTCTCCAACAACCCGACAGAAAAGCCCCAATCATCGAGAACCGATGCCAGGAAGCGAGCGCATTCGCCCTCGCCCGGCGAGTCAGGCGCGAGGGTGGGATTTCTGGAGTCGATTTTTATCAGGGCGCGGGCGAGCGCGACCGCATCGCCACGCGGAATCGCCACGGCCTACCTTCTTTTCGCTTTGCCCGAAGCTTTCGGCTTTGATTTCGTCGCGGCTTTCGCTGTGTGTTTCTTCGCCGCGGGTTTCATAGTCGGCTTTTTGGCAGCGGGCTTTTTGGCCGGAGCTGAATGCTTCGCGGTGGCGTGCTTGGCTGGTGCTGGTGCGTGTCTAACGGGCGCGGCGTGACCGGCGTGCGCCGTGTGGCTGGCGTGCGCTGTGTGACTGGCATGTGCTGAGTGTGCTGAGTGCGTTGCGTGAGACGTCGTCTCGGCGGGACCTCTTGCGCCAAGTGAGGCGGGTGGTGCCGGTGGCTTCCGCTTGGCGTGCGACGCTTCGACCTCACGCATCAGCTTGTCGGCTTCCTCTTGCGTCATCTGGCCGCGACGAACCATGTACTGCAGGAGATCACGGGCGCTCTCGATGACGAGGCCGGTAAGTCCGGCAGCGGCGCCGATCACGTCCTTCATCGCTGCGGCCATCTTGCTTCCGGCCTCGAGGCTGATCTCATGCGCCTTGGCCGCCATTTCGGCGACCGTATCCTTTACGTCGGCGCCACGGTGCCCCGGGCTGCGCTTCGGCGGGACCGGCGGCGGCGTCACGGGTGCGCCAACGGCTGGGGCAGGTGCTGTAGCAGTAGCAGCTGCGGTCTTTTCTTTATCTGTCATTTATGGGCTCCGGTCAGCGAACAAGGGTGGTGCTGACGGATCTGAACATCACAGAAGTAGGGTCTAGCCCCGAAATGGGCTCGAACGGCGCTAAGTATATGATTTTTCGTGACTAAAACAAGGTGGGGTAACGTGGCTTCGCCGATGGTCTCCTTGCGCCAATCTGAGGGCTCATTTACGCCAGTCTCGCGACATATGTACAACAGTAACGCGGCATGCGAGGCAAATGAGGCTTAAAGTTCTTGACCTGAGTCGAGTCCTAGCCGGCCCGGTCTGCTCGATGATTCTTGGCGACCTCGGCGCCGACGTCATTAAAGTCGAAAGGCCGGGCGAGGGCGACGAAACGCGCGGTTGGGGACCGCCCTTCGACTCGGACGGCCAAAGCGCCTACTTCCTGGCAATCAACCGCAACAAGAAAAGCATCGCCGTCGACTTGGCCGACCCTCACGATCGGAAGGTTGTGCTCGAGCTCGTCCGCGATGCCGATGTCGTGCTCGACAATTTTCTCCCCGGGTCACTCGAGCGCCTGGGCTTCGACCCGGACGAGCTCCTTGCCCGCTATTCGTCGCTCATCTGGTGCACGATCTCCGGATTCGGCACAGATAGTACGCGCCCCGGATACGACTTCGTCGTTCAGGCCGAGTGCGGCTGGATGTCGATCACTGGCGAGCGAGAGGGATCGCCGATGAAGGTCGGCGTCGCTCTCGCCGACGTCATCGCCGGCAAGGATGCGGCGATCGCCATTCTCGCCGCGGTTGTCGATCGCGCCGGTGGACCGGTCGCTCCCGACAAGAGGCGAATCAACGTGTCACTCGCCGAGAGTGCACGTGCAGCTCTCGTCAACGTCGCGCAAAACGTTCTGGTTTCCGGCGAAGATGCAAGGCGCTGGGGCAACGCGCATCCGAATCTCGTTCCTTATCAATTGTTCGATGCGGCTGACCGCCCGTTCGTGATCGCAGTCGGGAGTGATGGACAATGGCGTGCGTGCGCAGACGCCCTTGGTCTGCAGCAACTGGCTGATGACGAATCGCTGCAAACGAATGCGGGCCGCGTCGAGAACCGTGAGATGATCGTCGACGCGCTCGCCGCGCGTGTGAAGGAAATGGGCGCGCAACACTGGATCGATCGACTCCAGGCAGTAAGCGTCCCGAGTGGTTTAGTCAAAACTGTGGCGGAGACTCTCGATGGCTCGGATGCGAACGCTCGCACCGGAGTTCCGCCGAGTGTGCCGGGATCGGTGAGACTGTCACCGCCCAAGCTCGATGAGCACGGCGCGGCGATTCGCACGCTGGGGTGGCGCGCCTTTGGGTGATTACAGATATTATCAGCCGCCTGTTTCCTGCCTCGCCTCGCTCCCTCCCTCGATCACCCCTGAGGAGTTGCTATGAAGCGTAAGTGGTCTTTCTTTGCTGGTGCTCTCGCTCTCGTCGTCCTCGCTGCGTGCAGTCAGGACAGGACAACGGGTCCGGCCGGACAAGCGGCATTCCAGAGGTTTGTCTCGATCGGCACCAGCGTCAGCATGGGAGTCCAGTCCGACGGAGTGTATTACGCGTCACAGCAACACGCATGGCCGGCGCTTCTCGCGCACCAGGCTTTCGCGCCGAGCTTTAGCACGCCGCTCGTGCAGGGGCCGGGCTGCTATTCGCCACTCATCGCGCCCTTGCAGTTCCAGAGAAGATTGAGCGGCTCGCAGTATCCCGCCATCAACGCCAACGATCAAATCTGCGCTCTGCTCGGCGCTACTACGCTGCCGACCAATAACGTCGCGATTGACGGAGCGACGACCTACGCTGCGCTGCGCGTAACTCCCGACACTATAGCTGCTGCCCCGACCACCATCGAACCGGACCAGCGCAAGCGCTTGTACAAGGCGGTGCTGCAGGCCAAGCAAAGCCAGGTTACGGAGATGATGCTGCAGAAGCCAACGCTAGTCTCGGTGGAATTGGGCGCGAACGAAGTCCTGCGCTCGGTGACCGGCGGGATTCTGGTGCCCGCGCAGCAGTATCGTCAGCCAGACGGCACGTTCACGTTCTATCCGATCACGCTGTGGCAGCCACAGTACGATGCGATCGTCGACAGCGTCGACAAGACCGGCGCCAAGGCACTGCTCGTTTCGGTTCCTTTGATTCCCAGCCTCGTCGGCGTTTACCCGGGCGACGATTTCTATCTAAACGCAGCCGCATTTCAGCAGTTTGGGATCATCGTGAACGCTGATTGTCAGGGGAACAACAACCTGATTTACGCCTTCGGCAAAGTTCTTACCGCACTGGGAAGCCCGAAGCCCTACAACTTCAGCTGCACCGACAATCCGCAGGCCGCGGATTTCATTCTCACTCCGACAGACACTGCTTTCGTCGACAATCTCATTCGCCAGATGAACGCCCACATTGTGGCGACGGCGACCGCACACGGTTGGTCGTACCTCGATCTGAACACAGCGCTAGCCTCATTTGTCGCGGCGAAGACTCATTTCAGTTTGCCGAACTTCCTTTCCTGCACGAGGCCGTTTGGACAGTACATCAGCCTCGATGGGATTCACCCGACGGCAGATGGCCAGCAGGCAATTGCCAACGCTGCCGCCGACGCGCTCAATTCCACCTATGGGTTCGCCATTCCAAAGGTCGACATACCCGCGTTGACGCCGACGCAGCTTTGCCCATAATGTCGGCCTGATACAGAGCTCCGGGGGCGAGGCCAACAACCTCGCCCCCTTTGCATCATGAGGTACATCGGAAACAAAACCCGACTCCTAACCTTCATTCTCCGCACACTGGAGAAGGAAAGGATTGCGGTCGGGTCGGTCCACGACGCCTTCGCGGGCACCGCCAGCGTGAGCAGAGCGCTCAAATCGGAAGGATGGCGCGTGTACTCGAGCGACCTGCTCATGTCGTCGTACGTGTTTCAGCGCGCGTACGTCGTTGCCGATGCCGCGGATCCTTTGCTGAAGGAAATGGCTGGCGAGCTGGCGCGCGTGGAACCGAAGGTTGGTTTCATCAGTCGACACTTCTCCCCGGCGGGCGGGACCACGAGCGCAGGGAGGATGTATTTCACCCCTGAGAATGCAGGGCGCATCGATGCGTCACGCGAGGCGTTGGACGCCTGGCGAAAGGAGCGGAAGATCGGTGACGACGACTACTACCTGCTCCTTGCCGCCATCATAGAAGGAGCGGACAGAGTCGCTAATACCGCCGGCGTGTACGCGTCGTACATGAAGCGCTGGCAACCAAATGCGCGCCGCCCCTTTGAGATCGCGCCGGAGGTGCCCATCAAAGGAGCGCAGCCGGCCCGGGCGCATCTAATGGATGCGACGGAGGCGGCGAGAAACATCGGCGAGGTCGACTTGCTGTACATCGATCCGCCGTACAACTCCCGCCAGTACGTCGCCTACTACCATATACCTGAGATCCTGGCGCGCGGTTGGTCCGATATGGCGCCGGCGATCCGCGGCAAGGTCGGACTGCTGGCCGGGGAGGAGGGAAGGAGCCAGTGGTCGCACGGGCGACGCGTGCAAAGGCTCTTTTCGGGACTGTTGGCCGATTCGGCGGCCAGATACGCTCTCGTTAGCTTCAATTCCGAGGGTCACTTGAAGCCGGAAGCGCTGGAGTCGCTGCTCGCAAAGGCCGCCATCGACGGCAAAGTCTCCCATTTCAATCAGCGGTATCGCCGGTATCGCGCGGATAGTGACCGTGAAGGCAGGCGATACCACGCTGACTTTGCCCTCGAGCACCTATATTTGGTCAGGCTCAGGTAGCTTGGTTGCTTCCACAAGTGACTAGTCGTCAGAAGGGCGTAACGGTGATAAGGTGTTATCCCGTCGCCATTTGGGCCTTTGCACGCGCTGGCAAAGGGGTTACACTAGGCAGGTGAAGATGACAGCCACACCGCTGCAAAATCAGGGTGCTCAGGTGCTGGGCGCTGGAGGCGCGACGCCGGATGCAGCGGCGCCGCAAATCGATGCCGATCAGGAAGTTATCGCCAAGGTTTTGGCTGGTCACAAGGATGCGTTTGCGGTTCTGATAACCCGCTACAGCGATCCTCTGTACCGACATGCACTTGGCATGACTGGAAGTCCCGATGTGGCGGAAGACATACTCCAAGCGTCTTTTATAAAAGCCTATCAGCATCTAGGCGAAGTTCGCGGTCGATTCGATGCGTGGGTTTTTCGAATCGTCGCAAATAGCTGCAAAGATTGGCTCAAGAACATTCGGCGAACGCACGTGAGTTACGACGAGGACGATCAGCCCTCGACGTACTCGACGCCGGAAGAAGAGATGGACCGCAACGAGCTGCGTACGGACTTGCAGTTTGCGCTGGCCAGACTCGCTCCCTCGCTGCGTGAAGCGTTCGTGATGAAGCACGTTGAGGGAAGATCGTACGAGGAGATGGCGCTGTTACTGGAAACGACGGTTGGCGCGCTAAAGATGCGAGTGCATCGGGCGCGAGAGGCGCTCCAACAACTGCTCGAGGAGAAGTACGCATGATGTTTGATGACGCTGGTTTCGAGAGAAACGAAAAGATTCCGGGCCGCGAGCCCGCTGAAAGAAAGGACAAGCCCGCCGAGCGGCTTTATGACCGCGAAGTTCCGTTAAACGGATCTACCGGTCACGGACTCCTGCATGACTGGCTTGATGGCGAAGTCGACGTAATGCGCGCCAGCGAAGTCGAGGGCAAGTCGAAGGTCGAGCTCTGGACGCGGATCAACGCCGAGAGCGAGATGCTTCGTCGCCGCGTGACGCCGGTTGGCGTTCAGCAGCGTATCATGGCCTCGCTGCCCGATACTCCCGGCACCGCCACCAACTGGTGGAAGCAGATCACGCCGGTTTCGGCGATCGCAATCACCGTGGCGCTGCTCGCAGTCGGCGCCCTGATCATCCAGGCTCTTCGCTAGAGCTGATTTCTCCCGAGCAGAAACGCCCGACTCCTTGCGAGTCGGGCGTTTTGTTTGTCCATTTGTTGCAGCGAAAATACTCCCGCAGGCGTAGACATTGCTGCGAAGTTCCTATGTCGGCGTAGACCTTGCAACTGGACGGCAACTCTTTACTCTTAGGTGAAGAGACCATACCTGATCGGAGGCGTTTCAAAATGAAGAAGACCATCGCTGTAATCGCATTAATGGCTGGCCCAGCCCTGGCTTCCGCTCAGGCTGGACTGTCCAAGATCCAATTCCTTGCCCTGCAGCAGGAGCTGCGCGATCAGGGATGCGGTGTGACGAACGTCGACGGCCACTACGGCCCGCAGACCCGTCGTGCGATCGCGACCTGCGCCAAGAAATTCAACTCGGCTAACAACGCCCAGGCGTTGCTCGTCGCGATGAATATTGGCTTCGGGCCGAACGACAATGCGCCGACCCGCGGCGGCGGCACTGGCGCCATGGGCAGTGAAAACAGCTCGGGCGGAATGGCGTCGGAGGCGAAGGCCGAGGGCGAGAGCATGAAGACCGAGAAGAAGGAACATGTCGCGGCCGGCAAGACTCATCGCAAAGTCGCGAAGAAGACTGTCAGCGATACGACGAAGAAATAGCTTCGCCCGCGCCTCGAGCTAGAGGTCTAGGCTAAGCTGTTTTGGGGGGACGAGAGCGCCAAGCGCCTCGTCCCCTTCTTCGTCTTCACGACTGGACCAGCCGCGTACTCCGTACTTCGCGCACAGCTTCTGGAAAAATTTCGCCAGCCCCTCGCGGTACTTCTCTCCCGCGTACGCGCTGTGCCCGTAAGTATTGCGATAGCGCTCGGCGAGATGCGGAAACTCCTGCTCGATGAACGGCAGGTAGCGCTTCCGCGCGGCGGATTGCAGTCGGACCGCGCAAGCTCCGACAGAAACCGCGCCCGCTTCGGAGACGCGCTTTACCAACGCGTCCAGATCCGATGGATTATCTGTAATTCCGGGGAGCACCGGCATGCAGTTGATTCCTGCTTCGATTCCCGCTTCCCGCAGTCTCGAGAGTGCACGAATTCTCGATTCCGGGGTCGGGGCGCGCGGCTCGATGCGTCGCGCTAGCTCGCGGTCTAGGGTGATCAGCGAGATGTGGATCGACAGATCGGAGAGGTGGTTGATGCGCGAGAGCACATCGATGTCTCTGGTGACGAGCGGACTCTTGGTGATGATCGTAACGCTTAAACCGGGATGTTCGGCCAGCACTTCCAGAATTCCGCGGGTGACCCGGAATCTGCGTTCGGCGGGCTGGTAAGGATCCGTAGCCGTGCCGATGACGATCGTCTCGCCATCGAGGAGCTTGAGATGCCGATCGCTGCCGAATCTCAGCGTTCTGCTCAGAACTTCGGGGGCGTTTTTCTTGACGAAGATGTTCCGCTCGAACGCGAGCCACGGCGGAAGTTTGTTGTAGGCTTCGCCGAGGACGTCCACCATCCTGTCGTCGGTTGCCGCCCGCTCCATGACGTAGCGATGGGCGTAGCGAGCGTAGCAGTAGGCACAGCCGAATGCGCAACCGATGTACGGGTTGATCGACCAGAACCCCATTCCGGTTGTCTCCGGTCCGTTGAGGACGTTCTTGGCCGGGGAGGAGTAGTACCGGATGTCCTTCTGTTCGCCGATGACCGGGAGCTGCCGGGATTGTCTCTCGTACGCCGCGCCGAAGAGTGTAGGGTCCTTCGACTTCATACCCGAATATAGACCGAAGTAGATTGACAGTCTAGCTCAGCGGGAAGCGGGAAGCGAGTAACGAAGAGCGGTCAGCGGGCACGGGTACGGAAAACGGGTAGCGCCCCACCTTCGGTGTGAGTCAAAGCAATCCGCTTCCCGCTGGCCGTGCCCGTACCCGCTTTCCGTTTCCCGCTACGGGTTTCCCGCTTCCCGCTTCCCGCTTCAGTAGCTGAAGCCGATTGCCAGTCCGCTATCCGTCGGTCGCGCGAAGAAGTGTGCGTAGCGCGGGTACCTCGAGATCCTCCACGCTTGGATGGCGGAGAAGCCTCCAAAAATCAACGAGAGCTCGGTTTTCGAGAGCGACGACGTGCGGGCCATGACGCTGATGTCGCTCACCGATGCGTTGCGACCGAGCGTGATGTAAAAGAGCGTCGTTCCGATTCCGCCGGCGAGCAGCCCGCGCTCGATTGGTCCACCACCCGCGTGCGGGATATCGAGGATCGCTTCGTTGATCAGCGCCTGCGTGGTCAGCCCCGCCGCGGAGAAAATGAATTGCTGGTGCGGGTACTTGTCGCTGTCGATTCCCGAAAAAACGGTGGGTCGGCCGTGGTCGAGAGCGTAGTAGGGATGGAATCCCATCACCAGGGAGCTGATGACGTGCGCGCTCTCGTGCGCGAGAATGCTGGCGCCGAATCCAAGCGCGAAATGCCGCCAATAGTCATCAGAGTCTGATGCCTGTCGCGACGCGTAGAATTGCAGCGGCGCGGCCAGCGGTTCTGATTGCGCGCTCAACCGGACAGGTGAGGCTGCAAGGAGAACCGCTCCCAGCAAGCCGACACGCATTGCGCCGGCGAACTGCGAACTTAACTTCTTCGGCAGACGCCCTGCGGGGAGAACCGAATCGATGGCTGAGCGTTTATCCGACATTGCGATACAGCGCGAGCTGGGAAGTCTCCAGGGATGGAGTCGACGCGGAGAGGTAATAACGAAGACGTTTCAGTTTCGGAGCTTTCTGACTGGAATCGACTTCGTGGCGGCGATCGCCAAAGCGGCGGAAGCAGCTGACCATCACCCCGACATCGACATCCGCTACACCAAGATCGTCTGCGCCCTCAGCACGCACTCGGCGGGGGGAATAACTCAGAAGGATCTTGATATGGCGAGGCAGATTGATCGCGTCC
>Ga0209160_1002185_pt1 | contig 16372 bp, 15 predicted proteins | sample GraSoiAngelo_153_FD_186167 | JGI IMG/M metagenome (GOLD analysis project Ga0209160, IMG submission 186167) | Grasslands soil microbial communities from the Angelo Coastal Reserve, California, USA - 14_1009_12_40cm (SPAdes) (version 2) | ecosystem: Environmental > Terrestrial > Soil > Grasslands ... | reverse complement strand
CAGGTTCCTGCTGGGCTCCAACGCGGAGGGGCGCGCGTGCTTGAGGTCCAGCAGCGCCTGCACGATTTTTCCCAGGTAGGTGCCTTCGGGGCTGACGGGCCGCTTCGCAGCGGGCGCTGCTGCCTTTGGGAGCCCGTGCACCTTGGCGACCGCTCGCTGCAGGCCGTCCGCTTGGAGCTGCATGATGCTTTCGAGATTAGTCTTGGCGATCGTTCGCTGCGTCGCCATATGCAGGACTTGCACAGAGGCGGTCACAAGCGCGATCCCCTGCCGAATCGTGGCGAAGTGTTCCGGCTTGGCGGCGACTTTTTGGGTTTGCATGGCTTGCAAGAGCGGGACTAGTGTGAGGATGAGTTTCTGGAGCGCGGTCAGGTCGACGGTGGCGGCCGATCCCATGAGGTTGGTCAGGCAGCGGAGGATGATGTCGTAATGTTTCTTTTCCTTATCCGGCGTCGCTCCGCTCTCCAGCTCTTGTAGGGCGACCTTGATCTGCTTGATCCACTCCAACCCCTCTTCGGCAAACAGCTGGAGGACTTCTTCTTGAAACTGGTCTTCGCTCGTGTCCATAGACCTGCGCCGACTCTATCGCTTGCGCCGCCCGTTTTCCGACTGCGGGCCGAGCGGAGCCAACGATGCGGTCATGATACGTCTCGGTCCAAGGGTTGCCCGGCCTGGCGGACGGATTCACCCAGCATCTTGAGGAGTTTTTCCGCCGACGCGGCGGCCGGCTCCAGCGCCGCCAGCAGTTTGTGTAGCTCGGCCGTCTGCTTTTCGGCTTCTGCGAGCCGGACTGCCAGGTCCTGGATGAGCGCGGATGCCTGCCCCAACTCCTTTTGCTGCTGCGCCAGGCGTTCTTCCAAGGCATGACTGGCTGACGTGGAGCTGTCGGGCACGGGCATCGGCCGGCCGAGATCCTCGGCCGGCGCCCCCGGCGGTTGAGCCTTTCGAGCGGACAGCAGATGGAGGACTCGCTCGCGCAGGGCTGCCCCTTGGAAGGGTTTTTTGATGATGCTGTCAGCCCGGCAAGCCTCGGCTTGCCGCGTGAGCTCCTCATCCACGAACCCCGACACCAAGATCACCGGCGTGTCCGCCAGGGCGGCGTTTGACCTGACAAACGCGCACACGTCGAACCCGCTCTTGTCCGGCATGATGACGTCCGCGATGACCAGGTCAGGCCGCTTGGTGGACAGCCAGTCCAAGGCTTCCTCGCCGCTGGAGACCGCCGCCACTTCGAGCCCGGCCTCGATCAGCATCCGTTCGGCCACCTTTCGAACGCTGAGACTATCGTCGACAACTAAGATCGTCGGCATGGCCCTCCATGGGCGCTCATCGCACGGTCATTGCGGTTTGGCGGCCGTCGGCGCGCTCATAAACTGGCTGATCTCATTGATGAGGGCTCGTTCGTCGACCGGCTTGATGAGGTACGAGAACACCCCCAGACTCTGGGCCAACTGGCGGTGCTTGCCGTCGGCCCGGGTGGTCATCACGATGATCGGCGTGGATTTCGTCTCCGGCCGGTTGCGCAGCGCCTGGATGAGCTCGTAGCCGTTCATCTTGGGCATCTCCAGGTCCGCAATGATCACCTGGAACGACGCGGCGGTGGCTTTGCGCAGCCCTTCCTCGCCGTCGGCGGCTGTTTGAACCTTGTAGCCTGCCGCCTCCAGCATGCGCCCGATGAGTGTCCGGACGCTCAGCGAGTCGTCGACCAGGAGAATCCCTGGATCCTCCTTCTCCCCTTCCCGTTGCAACCGGCTGGGCACATCCTTGGCTAAGACGACTTGACCTTCCGGATCAATGGTGAGCGGCAGGCTTATGGTAAACTTCGTGCCGACGCCCGGCTCGCTTTCAATGTCGATTTGTCCGTTCAAGTCAGTAATGACGCGCCTGACCACGTCCATGCCGACGCCCCTGCCCGCCTGATCGCCGACTTCTTCCGCCGTGGAGAAGCCCGGGAGGTAGATCAGCTTGATCAACTCGGCGGGAGACATCGCGGCGGCACGCTCGGGGTACACCAGACCTCGCGCGACCGCCTTCGCCTTGATTTTCTCGACGTTCAGTCCGACGCCATCGTCTTCGATCTCGATCACGACCGTATTGCCCCGGGTAAAGGCATGGAGAGACACCGTGCACTTCTCGGGCTTTCCCGTTGCCTTGCGGACCGCCGGCGGCTCGAAGCCGTGGGCGACGGCGTTCCGCATCATATGGATCAACGGATCGACCAGCCGCTGGACGACGCCGGCGTCCACTTCGGTAGTGGCTCCGGTGAAGACGACTTCGACATCCTTGCCCACCAGCCGTGCCATTTCCCGGACCGCCTTCTGGAACCGTGTGAACAGCGAGCCGATGGGGACCATCCGGGTGCGGGCAATCTCATCGCGCAGGTCGATGGTCATTTGCTGGAACAGGCCCATGTCCTCGCGGGTTTCGCGGATCGCGGTGCCGAGCTGGGCCATCGCCTCACTCACATCGGCCGACACCTCGGAAATGCACCGCGCCAGGATGTGGAAGTCATTGGACTTGTCGAATTCGAGGGCGCTGGAGTCGGCATGCTTCTCTTCAAACGTCCGGACCGTTTCGAGCATGCGGTTCTTATGCGCGTGTAACTGGCGCGCCAACTGCTCGAGGACCGTCAAGCGTTGCTCCAACCGGCTGCGACCGATGACCACATCGTCGACCAGATTGAGCAGTCGCTCCAGCCGATCCCGGCTGACCCGCACTGTGCTCTGGGCCATCTCTTTCGCGCCGACGGGTTGCGGGCGCTCTTCGGGCTCCGCGGCCGCCGGCGCTTTCTCAGCCTGGACGGTGGCCACCTGGCGGAGTCGTTGCGTGAGGGGCAAGAACTGCCACCGGATCTGTGGCAGCCTGGCCGGGTCTCGTCCCAGGAGGAGGCGGACTTCATCCACGGTGTGGAAGAACAGGTCCGTCAACTCCGCCATGGCCTGCATCTTCCCATCGCGGATCGCGCTCATGATGTCTTCCATGTGATGGGTGAGATCCCCGATGGCCTGAAATCCCACCGTGTACGCGGACCCTTTGAGGGTATGCACCGCACGGAACAATTGGTCGATCGTATCCTTGTTCGTCGGATCCTTCTCCATCCTGAGGAGGCAGGAAGAAATAGTTTCCAGGTACTCCTGGGCTTCAGGAACGAAGTACTCCAGGATTTCGGCCGACAAGTCAGGCCGGAAGTAAGTGTCCGGTAGCGGAGCTTCTTCCGGTGCAGGCTCGGCGGCCGGCGACGTCGGGAGGAATTCCCGCAGCCGGCGGGGGTACCGGGCTTTCAGATCCTCGAAGATGGTGGAATCTTCGGTGCTTTTCCCGTTGATGTTGTCGATCTGGGCCCTGAGCGTCGTGACGATGTCGCGCAGGATCGTCACGGTGCCAGGCCATTCCGTCGGCGACACAGGATCCGCCTGCTCGAGGATCCTGGCGAGGATCTTTGCCAAGCTGGCGCAGCCGGTGAATCCGTAGAGGGATGAGGCGCCTGTCAGGTTATGGGCGATGATGAAGTGCTCATACAACGCCTCCTGTGTCGGCGTCGAGCCGTCCCTCGGGTCCAAGGCCTTGGCCAGTTTGAGCAGGCCGTCCGAGGCTTCGGTGGTGAAGATATTCAGCAGCGCCTGTCGATCAAAATCGAACGGCATCCCCTTTCCCTCTAAGGATAGCCTGCGTGTGGGGCGGTGCTGGCGTGCTCAAGTACCGAGGCGTGGGAATCAGGAAGGTCCATTTATCCGAGAGCTTTCGTGACCGCACTCAGGAGACCTTCCGGCTTAAAGGGCTTCACGACGTAAGCATTCGCGCCCTGCTGCTGGCCCCAGAACTTGTCGCTTTCCTGTCCTTTCGACGTGCAGAGCACGACCGGGATGTTCTTGAACCGGTCGTTATTTTTCAAGTCTCGGCAGGCCTGAAAGCCGTTACGGCCGCGCATGATCACATCCAGGATGATCAGGTCGGGCTTCTCGATGGCGAGCTTCTCTTCCAGTTTGTCGGTGCTCATGTAAGAGACGACCGTGTGGTTCGCCGATTTTAAAATGCCTTCAATGAGTCGCAATTCTGCATAGACGTCGTCCACGAGCACGATCTTACTCATTATGCGAACCCTCCTGCCTCTACCGGCTTTCGCGTCTGAGTCGCAGGAGAGGAGTGCTAACTCCGCTCTATCAAAGCGAAAAGAAATGGTAGAGGAGTTTCAGGCCCTTGTCAAGAAACTCGCCACTCATGTTCCTGACAAATTTGTCTTTTCCTGTAAGACGCGAGCGGAGAGCTGTTGACAACTTCGAAGGTTCTGGTGTTTAGTGACCGTATGGATGCAAGTTCCCTCATCACCGCGGTGGAACAGTTGATGGGGCCCATCACGGACATGTACAGCCAGCAGGTCAAGGCCCGCTCCGAACCCATCAAACCCCAGCTGGTGATGATCCGTCAGTATGAGACCGCTGTGTATGGCTTTCGTGACCAGCGCCTCCCAGGCGAAGTCAAGGGGGTCAGCGCGCTCTTGGTCGAGTCGTTGGACGCGTTCGAGGCGGGGCGCGTGCTTGAAGCGGGACGGTTCGTCATGCAGGCGGTCGAGCAGTTTGAGGTCGCCGGCAAGGAGTCGGTCGTGACGATCACCGAGGAACAGGCCGCCAAGCTCGGCCAGTTCCGCAGCGCCCTGTTCAAGATGATCAATCCAGGTCACGAAATCAGCTCGCAGGATATCGCCAAGAGGCGCACGGCTGCTCAGGGCCAGTGGTAAGGGGAACCTTGCAGGATTGTGATGACGCAAAAGTTTGAGTTCGTCGGCACCGTCCAGCTCTGGCCAAACGGCGCGCGGGGCAATCCTGTGGCCCTGTACCTGGAGAAGCTCGAGAACGGTGAATGCCGGATCAGCGCGCGGCTGTCCGAATGGCGCCACGTCGTGGGAGTGGGCGCGACCGTCAACAAAGCGGCCGGCAATTACGAACTGAGCCTCAAGGCCGCGGTGCCAGCCGACGGTGCTTATGAAGGTCCTTACTGGAACAGCGGCATCAAGGCTGAGAAGCCAGCCCCGCCGAAACCTGCGCCTGCGCCTGCGGCGCCGGCATCTTCCTGATCGAACCTGACGCATGACCTGTCCCCGCTGCGCCAATCAGAATTCCCCGGACGCGGCCCATTGCAGCCAATGCGGACAGCCGCTCTCCGTCAGCAGCACCGCACCGGCTGCTTCCCTGCTGACCGACATGGCGCTGTGGCGGAAGTTCATCGGCCCGCGCGCGGACTATTACCTCGAACGCTTCCGGCTGTTTCGTGAGGGAGAGCGGGAGCGGTTTGCTCCGACCTGGCACTGGCCGGCGTTCGGCGTCGGCTGGCTCTGGTACCTCTACCGCAAGATGTACCTCCACGCCGGCGTGTTTCTCTTCGGCGGGCTCTTGCCCATGGTTTTGGGCGCCGGACTCGTCGGCGTGGTGATCTGGAACGTATTCGCCTCCGTCGCCGCCAACTACCTGTACTACATGCACATCAAGCTGTCTTTGGTCTCGATTGAGCAGCGGGCTGGCTTGGATGAAGCGGCGCGCCACCGCCTCATTACAGATGCCGGAGGCGTCCAGCCGTACGTGTGGTGGCTGGGCATCGGCCTGACGGCCGTGGCGATCGCGGCGGGGATCATGGAGGCTCCCGTGCCGGTCAAGCCCCCCTCGTCCGGCGCGCCTGCCTAGCGCTCATGCGTCGCGGCCGCTCCCGCGCCCCACCAGCGGCTCTCCCGCGGCCATTCCCACTCCGTGTGCTACAATACCACCCGATAGCGTATGCCCCCTTCAATTCATCCGGTACACCTCATCACGGTCCTGCGCCAGAAGTCGCTGACGCCCGCGATCGTCTTTCTGACGTCCCGGCGATCCTGCGACGAGGCCCTGCAGGCGTTCGAGCACGCACCCGAGCGCTTGCCGCCCGCTCGCCAGGAGAGCATCACCGCGGTCCTGGATGAGCTGACCGCCATCTACCCGAGCCTGCACGATCACCCGCTGCGGAAGATGGTGACCGCCTGCGGCGTGGCCGCCCACCACGCGGGACACCTCCCGTCCTGGAAGATCGCCATCGAAGAGCTGATGCGGCGCGGATGCCTCGATGCCGTCTTTGCGACTACGACCCTGGCGGCCGGTGTGGACTTTCCCGCGCGCACCGTCGTGCTCACGCAGTCAGGCGTGCGGCGCGACCAGGACTTCACGGACCTGACGATCGCAGAGGTGGCCCAGATCTCCGGGCGGGCGGGTCGCCGTGGCAAGGACAGCGTGGGGTTCGCCATTGTCACGCCCTCCCCATACATGGACCTCGGCATCTTGATTCGCGGACTCACCGGCCGCCCTGAGCCCGTGGACAGCCAGTTCATCATCACCTACCCGATGGTTCTCAACCTGCTTAAAGCGCATCCGTTGGACCACATCCAGTCCATCCTCGCGAAGAGCTTCGCGCAGTACCAGATGAACGCCCAGGCTGTCCATCTGGAGCACCGCATCGAGAAGCTGCATGCGAAGCTGGAGTCCTACAAGCCGCGCGAGTGCTCCGATTGGCTGACTCAGTGGAGCGCCTATGACCACGCCACGCGGCAGACGGCCATGAAGCTCCAGGCACGGCGCCACCATCCGCCGGAAGTCCGGGCGCGGCTCCCCTACCTCACACCCGGGCGGGTCGTGGCCTTTCCACGGTTCCGCGGGGTCGTTCTCCGACGCTACCGGAGCCGGGGCCAGCGCCACGAGATGGTGACCATCCTCCGGAAGGGCGGCGTGATGGCGGAGTCGCCGGTGGCGGACATCATGGGCGTAATCGACCGCACCTTTGACTTTGCCCCGGCGCCGGCATTCCCCTGGGCGACCCCCGAGGCCTTGGCATGGCTGACCCAGCAGCTTGAGGACTTGCCGAAGCACCTGCCTTTGCTGGCGGTTCCTCCGGCGCCGGATGAGGGGGAAGGCGAACTGGTGAAGAGTCTCGGCGACCTCTTCCCGTGCCCCACCTGCCCGTGCCTGCCGACCTGCGGCAAGGAGTTCAAGGCCGCCAATACCGTGAAACAGGAGTGGCTGCACCACACGCGGACGGTGCAGTCGCTGCGCACCGGGATCTGGCATAAGTTCCAGGAGCGCGCCGACATCCTCCAGGACCTCGGGTACCTGGACCCTGCGTTCAAGCTGACCGCGGACGGCGAATGGGCCCGGCTGATCCGGATCGACTTCTCGCTGTTGCTCACCGAGCTGATCCGCACGCAGGCTTTCCACGCAGTCACGCCCGCGACGCTGGCGGGGCTGATGGCCTGCATCGCCTATGACAACGATCGGCCGGCCTCCTTCCCGCGCATCACCGCAGCGCTGGCAAACCTCGTGGCCACGGCGCGCCGGATGGCGGAGGCGCTGGCCCCGTACGACGATCCGCCGCTGCTGCGCGCCGATGTCGGCGGACTTGCCGAGCGCTGGGTCGGCGACACGACCGTGACCTGGGCACAGCTCTGCCGCTCCACATCGATGGCCGAGGGCGATATCTACCGGCTCCTGTCCCGCACGCTCGAATACCTCTCCCAGGTCCATTCGCTGCAGGCCACGCATCCGGACCTGGCCACCGTGGCGGCGGAAGCCCTGAGCCGCATCCGGCGCGGCGTGCTGGAGGAACTGCCGTGACGCGCGATGAAGTGGAACGGGCGCTCGCCGAGCTTCCCTTCCGGCTACTGCGCCGGCTGGGGCGGGCCATCGCCGGACCCCTGGCGCTGCGGATGGGCAAGCGGCGGCTCATTCACACGATCATGGCGGGCGCCGAGGCCAACAGCGCGCGCATCGAGGCCGCGATTCGCACCCACGAGGCCGAGCAGCGGGCGCTGGCCGCAGGCCCGGGGCCGGCGGGCCCGGCATCCGCCGAGCACAGGGTGGAAAGGCCGGCCGATCTCCGTGCACTTCTGGAAGGGATCGGGGTGCCGGAGCCGCGCCCCTTCGTGCCGGATGACTGGCAGGTGGAGGCGGTGGAGGCGCTGGAACGGGACGACGTGATCGTGAGCGTGCCGACCGGCAGCGGCAAGACCTATGTTGCCGTGGAGGCGACCCGCCGCGCCATGCACGAGGACCGGACCGTCGTCTATACCTCGCCGCTCAAGGCCCTGTCGAACACGAAGTACACCGAGTTCTGCAAGATCTTCGGGCCGGAGCTCGTGGGAATCATCACCGGCGACCGGCGCGACAACCCCACCGCGCCGATCCTGATCATGACGACGGAGATCCTGCGCAACCTGCTCTACGACGCGGCGGGAGGCGAGATCGACGTCCGTTTAGACACCTTGGGGCTCGTCATTATTGATGAAAGCCAGTTCCTGGCCGACCCGGAGCGCGGGGTCGTCTGGGAGGAGACGATCATCTTCTGCCCATCCCAGGCACGGCTGCTCCTGCTCTCGGCCTCCATCGGGAATCCCCAGGAGCTGGCCGCGTGGCTGTCCAGCATTCGCCCGACGCCGTGCCACCTGGTCCGCCACCAGCACCGATCGGTTCCGTTGCGGGCCGGCTATCTCCATCCCAACGGCAAGCTCACCCCGTTGTTCCGGACAGTCGCCATGCCGCCCTCGCCCTCGCAGGCCGTCCTGCACCCGGAGGCCAAGCGGCTCTTCACCATGTTCGAGGAGGACACCTTGTACACCAGGCGCTCCGGATGACGCGCCAGCAAGTTGTCGCCTTTGGTTTGTTCGGGGTCCTGCTTGTTCTGCTCTACCAGCTTGCCGAGACCTTTAGTCTGTTCGTGAAACCTGTGCTGTGGGCGGTGATCCTGGCCCACGTCACGTTTCCTTTGCACACCTGGCTGACAGGCCTGCTCCGCGGGCGTGAGGTCGCGTCGGCCGTGCTGTTGACAGTGGGGGTCGTCGTGTTGATCATGGCGCCTGTGGTCTTTTTCACTTTCCTGCTCGTCCAGGAAGCCGGCAACAGCTACGACGCGGTCAATACCTGGGTCCAGTCAGGTGGCGTGAAGCGTCTGCCAAACGAACTGGCCACGCTCCCACTGCTTGGCGGAAGTCGCGCCCAGCACATGATCGTGAAGTTCATCGGCACCAAAGGAAACTTTGAAGCTTTTCTGTTGCAAAGCGCGAAGGCTATGAGCGGGTTCATCGTCGAGCAACTGGCGGGCCTCGTCAAAAACGCGTTCCTCCTGGGCGTCAACTTTTTGGTGATCGTCATCACGCTGTTCTTTCTCTTCAAAGACGGGAAGCGGCTTTTCCAGACTCTCGATTGGATGATTCCGCTCGACGCGACGCACAAGAAGAAGATGTTTTCACGCCTGGATCAAACCATCACGGCGGTGGTCAAGGGGATCGTGATTACGGCGATCGTGCAGGGGCTGCTCGCGGGGCTCGCCTATGCGGTTCTCGACGTGCCCTTTCCGGTCTTCTTGATGGCGCTGACCATCGTCCTGGCCCCACTGCCCTTCGGGGGCACCGTGCTGGTGTGGGGGCCGGTGGCACTGTACCTGTTCTGGACCGGTCCCCTGTGGAAGGCGATCGCGATGCTGGTCTGGGGGGCTGGCGTAGTGACGATGGCGGACAACGTGCTACGGCCGATGCTCATCGGGAAAAAGGCCAAGCTGCCGGTGCTGTTCCTCTTCTTCAGCATCCTCGGCGGCTTGGCGGCCTACGGGCTGATCGGACTCTTCCTCGGGCCGATCCTCCTCGCCATCCTCCTCACCGCGATTCAGATCTACCGCGAGGAATACCTGAGCGAGTCGGCGCCTCCGCCGCCGATGACAGCTTAGACAAGCTGGGCTACCTGCCTCTACCGGATTTAGATCCGGAGGTGTGGCCTCTCGAGTGTCCCTTCATTGATGGCGGATGACTTCCCCGTAATCTGGGTCGTAGGAAGGAACCGCTGAACCGATGCGGGTAGAACCAATACGGCTCCCAGTAGGAGCTCCAGTAGGGATCCCAGTAACGGTCCATGTAAGCATCGGAGTAGAAGGGAGTGTAGGGCGAACCTCTCGCGTACGGCTGAGGCGCTTGCGGCCAGACCTGAAGATGTCGGACCTCCAGGGTGACATAGGTGTATTTCATTTCGTCAAGGAAGCCTTCCGTTGTCCCAGTGACCTCGCCCGCTACCGTGACCCGCGTCCCCGGCGGGACCGTCGCGGGATCCAGAAACTCCTTTTGGAAGGCAATGAAGCGACCTTGAGAGGCGGTCCGGTTCATAGTGGGCTCATTGAACTCGTTCAGTGGAAGGTGAAGGATCTCGAGTCTGGTTCGGTCTGCCAACCGTTTCGCGGTCAACACTTCGCCGCCTAGCAAGATGATCCGTCCCTTATAGGCCGCCGGAACGGCTTTGACATTGGCAAAGGAAATCCGCTGTTCGACCTGGGTTTGAAGCTCGGGCGGAGGCTGGTATTCGAGCTGTACAGCGTCTCGCTTGGAGGACGCGCACCCAGACAGGAGGAGGCAACACGCCCCCATCAGAACCGGGACCGTACCCCTGTCCATGCTTCAATTATACTCTTCTGGTTCCCTTCTCCGCGCAATGCGACACTGGAACAGTGCCTGTCCCCTTTCCCTGTCGCGCAGTCCCCTACCTTATGACTTGGGACAGGCTGCCGGGGTGGGAGTCGTATCGGAGGGCGGGTCGCCGTAAATGTGCTCGGCGAGGCTCTTGGCAAGAGCAGAGGAGACTTCCTGCTGGAGGGACTTGAGGGCGCGGTTGGAGGCTTCCGGGTAGTTCAGGTGGCCTTCGCGGCCGGAGCGGGCTACGCTGCCGACCACGTGCTGGTCTCCCTGGCTCAACACGACGAAATCCGCGCACCAGCGGACATAGCGAAACTTCGGGTCCGGCACCTCAATAGACCAGAGGCGCGCCTCACCCCTGATCAGCAGGTCCGCGTTGGTGACTTCCCCTGAGGCAGGCTGAGGACGTCGCGCCGTCACCGGCAGACCTTCGCGTACCAACCCCTCCATGATGGCCTGACGCACGGCGTCGGCCTGGTCTCCGTGGACCTCGACCGTCAAGACCAAGCTTTCTTTCAAGAACTTTTCCAGCTCCCTCGTCAGAGCTGGCACGGAATACTCGGAGGGGACTCCCCTGCCGCTGCTCACGACCCTGAGGTCGCTGTTGTACGTGTCCCGGGCAATGAGGGTCCGGATCGCGCGACGCAGCCCGCGGATCTTCATGAGCTTGTCCGTCGTCGCACGGGCCTCGTTCACGTCATGAGCGATCGCCTCGTCCAGTTCCCCGATCCGGCTCGTCAGTAACAGTCGTGCGACTCCGCGATCCATGACGGCCAGCGCGGAATAGAGACCAGTTTTCCTGTCCTGCCAGGTTTCGGCGATCTTCACGTTCTCGAGCAGCTTGTCGGTAGAGACCTTCGTCATCGTATCCACGACCAGTTTCCGCTCGGTCTGAACGTCCCCTTTCTTCTCCAGGCTCAGGTAGGACTCCCAATCCTGGGACTGACCGGTCACTTCCGCCTTGAAGATCCGGGAAATCGCGGCGTAGGCGCGCTCTTCCGCCGCCGGCCTGGCGTCCGCCTGCCCGACGCCGATCAGGAACTGCACGTCCGAATAGGCGGCGGCCCTCGTCCCGGTGACCCAGTCCGGCGGCTGAGGGGTCCCGGCACAAGCGGAGAGAAGAAAGGATAGGAAGAGTGTGAGAAAGACAAGGGTTGTCACCCTGAGCTTTCGAAGGGTCTCAGTTCTACCTAGATTCTTCGCTTCGCTCAGAATGACAATCACGTTCATTGCAGGACTCTCGTACTGACGAAGCGCTTGCCCCGTTCGGTGATGGTGACGCCCTTGAGCATCTGTGTGGCCACCACGCCACCGTACGCCCCGATGTGGCGCAGCTCCACGTCATAAGTCCCGGGCGGGAGCCTCATGCGCCCGACGAAGACGCGGTCTGGGAGGGTCGCCCAGCTCCGCTTGTCCGCTTCCTCCGACGCGATGGCGAGCGATCGTGCGATCGCCCCCGCGACGGCGCCGGCGACCGCGCCTGTGTTCTTGTCGCCAAACGACTCACGCACACCGACCCGCACGGCCTCCGCGAGGGCGTATTTCCAGGCCGCACGCGCGGCCGCCTTGACCGTCGTCCGGAACAGGCGGTCCTCCAAATCCCTGACCGCGATCGCCGTGATATCTTCCATCAAGACGGACCGGGCTGTGTACCGGCTGTCCCCGTTCGCGATCCTCGCTTCCGTGTAGGCGATCACAGAGCGCCGTGGCACGAACTGGGGGATCGCCAGCCTCACCACCCTCCCTGTCAGCCCGAAGAGGATGCTCTCGGCCACGCGATGATCGTACGTATCGTGCCGGTCATAGCGTTTCGTGGCCAGGACTACGGCGAGCGCATCAGCGCCGAACGGGATATCCACGAAAAGGTCGCGCTTGAGGGGCGCCCGCCCGGCCTGGGTGATGAACACCAGCTCGCCATCCAACCGCGAGGCCGCTTCCGATTGCCACATAAGGCCTGGAAAGGCTCGCTGGTACTCCTGGTGCTCCTGATTGAGTCCGAGCGCCTCGGTCACGCGCAACAGGTCCTGGCGGACGAGGTCCGGCACAGCAGTCCCGTAGCTTTTCTGGTAGTACTCGAACGCCTCCAGCGCGAGGCGGTAGGCGACGAAGGCGTTGCTCCGGTCTCCGGTGGCTTCGTAGAGGAGGCCGCTCAGGTAGCGGGCCAGCGCGTCCTTGTTGTAGGTCATGCGTTTTTGATTCCGGTCCGCCAGCACGGTGAGCTTGTGGTCCACCTTGCGCGCCTCGACGAGCGCGTCATCCCACAGCCCAAGCTGGACGTAGTCCAGGGCCATGAAGACGTTCAGCAGCACCTTCTCGAATTCCTCGCCTTCGTACGGTAGGGCGTTGTCTGACGTGAGGAAGGCTTCGACTTCGGACCGGATGCGGCGGGTGTAGAGGTCTTCGGTCAGCGCCTCGGCTGCGGATAGGGACTGGACGCTGTCAGTGTAGCGACCGGCCACGTACTGGACCATTCCTCTGTCCATCAGGTACAGCGCGGTGCTCTTGCTGCCATAGGCGTCCTGCGCCTTTTCGAGGATGGCCACCCCTTCGGCGGGATTGCCGTCCTGGAGCGCGCGATCGATGCGCGCATAGGGAAGCCCGCGCGCGCAGGCGGAGACAGCGGCGGCGGAGAGCAAAAGCAGAAGGACGGGCCCCCAGCGTCCCGGGGACGGAGGTGTCAGATGTCTGGACAAGCCGGACCGTCGCGTCAGAACACGACGCGCTTCCGTTCCACGACTTTCTTGATCTTCTTCTGGCCGAACCAAGACTTGACGTTATTGGAGAGGTCGACCATCTCGAGATCGACCTGGTAGAAGATCGCCTTCGTCCCGTCGGCTTCGTCCTGGATGGTGCTGATCGTGCCGCGCAGCAGATAGTCGGCCCCGATCTCCTTGCCGGGCGCCTTCTGCGTCGACTCGAGGGCGTTGGCGGCCTGCTCGCGGCGCTCCTCGCGGACCTCCTCCCGCTCGCCCTTGCCGGCTACAAAGGTCACCTTTCCCGAGTTGGTCAGCTCGCGCTGCAGGTCGTTGATGAAAGTCTGTACGTTGATGTGCTCATGGCTCCGGTTGGTCAGCGTCCCCACGACCACCACCGGGCGCCGGTTGTTCGCGCGGGCATAGGTCTCGAGCCAGGGGCCAGACAGGGCCTCCTTGACCATTTCCTCGGCGACCATCCGGGAGTCGGCGTCGTTCCAGTGGCCGCTGAGGTCCGTGACGGACGCCGCATCCACGCGCGTGACGGTGGTCGAGGCGCAGCCGGTAGACACAAGCAGAGCGGCTCCGGCACACCATCCCAGGAGGACGGTTCCGATGAGCGGCCGGCCGTCACTTGGCGCCACGTTTATCCTCTTCCTGTTGCAGCCGTTCGAACGCCTTTTCGGCGTTCTTGCGCACGAAATCCCGCGCCGCCTCGTTGAGGTCCTTCATCTGTCCGACCTGGTCCTTGAACTTGTCGAGGTCCAGCTTGGCCAGCGAATAGATGGTCTTGCCGGTCTTGTCTTCCTTCTCCCAGCGGTCCACGACCATCACGCCGGAGAGGTGGGTCGAGACGAAGGTCTTGAGGGCGCGTTCAACGTTCTGCTCCTCGCTGGCCTTCGTGAAGTCCCCGGCCGTCGTCGATGCGGCGTAGTCGCGCATCAAATAGGACGTGTAGGTGTCCATGTACTTGGCCAGGTCGGCACGGGCGCGGTTGTCGGCGGTCTCTTTGGCCAGCGGCTCGTTCCGGATCCCCATCACGGCCCCGACTCCGTAGAAGGCCTTGCCGTCCTTCTCGTTCATGTACCCGCCACCCTTATCGACCCATTTCGGAACACTGGAGCAAGCTGCAAGCAGAAGCGCCCCGGTGGCGACAACCACCGTCAGGATCACTGTCTTATCGCTGTGGAATTTCATAGCAGCGCCTCCTTTATATAAAGATAGAGAAAGGTAGCATGGGGGTCCCCCCCCCTGTCAAGGAACCTCGGTCCTCTCCTGAAAGGGTTAGACGACGGAAAACGCAAAAAGATACTTCAACAGCCCGAACCAGTCGTTGACGTGCGGTGCGGCAGGTCTGTAAGATACGGAAATTCTTGAAAAGGTGAGCCATGGAACAGGCGCGAGAAATCAAGATCGAAGATGGGATCGTGTACATTACCAACCTCTATCTGCAGGACCCCAAGGCCGCCGCCATCCTGGCTGAATACCCGGAGAACCAGTGGCCGGAGATGACCCGGCGTGCGTTGAAAATCGGCCTCAACTATCTGAAAGGCGGCGCGGACTGACATCCACGTGTCATTCTGAGCAACGCGAAGAATCTAAGCAGGGAAGCAATTGAGATCCTTCACTTCGTTCAGGATGACAACGCATAGCGGAGCACACCATGGAAGAAAAAGTCGATAGCTTCCTGAAGGTCGAAGAGGTCTTCTACCCGTCGGCCGAAACCGTGAAGAGGGCCTGGATCAAGGACTATGACAAGGCCTATGCGGAGTCCATCAAGGACATCCCCGGGTTTTGGGAGAAAGCCGCCCTGGAGCTGGAGTGGTTCTCCCCATGGTCGCAAGTCCTCCAATGGGACTATCCCTGGGCGAAGTGGTTCGTGGGCGCCACGTGCAACATCACGCACAACTGTCTGGACCGGCACCTCAAGACGTGGCGCAAGAACAAGGTGGCGCTGATCTGGGTCGGCGAGGATAACGTCGAGCGGGTCTTCTCCTACGCCGAGTTGTACCGAAAGGTCTGCCGCTGCGCCAACGCCTTGAAGGCGCTCGGCGTCTGCAAGGGGGATCGGGTCGCCATCTACCTTCCCAAGATCCCGGAGCAGACCGTGGCCATGCTGGCCTGCGCCCGCATCGGGGCCATTCATACCGTGGTCTATTCCGGCTTCAGCGCGCCGGCCCTGGCCAGCCGGATCGAGGACAGCCAGCCCCGCGTGATCCTCACGGCCGACGTCGGGTTTGACCGGGGCAAGATCGTGCCGCTCAAGCCGGTGGTGGACGAAGCCGTCGCCTACTCCCCGTGCATCGAAAAAGTCGTTGTCGTTCGGCGGCAGAAACCTGGCATCACGCTTTCCTCTCCCAAGGAGCTCGACTGGGACGACTGGCTGAACAACCAACAGGCTGTCTGCGCGCCGGAAGTGATGGACGCCGAAGATCCCCTGTACTTCCTCTATACCTCCGGCACGACTGGCAAGCCTAAGGGCGTCGTGCACGTCCAGGGCGGCTACATGGTCGGCACCTACCTGACCACCAAGCTCGTGTTTGACCTCAAGGACGAGGATGTGTACTTCTGCGTGGCCGACCCCGGCTGGGTCACCGGGCACAGTTACATCGTCTACGGCCCGCTGTTGAACGGCGCGACCATTCTGATGGCGGAAGGCAAGCCCGACTACCCCACGCCGGGCCGGTGGTGGGACCTGATCGAACGCTATGGCGTCACGATCTTCTACACGACACCAACGGCCATTCGCCTGTTGATGAAGTACGGCGAAGAATGGCCGAAGAAGTACGACCTCAGCAGCCTGCGGATCCTGGGCTCGGTGGGCGAACCGATTAACCCGGAAGCCTGGCTGTGGTTCCACCGCGTCACCGGCGGGAAGCTGCCCATCATGGACACGTGGTGGCAGACTGAGACCGGCGCCATCCTCGTCACCCCGCTCCCCTGCACCAAGCTCAAGCCGGGCTCCGCGGCGCGGCCCTTCCTGGGCATCGAGGCCGACGTGGTGGACCGGGAAGGCAATTCACTCCCGCCCAATACCGGTGGCTTTGCGGTGATCAAGAAACCCTGGCCCTCCATGTTGCGGACGATCTACAAGGATCCTGACCGGTACAAGGTGTACTGGAATACGATCCCGGGATGCTACACCGCAGGGGACGTCTGCCGGAAGGACGAGGACGGGTACTTTTTCTTCATGGGACGGGCCGACGACGTGATCAAGGTC
>Ga0209160_1002178_pt1 | contig 16394 bp, 11 predicted proteins | sample GraSoiAngelo_153_FD_186167 | JGI IMG/M metagenome (GOLD analysis project Ga0209160, IMG submission 186167) | Grasslands soil microbial communities from the Angelo Coastal Reserve, California, USA - 14_1009_12_40cm (SPAdes) (version 2) | ecosystem: Environmental > Terrestrial > Soil > Grasslands ... | reverse complement strand
GCCCGCCACGACCGTCACGTCCCTCGCCCCACCGAACGGCTGCGGGTCCCGGAACAGGAACCGCACGCGCACGGTGGCGCGCCAGGGCTGGGCACGGCCGTCGCGGGCGAACGCCGGGAACAGCTCGATCGTGACCGGCGCCTTGCGCAAGGCGGGCGCGACGTCGAAGCTGTGGCGGGCGAAGGCGTAGTTCATCGCGCCCTGCCCGATCTGCTGGCCCGCCGAGTCGAAGTCTGTGACCCCGAAGTCGGTGAACTCGTCCCACTGGTCCCGCGGCATCTGGACGTCGATCACGGCGCGGGCCGCCCACTCGGGGACGCGGACGCTGATCGACTCGGGCGGCGCGCCGCGGCCCGTGACCTCGAAGCCGCGCTCGGCCCCGATCAGGGCCTGCGTCACCTGCACGGTCGCGCTGGCCGTGCCGGGGTCCGAGAGCTCGAGCCCGCCGGGCGCCGGCGCGACGTCCACGGGGCCGAGCTCGGCCCGCACGGTGACCGTCGCTGCCCCGAGCGGCGGTGCGGTGACATCCAGCTCGTACACGCCGGGCACGAGGTCCTCGGCGCGCACCATGATGCGCGCGGTACCGCCGCCGCCGCGGCCCACGTCGATCTCCTCCGCGTCCCGGAACGGCTGCCCGTTCGGCTCGTAGAGGCGCATGGTGGCTCGCTGTTGCGCGGAATCAGGGACCGTCACGCTGACGCGCAGCGTCGCCCCAGGACGCGCGATTCCCAGGAAGTAGCGCTGCACCCTCCCGGGCCCGAGCGCGCGCTCCGCGTCGTACAGCGGCCGCGCCGCGAGGTCGACGGGGATGCTGACCGTATTGACCAGGGTGAACAGGGGCCCGGCGAGCGTGTCGCTCGGATTCCAGGCCGTCACGGTGCCCACGTAGACGCCCGGTCCGGCAAGCCGGGCCTGCGAGTAGATCACCGGGACCTCGGTCTCCCGCGCGCCCGCGGCGACCGTGGGTGGCGCCGAGAGCCAGGGAGCGTTGCTTCGCAACAGGAACTCGGCCGCGCGCAGCCCCGCGACGTGGCGCACGCGGAACAGCTCGATCGTGTCCGCGGGACCGGCGAACCCCTGCCGGCGGTACGCCGCCGAGGCGCCGTTCGTCGCGTGGACCAGGTACTCGGAGCCCTGGTGACCGGCGATGAGCCAGCGATAGGCGGCTTCCAGCTGGGGCATCCCTGCTCCTTGATCGATCGCGCTCGCCCCGGCGAACGGCACGGCGGACACGCGCAGTGCCTGTGCGATCTCGGCGGCTCCGACCGCGCGGCCCTCCTGGGCGAGCGCCGAGACGAGGCAGGCCGCAAGCCCGGCCGCGTGCGGCGCCGCCATGCTGGTGCCCCCTTTGATCTCGTTGCCCGTGTCCCACCGCGGCACCGACGAAAACGCGAGCCCCGGGGTGACGATGTCGGGCTTCGCGAGCTCGCCTCCTCGCGAGCTCCACCAGCCGACGACGTCGGCCGCGGGCGGCGCGCCGCCCTGCGCCGGGCGCGCGAACGCTCCGGGGAAGACGGCCCCCACCGACAGCGCCAGATCGGCCGAGCCCGGAAAGCCCATGGTCGACAGCCCGGGGCCGTCGTTCCCCGCGCTGATGGCGAAGACGACCGTGGGGTGCCGCTCGAGAAACGCGTTCACGATGGAGTCGATGACCGCCCGCCCCTCGTGCTCGTTCCCGACGCCGAAGCTCAGGTTGAGCACCAACGGCAGCCCGCGCTGCTGCGCGAAGCGGGCTGCGTATGCCATCGCGCGCTCCATGCTGCCGTTCACGGAGATGCCGCCGCGGGCGCTGTTGGCGATCTTGAGGCCGATGAGCTGCGCGCCCGGTGCGACGCCGTCGAAGCCGGCCACGTTGAACAGATTGTGGCCCGCCGCGATCCCGGCGACGTGGGTGCCGTGGCCGCCGTTGTCGAACACCAAGTCGAGTGTGGGAACGCCGTTCGTCTCCTGGAGGTTCGCCGCCAGCGTGATGGGCTGCGTGCCCAGAGCGATCGTCTCCCGGCCCTGACGGTAGTCGTGCAACGGCATCTCGTCCTCGAACGACCCGTTCAGATTGGTGTCGAGGAACGCGACCCACCCGTCCACCGCCTTGACGACGATCACCGGAAAGGCGTCGGTGTTGGTGCCGTTCCCGTTGATGTCGGCGGCGGGCAGCTTGCCGAGGGGCAGCTCGCGGAACATGCCCGCGTACCAGGTCGTGCCGGTGGTGAGACGCCGGATGCGCCCGCCGCCGACCAGTTTGCGGCCGCCCACCGCGACCGTCCCGTCCGCGGCGGGAACGACCGGCGAGAGCGCCACCCGGCCCTCGCCGGAGAAGTCCCGCAGGTCCAGGATCTTCGGGGCGCCCGCGCTCGTCACGATCAGGCCGGGGACGGCCGGGTCGACCCCGGTATCCAGAATCCCGATGAGCACGCCGCGCCCGTCATAGGTGGGGTGCTTGGCGCGGAACTGCTCCACACCCGTGCTCCGGAGCGGCATCAACCCGGAGATGAAGGCGATCGGGGGCGGCAGCGCGGGCTCCGCCCCGGTGGCGGTCACATCGGCCGGCTCGGGGGTGGGGCTCACCGCCGGCGGGGGGGCAGGCCCGGCCGCCGGGGCCGGGCTCGGGGCGGGCCGGGCCGCGGCGCCGCCGCACGCGGCGCCGACGAGCGACAGGAGGGCGAGGTGCCAGGGCGGTCTCATGGATCCCCGGGGAGGACGAAGGCCCCGAGATGCGGCCCGGTGAACTGCGCCGTGATCTCGAGCAGGAACGCCAGGGTATCGCGGGTCTCTTCGGGGGGGATGATCGCGTCTACGAAACCGCGGGCGCCGGCGAACCTGGCGTCGAGCTGATGCTCGTAGTCGGTCCGCATCGCCTCGATGGCCGCCGCGTTCTCGGAGTCGGCGGCGCCGGCGCCGAACACGGCCTGGACCGCCGACTCTCCCTCCATCACGCCCATGCGGCCCGTGGGCCAGGAAACGACGAAGTCGGGATCGAACCCCTGACCCGCCATGGCGTAATAGCCCGCGCCGGAGGCGTGGTTCACCGTGAGCACCAGCTTCGGGACCGTGGCGGTGGCCATCGCCTCGACGAAGCGGGCGCCGGCCCGGATGATGCCGGAGTGCTCCGCCTCGGTGCCCACCATGAACCCCGAGACGTCCTGCACGAACAGCAGCGGGATCCGCTCCCGATCGGCGTTCTCGATGAAGTAGGCCACTTTCTCCGCGCTCTCGGTGTAGATGATGCCGCCGATCTTGGGGCGTTCTCCCTTCTTCCCCTTGATGACGCCGCGGGAGTTGGCGATGAGGGCCACCGCTCGCCCGGCGATGGCGCCGTGGCCGCAGATCATCTCCGGAGCGAGGTCCGGCTGAAATGGGTCCAGCCGGCCGCCGTCGAGCAGGCATTCGAGCACCGCGCCCACGTCGTAGCTCATGCGGTGATCGGCCGGCAGCAGCTCGTAGAGCTCCTTCGGGTTCCGCTTCGGCTTGCTCGCGGGGGGCGTCCTAAAGGACTCCCTGACGGTCGTGGGGTGTGGGGCATAGGGCAGCCGCGCCACGTGCTCGCGAATCCGCGCGAGACAGTCCTCGTCGTCCTTGGCGCGGTAGTGGGCGACGGCGCTGACCACGGTGTGGGTGCGCGCGCCGCCCAGCGTCTCCGCGTCCACCGTCTGGCCCGTGGCGCCCTTCACCAGGTTCGGGCCGCCGAGTCCCATGAACGATGTCCCCTCGACCATGAAGATGACGTCGGAGAGCGCGGGGAGATAGGCGCCGCCGGCGATGCACGGGCCCATCACCGCGGCGATCTGCGGCACGCGCAGGTAGCGCCGCATGATGGAGTTGTAGTAGAAGATGCGCGCGGCGCCGTACTGGCCGGGGAACACGCCGCCCTGGTACGGCAGGTTCACGCCGGCCGAGTCCACGAGATAGACGATCGGGATGCGCTGGCGCATCGCGACCTCTTGCGCGCGCAGGATCTTCTTGATCGTCTCCGGCCACCAGGAACCCGCCTTGACCGTGGCGTCGTTCGCGACGACCACCGTGGGCCGTGCGGCCACGCGGCCCAGGCCCGTGACGACCCCGGCAGCGGGCGCCTGGCCGTCGTACTGGTCGTGCGCCACGAGCAGCCCCAGCTCGAACCACTCTCCACCGGGATCGAGCAGCTTGGCGACGCGCTCGCGCGCGGTGAGCTTGCCCTGCTCGTGCTGGCGGCGCACCCGCTCGGGGCCGCCTCCCTGCTCGAGGCGTGCCTTGAGCTCGCGGTACTCCGCCGTGAGCGTCTCGAGCCGGCTCACGCGCTACGCCGACACATGCTCGGCCGCCCACTCTTCGATGTACTTCACCAGCTCGGGCGTCGGCGTGCCGGGACCGAACAGCTTCCCGATCCCCTGGCGCTCCAGCGCCGCCATGTCCTCGGGCGGAATGATCCCGCCCCCCGTGATCAGGATGTCGCCGCGGCCCGCGTCGTCGAGCAGCTTCTTGATGCGGGGGAACAGCGTCATGTGCGCGCCCGAGAGGATGGACAGGCCCACCACGTCCACGTCCTCCTGGATGGCCGCCTGGGCGATCATCTCGGGGGTTTGGTGCAGGCCCGTGTAGATGACTTCCATCCCGGCGTCGCGCAGCGCGGCGGCCACCACCTTGGCACCGCGGTCGTGGCCGTCGAGCCCGGGCTTCGCGACGAGGACGCGAACCGGGCGCTTGGTCGCGGGCCGGGCCATCAGCGGCGGAACCGCAGCAGCCCCGCCAGGCCGTCCACGACCTTGCGGGCCCGCTCGTCGTAGACGACGTCCACCTGCACCCGCTGCGCGAACGCGTCTTCCACCGCGTCGTCGATCCGCGGGTCGTCGTCCTGGCCGTCGGCGAGCAGGGTGCGCACCTGCCCGCGCTGCAGCGCCTTGAGCGACGGCTCCACTCCGTTCACCGCCCAGCCGCTCCCGCGTCCTTCCGTCACCGCCTCCGCGTGGGCGCGCTCCCAGGCGCGCTCGCGCTGCTCCCGGAGCAGCAGCGTGGCCTCCCGGACCTCGGCCGGCGTGGCGCGCTTCGGGTTCAGCTTCACGACGCCCAGCACGAGATCGTGCAGGTAGCTGTGGAGGTGCGGCAGCAGCGCCGCCCCGTCCACACCGATTCCCGCGGCCACGAGGCCCGCGAGGGGGCGCTGGGTGTGGATCTGGAAGACGCGGTCGGCCACCTGGGCGTAGAGCCGCTGCTTCTCCGTGCGCATCCGCATGTGGTACTTGTGCTCCCCGGCGCTGCCCACGCGGACGCCGGCACGCGCGATCGCCTGGCCCGAGCCGTGGAACTTGCCGCCGCGTGAGGCGTCGAGCGCGGCGACCGCGGGGAGCTCCACCACGTCGAAGGCCGTGACCTCGAAGAAGCGGGCTCCCGTGCGGTCGCAGGCCGCGACGAGGATCGTCCCGAACTCCTCTTCCAGGGCCACAAGCTCGCGGATCAGCGGCACGGGCGCGATCGCAAGACGCGAGCGGTGCACGTGAGGCAGCGCCAGCGCTTCGAACAGGTTGAGCGTGCCGCACGCGAACAGCGCGATGCCGCGGGCCGGCGGCAGGTGGGTCGGCTCCTCGAAATAGTGCAGCACCCGCGCCAGATCGGCGGCAAGCGCCTCGCGCTGCGCGTGGTCGAGCGCGCGCCGGGCGAGCTCGGATTCGACCCCCTTCACCCGGTTCTTCATCTTGATCAGGTATTTACCGCGCTCCTTGTCGCGCGGCTCCAGCTTCAGGTAGCACGACAGGACCTGGAAGGGCCCGGGCTCGACCCGCGACAGCCGCTCGATGGCGTCGCGCACGGCGTGTTCGCTGGGCACCACGGGGACGGCGTTCATGGCCTAGAAGAACACCGGCTCCCGGTAGGCGCCGTGCACCCGCTCCAGCGCGTGCCGGATCTCGTACAGGGTGCAGAAGGTGCGGGCGCAATCGAGCATCGGCCCGATGACATTCTGGTCGCTCTCGGCGGCGCGCGTCAGCGCGTCGAGCCGCTGCTGGACGAGCGCGGCGTCCCGTTCGGCGCGCAGCCGCGCGAGGCGTCGCCGCTGCGAGTCCTCGGCGTCGTTCGAGACCTTGAGGATCTCCACGGGATGGTCGTCCTCGCTCACGAAGTCGTTCACCCCCACGATGACACAATTCCCCGATTCAACCTCCCGCTGGTACGCCTCGGCCGAGCGGGCGATCTGGCGCTGGAACCAGCCGCTCTCGATCCCCTTCACGACGCCGCCGATCGACTGGACCTCGGCGAACAGCGCTTCGGCCTCGCGCTCGAGCTGGTCCGTGAGCGACTCCACGTAGTAGGAGCCGCCCAGCGGATCGATGACCTCCGGCACGCCGGTCTCGTGGGCGATGATCTGCTGGGTCCGGAGCGCGAGCCGGACCGCGTCTTCGGTCGGCAGGGCCAGCGTCTCGTCGAGCGAGTTGGTGTGCAGCGACTGCGTCCCGCCCAGCACCGCGGCGAGCGCCTGATAGGCGACCCGCACCACGTTGTTGAGCGGCTGCTGCGCGGTCAGCGTCACGCCCGCCGTCTGACAGTGGAACCGCATCATCCACGACCGGGGGGTCTTGGCCCCGTAGCGCTCCCGCATGTGGCGCGCCCAGATCCGGCGGGCGGCGCGGAGCTTCGCGATCTCCTCGAAAAAGTCGTTGTGAATGTCCCAGAAGAACGACAGTCGCGGCGCGAAGCGGTCCACCTCGAGGCCCCGGGCGATCCCCCGCTCCACGTAGGTGAACCCATTGGCGAGCGTGAAGGCGAGCTCCTGTGCCGCCGTGGCTCCCGCCTCGCGGATGTGATAGCCGGAGATCGAGATCGTGTTCCAGAGGGGTGCGTGCGCCGCCGCCCACTCGAACACGTCCACGATGATCTTCAGCGCGGGCTCGACCGGATAAATCCAGGCGTGCTGCGCCATGTACTCCTTGAGGATGTCGTTCTGGATCGTCCCGCGGAGCTTGTGGCTCGGCACACCCTGGCGCTCGGCCGCCGCGACGTAGAAGCAGAACAGGATCGCCGCCGGGCCGTTGATCGTCATCGAGGTCGACACGCGATCGAGCGGGATGCCGCGGAACAGGTCTTCCATGTCGGCGAGCGAGGAGATCGCGACGCCGCACTTGCCCACCTCGCCCTCGGCCCGCGGGTGGTCGGAGTCGTAGCCCATGAGCGTGGGAAAGTCGAACGCCACCGAGAGGCCCGTCTGGCCATGGTCGAGCAGGAACTTGTAGCGCTCGTTCGTGTCCTCGGCCGCGCCGAACCCCGCGAACTGCCGCATCGTCCACAGCCGGCCGCGGTACATCGTGGGATGGATCCCGCGGGTGAACGGAAACTGGCCGGGCCGCCCCAGCTGGCGCGCGACGTCGAAACGGCCGAGATCCTCCGACCCGTACACCGGCTTCTTCCCGCCGTCGCTCATCGCCCTGCTCCGGTCTTCATCTGGTCCAGGATTTCGGCCGCCACGTCGTACGGGCTGAGGCGACCGTCCACCAGGTCGTCCAGGCGCCGCGCCAGCAGCTCCTCCGCTTGTGCGGTCGCCGCGATCCACTGTCGCATCCCGCGCTCCAGCGCCGCCCGCGTCCGTTGCACCAGGCGCTCCCGCCGCCGGGCCGCGAGGCGGCCACTCGCCTCGAGCTGGCGGTGGTGCCGGTCCAGCGCGTGGGTGAGCTCGGCCACGCCCTCACCCCGCGACGCGATCATCGCGATGACGGGAGGCTCCCAGGCGTCGGACGGTCCGACGGTCGGACTGTCGGACGGCAACGACCGCAGCCTCCTGTCCGTCGGTCCGACGGTCCGACCGTCCGACGGCGTGGGGCGGTGGTGGCGGGCGACGTGGCGGAACGCATTCCCCCGCCGGATCCCCAGCATCACCTCGACCTCCGTGCGCAGCTTGTCCGCGCCCGGCCGGTCGCTCTTGTTGATCGCATAGACGTCCGCAATCTCCATTACGCCGGCCTTGAGCGTCTGGATGCCGTCGCCCGACTCGGGGACGAGCACCAGGACGGTCGTCTCCGCGGTGCGGGCGACGTCCAGCTCGGTCTGCCCGACACCGACGGTCTCGATGAGGATCCGGTCGAAGCCGAAGGCCTCGAGCAGGTCGGCCACCTCTTCGGTCGTGGTCGCGAGGCCGCCGTGCGCCCCCCGCGTGGCCATCGAGCGGATGAACACCCCCGGGTCGTGGCTCGCGGACTCCATGCGGATGCGGTCGCCCAACAGGGCCCCGCCCGTGAAGGGGCTCGTCGGGTCCACGGCGATCACGCCCACGCGCAGCTCCTGCCCCCGGTAGTGCTGGATCAGACGCTCGGTCAGGGTGCTCTTGCCCGCGCCGGGCGGGCCGGTGATGCCGACGCGGCGCGTGCCGCCGCGTCCCAGGCGCGCGTGGGCGTGAGCGAGCACGCGCTCGTAGTCGTCGCGCTGGTTCTCGACGAGGCTGATGGCGCGGGCCAGCGCCGCGGGATCGCGGCGCTCGAGGCCTTCGAGGACGGGGTCAATCGCCATGCGCCATAACTATAACAGGAGTCACCCGCGCTCCTCCGCGCGGTCGAGCGGGACGGCGCGCACGGGTCCCGGACGTACCGCCACCCGCTCCACCCGCGTCGCGGTGGCCGCGAGGATGTCGAACTCGAATCCCCGCAGCAGGAACCGCTCGCCCGGCCGCGGGATGCGGCCCAGCGCCTGGATCAGCAGTCCCCCCACTGACTGCACGCCCGGGCTGGCGAGGCCCACGCCGAACGCCGCTTCGATCCGGCCCAGGGGCGCGTTCGCCTCGACCTCGAGCACGCCGGCCGGCGGCGCCGGGGCAGCGGCGGGCGCCGCCGCGCGCTCGCCGAAGATCTCCTCCACCAGATCGCGCAGCAGGTCCTCGAGGGTCACCACCCCCGCCGTACCGCCGAACTCGTCCAGCACGACCGCGAGATGGCTGTGGCCACGCTGCATCTCGAGCATCAGGTCGGCCGCCCGCGTGCTCCCGGGTGCCGCCAGCGCCGGGCGGACGGGGACGGGCGCGTCGGGCTGCAGCGCCAACAGATCGAACGCGTGGGCGACGCCCACCACGTCGTCGAGCGATCCGCGATATACCGGATACCGGCTGTAGCCCGATTGAGCGCACACATGGGCCGCCTCCGCAGCGAGGAGGCCCTCCGGGATCGCCACGATGGCCGTCCGCGGGGTCATCAGCTCTTTCACGGGGCGGTCCGCGAAGGCGAGCACGCCTGACACGACGACGATCTCGTCGGCGGATGCGAGCGCATCGGTGTCGGCGTTGGAAAGCACGGCGGCGAGCGTCGAGCGCGGCGACGGATCGCGCCACGGGATGAAGGCCCCGAGCGGCCGTCCCAGGCGCTCCAGCCACGGGACCGCGTGCGCCACGATCGGCTCCGCCCAGCGCCGGCCCACTACGCGCGGAACCAGATAGGCCGCGCTCACAAACAGCGGCACGCCGACCGTCACGGTGAAGACACCGAGGAAGGTCGCCGTCGTCTGGGCGAGCAGCGCCGGACTCGAGGCCGCGGCACAGATGATGCCCAACGTGGTGAGCGCGTTGGCGGTGGCGAGCATCCGGCCCGGGTTTTGGAGCAGGCGGACGGCCGCCCCCGCGCCGCGCAGCTTGTACGACACCCAGCGCGTGAGCTCGAGCTGGCTCACGGCGGCGGTCGCGACGCCCACCGCGGCCGAGGCGCCCGCGATGCTGAGCCCCAACAGGAGCACGGCGAGAGACACGATCATGGCTGCGGCTCGAACGAGACCCGGGTCACGCGGCGACGGTCGACCCGCTCCACCACCACGCGGAACCCGTCCAGCACGAGCTCCTCGCCGGCGCGCGGCACTCTCCCGAGTACGGAGTAGATCAAGCCCCCGACGGTCGAGATGTCGGGGTGCTCGAAGGAACGGCCCAAGGCCTGCGACAGGTCGTTGAGACTCGCGCGCCCGTCCACGACGAAACGGCTCCCGTCGCGGCGGATCGCGGCCGGGGCTTCCACGTCGTGCTCGTCGCGGATCTCCCCGACGATCTCCTCGAGGATGTCCTCGAGCGTGATCAACCCGGAGGTCCCGCCGAACTCGTCGACGACGATCGCGAGGTGGGCCGGGCCGCGCTGGAAATCGCGGAGCTGGCTGTCGAGGGTCTTCGTCTCCGGCACGAACAGCGCCGGGCGCACCAGGTCCTGCCAGCGGGCCGTTGCCCCGCCGCCCTCGCTCAGCCCCATCACGAACGGCACCAGGTCCTTGGCGTACACGACGCCGGCGATGTTGTCCGGGGTCCCGTCGTAGGCGGGCAGCCGAGTGTGCTCGCTCTGGCGCAAGGTGTCGAGCAGCTCTTCCTTGGTGGCGGAGATGTCCACGGCGACCATATCGAGCCGCGGCGTCAGGACCTCGTCCACGGTGGTATCGGCGAGCGTGAAGATGCCGAGCAGCATGTCGCGCTGCGCGGTGCCCAGGTCCGGCTGCAGCGGCCGCGGGACGGCGACGAGGGAGTGCAGGCCCCTGTCCACCCAGGCGAGAAGCCACAGCAGCGGGCCGAACGGCACCAGGGTGCGCCGCGCGAGGGGCAGCGCCGCGGTCGCCACCTCCGGCGCGAGGCGGGCGATGCTGCGCGGCAGCGCGTCCCCCACCACGAACAGCAGGCCGACCGCCGCGGCGAGCTCGAGCAGACTGCGCTCCCACGGCTGCTGCCACCACGCCAGCGCGCGGGACGCGCCGACCGCGCCCAGCACGAGCAGTGACAGCCGCGACACGTGCAGCGCGCGGTGCAGCGGCACGCGACCGCCCACGGTCCGGGGAGGCGCGTCGCCCAGCGTGTGGAGCGCCTCCCCCACCGCAGCCTCCTCGGCCAGGGCGAGGAGGCCCGCCCAGAGCCCGGCGCCCAGCGCGACCAGCGCCCCGCCCAGGAGCAGCGCCGTCGAGCCGAGCATCAGCGGGCACCGTCGGTCAACCGGCGGACGTAGCGCTCCTGCCGGCGCCACATGGCCGAGCGCGTGCGGCCCGGCCCCTCGGGATGGTCGAACCCCAGCACGTGGAGGGTGCCGTGCACGGCGAGCCGCACCAGCTCCTCGTCGACCCCTTCCCTCTTCCCCCTTCCCCGGCCTTTGACCCACCGCTCCGCCACCTCGGGGCAGACGTACACGTCCCCGAGGACGGTCCCGTCGGGCTGCGGGAGCGGGAACGCGATCACGTCGGTGAGCCCCCGGCGGCCGGTGGCCCGCCGGTTCAGGCGCCGCATCGCCGCGCCGCCCAGGAGCGTGAGCTCCACGCGGGCGTGCGGTGCGCCTTCCCAGGCCAGCACGCAACGGGCGACCCGGGCCAGGCGGGCCTCAAGTCTTGGCCGCCGGCTGCCACGTCGCCGTGATGCCGCCACTGGATTCCGGATAGTCGATGCGGTTGTGGTACATCCCGCTGATGATGCGGACGAACTCCTGCTTCGCCTGCTCGAGCTGTTGCAGCGTCATCGGCGCATCGTCGAGCTGCCCCTGGCTGACCTTGGTCCGCACGATGTGGTTGATGACTTCCTCGATCTTGGTCGGCGTGAGGTCCTCGAGCACGCGGAGCGCCGCTTCCACCGAGTCGGCCAGCATCGTGATGGCGGTCTCCGTGGAGCGCGGCTTGGGGCCGGGGTACGTGTAGTCGGAGGTCTTGAGGCCGCCTCCGTCGCCGCTCTTCTTGGCGCGGTCGAGGAAGTAGGTGATCTCCGTCGTGCCGTGGTGCTCGGGGATGAACGCGGTCACCGCATCCGGCAGCCCGGCCTCGGCGGCCAGCTGCAGGCCGTCGGCGACGTGGGCCTTGATGATCTGCGCCGACTGGAAAGCCTTGAGGCGGTCGTGCGGATTGTTGCCCCGCGTCTGGTTCTCGACGAAGTACTGCGGGTTCTTGACCTTCCCGATGTCATGGTAATAGCAGCCCACGCGGCCGAGCAGGCCGTTCCCACCGACGCGGTTGCACGCCGCCTCGACCAGGTTCGCCATCGCGATGCTGTGCGCGTAGGTACCCGGCGCCTCGAGCGACAGCCGTCGCAAGAGCGGCCGGCTGGGGTCGGAGAGCTCGAGCAGGGTCAGGTCGGTCGTGATCTGCGTGAGCGACTCGGCGAGCGGCAGGAGCAGGATCGTGAGCGAGGCGGAGACGAGGCCGTTCGCGATGCCGGCGAGCGCGCCCCAGCCGATGGTCGCCGCGGTCCACGCCCCCCCGAGACCGAGCGCCAGCGCGCCGAGCAGGTAGCCGGCGCCGACCACCAGCACGGCGGCATAGAGATGGCTGCGCCGCCGCAGGCTCTTCACCGAGAGCGCCGCCGTCACGCCGCCCACCACGCAGAGAAACAGCGCTGGGGTATCGTGGTAGACCGGCTGCAAGGCGATCACCACCGACAGAATCAGCGCCGCGATCATCGAGACGCGCCCGTTGAAGAGCACCGTCAGCAGCATGGCGAGGAACGGGAGCGGTACCAGCTCGGGGTGCTGCGGCAGCGTTCGGGACACGGCGGCCGCGCCGGCGATCACGATCGCGAACAAGCAGCCGATGAGGGTGACCTGGCGGCGCTCTCGGTACGTCTCCCGCCGGTAGAACAGCATCAGCACCCAGTAGATCGAGAGCACCAGCCCGTCGCGCAGCAGGGCGCCGAGCAAGCCGCCGAGCGAGCGGCCGGTCGCCGCCCCGCGCCGCACGAGATCGTTGCGCAGCGCCACGAGCTTCTCGTGCGCTTCGCTGGTTACGACCTCGTGCGCCCCGACGATGCGGTCGCCGGCCCGGACGATGTACTTGCTCGGATCCACGCTCTTGCGCAGCTCGTCGCGCCGCCGTTCCGTCTCCCCCGCGTTCGGCACGAGCGTGGGCCGGAAGAAATGGCCGGCCAGCTTCAGGTACACGGCGTCGCCGACGCTCGATCCCTTGTCCGGATGCACGGTGCGCGCGCGCGTCAAGTACTGGGCGTAGGACATCACCTGGTCGCGCGGCACCGACGTCTCGCCGGAACGGCGGCGGATGATCAGCTCCTGGGCCTGCTCGACCTGCAGCACGCCGGGGCCGGTGGCACCGAGCGCCAGCGTGCGGTCGAGCAGCTCGTCCAGGGCCCTCTCGAGGTTGCGGCGCTTGCCGCTCTTCGAGAGGTAGCCGGCCTCGCCGATCGTGAGCGTCACGCCCTGCTCCCGCGCCGCCTGAATGATCGCCTGCGGGCCCTTCTCGGCCGCGGCGTCCGCGTTCGCGAAGAACGTGTGCACCGCCACGCGCGCGCTGTCGAGCCCCCGGGGCTGAAATTCGTAGATCGGCTTGACCGAGGCCGCCAGCTCCTCCGCCTCGCGGGCCAGCTCCTCGTCCGACTTGCTGACCGCGAAGGTGAAGGGCGCGATGAGGTCGCGGTCGGCGAACTTGCCGGTCTCGAGCAGCGGTGCCGCTTCGCCGGCGCTCGAGGGGAACGTGAGATAGGCGAGGAGGGCCAGGCCGAGCACCCAGGCCCAGCGCTCGCCGTGATAGCGCACTTGGTCCTGCGTCGGGAGCTTCATCTCAGCCCTGCGCGTCCTCGGCGTAGGCGCGGATGATGTCGCGCACCAGCCGGTGGCGCACGACATCCGTCTCCGTGAGGTAGCAGAAGGCCACCCCCTCGATGCCGGGGAGGATGCGCTCGATCTGCAGCAGCCCCGAGTCCTCGCGGTTCGTCAGGTCGATCTGCGTCTTGTCGCCCGTGATCACCGCGCGGGAGTTCACACCGAGCCGCGTGAGAAACATCTTCATCTGCATCCCGGTCGCGTTCTGCGCCTCGTCCAGAATCACGAAGGCGTCGCCCAGCGTCCGGCCCCGCATGTAGGCGAGCGGCGCGATCTCGATGGTGCGGCTGTCGATCGCCTTCTGGACGCGGTCGCGCGGCATCATGTCCTCAAGCGCGTCGTACAGCGGCCGCAGGTAGGGGTCCACCTTCTCCTGAAGGTCGCCCGGCAGGAAGCCCAGGCTCTCACCCGCTTCGACCGCGGGCCGCGCGAGCACGATCCGGCGCACCCGCTTGCGGGACAGGGCGTCGACGGCGGCCGCGACCGCCAGGTACGTCTTGCCCGTGCCGGCGGGGCCGATCCCTACCACGATGTCGTGCTGGGCGATCGCCTGGAGGTACTCCTGCTGGCCGGACGTCTTCGCCTGAATCACGCGCCGCAACCCGGGCAGGATGATCTTGTACTCGCCCACCGCGGGCATCCCCAGGGCGCCGCGCGCTTCTTCACCGACGACACGCTCCACGTCGGCCACGTCCAGCTGGTCGCCCATGCGCGCCAGGTCGACGAGCGCCTCCACCACCTGCGCGGCGCGCTCGACGGCAGCCACGGCTCCCTGCAGCGTGAGCGTGTCGCCGCGCAGCGACACCCGCACGCCGAGGCGCTTGGCGAGCTCGATCAAGTTGCCGTCGTTGACCCCGGCGAGGGCGAGGGGATCGACACCCTCGGCCGAGACGCGGTGGGTGACGTCGTCGCTCATCGCTTCACCTCGATGTGCAGCGTGGCCAGGTCCGCCGGACCGGCGGGCGCCGGAGCGCCCTCGAACAGGGCGCGGGCGGTGGTCGTCTTCGGGAACGCGATCACGTCACGCAGCGAGGCCGCGCCGGCGAGCAGCATCGCCACCCGATCGAAGCCGATTGCGAAGCCGCCGTGCGGCGGCGCACCGGCGGCGAGCGCCGCGAGGAGGAAGCCGAACCGCGCCTCCGCCTCTTCCGGCGTCAGCCCCAGGTGCCCGAACACGCGGCGCTGCACCGCGGGATCCGTGATGCGAATCGAGCCCGAGCCCAGCTCGTGGCCGTTGTAGACCGCATCGTAGTGCAGCGCCCGGCAGGCCAGCGGGTCGCGCTCGAGCTTCGCGAGATCCTCGGGGTGTGGCGACGTGAACGGGTGGTGCGCGAACACCGGACTCCCCGTAGCGGGGTCGGGCTCGAACAGGGGGAACTCCACGACCCAGCAGAACGCGTGCGCCGTCGTGGGCTGGGGCGCGAGCCGGCGGATCACCTCTTGCCGCACCTTGTCGAGCACGGGCGAGGTGACGCGGTCGGGGCCCACAGTCATCAGCGCCACATCCCCGTCGCCCACGCCAAGGCGGCCCAGCGTCTCCGTCGTGAAGTGCTTCCCCACCGAGCCCGAGATCTGCTCGCCCTGGCGCTTCACCCACGCGAGCCCCGCGGCGCCGAGCTGCTTCGCCGCCTCGGCGAGCTGATCCACGTCCTTCCGCGACAGCGCGCCTCCCCCTTTCACCGCGAGCCCGCGCACCCGGGAGCCGTCCTTCACGATGGACTGAAAAAACGGCACGCCCAAGGACCGGACATGCGCCGTCCAGTCGGCGATCGCCAGATCGTAGCGCTGGTCCGGCTTGTCCGTGCCGTAGCGCTCCATCGCCTCACGATGCGTCAGCCGCTGGAACGGCCGCCCGATCGCGTGCCCCGCCTCCTCCCACAGCGCCACGAGCACCGCCTCCACCAACCCGAGCACGTCCTCCTGCCCCACGAACGCCGCCTCGAGATCGATCTGCGTGAACTCGGGCTGGCGGTCGTAGCGCAGGTCCTCGTCCCGGAAGCAGCGCGCGATCTGGAAGTAGCGGTCGAATCCGCACACCATCAGCAGCTGCTTGTAGATCTGGGGCGATTGGGGGAGCGCGTAGAACTCGCCCGCGTGAAGCCGCGACGGCACGAGATAGTCCCGGGCCCCCTCGGGCGTGGGTTTCGTCAGGATGGGCGTCTCGATCTCCAGGAACTCGAGGTCGGAGAGCGTCTTCCGGGCGCGCTGCAGCAGGCGGTGGCGTAGCATGAGGTTCGCCTGCATCTCGGGACGCCGCAGGTCGAGGTGGCGGTACTTGAGGCGTAGCTCTTCCGCGGGCAGCTCTTCTCCCTTGGCGCGCGCGACGGGGATCGCGGGTGTCGTGGCGGGCCCCAGGATCTCGAGCTGGGCGGCATGCACCTCGATGTCACCGGTCGCGAGCTCCGAGTTGCGCATGTCGGGCGGTCGTGCCACCACGTCGCCATCCACGACGACCACCGTCTCGCCGCCGAGCCCGCCCGCTCGCGCCAGCACCTCCGGCGGCGACCACCCGGGGCCGAAGGCCACCTGCACCAGCCCCGCCCGGTCGCGCAGGTCCACGAACACCAGCCCCCCCAGGTCGCGCCGCCGGTGCACCCAGCCGCCGAGCCGCACCCGCTGCCCCGTGTGCGTCGCGCGCAGCTCGCCGCACCGATGTGTGCGCCACGCGGTCCGGCTCGGGGTCACGCGACTTCCGCCTCCACCAGCGCGCGGTGGAACTCCTCGGGCGTCCGGGCGGCGAGCAGCCGCCCCCGCACCGGTTCGCGCCGCACCAGGCGCGAGATCCGGCTCAGAGCCTTCACGTGAACGCCGGCATGGGACTCGGGGCCGGCGAGCAAGAAGAACAGGCGCACGGGCTCTCCGTCGATCGTCTCATAGGGAATCGGGGCCGGCGTCGTGCCCGCC